>TARA_R110000851_G_scaffold4900_2_pt1 | contig 111462 bp, 91 predicted proteins | sample TARA_R110000851 | Tara Oceans TARA_R110000851 (sample SAMEA4397627) | marine metagenome | biome: Polar Biome; feature: [DCM] deep chlorophyll maximum layer (ENVO:01000326); material: water (ENVO:00002006), including particulate matter (ENVO:01000060) such as... | depth 17 m
GAAATGCGTTACGTTCGATTGCAACCAGAAACCGTAATCGCATCTCAGCGAAGAACTCGATTGTCAAACGTTGGCTTGATGATGGGGGTGATAGGGTTGACGCAGTTTACAACCTTGTTGTCATTTTAATGATTTTCTACAATGGCAGAATGCGGTCTGTAGTTCAATTCCGTTTACCGCTATTTTGTTCACCAAAAAAGGGTATCTATCAACTCGATAATAGTGCGCTACACTCTTTTGGTGGCTTGGATAATTGCGCACAGATATTGGTTAAATAGCAGGTTTAAAATAGTAGGGTTGAATGAGTCACTTAGTGAGCTTAAATTTTCATTTAATAGATACAAAAAAATGCCTGTTAGAGTGACTAACAGGCATTTCACATTACGCGATTAAATTAATGCGTTAATTAACACTCGACGATATTCACCGCAAGACCACCTTTCGCGGTTTCTTTGTATTTGCTGCGCATATCTTTACCGGTATCCATCATGGTTTTGATGACTTTATCCAGTGAGACTTTATGGTTACCATCGCCGCGAAGCGCCATACGTGATGCGTTAATCGCCTTTACTGCGCCCATAGCATTACGCTCAATACAAGGGACTTGTACTAAGCCGCCAACGGGATCACAGGTTAAGCCTAAGTTATGTTCCATGCCAATTTCAGCGGCGTTTTCAACATGTTCTACTGTTCCGCCCATAATTTCAGTCAACGCCCCTGCAGCCATTGAACAGGCTACGCCCACTTCGCCTTGACAGCCCACTTCAGCGCCAGAAATTGAGGCGTTTTTCTTGTACAAAATGCCAATAGCGGCTGCGGTTAATAAATAACGGCAACACACATCAATATCAACTTCTTGCACAAACTTGTCGTAGTAACACAATACAGCGGGGATAATCCCTGCTGCCCCGTTTGTTGGGGCTGTCACGACTCGATCGCCTGCAGCATTTTGCTCATTAACCGATAAGGCAAATAAATCAACCCAGTCCATTGCAGTCAGTGGGTCGATATTATTACGGCCTTCAGCTTTTAAACGGCGGTAAAGCGCAGGTGCGCGACGACGTAATTTTAGTCCACCAGGTAAAATACCTTCTTTCTGATAACCGCGTTCTACGCAGTTTTTCATCGTTTGCCAAATTTTCCACAAACCTTGTTTTACTTCATCTTCCGATGCAATACTCTGCTCGTTGGCCATCATTAAAGACGAAATACTTAAGCCATTGTCACAACAAAGTTGCAGTAATTGCAATGCACTATTGAAGTCATAAGGTGCTTGTTCAATGGGTGTCGCCGGAGAAGCATTGCGTTGAGTGATTTCATCTTCATCGAGAATAAAGCCGCCGCCAACAGAGTAATAGGTACGCTGGTAAATACATTCGCCTTTAGACAAGGCGAATAAGGTCATGGCATTGGCATGTGCAGGTAAGGTTTTGCGTCTGTGGAAGGTGACCCCTGCTTCACGGGTAAATGTCAACTGACGTCCATCTGCGAGGGTCAACTTTTGACTGGTCGATACTGTTTCTAAAATGGCATCGATAGCCTCGGTATCAACGGTTTCAGGGTCTTGACCCATTAAGCCTAAAACCACTGCTTTACCTGTACCGTGGCCTTTACCTGTTTGGCCTAGTGAGCCAAACAATTCTGTTCGTAATTCATCAATTTGATCCAATAAATTAATATCTGCGACATGCTGGATAAAAATTTTACCGGCCTTCATCGGGCCCACGGTATGTGAACTAGAGGGACCGATACCAATTTTGAACATGTCAAATACGCTAATCATGTGATTGAACCCTTGCTGAGTCGTTTATTGTTTTAGTTATAAGTGAGTATAATCGTCAAATGTAATGTTGGCGGTTTATCTCTTATTGTCACTAGAGTATCCCACAGATTAATCAATGACAGTTCATTAGATTTTTTTATGCATTATTTTCACATTAGCCAACCTTATACTTGATGTGTAATGTGACTTGATTAACTTGACGCAATAGTCAGCTGTATATTTAGGGGAAAGGTTTGAGCTATTTAATGATGGATCTTGCAGGTTTAACCATATCTGCGCTAGAAGCTGAGCAGTTACAGCATCCACAGGTGGGCGGTATTATACTCTTCAGTCGAAACTTTGAAAATAAAAGTCAATTAATTGAGCTGGTTAAGGATGTTCGTCATATTCGCCCTGGTTTATTAATTGCGGTTGATCATGAAGGTGGCCGGGTTCAGCGTTTTCGTGAGGGCTTTAGCTTAATACCTGCTATGGGTGATATTTTACCTGCAGCTAAAGGCGACTTAACATTAGCTAAACAATGGGCAAAAGAATGTGGTTTTCTAATGGCAATAGAGCTGTTGGCCTGTGATATAGATTTGAGTTTTGCACCTGTCTTAGACGTAAATGGTATAAGTGAAGTGATCGGTAAACGCAGTTTTAGTGCGCTTGCTGAGGAAGTTAGTGCATTGGCAGAACACTTTATTATCGGCATGAATGAGGCCGGTATGGCTGCTGTGGGTAAACATTTTCCGGGTCATGGCAGTGTTGCCGCCGATTCCCATGTTGCGATGCCTGTTGATCCGCGCAGTAAAGAGCAAGTGGAAGCTTTTGATATGCTCCCGTTTAAACAGCTTATAAGCCAAAAGCACCTGCAAGGCGTGATGCCAGCACATGTTGTTTATTCCAATATTGACCCCAACCCTGCTGGTTTTTCGACCTATTGGTTACAGACTATTTTACGCCAACAATTAGGATTTGATGGGGTGATTTTTTCTGATGATTTAGGCATGAAAGGCGCTAGTTTTGCTGGTGATTACCTTGGACGAGCTAAAGCGGCATTGGATGCTGGCTGTGACATGATTTTGGTGTGCAATGATCCGGTTGGCGTTAACGCCCTATTAACGGAGTTTGATTGGCCCATGGCTGAGCCTACACATACCGCATTATCGCTAACAGGTAATAGCGCGCAAACCTTACAGGCACTTGAGCAGCAAACTCGTTGGCAAACCGCGCAGCAATTGGCGATCGATATCACTCGAATTGCACAGTTACCCTAGCATAATGAACTCGAGCACCATGAAGACTAGCAACCTGAGAAAAGGGTGTTAACCATAAAATAAGCTAGGCTATGAATCAAAAAACCGGATCATATGATCCGGTTTTTTAGTCTTGAGTCCGTCATGGATTAACCGGTATAAGGTAACGGTTGGCTAGCGGAAGAACGCTCTGTTAAATCAATAGGTTTAATATTAGTGGGTTGGGCCATTTTACGAATTTGCATCACAATACCCAGTTGCGGATGATCAAAGTAATGGATCTCACCACTGCGAACTCGACGGTTTTGGATCAGCGGAATGCTTTCTAAGTAAGGTGCCAGTTGTTTCTTACCTTCAATATCTAACGCTGCATACTCGTTAAATGCCAATGGACTCGATTCAACCATTTTCTGGGTGGGTTTACGCAAAGCCAAATTACTTTCAATATAAAGGTAATGACTGAGATAAATGTTAATCGAGCCGTCTAACTCCCATACGGGGTTAATCTTTGGCGCTTCATAAAAGTCACCTAAGGCACTTAAGTCTGTGCTAGGCATAGTTTCTGTTTGAGATGGTTTTTTGACACTTAAGCCATGATATTCAAAACTTTTTGAGAAATCCTTACCGCCATAAATACGTATTGGCTTAGCACGTCGGCGAGACTGCATATTTTGTTGCCAGGTTAAATGTACTAGGCTTTTAACATAAGGCTCTCGTTGGATAGTTCGGATTATGTCACTAAATTTACTTTGGCTCTGAGCCAGCAGTAATGGTCCTTGACCTAAGTGAGCCGTTTGTGGCTTGCTTGCTGCGACATCAAAGGGCACTTGGCTTGGGTGCGTTGCCGTACTTTTACTGATGTTAGGATCATTACAGTTACTGGCGTCATTGGTCCAGTCGGTTGAAGTACAACCCTTTAAGCCAACTGAAACCCCAGTTATGTCGGTACTGATCACTGGAGTAATGATATCCACAGTGTCTTTGCTGAGTTTGGGCGGCGTGGCATTGAGCCATTTTTCAACTGATGGTTGTTGGCGTTCAAATACAAACACTTCAACTTCAAACCATGATTCTGCATGGGCTGACACGCTGTGGGATAGCGCTATGATAGCGGCGATAGCAATCGCAATTTTACGAAGCACTATTTGTCTCCAAAATTTGATGTTTAGCGAACTGTTCAAGCAAGGTGTTGATTAACTCAAGACGCTCTTTGCTTGTCTCAGCAGGAATGTTGAACTTTAACTTATTTGGCCCGTCCATTCGATAGATTTGTGGTTGGTTTTGCAACAAACCAATAATAAACATCGGATCGACGTGATTTTCCTGACCAAATTCGACGCTGCCACCCTTGGCGTGCATTTCAATTTTGGTAATACCCAGTGCTGTTGCTTGATGTTTGTACAGTGTCATCGCCATTAAATTGCGCGTGGGTTGAGGTAACATACCAAAGCGGTCAATAAATTCGACTTTAAGCTCATCAAGCATAGTGTCGCTTTCGCAGTTAGCGATACGCTTATATAATGATAAGCGCATATTGACATCACTGACGTAATCTTCTGGCAATAACGCCGGAATACGTAAATCAATTTCTGCTTTGGCGCTCATCATGTAGGCTAACGAAGGCTCTTTACCTTCTTTGAGGGCTTTTACGGCAGAGTCAAGCATTTCCATATACAAGCTGAAACCAATTTTTGAGATGTGGCCACTTTGTTCATCGCCCAGTAATTCACCCGCACCACGAATTTCTAAATCTTGGGTGGCCAGTAAAAAACCTGCGCCAAGATCTTCAAGCGCACTAATGGCTTCAAGACGTTTACGTGCATCAGAAGTCATACGCTTAGGATGTGGTGTCATCATATAAGCATAGGCTTGGTGGTGCGAGCGTCCAACCCGACCTCGAAGCTGGTGAAGCTGCGCTAAACCTAACATGTCGGCGCGGTCGATAATGATGGTATTGGCACTGGGCACATCGATACCCGTTTCAATAATGGTGGTACAGACCAGTACGTTAAAACGTTGATGATAAAAATCGGACATGACTTTTTCAAGATCGCGTTCGCGCATTTGCCCATGGGCTGCCACGACGCGGGCTTCTGGAATTAAGTCGCGAATGTTTTGCGCCGTTTTATCAATGGTTTCAACATTATTGTGTAGATAATACACTTGGCCGCCACGCAAAATTTCACGCAAGATAGCTTCTCGTGCAGTGGCTTTATCATATTCACGCACAAAGGTTTTTACGGCTAAACGTTTAGCCGGTGGGGTGGCGATAATGGATAAATCACGCATACCCGACATGGCCATATTTAAGGTCCGCGGGATAGGCGTGGCTGTGAGGGTTAAAATGTCGACATGGGCCCGTAGCGATTTAATCTTTTCTTTTTGACGTACACCAAAGCGGTGTTCTTCGTCGATAACCAATAAACCGAGGTTGTCGAAGTTAGCTTCTGATGACAGTAACTTATGGGTGCCGATAACAATATCAACTTTGCCTTCAGCGAGTTGCTGGACCACACTGCTTTGCTCTTTGGCGGTTCTAAAGCGTGACATCACTTCAATCACGATAGGCCAATCTGCAAAACGGTCTTTAAAATTTTCGTAGTGTTGTTGGGCAAGCAAGGTGGTTGGTACTAACACCACCACTTGTTTACCGGCATTAACCGCGACAAATGCTGCGCGCATGGCCACTTCGGTTTTACCAAAGCCAACATCACCACAGACTAAGCGGTCCATGGCTAACGGCGCTTGCATGTCTTCAAGCACCGCATGAATGGCGCTTTCTTGGTCGACAGTCTCTTCAAATGGGAAGCCTTGACTGAATTGGGCATATTCTTGCTCATCGATGCTCATTGCCTCGCCAGGACGTGCTTGGCGACGGGCGTAAACATCGAGCAGCTCCGCGGCCACATCTCTAATGCGCTCTATAGCTTTGTTCTTGGCTTTGGTCCACGTTTCGTTACCCAGCTTATTGAGATGAGTATTACCGTCGCCACTGGCATTGTAGCGGCTGATAAGATGCAGTGATGACACTGGTACATACAGCTTGTCACCACCGGAATATTCCAGCTTTAAATATTCGGCGATCAAACCGCCAGTATCGAGGGTTTCTAACCCTTGGTATAACGCTACACCGTGTTCAAGATGCACAATAGGTTGGCCGACTTTAAGTTCAGCTAAATTTTTGACTAACACATCTGAGCTAACTTGCTTTTGTTTTTCGCGGCGGCGATGTTGCGAAATACGTTGACCAAACAGTTCGGTTTCACAAATGATACTCACAGCACCTTTTGCGGTGTCGGTTAGCACACAACCCCGCGCTAAAGGTGACACGATTAAGCCAATACTGTCTTTGGCGGCAAGGTAGTCGTTAAGATGAGCAAACTGTTTGGGGTTAATGCCAATCTTAGCAAACAAGTCTAACAAGGCTTCTCGGCGGCCTTCAGATTCAGCACTGAATAGGAGCTGTGGGTGTTGTTGACCATATTCTTGTAACGCAATCAGTGGCTGCTTTAATTTATGGTTGGCATTGATGTCGGGCAGGGTTTCAACGTTGGCGATAAGGGCCTGTGCTGGTAGGGCGACTTCTGCTAGCGGCTCACCGGCATTATTCGTATCGGTGGCACTATATTGCTGCAGTAATTGAGTACGATTAAAGGATTTAAATGCCGCAAATAATTCATCATTAAGCAGGTAAAGCTCTTTGGGCGCCAACAAGGGTCTTAGTGGATCGACGCGTCGGTCTTCGTAGCGCACATTGACTTCATGCAAATGGGATAAGCTGGCTTTTTCAATATCGCCTATGGTGATGAGTTGACTGTTTTGTGGCAAGTAATCAAATAGGCTGGCAGTGTCATCGAAAAACAGCGGTAAATAGTTTTCAATGCCTGCAGGCATTAGATTACGACTGACAAGTTGATAAACCGATTCGGCTTCTTTTGAAATGATTTCAAAACGGCGACGATAGCGTTGCCTAAAGCCTTCAATGGCATGGCTGTCGGTCGGAAATTCTTTGGCTGGCAACATACGGATGGCATCACGTGCCATGCCTGAACGCTGAGTATCAACATCAAAAAAGCGGATTGATTCGACTTCATCATCAAACAGTTCTATGCGTAATGGTTGTGAAGAGCCGGTTGGAAAAATATCAATAATGGAGCCACGAATGGCAAACTCGCCATGTTCGTATACTTGGTCGACTAGATGATAACCTGTGTCAGTTAAATGTTGCCTGGCCTGTTGTAAGCCGTAAGTGTCGCCTTTTTTTAACACCATAACATTGGCGGTCATAAACGACTTTGGCGGTAATCGCACCATTAAGGTGTTTACTGGCACGATAACCACATTATGTTGGCTTTGATTGATATTGGCCAACGTTTCAAGTCGCTGTGAAATCAGGTCTTGATGTGGCGAGAAGCTATCGTAGGGCAAGGTTTCACGGTCGGGAAACAAACACACATTCACATTGATGTGGTTTAATAAATAACTCAGCTCCACCTCAAGTGACAAGGCGCTGGGCGTGTCATGGGTGACGATAATACTGGTGCCAGCATGATTATTAATTAAATTGGCCAGGGTGATGGCTTGCGAGACCCCACCCAAGGTTGCCAAAGTTTGCGTTTGTTGGCCTTTTTTTACACTCGGCGGCGTGAGTACACTATATAAATTCATTAAAATCTTTTTCAGTTCCGTTTGCGATCAAGTCTTATAATAAGGCGAGGCTTCAGCTACGCTGTTTATCGATATTCTGCTTACGTTTTTTGAGCATTTTTTGCTGTACATTCAAACTTGCTCTGACTAATTGTTCAATATCATCTTCAAGTATTTGGCTAAATTCAAGTTCACAACGCCAAGAAGGTGTTTCTGCAGTGTCATTTGTTGCTGCTGTACAGGTTCTAATTTGGCAAATACACAATAATGCGACTAACTCAGTATGCAAATAGATGTGGGTTTTAACGAACTCATTCGCGGTTAACGGTCGTGTTGAGATAATACTGATCCCACTACCGCCGAATTGATCGCCAGTAAATAACTCACCATCCTGAACTTCTTTTTCAAGCACATGTTGTAATACTAAATCGACCTTGCGTGATTGTAATTTTAAAAAGTCGACCACGGCTTTGGCATCATTATCTAGGTGTCGCAATTGCAACAGGCAGCTTGCTTCAAGACTTTTGACTTCTGTGAGCAGTTTTAAACCAACCGATTGCATGTCGCGTAGCTCATCATCAGTGGGTAAAGCGTGGCTTGGATCCCACGAAGTTAAGTACACATTAAAGTTGTGAGGCACATTAAAATAAGAATTGCTGTCAGGTATCAAGGTTTGCCTCTTTATTTATCACACTAATAGCCCTATTATCGTGCCCAACTTAATGATTTAGCAAGTCATACACGCTGGCTTGTTGTTTTCATAGTGTCATTTAGCCTGATTGTCTGACTAATACGCCCAAATGGGCGCACAGGATTAGTATTTTTTTATGAATTTAGGATTTTCATTTTTTATCGGCTACCGTTATTGGCGAGCCCGAAAAGCGAATGCTTTTGCCTCTTTTATTACCTTTTTTGCTGTATCAGGTATTTTTTTAGGGGTGACTGCATTGATCGTCGTCAGTTCGGTGATGAATGGATTAGAAGGCCAGCTAAAAAACCGCATTTTAGGCGCGGTGCCGCAAATGACTCTGATCAGTGATATGGGATTTAGAGATTGGCAGCAAAGTACCCAAAGTCTGTTGGCGGATAAATATTTATTACAAAATATTCGTGGCATTGTGCCAAGTGCGACAACCCAGGCCATGATCCAATCGAGCAGTAACATTCATGCCATTCAAATGTATGGGGTATATCCTGAACTTGAGCAATCCTTGTCGAGTATTGCGTCTCATACTTATTCTGATGCGTTTTCAACGTTACAAGCGGGGCAGTATTCAATTGTACTTGGCGTTGATCTTGCCCGAAAACTAGACGTGAGAGCGGGTGATAAGGTTAGGGTGTTAAGCGGTGATGGTGTGGTGTATTCGCCGATGGGTCCCGTGCCTAGCCAGCGTAAGTTTACTGTTGCCGGTGTTTTTGAAATGGGCTCGCAAGTCGATTCTAGCGTGGCGTATGTGCATTATAAAGATGCGCGTAAATTGATGCGTAAAGACAGCAATACCATTAATGAACTGCGAGTGTATTTGAACGATCCTTTTTCTGCACCTGCGTTAGCGCCAAAAGTGGTTGCTGGATTTGCTAAGCAAAACATTGACATTCAAACGCGTGATTGGCGCCAAGATTTTGGCCATTTATTTGCGGCGGTCAAGATGGAAAAAAATATGATGTCATTGATGCTCAGTTTAATTGTGGCCGTGGCTGCATTTAATATTGTCTCAGCATTGGTGATGATGGTGGTCGATAAAACCACCGATGTTGCGGTGTTAAAAACCCAAGGGTTAACCACCACCTCGGTGATGACGATTTTTATTGTGCAAGGCTCGCTTAATGCGCTGTTAGGCTTAATGCTTGGCGCGATTGCTGGCATAGTGTTAACGCTTAATTTGAATGGCATATTAACCACTTTTAGTATTTCTATATTGGGCGTAGGTCAGACTCTGCCGGTGCAATTGTCATTAGCGCAATTGAGTTTTATTATTTTTGGCACCTTATTTATTACCTTATTTGCCACCCTTTATCCCGCGTTGTCCGCCGCAAGGGTTCAACCTGCTACAGCTTTGAGATACGAATAATGAGTCAAACACAACAAGCGTTATTACAGGTTCTACATGTCAGCAAGCACTATCATGATGGTGAAGTGACTACCCAAGTACTTTCGGGTGTTGATTTAACCGTTTATAAGGGCGAACAGTTGGCCATTGTAGGCAGTTCCGGTTCGGGTAAAAGTACCCTTTTACACATTATGGGGACCTTAGATATGCCCTCATCTGGTTCTGTATTGTTAGACGGTGAAGATTTATACCAATTGTCTAGTGCTCGTCAGGCACAAGTGCGTAATCAAGATTTAGGTTTTATTTATCAGTTTCATCATCTGTTGCCTGAGTTTACCGCGATTGAAAATGTCGCGATGCCTGCGTTTATTCAAGGCAGGGATAAAAACCAAGCCTTGATAGACGCTAAAAACTTACTTGAGCGTGTTGGGCTAGGCCATCGTTTACACCATATCCCGGCGCAATTATCGGGTGGTGAACGTCAACGTGTTGCAATAGCAAGAGCATTGATAAACAAACCAAAGTTGGTATTAGCCGATGAACCCACGGGGAATTTAGACGCCAGCAGTGGTGATAATGTTTATCTGATGATCCGCGAGTTAGCTCAGCAGTTTGGTACCGCGTTTGTGGTGGTAACCCATGATCATAAATTAGCCGCGAAAATGGATCGCCAACTCACCATGAAAGACGGGGTGTTGCAGGTGGCGAGTTCAGTAACTACTGTGCCTGTAGGACAAGTTTAATGAGTAAGTGGTTACCGTTAACAATTGGCTGGCGTTTTTTTCGCGCTAGGCAGTCGAATGGCTTTATTGGCTTTATTTCATTTGCGTCTACTGCGGGTATTGCCTTAGGTGTTGGCGTGTTGATTGTGGTGCTATCGGCCATGAATGGTTTTGAAAAAGAGTTACAAGACCGCTTATTAGGCGTGGTCTCTCATGGTGAACTCGTTGGCGTTAATCAACCTATTGCCGATTGGCATGAAATTGCACAAAGTGCGGCCAAAATACCGCAAATTACAGGTACGGCTCCGTTTGTTCGTTTACAAGGTTTAGTACAAAAACCCGATGGTTTTCAAGGGTTAGTTGTCAATGGTGTTGATATTGAGTATGAGTCCGATGTGTCGAGTATTGCTGATTATATGTCTGCCGAAACTTGGCAGACATTAGCTGGTGATGAAAATAACATTGTCCTTGGCCGCAGTTTATTGACTAAATTGGGCTTAAAAGTGGGTGATACTCTGGCGATGTATACGCCAGATGCGAATAACCGTAAGTTAACGTCGGCCAAGAGTCATCGCTTTGTTGTCTCAGGTGTGTACACCTTGGGTGGTGAGATTGAGTCAACTCAAGCTTATGTGTCGCTTGATTATTTAGCCGATTTACTTGAGCTGGGCTCCGCGGTTTCTGGGGTACGAATTCAAGTCAATAATGTCTTTCATGCGGCGAGTATCACTCGTGATTTAGGTTTTGCTCAAGAGCAGTATTTATACATTAATGATTGGACTCGTAGCCAAGGGCATTTGTATCAAGATATTCAACTTGTTCGCTTAGTGATGTATTTGGTATTAGCCTTAGTGATAGCCGTGGCCTGTTTTAATATTGTGTCTACCTTAGTGATGGCCGTACGTGATAAAGCCTCTGAAATTGCCATTTTAATGACCATGGGGCTTCATCGCGGCGCCATTATGGCCATTTTTATTATGCAAGGTGCTTTAAATGGGCTGATGGGATGTAGCATTGGTGGTGTGTTGGGTGTTGTGGTTGCTTATTATTTAAGTGATATTGCATCTGGAATAGAGCAGTTATTGGGTATTCAGCTCTTGGCATCAGATATTTATTTTATTGATTTTTTACCGTCGCAATTGCATGCTCAAGATGTGGTCTTGGTGCTGGTGATGGGATTAGTGATGAGTTTAGTGGCAACCATTTACCCTGCGTGGAAAGCAACCAAAATAGCGCCTGCCACCGCATTAGCGGGCAGATAGCTTATACAGAGATGAGCAAACATGGGTTAACTCGATTGTCAAAATACGCGTTTAAGCACCTTAGTTATGGCTTATAAGGATGGGGGTTATGCCTTGTAACCAATGCACTGATTCGGTTTTTAAACAAAAAATTGGTCGTTGTAAACGCTGCATGTGGCAGTTAACGCTACTGAGTTTAGTTACGTGGCCACTTTGGTGGTATTGCTATGCCGATACGCCCAAAACAGTCGAATCCATCGCACTACTTTTTTTTGCTATTAGCTTTAGTGGCTTACTTGCCCTGCACTTGATTGTATGGACCTACCGTACCCTGACTCAACAGGAACCATAAGCTAGCTGGCCCGCCATTAATCACCACAGTACCACCCATTTTAGCTGATTGAGTCCAATCAGTGGCTGGGCATCCATGTCTATTGATAACAATATCCAAACTAAGTTGGCCACGTTTTGGATCAAATTCCCTAATGGTGTATGAACGTTTAATGGCAGTATTAGGGTCGGTTAACGATATCGTTAGTGCTGTTTCTGCGGCTTGTAGTGGTCACACTTTTACATAACTTCCTTGCTGATCGGCAAGGACGTCGACCCGCAACTCGCCATGAAGCACTCAGCTGTGTAGATAAGGGTTGACTTGGATGATGTTGTTTATAGAGGTTAATTTGGCTGGTAATTTTTAGATATTGGGGTTTTCCCATTTGGCAAAGTTGATGGCGAAAAATGTAAATCAATACCTTTAGCATATGATTAAGGCCGCAGAAGCGGCCTTAATAAGAGTAGATTAGTCAATCTGTTGGAGACTATTGTCCTTTACGCTTTTGCCATTTAAATAAGATTGAATAGCGCCACATGCTTTTAATGACAACGTAGCCAATTAAAGCCGACACAATGCCCAAGGCTAAACTGCCGATTAAAAAAGGTGGGCCTATGGTCGATAAAGACGCTTCAATCCATGCCCAGGTGGCTTCAAAATGAAATTCCTGCGCTTTATGTCCGAGAATTCTGGTTCCTAACAGATAAGCACCATAAAACATAATGGGCATAGTAAACGGATTCGTCACCCACACTAGGGCGACAGCAACGGGAAGGTTGACGTTAAACAGAATGGCAAATCCTGCAGCGACCACCATTTGAAATGGCAAAGGGAGCCAAGCCACAAATAGCCCTACAGCAAAGGCCCCTGGGGCCGATTTGCGATTTAACACCCATAAGTTGGGCTTGTGCAATAGTTTGCCAAACACCCGTAAATACTTATGCTCACGGAGTGTTTCTGCTTTTGGCATAAATCTTTGTATTAATTTTTTTGGCATATTTGTCGATTAATGTCTTTACTAATTCATTATGAATCGATTTATCTATGGCTTTTGCGCCTGTTCTTTATCAGCGATGTTATGGCCTTCGCTGGTACCTATAGGATGGTTACCTATTTTATTCTTGGCTATGGTGCTTTGCCTTCGCAAAGGGCCGCTTATGGCTGGTTGCTTATTCGCAGTCATTTGGCTAAGCCTGTTGTTTCATTGTTTGTTTATGCATCAATATGCTGAAAAATCCCAACAAATTGAGTTTAAGGCGCAGATAGTATCACTAGTTAGCCAAAACCGCGACTGGATTAGTTTTGATGTGCGCGTTATTAATCAAGCTGATCAAGACGCTTTTTTTGAGACGTTGGCGCTTAATAATGTGCAGCGATACTACCGATTAACATGGCAAAAGCCAGATAAAATTGTTATTGGCCAGACATGGCTATTTAGTGCCAAGGTCAAAGGGATCTCAAGCATCCAAAACCAAGGTGGTTTTAATCAACAAAAGCAGTTCATTAGTCAGCATATTATCGCTAAAGGTCGTGTTAAACGAGCCGAACTGCTCGGTCACAGCATGTCTGTGCGTCAACAGGTTATTGATGCATTGTCACCTACCTTGGCACAATTTGCTCAGGGGGATATTTTACAAGCGTTGATTTTCGGAGATAAAAGCGGCTTAAGCGCAATACGATGGCAGCAGCTGCGTCAGACGGGGGCAGGGCATCTTGTTGCGATTTCGGGCTTACACTTATCGGTCGTTTTTGGTTTGTTTTACGCCATAATGATCGGGCTGAGTCGTTATGCTTTTTCTTGGCAACATTTAGGTAAAATTCAACTCGCAATGGTATTTGCTGCATTATTCACTTTTGGTTATGGCTACTTATCTGGTTTTGCTGTTGCCACGCAACGTGCATTATTGATGCTATTTTTGTTACTCATATTCAGCTTGATTAAACAATTTAGCCACCATTGGGATCGGCTCGTATATGCATTGTTTTTTGTGCTGTTGGTCGATCCCTTTGCGTCGCTCGGTGCTGGGCTATGGTTGTCGTTTGGGGCTTTGGTGATCATTTTATTGGCGGTAAAATCCACCACTGTAGATCAACAACCTATGTTGGGCTCTGATCACGTTAATCAAAGTATCGATGTTCCTAAATTTGATATAACCGAACGATGCATACAAAAAGCTAAACAGGTAAAGGATAAGATACTGCATGGACTGAGTGTGTTGTGGTCCATTCAATGGCGTTTAGCGCTGTTCCTAGGTGGTTTGCAAGGCATATTATTTGGTGGAATTTCACCTCATAGTATTTGGTTAAATATGTTGCTAGTACCTTGGTTTAGTCTAGTGGTTATTCCGTTAACAATACTGAGTTTTTGCCTTTGGTTAGTGGCATTGTGTGTCATGTGGTTATTGGGCATAGATCTTGTTTCACTGCAAAGCCTTGGCTTGATGATATTTCAGTGGGCTAATATAAGTCTTGAGCCATTTGCGTGGTTATTACAGCTGAGCGATCATTTGCCGTTAAAACAGCTTGCGTTAACTGAACAGGAACTGGCGGGATTACTGTTTGTTTTTTTTGCAATTATCTTGTTGATGTTTCGGGGTTATGTGCCTAACAACCGTAAACTGGCTTTTCGCCTTTTGGTTGCCGTGCTTATGCTACCAATCATCGTGAGCAAGTTGGTGACTCACCAGATATTGTTTCCGCCATCGTCATCATCACGTTCAGCACCATGGCAACTTCATGTCATTGATGTGGCTCAAGGTATGGCGGTGGTTTTGCAACAAGATCAACATGGGATTATTTATGACACTGGGGCAGCATATGGCGATTTTAGCTATGCTCAGCGTGCAATATTGCCTTTTCTGGCGAGCAAAGGCATCAGGTATATTGATTATATCGTGGTGAGCCATGATGATAATGATCATGCTGGTGGATTGAATGTGTTGCTAGATAAATTTCCGCAGGCGACATTAATTGCCGACTTTTTAACCTCAGCCTCAACCTTGCCTGAGTCATCACCCGCAGTGCAAGCTTGTGAAGGTGAGTTACATTGGCGTGGCGTGCAGTTAACTTTCATCAGTAATCATTTAACGGCCAAGAGTAATGATAATAACCGATCATGCGTGGTTAAGCTGTCTGATGGCCAGTCTTCGGTATTGTTAACTGGAGACATTGAAGCCCCTAGAGAACAGGCATTAGTCGCCGCGAATGTTGATATTAAAGCCGATATCTTATTAGTCCCACACCATGGTAGTCGAACATCTTCTACTCCGGCGTTTATCGATAACGTTAATCCTCGATTAGCCATTTTTACTGCTGGTTTTTCTAACCAATATGGCTTTCCTAAATTGGATATTTTAACCAGGTATCAACAGCGAGACTGCAAAATATTACAGACGGGCCATGTGGGCCAAATTAGCATCAGCTTCACTCATAATGATTACTACGTCACCACTTATCGGCAAAAAATGGCCCCATTTTGGTATAACCGTTTGTTTAGGTTTGGTGAGTCACTTAAAGCAGAGTAGAATATCACTTATGTTTGCTAGTTAAGTATTGGATTCAATGTCAGCATCACCTAAAAATGAAATATGGATCGTTTTCAAACGTTTGATGGCCTATATAGTCCCAATGAAAGCCATGTTTATTATGGCTGTTCTAGGCCTTATTACCTATGGCGCAGTCGATGCGGCGTTTATTGCATTTATTAAGCCTTTTATTGATGAAGGTTTCAGCCAAACTCCAGCGATAGCTGCTGGTGTCGACTTACCGACACATGGTGGGTTTAACGCCAATAAAGACATTATGTTAATGGCTCCGATTGCGGTTATTGTCATGTTCAGCATACGTGGCGTGGCTAACTTTGTGTCGACCTATTGTGTCTCATTCATGAGTGCACAGCTCATCATGGATATGCGCCAACAAGTTTTTGAACATTATCTGCGTTTACCCGTGAGTTATATCGACCGCGAAAATAGTGGTAATTTGATTTCACGTGTCACGTACGATACTGAACAAATTGCTCGTGCATCCGGTAGTGCGTTGATTTCAATTGTCCGTGACAGCATGACCGCGATCGGTATGTTAGGCATTATGTTCTACTATTCGTGGAAATTATCATTATGCATATTGGTGATAGGCCCAATTATGGGCGTTGTGATCAGTATTGTCAGTAAGCGTTTTCGTAAGGTTTCTAAGCAAATTCAATCTGCAATGGGCGGCGTTACCGCAACCACTGAACAGATGATTAAAGGCCATAAAAACGTGTTGGTGTTTGGTGGCCAAAAAACAGAGGTTGCTCGTTTTTATAAAGTTAACGACCAAAACCGGTATCAAAATATGAAGCTAGCAGTGGCTCAATCAATTAGCCAACCGCTCATTATGGTGATTGGATCTTTTGCTCTGGCTTTTGTACTGTATGCCGCCACTTGGGAGAGCATGAGAACGGATTTAACCGCTGGAACGTTTGCGGCTATTTTAGGTGCCATGTTAGCCATGCTTCAACCGATTAAAAACTTAACCCGTGTTAATGCCGAATTTCAACGAGGCATTGCCGCCTGCACTACAGTGTTTGAATTATTAGACACAGAACCAGAGCCAGATACGGGTGAGTTTAGTATTGATCGTGTTCAAGGTAAGCTGACATTTGAAAATGTCACGTTTACTTATCCAGGCCAAGAAAAGTCCGCCTTAAACAGTATTGATTTTGAAGTTAAACCGGGTAAAACCATTGCATTAGTCGGGCGTTCTGGCTCTGGTAAGTCGACCATCGCCAGTTTGATTACCCGTTTTTATAGTGGCTTGTCAACCGGTGATATCCGCCTTGATGACACCAGCATTTACGATTACCAGTTAAAATCATTACGTAATCAAGTGGCTTTAGTGTCGCAACAAGTGACCTTATTTAATGACACTATTGCTAATAATATTGCCTATGCTTACCCAGGAGAAGTGACTCGAGAGCAGATTGTCCATGCCGCTGAACTGGCTTATGCGATGGAGTTTATTGATACCTTGCCACTGGGATTAGACACCCAAGTGGGTGAAAACGGGGTGTTACTTTCAGGCGGTCAACGTCAACGTCTTGCCATTGCTCGTGCTATGTTACGTGATGCGCCAGTGTTAATTTTAGATGAAGCCACATCGGCTTTGGATACCGAGTCTGAAAAAGCGATTCAAAAAGGCCTCGATAATCTTCGACATAACCGTACATCGATTGTGATTGCCCATCGTTTATCCACCATTGAAAGCGCCGATGAAATTTTGGTTATTGATCAAGGTCGAGTTGTTGAACGCGGTAATCACAGTGAATTAATTGCCCAAGCAGGCATTTACGCCAACCTTTACCAGATGCAGTTTAGCCAATAATGATCGGGTGTTTGTGATGCAACAGCTTATTCAGCGCATTTGGTATCAAGGGCACCCAGCCAAGTGGTTATTATTGCCGTTATCTGGGTTATTTTGGTTAATATCCTCTATTCGGCGAGGACTGTTTTTGTGTGGGCTTAAACAGGTGCAAGTGTTGCCGGTGCCTGTGATTGTGGTGGGCAATATTACTGCTGGAGGCAGCGGTAAAACCCCAACAGTGATTTATTTAATCGAGTTATTACGCCAACATGGCTATAAACCAGGTGTGATAAGCCGAGGTTATGGGGTTAATATTGACGGTGTTGTTGCCGTTAACATCAATGGCAAAGCAAGTGATGTCGGTGATGAACCCGCTATGATAGTCGCTCGCACTTATGTACCTATGGTTGTAGGCGCCAACAGAATTGCTGCGGCACAGACGTTATTAGTTGATTTTGATGTGGATGTTATTATCAGTGACGACGGCCTACAGCATTATGCGTTAGGGCGTGATATCGAAATTGCCTTAGTCGATGGTGAGCGACGTTATGGTAATCACTGTTTGTTGCCTGCAGGGCCTTTGCGAGAAGGTTTAGGGCGTTTAAGCTCGGTTGATTTTGTGATCAATAATGGCGGGCCAGTTCAAGATGATGAAGTGTTGATGACACTTGCTCCTGCACCACTTTGTCAGGTCGATACTAGCCTAAATGATGAATTTACTCAGCAGCACAGTATTGTTGCTATGGCGGGTATTGGTAATCCGCAACGCTTCTTTAATAGTATTAGTCAGTTAGGCTATAAAGTAGTAAAAACCGTTGAGTTTTCAGACCATCAGGCTTTTGATGAAAAGCAATTAAGTGAGTTATCTGTGCAACATTCATTATTAATGACTGAAAAAGATGCGGTTAAATGTCGCGATTTTGCACAATCAAACTGGTGGTATTTACCTGTAAATGCGAAGCTTAACTCAGAATTTGATCACGCATTGTTGAGCCAATTACAGCAAGTGGCTCAAACTAAAAAAGGACTGTCTCATGGCATTTGATAAAAAATTACTCGAAATTGTGGCCTGCCCGGTATGTAAAGGTAAGCTAGAATATGACAAAGAGTCGCAACAACTGATCTGCAAGTTTGATAAGTTAGCCTATCCTATTACCGAAGGTATTCCGGTATTATTGGAAAATCGTGCAACAGCTTTGGTGACAGAATAACGTACAAGCTGAGTCATTGAGTATTCAGTCATTAATGCGCCCTCAGGGGCGCTTTTTTTGTCTAAAATGGGTGGCGATAATCGACAAGATTTGTTGGTCTTTATACATAGCTTATATCGCGATATTGGACCCAATAAGAGGGGGTTAACCAAGCCATTCATTGTTATCGCTTAGTGGGTGGGGAAGCGAAATGAAAAAAGTGCCGCAGTTTTAGCATCCTGGCAATGGTTCAATTATTTCGCTAGACCTTTTCTAAATATTAGCAGCAAAAATGCAAAGCCAGTCTATTGCGGGTTGTAGCATTTCAGGCCAGCACCTTTAACGATTACAGAATGGATATCTCGTCGTAGAAGACCTTGATACTAAAAAGAAAAAGCTTGCCTATAAGCGCAAGCTTTTTCTGTAAACAGAGGGGGATATTTGCTGATAAGCTGAGTTAAGATGCAAATTTAAGGTTTTGTGGCTAAATCTTGGTATAAGGTCTCAATCCACTTATCGGCAGAGATAAACTCCCAGCCCCAATTGGCGTACTTGGGCGGTACACCCTGTTTTTTGATGGTTGCTAAATCGTGACCCATTTCTATTTCACCCCGCATCCAATTAATGCTGTCATCAAGCATATGCTTAAATGTTAACAATGCATTTTTATCGCCTAACGCACCATGACCAGGGATCACTTTGGTCTTGTTGTCCAAACGATTTAATATCATGCTGACGTTTTCCCGATAACCGGTCACTGAACCTCCAGCCGCTAAATCGATGTAGGGAAAACGATCTTTAAAGTATAAATCGCCCATGTGAATAATATTGGCCTTTTCCCAAATAACCACACTATCACCATCAGTATGACCAGGACCTAGGTGGATGACCTCTAACGTATCTTGGTTAAAATGAATTGAGATGTTTTCTGCATAAGTGATAACAGGTAATGCTGACGCGGGTGAACGGCTATCAGCTTTGAGGCGTTTGAGGACATTGTGATGCGCTAAGATAGTGCCTTTTTCACCAAAATGTGCATTGCCGCCAGTATGATCGCCATGATAATGAGTATTGACAATGTATTTGGGCACCCCGGGTTGAATTTGCTTGAGTGCTGCAGTAATTTTATCTGCTAAGGGCGCAAATTGGTCATCAATGATCAATATGCCGTCTTCCCCAGCTGAAACGCCAATATTGCCACCGGCGCCGATAAACATATAAGTATTATTGTCTAGTTTTTGAGATTTAATTATCACATCACTGAATTTATCATCAGCAACGGCTAATGTTTGGGTTAACGCGAGCATAGTTAACGCACTGAGACCGATAATTTGACGTTGAAATCTTAGTTTCATGACTATCCCTTTATTGCTGTCATTGTGATTATTTATTGTGTTTATTTATTGTGATTAATACTGCTTAGCAAAGCAAATTGATCACTCATTGTGCCATGGCGCAATGTTGCGTCAACGGTGTGTTTCAATAGCGCTTGCTATCATTTGACGAAGCGCTCCGTGAGTTGAACTGGAGATTATGTAGCATAACTAATCTCTGTCAGGGGTTAACCACAGTGACTATTTACCCTCCTGCAGTGCTTGGGGCTTGTATTTATAGACAAAATCACCACACTGAGTGTGTTAACTTATTTTACAGTAACAGGAACGTCAGATGATAAAACAAAAAATAGTATTAATTACAGGTGCATCCAGTGGTATCGGTGAAGCCACAGCCAAAGCGTTAGTCAAAAACGGCCACAAGGTGATACTGACTGCCCGCAGACAAGAGAAATTGGATAACTTGGTGGCCATGCTAGGGGAAGATAATGCCCTAGCCGTTGCCGCCGATGCTACCCAATTTGATGCATTAGAAAAGGTCGTGACAGCTGGCATCAACAAGTTTGGCAGACTCGATGTGGCCTTCGCTAACGCAGGCACCGGGGTAACCACTTCGGGTACCGAACAAGGGGATCCAGATGAGTGGTCAAAACTTATCGATATCAACATCAAAGCCATGTTATGGACGGCCAAGTTAACGCTGGCCCACTTACGTGAAACCAAGGGGCATTTTATTTTAACCAGCTCAGTGGCTGGGCGTACGTCACATAAAGGGTCGATTTACGGTGCCAGTAAATGGTTTGCTTATGGCTTTGGCCAGAACTTGGCCGAAGAAATGGCTCAATGGGGCGGACGCTGCACTACCATTGCTCCTGGTATGGTCAACACCCCATTTTTTGATGAGCCTAAACCCGATAAATTAGACCCGGTTGATGTAGCCGAAGCGGTACTTTTTGCTATTGAAGCAGAGCAGCGCTGCAATGTACGTGAAATATTTTTAATGCCAACACATTAATATCGCGGCTATCACGCGCCCAGATCGAAGCGAACAGGTGTTCACTATCGGCTCAGCAAAAGACACGTTAGTGGCCATATAACCAGACCACAACAAGATGTGGCTGCAGATACAGGGCTCAATACTGTGCCCTGTTGCCTAATCGCTCAGCCTAGATGCTACTCATTATTAGCCCAAGGTAACAGTTTGTGAGCCAAGGTGTTGGCTACACCTAATCTGATCGCGGCTTTATGGCGCATTATATACAAGGCTTGGTAACACAATGGCACTAAATACAGGCTAGTGACCGTTGAAAAGGTGAGACCACCAATAATGGCAATGGCCATTGGGGAATAAGGAGGCCCACCACCCCCTATTTGGGTGTCTCCTAAGGCTAATGGAACCAACCCCAGTACCGTGGTCGCGACGGTCATTAATACCGGACGTAATCGGGTTATACACACACTTATAATCGTATTGCTGAGCTTATCTAAATCGGGTGTCATTTGGTTGATTTGGTCTACCAGAACAATACCGTTATTGACCACTATGCCCATTAAGATGAGTATGCCAATCATTGACATCACAGACATGGGTGTACCGGTTAACCAAAGCGCCCAAAATACGCCAGTAATGGAGAACATGATTGAGGTAATAATAGCCGTCGGTAACACTAGCGACTCAAATAATGCCGCCATGACGATATAGATCATCGCAATGGCCAAAATCATATTCACAGCCATGATTGACTGGTCTTCATCTTGACGTTCAAAGCCACCGCGTAATGAGTAGCCGTAGCCATTAGGAAAGTTCACCAAGTCCATCACCCGGGTAATTTCTTTTTGTGCTTCTTCGGTGGTGAGATCTTCTAGATTTGCGCCAATAGATAAAGCCGTTTGGCGGTTAAAATGACGAATAGTATCAAATCGAGGCACCACGGTGGCTTTGGCTAAGCTGTCTAGGGTATAGACTCGGTCACCTTGACGAATAATCGGTAACTGCTTAAGTTTTTCTAACGAATTTTGCCAGCTTTTATCATAGGCCAGTTCGATGCGCAGTTCGCCGCTAGGATCATGACGAAATGACCGTAGCTGTGAGCCTCGCAATGCAATGGCAATATTTGTAGCGATATCGCTTAAGGTTAAATCAAGACGAGCGGCCATTTCTCGGTCAATGACCACTACTACTTCTTGTTGGGCACTATTCACTTCAGAACGTACATCCACTAAGCCGTCAATGTTGTCGAGTAATGGCACCACTTGTTCACTCAAAAGAATAAGTTCTGATGTTGAGCGTCCGGTTAAGGTTACGCGAATGCCGCTATTTTCATTACCCCAGCCAAATTGTGGCGTGGCAATCGAAAACTTAGGAAATCCTTCGCGGATCATTTTCTTTAACTCGCCCATGTCAATGGGAATGTCTTTTTGCAATAAAATGGTCGATTGTGCATCTTGTGGGGCGTAGTAACTGTAAACAGTATCAATGTAAAATGCGTCTTTGTTGCTGTATAAATACGCTTCCATGCTGTTAATCATCGCCTCGGTGACCGCTAAATTATGCCGACCTTCTAACTGATAATTAATGTATAAACGGTCATTACCTTCACCATCACCTTGATCTTGTTGCACCATACTTAACGGCAATGCAGTTGAAGCTAATATCACCAAAGCGATAACCCCAGAACGTTTTGGTCGGGTTAAAATCCACCTTAGGCTTCGCTGATAAAAACGCCCTAAGCGATTATTATCATTAGCGGTCTTCACTTCAAAATGAAAGTGATTGAGCATAAGTGGGATAAGGGTTTTGGCAACCAATAATGATGCCGCGAGCGAGATACAAATGGCCACAGCAACATGTTCTAAAAAGATGGTCAGCTGTACTTTAACGCCAAAAATATTCGGTAAAAACACAATCGCTGTGGTTAATGTACCGGCTAAAACCGCCAACGAGACTTTTTCCACGCCGGTTAACACGGCTCGTTGGTTAGCTTTTCTCTGACAGGTGTCGTCAATGTGTGCGGCTTGTTTTTCTTGTAGCACGCTTTCGGTGACCACTACCGCATTGTCAATCAACATGCCGATCGCCAATAATAACCCCATCATCGACAGAATATTCAAGCTATAGCCTAAAAAGTACATACCCGCCAATGTCATACACAATGAAATTGGCACCGATGAAATAACCACTAAGGTCATTTTAAGGTTACGTAAAAACAGATATAGCACGCCAAATGACAATACCGCGCCCATTAATCCGGACAGCAGTAAGTCTTTCAGTGACGACTTAACGCCATAGGCTTGGTCTTCCATGATAAACAGCTTGATACCATTAAATTGCTGATCTTGCTTAACTTGCTCGATGACTTTTAGGACACGATCTGACACCTCAACTAAATTGGCGCCTGACTCTTTAAAGACATCAATACCCACGGCATATTTTTGATCTAAATGTCGGCCTTCTCTTTTTTCAGGTAGGGCATAGTTCACCTTCGCAATATCTTGCAAACGGATACCCGGCACAATAACCAGATTGTTAATATCATCGATACTGGTAAATTCGCCTTTGGGCGAGACTTGGTACACTCGAGCGTTTTCTCTGAGTGTACCAGCACTGATGACGAAGTTTTCCGCCAGTAAACGGGTGCGTAAATCGACACTGTTGAGGCTTGATGCCGCTAATTTATCGGCATCAAGTCGGATTTCAATCTGCTTTTGTTCAACTCCGTAAAGGGTGACTTTGGATACACCGTCAACCCGCTCAAGTGGCTTACGAAGTTGTTTTTCAAGCAAATCAAATGCATTAGAGAGCTCGCGATCACTTGAAATACGGATTGTCAGCACCGGCATGTCGGCGGTTGAGAATTGTTGGATCATGACGCGTTCAACATCTTTTGGTAATAAATGTCTTACCGAGTCTATTTTTTCACGTGCCTCAAGGCTTTTCATGGCCACTTCTTCACCCCATTTCATATTGAGCTGAATAAAAGCGCCGTCTTGGGTTGAATCAGAGCGCACTTCTTCAATACCGCTCATGGTGGCAAGTGATTCCTCCAGTACCTTGGTGATATCGCGTTCAACTTCTGCTGGGCTGGAGCCTTTGTAAGGCACTTGCACCACGATTTGCGGAATATCAATGCCCGGAAACATTTCCAGTGGCAACATCCGACTGGCCGCCATACCAAACAGCATAATAGCTAAGAAAAACATACAGGTGGTGACAGGGCGCTTTATCGCCAGTTGAGTGATACTCATGCTAGCGTCTCCGCAGTATTAAGCTCAAGGTCATTTTGGGTATATTGTTTACGGTCAAACAACGCATATAAGGTAGGGATCACCAATAATGTGAGTAAGGTCGACATGCTTAAGCCGAAAATTACTGTAATGGCCATCGGTGCGCGAACCTCACTGCCGTCGCCAATACCTATTGCCATCGGCAATAAACCTAAGGTGGTGGTCAGCGTGGTCATCATGATAGGGCGCAAGCGAGATTGCGCAGCTTCATTGATGGCGCTCAACTTATCCTTGCCTTCTCGGCGTAATTGATTGATACGGTCGACCAATACAATCGCATTATTGACCACAATACCTGCCAACATAATTAAGCCAATAAACACCACCACACTTAAATGGGTGCCGGTAATAAATAAGCCAATAATGCTACCTGCAACGGCCATCGGCACTGCAATCAAAATTAATAGCGGGTGTAGCAAGGATTCAAACTGGCTTGCCATCACTAAGTACACTAAGAAAATGGCCAAAACGAGGGCTATTTTCAACGATTCAAAAGATTGTTCCATTTCTTCATTTTGGCCGCCGAAGCTGGCTTGAATTGAGCTAGGGAATTGCTGTTTAGCCAGTATCTGCTGGGCTTGGAGCACGGCTTCGCTTAAATCACCGTAGGCCAAGTTAGATGACACGATGGCAACACGTTGTTGACTGATACGATTAATTGCCGAAGGACCAATTTGTAAGTCAATGGTGGCGATGGCACTTAATGGAATAGGCTGCGCGCTATTTGGGTTAATGATTAACGATTCAATGTCGCTGATTTGATCGCGTTCACTTAATTCACTACGGACTAATATATCAACTTTACGATCGCGCACCGTGAACTGGCTGGCAATAGTGCCGCCTACTCGTTGAGCAATACGGTTAGCGACAGTCGGTGCATCCATGCCTAACGCGGCTAGGCGGGCATGATCAAAGCGAATGCTGATCTCTGGCTGGCCATCACGAAGAGTGGTATTGATGTCACTAAAGCGGTCTGATTCAGACAAGGCATTAACCAGTCGGTCCGCGCTTTGTTTAAGTTGAACCAAATCATAGCCCGACAACTCAATTTCAAGTGGGGTTTTAAAGCTGAATAATTCAGGATGTTCAATCTGAGCCTCTAGCTCAGGGATATTTCTTGCGGTATTGCGCAGTACCTGACTAACTGTATTAAAGGCTAAAGGATCCGCTAACACCACTTGTAATCGGCCCCAGTTTTCACCGCCTCTGGCGGTGTCCGATGTCATTAAGCCACCGCTACCCGCTTGACTATAGGCGTGTTTAACATCGTCACGGTCTTTAATCGCTAGGGCTAACTGTTGTAATACGGCATCGGTTTCACTGACTTCAGTACCAGGAGGCAGTAAAATTTCAACATAAAATTCGCCTTGATTCATCGGTGGAATTAATTCTACACCTAACTTAGGCAGTAAACTGCTTGAAGCCAAGGTCATCACTAAAGCGATCACTAGGGTTAACACTTGGTGCCGCAGGGCATGGCGAAGTACGCGGTAATAGAACGATTCCACTATACGATATAGGACGTTAAATCCAGCGCAAATGGGTTTTAGCAGCAAGCCAAACACGCTACTAACAAAACGGCTTATAACAATAGTTGCGGTTAACAAACCAGCGGGTAAATAGCTAAACAGTAACTTAAAAGGAAACAGCAACACTGCCAATAAGTAATAGGCTATTAATCCTTTACGGGTGGTCGGTTTAGGCATCGCGGTCACTTCAACCGGTTGTGGCAGGCTGGTAAAACCTTGACGTGAAGCCAACATAGGAATGGCGGTTAAGGCAACAAATAATGAGGCGAGCAGGGCAAAGGTGACGGTGAGCGCTTGATCGGCAAATAAGGCGCCTGCTATCCCGTCGACAAACACTAATGGCACAAATACCGCAAGTGTTGTCAGGGTTGAGGCAAAAATGGCGCCAGAGACTTCTTTACAGCCGGTGACGGCAGCCTCAATTTTACTCATGCCTTGAGATTTATAACGGTCAATGTTCTCTAATACCACGATGGCATTGTCCACCAATAAACCAATGGCTAACGCAATACCGCCTAGGGACATGATGTTTAAGCTGATATCGGCAAAATACATCATATTAAAAGTGGCGATAACCGAAAAGGGGATCGAAATAGAAATTATGAGGGTGGCAATAATATCACGTAAAAACAGGTAAATAACCAGCATGGCCAGCAAGCTGCCAAATAATGCGGCTGAGGTAACTTCATTTACTGCACTTTCAATAAATTCAGATTGGTCATAAATAATTTCTAATTGATTACTTTCATCCGTTTGGTTCATTTTGTCGAGTTCGGTTCGAAGCTTGTTCGCCACTGCAACGGTATTGGCATCACCTTCTTTATAAATAGCGAGTTCAATCGATTCAACCTCGCCAATACGGGTAATATCACTGCGTTCTTTATAGGCATCGCTGATCACCGCAATATCAGACAATCTAACTAAGGTTTGGCCATTTCGATAGACAATGACTTGACCTAATTCCTCTAATGAATTGAATTGATTTAAGGTTCTGACCAAATATTCTTTATCGCCCTGGATCACTTTACCCGCAGAAAGGTTAATGTTTTCTTCGTTAATTCGGCGTTTAATGTGGTCAGCATTAAGATTGAGCTGGCTTAATCTTTGTTGATTTAATTCAATGTGAACTTCTTGCTCTAACCCTCCAGAGAGCCTCACTGCGGCAACACCAGATAAGGCTTCTAAGCGGCGTTTTAACTCTTCATCTGCAAAGGTACGCATTTGCTTTAACTGCTCCGCATCTGCATTGGGCACTGAAAATGCTAAGCGCATGATGGGATCAAGATTGGGGTTAAAACGCAATAGTAATGGTTTGTTTATGTCTAATGGCAGCTCAATGGTGTCGATTTTTTCGCGTACTTCAAGGCTTGCCATGTCCATATTGGTGCCCCACTCAAACTCGAGCACCACATCAGACATGCCTGAACGAGAAATTGAGCTAATTTTGCGTAAGCCTTTAACCACACCAACGGCTTCTTCAATCGGTTTTGACACCAGCTGTTCAATTTCAACGGGGGCGGCACCGTCATAGGCAGTGCGTATGGTTACGCTGGGATAGCTTAAATCGGGTAATAGTTTTACCGCGAGGCGAGAAAACCCCACCATACCAAACAGCATCACAGCTAACATGAACATCCACACCGTGACGGGACGGTTAACAGAAGTATTGATTATCGACATTATCCAGCTCCGTTATCGAATAGCAGCGAAGCTAAGTGGGGTAATAATCTCTACCAATGATTGATCTTTAAGATTTTGCTGGCCGCGGATGACTATTTGTTCGCCAGCTTCAACACCAAATAAAATTTCAACAGTGTTATTTTCACGAAAGCCCAAACTGACTTCGCGTCGCTGTGCTTTAGTGTCTTTTATCACATATAAAGCTTGAGTATTGTCTTGGTTGATTAATGCGTTATAAGGCACTGTAAGCACATCGAGGTGAGTGTCGTATTTCAGTTCAACACGAGTAAACATACCTGCTTTTAATTTTGCATCTTGATTTGGCACGGCTAATGTCACTTTAAAGGTGCCGCTTTGAGCATCTACAATGGGACTAATACGCAGTACTTTTGCGTCGATAATATCGGATTTAGTACCCTGATGTTGTTGAATAATACTGGCTTGTTGACCCACTCGTAAACTGGCAAGTTGTTGTTCTGGTAAGTGCAATATGCCGTGAAGTTGGTCTTGATTGACAACATAAAATAGCTCTTGGAACTCTTTCGCCATATTGCCCGTTTTAACATAACGCTCGGCAATAACGCCATTAATGGGCGAGGTGATTTGGCTTTCTTTGACTTGCAGCTCGGCTAAGTCGCGCTGTGCTTTCGCCGCTTGTAGATTGAACTCGAGCTTGGCCATTTGATCTTGGCTAATAAACTCTTTGTTGTTCATTTTGTTTAAACGATTTAATTCTTGCTGAATAATTTGCACTTCGGCTTCAGAGCGATTGAAATCATAACGTTGACGCTTGGCATCAATGACCGCAAGTATTTGTCCTTTGGTAACCCGATCGCCTTCTTCAACGTTAATCTTTTCGATGATCCCAGCAATGCGGCTCATCACATGGGACTCTTCAGGTGCTTCAAGTGTAGCGGTCGTGCTGTAGAAAGAGGATACATTGCCTGTGGTGACTAAAGCGGTTTCAACCGGAATCGCAAATTTTTCATCTTCTTTTGCTTGTTCTGCTTCGCCGCTGCAACCACTCAATACTGCAATACAAAGTAAAGGAATTGCCATTTTCTTCATGCTGATGAACCTATCCATGGGGTACCTGCTAGTGTTAAAACTTGTGAATAAAGCTAAATTATAAAAATTAACTTAAGACGTAATTGTTAGAGTCTTACCTGTGTTTGTGTTTACGTCACGTTAACTTTTGTAACTAATGTTAATTTCTGGTTATAAAGCATGAAGTGTGCCATTATTTAAAGTTGTTATATAACAGAACCTTACTTAACCACTGAGTCAGAGGTGGACTTTTTAACCATCATTTGTAGTCAAAATCTGTATAAAGTAGTGTGATTGGCTAAATTGAACATCAGAGGCTAATACCGAGAGTCCTTATGGGTTGTGTTCAACTTTTTGTGACACTTCTTTAAAATAAACAATAAGAAATGACTTATGACGACGTCTACATTTGATATCAATGCAGCCATTCAAGCATTACAGAGGAATTGCTGAGTTTTTAGTAATATCGATAGGGATATGCACTTGTATTGGTGGTGAGCCCTTTGTTTAGCCATTTGTTTAGTGCTAGCTAGGTAAGACAGACTATTCTGCCTTACCGTCCCCGAACACACCTTTTAATCGTTTCACAAGCAGGGTGCGCTGGTATTGGTGTCGAGTTGTTTATTTAGGCCATTGTTTAGTCCTAGCTAGGTAGAGAAAAGTTATTCTTTCTGCTTTGGCTGCTTTGGCTGCTTTGGCTGCTTTGGCTTGATGGCTTTTTCTGTTTTACCGTCACCCATCACCCCTTTTAATAGTTCCATAGGCAAAGGAAATAGTATGGTCGAATTCTTTTCTCCGGCAATGTCTGTCAGAGTTTGTAGGTAACGCAGTAAGATCGCATTAGGTTCAATCGCTAAAGTCTTAGCGGCTTCGACCAATTTGGCAGACGCCTCCATCTCGCCAGACGCATGAATGACCTTGGCACGTCTGGTGCGCTCAGCTTCGGCCTGGCGCGCGATGGCTCGCACCATAGTTTCATTGAGATCTACGTGCTTGATTTCAACATTGGAGACTTTTATACCCCAGCCATCGGTGCGAGTATCTAAAATACTCTGAATGTCGGTGTTGAGCATGTCTCGGTTTGCGAGCATTTCATCGAGTTCATGTTGTCCAAGGACAGAACGCAGCGTCGTCTGTGCTAATTGTGAGGTGGCCTGCAGGAAATCTTCCACATTAATAATGGCTTTTTGGGCATCAATAACCCGGAAATAGATCACCGCATTGACCTTGACCGAGACATTGTCACGACTGATCACATCCTGAGTGGGAACATCCATCACCACGGTGCGTAAATCGACCCGTACCATCTGTTGGATAAAGGGTATTACTATGATAAGTCCTGGGCCTTTGACCTTATAAAAGCGTCCTAGCATGAAAATCACGCCACGCTGATATTCTAGCAAAATTTTGAAAGTACTAAATAACACCACCAAGATGAGAAACATCAAGGCAACGAAAAAAAGGTTACTATTATAGGCTAGATTTTCCATCTGTGTTTTCCTCTGTTTTAGGTTCAATGCTAGGCTCTGTGTCGCTTAGGGCTTTGATTGTTAAGGTGAGATCATCTCTTGCTATTACCTGTACCTTCTGTGAGTCCTTTGTGGGGGTATCGCAGATTGCCGCCCAAGTTTCCCCTTCTAGTAGAACAAACCCTGTACGTTCGAAACCAGCAATAACGTGAGCTTGTGCCCCTAAAATGGCGTCATCGCCGCTTACTGGTCTTTGATGTCGACTCTTCCACAGGGTCGACAGCACCCAGAGGCTAAATAGCGTGATAGTGACAGTGACCGCAGCGATAAGAGGTAAGGAAATAGTGAATTCACTCTCCGTATCCAGTAAGAATATGGAGCCAAGAGCGAACGCCAAAGCGCCGCCTAGGCCGAAGATCCCAAAGCTTGGCACCATGGACTCAGCAATTAATAATACTATCCCCAAAATCATCAGCCCCAGTCCTGCATAGTTGATAGGCAGGAGCTGAAATGCGTACAGAGCAACCAGTAAGGCAATCCCGCCCGCCACTCCCGCGATGCCTATGCCTGGGTTAAAAAATTCCAGTATCAGGCCATAAATACCTATTAACATCAAAATATAGGCAATGTTAGGGTTAGTAATAGTGGCAATAAACTTGTTACGCCAATCTCTTTGATGTTCAACCAGAGTGGCTTGGTCTAGGTTCAGTGTTAACGTTTGCCCTTCTTGCTTTAAAGGCCAGCCATTGAGTTTTGCCAGCAGACTTGGCGCATCTTTGGCTATAAGGTCTATCACCTGACTGTCTAGTGCCTCTTCTGAGGTTAGGGTGGCAGCGTCCTTGACCGCCAATTCAGCCCAGGCTTGATTTCGCCCCCTTAACTGAGCTAATGAGCGTATATAGGCGATGGCATCGTTTAGTATTTTTCGCTCCATCGCGCTGCCATCATTTGGCTGAGCTTCTGAGTTATCATCTGGTTTAGCAGGGGCCTGAGGCATGCCCATTTGCACTGGGGTTGCTGCCCCTAAGGTGGTAGCCGGCGCCATAGACGCAATATGGCAGGCATAGAGTAAATAGGTGCCTGCACTCATGGCTCTGGCACCCGTTGGCGCAACGAGGCAAGCGATGGGAATGGTTGAAGCCAATATTGCCTGATTGATATCCCTAAGACTTGAAACCAAACCGCCAGGGGTGTCCAAAATTATCATTATCAGGGGAGGGCGCTGACGTTCAGGCAGTTGATTAGCAGCAGTGATTTCTTTGACCAAATATTCACTCACAGCAGGACCCATAGCGCCTTCAAACCTTAGAATCGGCACGTTTTGATTGCTGGCATCGGGAGATGAGGCCGTCTCATTTTGACCATAACAGAAGGTTGAAATAGTAAACAAACCGCAACAAATGATTAAGCGCACGTAGAGTGAGATCATTCTAGCTCCTTAATTTGAGTATTGGTTATATTTTAGCCTAATTATATGATCTGGAAAGGAAGGGCCAATATGTTCTTAGAAATAGTGCCATTACACTCGCTCTGACAACAAACTTATTCTGCAATTAAATTATTTTTTAACGGTATTAACTTATTGTTATTATTATTTTTATTTGTATTTTTAGTGATACTTTGAGTTTATATCATGGGCCAAAGTGGGTTTGGTTTTTATTATAGAGGGCTTTAAACTAGTGCTACAGATATTAACGCCAAATAAAACTGGGTCAGCATAGCGCTGCAGTCGATTAGCTTGGAACTCATATTGGGTTAAGCTGAGTAAAAAAGTGCAAGACAGGCTACTTGCAGAGTATATGACTCAAGAAGGCATAAACATAGGTACCGGCGGTTAGCGACAAGTGGGTACTGAAAAAAAACCAATAAAAAAGGCGCCGAGGCGCCTTTTTTATCTGACAACTAAAGTCAGCTAATTAACGCTTATCAACACTCACAAATTCACGCGCAGACTCACCAGTGTATAACTGACGTGGACGGCTGATTTTGTGTCCTGGTTGATCTAACATTTCTTTCCAATGTGAAATCCAACCAACAGTACGTGACAATGCGAACAGCACTGTAAACATACTATTAGGAATACCAATGGCTTTCATGATGATACCAGAGTAGAAATCGACGTTCGGGTATAGCTTCTTAGAGATGAAGTATTCATCTTCAAGGGCAATACGCTCAAGTTCCATGGCTACGTCTAATAATGGGTCAACCACTTTCAGTTCTTTAAGGACGTCATGACAGGTATCTCGCATCACTTTAGCACGTGGGTCAAAGTTCTTATAAACACGATGACCAAAGCCCATTAGACGGAATGGATCGTTCTTGTCTTTTGCTCTCTCGATAAATTCAGGAATGCGATCAACAGAACCGATTTCTTCTAACATGTCTAAACAAGCTTCGTTAGCACCACCATGAGCGGGGCCCCACAACGAAGCAATACCCGCCGCAATACATGCAAATGGGTTAGCACCTGAAGAACCGGCTAAACGAACGGTCGATGTAGATGCATTTTGCTCATGATCAGCATGCAGTACAAAAATACGGTCCATTGCTTGTTCAACCACAGGGTTGACTTTGTATGCTTCACAAGGCGTAGCAAACATCATCGACAGGAAGTTACCTGCATAACTTAAATCGTTTCGTGGATAAACAAAAGGTTGCCCCATTGAGTACTTGTAGCACATTGCTGCAATTGTCGGCATTTTCGACACTAAGCGATAAGCAGCAATTTCACGATGCTTTGGATTGTTCACATCAAGAGAATCTTGATAAAAAGCAGATAATGCACCTGTTACACCACAAAGCATTGCCATTGGGTGCGCGTCACGGCGGAAGCCTCTGAAAAAGAATGCAATTTGCTCATGCACCATGGTGTGATTTTTCACAGTGGAGACAAATTGTTCATAATCAGCTTTGGACGGTAATTCACCATATAAAAGCAAGTAGCATAAATCTAAGTAGTTCGATTCTGTAGCAAGTTGCTCAATTGGATACCCACGGTGTAACAAGATACCTTGCTCACCATCGATATACGTAATTGCTGACTCACAAGACGCAGTCGCTAAAAAGCCTGGATCGAAGGTGAAATACCCCTTTGTCCCAAGTGTACTGATGTCGATAACGTCAAAACCTTCAGTACCTTTCTTGATAGGTAGGTCGATTGAATCGTTTCCTGGTAACTCTAATTTGGCTATATTATCAGCCATACCCCGTTCTCCTTACTTCATTTTTCTATATGAGTGCGGCATGTTAAGCGGTCATTACTCTACAGCGGATCGGGATCACAGATCAATTTAAATAAGCGTTTAAATTAGTTAGACCATAGTATATATGCGCTGAAAACCGCTCTGTGCTTGGATTAGATTAAAAAAACATTAAAAAAACTTATTTTGCATAATGTGATGTTTGTATTTGACAATCCCCACGAGTATACTTGCCTGCGTCCCTAAGGGCGACGGACATCACAGTTTAGGAATGATTAATTTACTAACTTAATAGTGGTTTCTCAATTGATTAGATGTTTGAGAGTAGTCTGTTTTTTGTTTAAAAAATGTTCCATCTTTTGCGAACATTAATGGTTAAGCAAAAAATAGAGACATAACAAAAATAATGCTCAATGGAGCGGAGTGAGCAGAACGTGAAAAAGCAAAGACCTGTCCATCTAGACCTGCAGACGATTCGCTTTCCTGCAACTGCGATCGCGTCAATCCTACACCGTATTTCCGGTGTCATCATGCTATTTGCTATTGGTATCCTTCTTTGGTTGTTAAATTCGACTTTAACATCAGCAGATGGTTTCGCTAGCGTACAATCCTTGTTCGATAGTTTCGTGATGAAGTTCATCATTTGGGGCATTCTAACCGCGTTGAGTTATCACTTATTAGGTGGCATTCGTCACTTGGTCATGGATACCGGCCGCTGGGAAGAATTAACTTCGGGTGTCGCATCAGCTAAGGCTACTTTTGGGTTAGCCGTAGTCTTTTCTATCATAGCGGGGATTTGGGTATGGTAACAAATGCAGCAAGTTTTGGACGCAGTGGTGTTCATGACTATATTCTATTACGCGCAAGTGCAGTGATCCTCGCTTGTTATACTATTTTTTTAGTTGGTTTTATCGCGTGTAGTGCCCCGTTAACTTTCGAAATTTGGAGTGGTTTATTTAGTTCACTTCCAATGAAAGTCTTTACCCTTATAACGCTGATTGCTTTACTTATCCATGCATGGATTGGTGTATGGCAAGTGTTGACGGATTACGTCAAACAGACTGCGTTACGTGGTGTATTACAGTTTACCTTTGTTATGATCGCATTGAGTTATTTAGCGTCAGGCATTGTAATAGTGTGGGGTGTTTAAGTGAGTATTCCAGTTCGCGAATTTGATGTGATCGTAATCGGCGCTGGTGGCGCAGGTATGCGAGCAGCATTACAGATTTCTAAAGAAGGTAAGAGCTGTGCGCTGTTATCTAAAGTATTCCCAACTCGTTCACATACCGTTTCTGCTCAAGGTGGAATCACAGTAGCATTAGGTAATGCTCATGAGGATCATTGGGAACAGCACATGTACGATACGGTTAAGGGTTCTGATTTTATCGGCGACCAAGAAGCCATTGAGTTTATGTGTCAAACGGGTCCTGAAGCGATTATCGAACTTGAGCAAATGGGTTTACCCTTCTCTCGTTTCGAAGACGGCACAATCTATCAGCGTCCTTTTGGTGGCCAATCAAGAAACTTTGGTGGAGAGCAAGCCGCTCGGACTGCAGCAGCCGCTGACCGAACGGGTCATGCACTGCTTCATTGTTTATACCAACAAAATGTTAAGCATAAAACTGACGTTTATTCTGAGTGGTATGCCTTAGATTTGGTTAAAAATAATGATGGTGTTGTGGTCGGTTGTACCGCGATTGAAATTGAAACCGGCAACATTGTTTATTTCAAAGCTAAAGCAACAATTTTAGCAACCGGTGGTGCAGGGCGTATTTATGCCTCAACCACTAATGCTCATATTAATACTGGTGACGGTGTGGGTATGGCTGCGCGTGCTGGCGTTCAATTACAAGACATGGAAATGTGGCAGTTCCACCCAACGGGTATAGCTGGCGCGGGTGTTTTGGTGACTGAAGGTTGTCGCGGTGAAGGCGGATACTTATTAAATAAAGATGGCGAACGTTTCATGGAACGTTATGCGCCAAACGCGAAAGATTTAGCCTCACGCGACGTGGTTGCACGTTCAATGATGACTGAAATTCGTGAAGGTCGTGGTTTAGACGGTCCTTTAGGCCCGCATTTGTTACTTAAGCTTGATCATTTAGGCAAAGAAACCCTTGAAGCGCGTCTTCCTGGAGTGTGTGAATTATCACGTACCTTTGCTCATATCGATCCTGCTGATGGTCCTATTCCTGTGTTACCAACGTGTCATTACATGATGGGCGGTTTACCGACTAAAGTGAGTGGTCAAGTTATTCGTCAGAATGACGATGGGACTGAGCAAGATGTATTAGGTTTATTTGCCGTAGGTGAGATTGCCTGTGTATCTGTTCACGGTGCAAACCGCTTAGGGGGTAACTCACTGCTTGATTTAGTGGTCTTTGGTCGTGCGGCAGGACAACATTTAGGCAAAGCATTAGACGACACTCCTGATCCAAAAGCGGCGACAGACGTAGAAATTGATGCATCACTTGCTCGTCTTAATCGTTGGGAAAGCAACAAAGACGGTGAAGACCCTGCGGTTATCCGTAAAGATCTTCAATTGTGTATGCAGTTAAATTTCTCTGTTTTCCGCAGTGGTGAAGCCATGGCTGAAGGTTTAGAACAGCTGCAAGCAATTCAAAAGCGTCTTGAAAATGCCAAGTTATCTGACAATTCAACAGAATTTAATACTCAACGTATTGAGTGCTTAGAATTAGATAATTTAATGGCAACAGCGCTGTCAACTGCTTATGCGGCTAACTTCCGTACTGAAAGTCGTGGTGCGCATTCTCGTGAAGATTATTTAGATCGTGATGATGACAACTGGTTATGTCATAGCTTGTATGACCCAATGACGCAAGCTATGAGCAAACGTGATGTCAACATGACACCTCAATTACGTGAAGCGTTTCCACCGGTAAAACGTACCTATTAGGCAGGAGTTGCAAAGATGAAATTAACATTTGCATTGTATCGTTATAATCCTGATGTAGATAACAAGCCTTACATGAAGGATTACACCTTAGACGTGCCTGAGGGCACTGATATGATGGTGTTAGATGCGTTAATTAAACTGAAAGAACAAGACTCAACGCTTGCGTTCCGTCGTTCATGCCGTGAAGGTGTGTGTGGTTCTGACGGTGTTAACATGAATGGTAAAAATGGATTAGCGTGTATCACGCCATTATCGACCTTTAAAGGGAAGAAAATTGAAATCCGTCCTTTACCAGGCATGCCAGTAGTGCGAGATTTGGTCGTTGACCTGACTCAGTTCTACAAGCAATACGAAAAAATTAAGCCTTATCTGATCAATGATGAAAAGGCGCCGGCTCGTGAACATTTACAATCACCTGAAGAGCGTGCTCATTTAGATGGTTTATATGAATGTATTTTGTGTGCATGTTGTTCAACCTCGTGTCCATCTTTCTGGTGGAACCCGGATAAATTTATCGGCCCAGCCGGTTTATTGCATGCCTATCGTTTCTTGATTGACAGCCGCGACACTGCCACTGAGGAGCGTTTATCTGAACTAGATGATGCTTACAGTGTGTTCCGTTGCCATGGCATTATGAACTGTGTTGATGTTTGTCCTAAAGGATTAAACCCAACTAAAGCGATTGGTCATATCAAGTCAATGTTACTTAAGCGAGCTGTTTAATGCATGAAGAAGAGCAAAATAGTCTGACTTATTAGCTCTGTTAAGAGCCATCTTCAAAATTGAGGATGGCTCTTTTGTGTATTTATGCAATACCTCCTGTCGTTATCTTGCTAAGATAATTTCAGTCTACGTGTGATGTAACTTAAGTTACTCACTGTTATGTTTATGGCTAGTACGTGTATCAAGTTTGAAAGGAATAACAATGCACCAAGGCATCATGAAAGCCTGGCTCGAGTCGTCATATTTAAGTGGTTCGAACTCGACCTACGTAGAAGAGATGTATGAAACCTATCAAGAAGATCCGCAATCAGTGTCTGCTGATTGGCAGCTTGTTTTTGATAATCTCCCTCCGGTTAACGGTGCCTCAATAGAAGTACCCGAAATAGCCCATTCTAAAGTTCGTGACTATTTTCGTAGTTTAGCTCTACAAGGTCGTTTAAAAAACGCTACCAGCGTCAGCGATCCTGAGTTAGATGCGAAGCAAGTCAAAGTGCTGCAACTGATCAATGCCCATCGTTTCCGTGGCCATCAAAATGCCAATTTAGATCCATTAGGATTGTGGAAACGCGAGCAAGTACAAGAGTTAGATCCTGCTTACCACGGCTTAACCGTTGAAGACATGCAGCGTCAGTTTAATACCGGGTCATTCGCCTTGGGCGGTGAGACCATGAAGCTTGCTGATATTATTCATGCATTAAAGAGCACTTATTGTGGCTCGATTGGTGCTGAATACATGCATATCACTGATACTGATGAAAAGCGTTGGATCCAGCAACGTCTTGAACCCACATTAGGTAAAGCCCTGTACGATAACGATGTTAAAAAACGTATTCTTGAAGGGTTAAATGCGGCAGAAGGTATCGAAAAATACCTTGGGGCTAAATTCCCTGGCGCTAAGCGTTTCTCTTTAGAAGGCGGTGATGCACTGGTTCCGATGATGCGTGAAATCATTTACCGTGCGGGTGAAGCGGGTACCAAAGAAATCGTTGTCGGTATGGCTCACCGTGGTCGCCTAAACGTGCTCGTTAATGTGTTAGGTAAGCGTCCTGCTGAACTGTTTGACGAGTTTGCAGGTAAGCATGGCGACACTAACGGTTCCGGTGACGTAAAATATCACCAAGGTTTTTCATCAGATTTTGAAACACCCGGCGGCAATGTCCATTTAGCCTTAGCCTTTAACCCCTCTCATTTAGAAATTGTTAACCCAGTGGTGATTGGTTCTGTGCGCGCGCGCCAAGATCGCCGTGGCTGTAAAGACGGTTTACAGGTGATGCCCATCACCATTCATGGTGATGCAGCAATTACCGGGCAAGGGATTGTTCAAGAGACATTTAATATGTCTCAAACACGTGGTTTCAGAGTCGGTGGCTGCATTCGTATTGTCATCAATAACCAAGTTGGTTTTACGACATCTAACCACGCTGATACACGTTCAACCGAATACTGTACTGACATCGCTAAGATGGTTCAGGCGCCAATTTTTCACGTCAACTCTGATGATCCTGAAGCCGTTGCGTTTATTTCTCAACTTGCAGTGGATTATCGTAATGAGTTTAAACGTGATGTGGTTATTGATTTAGTGTGTTATCGCCGTCATGGCCATAACGAAGCGGATGAGCCTAGTGCTACACAGCCGCTCATGTACGCTAAAATCAAAAAGCACCCAACGCCACGTAAAATCTATGCAGATAAGTTAATCGCTGAAAACAGTATTCCAGCCGATGAAGTGACGGGGTTAATTAATCATTACCGTGATGCATTAGATGCCGGTGATTGTGTAGTGAAAGAATGGCGTCCGATGACGTTGAACACAGTTGACTGGACGCCTTATCTTAATCGTGAATGGGATGAAGATTACGCGGCTGCTATGTCGATGGAACGTCTACAAAACTTAGCTAATAAGTTAGTCGATATTCCTGAAAATCATACGCTTCAATCTCGTGTTGCCAAAATTTACGCCGATCGTACCGCGATGGCCAAAGGTGATAAATTACTCGATTGGGGGTTTGCTGAAACCTTAGCGTATGCCTCGATTCTTGAAGATAACAAGCGTGTGCGCATTACCGGTCAAGACACTGGTCGCGGCACATTCTTCCATCGTCATGCTATTTTACATAGCCAGAAAGACGGCACCACCTATTTACCTTTGCGTAATGTGGCTGATGAACAAGCGCCAATCGACATTATTGACTCGGTATTATCTGAAGCATCAGTGGTGGCATTTGAATACGGTTACGCGACTACTGAACCGGGTGGATTAAACATCTGGGAAGCGCAGTTTGGCGATTTCGTCAACTGTGCCCAAGTGGTGATAGATCAATTCTTATCATCTGGAGAGCAAAAGTGGGGCCGTTTATGCGGTCTGACGTTGCTGTTACCTCATGGATATGAAGGTCAAGGTCCAGAGCACTCGAGTGCCCGTTTAGAGCGTTTCTTGCAATTATGTGCTAACCACAACATGCAAGTGTGTGTGCCATCAACACCGGCTCAGGTTTATCACATGTTGCGTCGTCAAGTTGTGCGCCCAATGCGTCGTCCGTTAGTGGTTATGTCGCCTAAATCTTTACTGCGTCATCCATTAGCTGTCTCTAGCTTAGAAGAGCTTGCACAAGGCACTTTCCAAAATATCATTGGTGAGATTGATACCTTAGACGCCAGCCAAGTGGACCGCGTTGTATTTTGCAGCGGCAAAGTCTATTTCGAGTTACTTGAAAAACGTCGCAAAGAGAATGTGAACAATGTTGCCCTCATTCGTGTTGAGCAGTTGTATCCGTTTCCTGATGTGGAATTACGTGCGGCATTAGCTACATACCAACATGTTACTGATTTTGTTTGGTGTCAGGAAGAGCCACAAAACCAAGGTGCATGGTACTGTAGTCAGCATCATTTCTGGGCTAATATTCCTGCAGGCGCTCAATTAACTTATGCCGGTCGTGAAGCTTCTGCTGCGCCAGCATGTGGTTATCCAGGGTTGCACATACATCAGCAAGAATCATTAGTAAATAGCGCATTAAAACTGTCGTAATAGATAATTTATATAAGGGAAGTTTTCCATGAGTATCGAAATTAAGGTACCCGTATTACCAGAATCTGTTGCTGATGCAACTATTGCTACTTGGCATGTTAAACCTGGTGAGCAGGTGACTCGCGATCAAAACTTAGTCGATATCGAGACTGACAAAGTTGTGTTAGAAGTGGTTGCGCCAGAAGATGGTTCAATCTCTGAATTGTTATTTCAAGAAGGTGACACTGTTTTAGGTGAACAAGTGATTGCTAACTTTGTCGCTGGTGTGGTGTCAGGTCAAGAAGTGACTAAAGCTGAAGCATCAGCGCCTGTTGCCGCCGCAACTACCGCAACTGCTGCTGATGAGTCTAATGATGCATTAAGCCCATCGGTTCGTCGTGTTATTGCTGAGCATAATCTTGATGCCAGTAAAATTAAAGGTTCTGGTGTGGGTGGACGTGTGACTAAGGACGATGTTGATGCATTCCTTAAGTCAGCACCGGCTAAAGCTGCGCCTGTTGCCCCGGTAGCACCGGTAGCACCACTAGAAGGTCGTAGTGAGAAGCGTGTTCCTATGTCACGTCTTCGCAAAACCATCGCGAAACGTCTTTTAGAAGCGAAAAATTCAACGGCAATGTTAACCACGTTTAACGAAGTTAACATGAAGCCAATCATGGATATTCGTAAACAGTACCAAGAAATCTTCGAAAAGCGCCATGGTATTCGTTTAGGCTTTATGTCTTTCTATATCAAAGCCGTAACTGAAGCATTAAAACGTTTCCCTGAAGTTAACGCGTCTATGGACGGTGATGACATTGTGTATCACAACTATTTTGATATCAGCATTGCAGTATCGACACCTCGTGGTCTGGTGACACCAGTATTGCGTGACACAGATACCATGAACTTAGCTGAAATTGAAAAATCGGTACGTGAATTAGCGATTAAAGGCCGTGACGGAAAATTATCTGTTGCTGACATGACGGGCGGTAACTTCACCGTGACTAACGGCGGCGTGTTTGGCTCGCTTATGTCTACCCCAATTTTGAACCTGCCACAAAGCGCAATCTTAGGCATGCATGCCATTAAAGATCGCCCAATGGCAGTCAATGGTCAGGTTGAAATCCTGCCTATGATGTACCTAGCACTCTCTTACGATCATCGTATTGTTGATGGCCGTGAGTCAGTTGGCTTCTTAGTCGCGATTAAAGACTTCTTAGAAGATCCAACTCGTCTGCTACTTGATCTATAAGTCAGTAGATAAAACCTCGTCGCTGGCTCATATTGAGCCAGTTGGATTTGATTTGAAGTATATGGATAGATCATCATGAATTTGCATGAGTATCAGGCAAAATCTTTATTTGCCGAATATGGTTTACCAGTCTCTGAAGGCTTTGCTTGTGATACTGCTCAAGAAGCAGTAGAAGCAGCAGGCCACATTGGCGGAAATTTATGGGTTGTTAAGTGTCAAGTACACGCTGGCGGCCGTGGTAAAGCAGGTGGCGTTAAAGTTACCAGCAGTAAAGACGAAATCAGAGCATTCGCAGAAAACTGGTTAGGCAAGAACTTAGTTACTTACCAGACTGACGCTAAAGGTCAGCCAGTGGCTAAAATTCTCGTTGAAAGCTGCACTGACATTGCCAATGAATTGTACTTAGGTGCAGTTGTTGACCGAAGCAGCCGTCGCGTTGTGTTTATGGCGTCGACTGAAGGTGGTGTTGAAATTGAAAAAGTGGCTGAAGAAACGCCAGAACTTATTCATAAAGCTATCATTGATCCGCTAACCGGTCCTCAAGCTTATCAAGCTCGTGATCTTGGTTTCAAGTTAGGGTTAAACCCAACGCAAATGAAGCAGTTTACTAAGATCTTCATGGGTCTAGCAAACATGTTTAACGACTATGATTTCGCGTTATTAGAAATCAATCCACTGGTGATCACCTCTGAAGGTAACCTTCATTGTTTAGATGGCAAGATTGGTATCGACGGTAATGCATTATTCCGTCAACCAAAAGTCAAAGCAATGCACGATCCATCACAAGATGATGCACGTGAAGCGCACGCGGCTAAATTTGAATTAAACTATGTTGCTTTAGACGGTAACGTAGGTTGTATGGTTAACGGTGCCGGCCTAGCGATGGGTACAATGGACATCGTAAACTTACATGGCGGCAAGCCAGCTAACTTCTTAGACGTTGGCGGTGGAGCAACCAAAGAACGTGTTGCTGAAGCCTTTAAGATCATTCTTTCTGACAGCAATGTTAAAGCGGTATTAGTTAACATTTTCGGTGGTATCGTGCGTTGCGATATGATCGCTGAAGGTATTATCGGTGCGGTCAAAGAAGTTGGCGTTAAAGTGCCAGTGGTTGTTCGTCTTGAAGGTACTAACGCCCAATTAGGTCGTGAAGTATTAGCTAAGTCTGGTCTTGATATCATCGCGGCAACAAGTCTAACTGACGCGGCTGAGCAAGTTGTTAAAGCTGCGGAGGGCAAATAATGTCTGTTTTAATTAACAAAGATACCAAGGTGATCTGTCAAGGTTTCACTGGTGGTCAGGGTACTTTCCACTCTGAGCAAGCAATTGACTATGGCACACAAATGGTTGGCGGTGTTTCTCCTGGGAAAGGTGGTCAAACTCACCTAGGTCTTCCAGTATTTAACACTGTTAAAGATGCAGTCGCTCAAACAGGTGCAACTGCAACGGTTATCTATGTGCCGGCACCATTTTGTAAAGACGCTATCCTTGAAGCCATCGATGCTGGTATTGAGCTAATCGTTTGTATCACTGAAGGCATCCCTACACTTGATATGCTGCAAGTGAAAGTGAAGCTAGAAGAAACTGGCGTTCGCATGATCGGTCCTAACTGCCCAGGTGTTATCACTCCGGGTGAATGTAAGATTGGTATCATGCCTGGTCACATTCACAAGCCTGGTAAAGTTGGTATTGTTTCTCGCTCTGGTACATTAACGTACGAAGCGGTTAAGCAGACAACTGATGAAGGTTTCGGCCAATCTACTTGTGTCGGTATTGGTGGAGACCCTATTCCTGGTACTAACTTCATCGACGTATTGGAAATGTTCCAAAACGATCCACAGACAGAAGCGATTGTGATGATCGGTGAAATCGGTGGCACGGCTGAAGAAGAAGCGGCTGAATACATCAAAGCACACGTCACTAAGCCTGTTGTGTCTTACATTGCTGGTGTCACTGCACCAGAAGGTAAGCGTATGGGGCATGCTGGCGCAATAATCGCTGGCGGTAAAGGTACTGCTGCTGATAAGTTTGCGGCTTTAGAGGCTGCTGGTGTAACGACGGTTCGCTCTTTAGCTGACATCGGTAAAGCACTACGAACTAAAACAGGCTGGTAATATTTTATCTTCCTGAAAAAGGCGCTTAGGCGCCTTTTTTGTTGCTTTTTTAACCTTGAATGATCGGTTATCTTGTTAACTCTATCTGGTTGTTAGTTAAATTTATAAGCATGCTTAATCTTAATTCGGGTTAAGAGATGGGATGAATGGCTAAAAGGCAGAATATCTCCACATATTCCAACTCAAACTTGCCATTTGTTTGCTAACAAGATGAATTTACCAGTTAATGGCTGCGTCAATAGCGAGTCTATTGCAACTCAATACAAGGAAGTTAGCTGCACAAAGAACTGTTTGATAACCGTTTATTATCCCGGGCTGAGGTTATTTATGACCATTGTTAGTATTATTTTTCCATTGATTTTTATGGTGGCTCTAGGTTATGTGTTAACGCGTGCGGTTTTTTTTAATAGAGAACACATTGCGGGGATTAGCAAATTCACTTTTTATGTCAGTATTCCGGCGTTTTTATTCATCAATATGCTGGCAGCACCGTTAGCACAAAGTATTGATCCATTTGCGTTGTTGGCTTTTTATTTACCCGTACTGTTGGTGTTTGCCATAGGCTATCGCATTAATCGCCACTTTAGCCCTGTAGCACTGCAAGGACGTGACGCCAGTGCGGTATTTGCATTAGGCGCCAGTTATTCCAATACTGTGTTGGTCGGCTTGCCGATTATTACCGCAGCATTAGGTGAAGCTATGATAGGGCAGGTATTTATGATCATTACTTTTCATAGCGCCACCTTGTTCGCGCTGACTTTTATCTTAGCTGCACGAGCACAATGCCAAGGGTTTTCATGGCGACGATTCGCTCGTTCCATGGCACTGAATCCGGTGGTGATGAGTATTGGGCTAGGCATTCTAGTGAATGCCTTAAATCTTAACTTGGGGGAGCAGCTTAATGATGGCTTGGCATTATTAGCCAAACCTGCATTAGCATGTGCATTATTTGTTTTAGGCGCTAATTTAAGTTTCTATCGAATAGGTGAGCATTGGCGTTTAGCATTAATGGCAAGCAGCTTGAAAATTATTTTATTGCCAGCGTTAGTGTATATGATGGCGCATTTTGTGTTTCAGCTAGCGGTTCAGAACACTGCGATGTTGGTGTTATTGAGTGCTTCGCCGCTTGGCGTGAACGCTTATCTGATAGCTACAGAACTTAAGCAGCATGAATCAACCTTAGGTAGCACGGTGGTATTATCGACCTTGTTATCAGTGCTTAGTTTTAGTTTATGGCTAGCATTGTTGCTTTAACTTAATTTTGGAAGCTTATGATAAATGTTAACCAATAAAAAACCAGCAAATTTGCTGGTTTCTTTGCTGCCTATATATTGACTATTCGTCAGCGTGATCACATGTATCATTGGTGCAATGACCATAAAGATACAAGCTATGGTGAGTCAGCTTGATATTATGACGCATGGCGATTTCGTCTTGACGACGTTCAATTACGTCGTCAGAAAACTCAATCACTTTATCACATGTTAAACATACCAAATGGTCATGGTGTTGTTGAGTTGACATTTCAAACACCGCTTTACCACTTTCAAAATGATGACGATTTAGAATGCCTGCATCATCGAACTGGTTTAATACTCTGTATACAGTAGCAAGGCCAATTTCCTCACCTATTTCGAGTAACTTTTTATATAAGTCTTCTGCACTGATGTGCTGATTTTCTGGTTCTTGCATCAGTTCTAGAATTTTAACTCGCGGCAGAGTTATTTTTAATCCGGCTTTTTTGAGCGCTTGATTTCCATCTGTCATTGCTAATCTCTTGATTGCAGAACCAATCGGTTCATCGGTGGATAATCTAATCATTATATGTCTTGAGTTTAAAAACATAAACCTCTTAAGGTGCTTTATCAACCTATATAGAGATTATTTAGTAAAACACCCACTTAAGTTGATATTATTTGTTAAGGATCTCTCAATAAGCTTACTTATACTAAGGGATTATTGTGTCTATTTTGCTATCCGCTATTATTATGGCATCAACAAAATGAATTTTATGTGAATTTTTAGACCGTCGAATGACAACATTTTGTAACGTGAGAGCGTATTTTTGATATGGTTATTAAACGTTAATGACATTCTATGTTACACCATCACAATAAAGGACAAACAATGTACCGGCAAATTGTCGTGCTGACCGGCGCAGGTATTTCAGCTGAGTCGGGTATGAGCACATTTAGAGATCAACATGGCTTGTGGGAACAGCATCATATTGAAGATGTTGCCACCCCAGAAGGCTATGCCAGAGATATAGAGTTAGTCGAGCGGTTTTATAATACCCGTAGGCAGCAATTAAACAGTGGCGAGGTTGCGCCTAATGCGGCACATTTGGCATTAGTAAAACTTGAAGCAGAATTTACGGGTGAGCTGTTGGTGATCACCCAAAATGTTGATGATTTACATGAGCGAGCTGGGTCCAAACGATTACTGCATATGCACGGTGAATTAGCAAAAGGCCGTTGTCCACAATCATTACAAACATTTGTATTACGTGAGCCTTTTGGTGTGGATAACTGTTGCACTTGTTGTATTCCTGCTAAACGTTTACGGCCACATATTGTGTGGTTTGGGGAAATGCCTTTTGGTATGGATAGAATTCACGATGCGTTAGACCACTGTGATTTATTTATTGCTATTGGCACCTCTGGTACGGTTTATCCGGCGGCAGGCTTTGTCGACAGTGCCAACCATCAAGGTGCTCAAACCGCGGAAGTTAATCTAGATCCAGCAGATCGTCATAGCCAGTTTCAATATCACTTTACCGGTAAAGCGGGTGAGATTTTACCTCAGCTAGTTGAAGATATTTTAGCGGGTAAAGTGATTGGCAGTGAGTTACGTGTTGATTGATTCGATTGCTGGAGATGCCATCCAAACCAAGTTAGTGATTATTATGCGGGGCCTACCAGGCAGTGGTAAGTCATATTGGGTTGAACAATTTATTGTTTCTCAAGGCGTTGAACAGGCGATTCATATCCGTCAGTATGGCCTGTTCTCAACAGATAGCTATTTTTATCAGCAAGGGAAATATCGCTTTATTCCGCAAAAATTAGCGCAATATCATCAGGCTAATTTAACGGCATTTATTCAGGCGCTAGCGCGTAATGAGCCTATGGTTATTTGTGATAATACCAATATCGCGAAGTGGGAGTTTATGGCTTACGAGGCGGCTGCGAAAGCGTTAGGGTATAAGGTTAGCCTAGTGCTGGTGGGACATCCAAATGACGATAAGCATCAACAACTTTGTGCGCAACGAAACCAACATCAAGTGTCATTAGTGCATATTAAAAAAATGGCCAAATTGTTTGAACAATAGTTGTTTGAACGAGAGTTGTTGGGGCTAGGTTGTGAGGCCACAAAAATAAAAAGGCGCATAACGCGCTTTTTTATAGTTTTAAACAGACCGTTTTGCTACCGAGGCAGTGGTTAAATCAATCCTATAGATTGCAAAGCTGGCTAAAACGTCAGCCGTTTTCGGTCACTTCGCCATTTAGCCTTGTTGATTATTACTAACAAACTTGTCAGCAACATCGCTGTCTTGGGTTTCAAAACGAATGTCTAATGTAATAGTTGCATTGTCGATAGTGTTAAAACCCCCGTTATAATTAGCTGATGGGTCAACCATAGCATCATATCCGCCAATTGCATTTGGTTGTGATTGCTTAGTCATATCATGTGATCATGCATCATGGTTGGTATCTGGTCGTTCAAGCACTATGTGGTCAGAACGGGTACCAGAAAATCCGCCCTAAACGCACAGTATTATTTGATGCCACGACAAATGATATTGTCGCTAAGTCACGTTCTTGTAAGACAGATCACCTTCCTCTTTTTGTACCTATTGGCTTGTATCGCCTTCAACATAACGTCCTCCGGCCTTGAACTGCGCTCGTGTTATTTGAGCATTAGAGAGAACTTGATCTCTTGGGTCATCGTGTACCAAGGTTAAAAACCATTACATGCTTGCCACAACAACGCCAATAGGTTGGGTTAAGGACTCGATAGTGCTCTTGTGTTCGATTTCAACCGCGACACGTAAGTTATCTTCAGCTTCAACGAAGGCTTATTTATTCGCATTGTCGCAGGTAGGATGTGCTTTAGTGCTTGATTTTTCATGAATCATGGTCAATTTTTCTTCAATTTGGCGTTTGACTAAGTCAATGCCTAATTCAAAATATTTACTGCTTTGTTTTTATCCGATATTCCAAAATGGATTGCAGAATTGTGATCCAGCCACTCCCATTAATTAGAGTGTTTGCACTATATCACGTTATTTAAGCGTGACGTTCTTATACTCGAACACTAGTCAGCTATGGCGAACAATACGTCAAACGGATAATTACAATAGGCTGACAAAGGGCAGAAGGGATTGTCTTCTGGGGTTAAATGACAAATTTAAGAGTAATGTATATGTTAAATAAGAAAGTATTAGCGGTAGTGATTTCTGCTGCACTTGGACTAACCGCTTGTAATGGTGATGACGAGATTGTTTACGTAGATAAACCGATAGATAGTGCTATTTCGTCTACGGTTGCTGAAGGTAAGACGTTATCAAATACACCCGATATCATCGTAAAAAGTGCAATTCAAGATGTTAGTGAAGTGACGATTACCATCGCTGCGACATCCGATTTACACGGGCGTCTCTTTGGTTATGACTATGCTATCGATGGTGAAGACAAAGATGCAGGCCTAACACGTATAGCCACTCTACTTAAAGAAGAAAAAGCCAAAACCAGCAACATGATCTTGATTGATATCGGTGATACCGTTCAAGGTAACTCTGCACAGCTATTCAATGATCATCCAACCCATCCGGTTGTTTCAACACTTAACGCCTTAGATTATGATTTATGGGTTCCTGGCAACCACGAATTCAACTTTGAAAGAGAGTTTATTGATCGTAACCTTGCTCACTTCAACGGTGCCGTGGTATCAAGCAACATCAAGTGGGAAGAGAGCAGCACTAATTACATCCGCTCTTTTCAAGTATTTGAAGTCGACGGCGCTAAAGTGGCTATTGTAGGTCTAACACCTTCAAATATACCCAATTGGGAAGCTTCTGCTCCGGATCACTTCAAAGGTCTTAAGTTTGATGAAGAATTAGCATCAACCCAAGCGGCTGTTGATACATTGATAGCAAAGCACCACCCTGATGTTATTGTTGGTGCTTTCCACCTAGGCAGAACTTCTGGTGGCGGCACTGGCGTTTACAAAATTGCCGCTGCAATGGCAGATCAATTTGATGTTATTATCGCAGGCCACGAGCACGCAACCTATATTGAAAGTATCACTAAAAGTGAGGTTGGGGCCGATATTGTTACTCAAGATATTTCGGCAGAAGGAAAACACTCCGCTGAAGATAAAACCCTTGCGGGTGTTTATGATGAATCTAATCGCACAAACAGCGTTAAGATTATCGAACCCGGTAAATGGGGCTCTGCGTTAGCCAAAGCTGATATCAAACTTAAAAAGAACGCTGCTGGCAAGTGGGAGATGGTGGATACCACACTCGCGAATATTTCTACATATAATATTGAGCAAGATACCGATATAAGTGCGCAGTATCAATATGTCGATGATATGGCTAAAACTGACGCGCAGGAAGTGATTGGTAAAGTCGTCGGTGTGTTTACCCCTGGTGGCGGCGCTGATGAAGCGGTTCATGAAGATATCAATAACGAGGTAGGCAGACTCTATACCACTATCCATACAGCCAAAGTACAAGATACCCCGCTAATGGATTTCATCAACGCGATTCAGTTACAAGAATCAGGCGCTGATATTTCGGCTGTATCGCTATTCTCTGATGGTTCAAACCTTATTGACGATCAAGATTACGCTAAGAAAGATTCTACCCGTTTGTACAAGTACGATAACACCTTAATAGGTGTCAATATTACTGGTGAAAATCTAAAACGCTATATGGAATGGTCATACAGCTATTTCAACCCATACAAGGATGGTGACATTACGGTCTCATTCCGTAAGGGCGCGAAGTCATATAACTATGATCAGTTCGATGGCAAGATTAACTTCGTGGTCGATCTCACTGGTGATGTACTCACCATGGACGAGAATTATAAGGTCACCAATGAAGGTAGCCGCATTGATATTTCTGAAATCAATGGTGAGCCATTTGATTCTAATGCAACTTATAAATTAGCACTTAACAGTTACCGTTACGGTTCTCAAGTGAAGAAATATGGTTGGGTGTCTGACACTGGAGAAGATAAATTCTACGACTCTGTCAACGAAACTACTTACGCCATTCGTGACATGCTAACTGGATTCGTTCTAACCAATAAGGCGGTTAATGCTGGAGATTACATCAACAACAACTGGGAGTTTAAGCAGTACCAAGCCAATGGTGCCATTACACTCGCTCGTACTGATAAAGGCGCTGGTCAAGCACTTTGGACTCAGCTTGTGAATAAGGAAATCTGTGTCAAGATTGATCCAGAAAACCCTAAATATCCAGGGATCCTTCACTCAGTAAACTTCAACGATGCTTCTAGCTACTTTGCTAATCCTAACAAGGATAATGCAGATCAAGATAAAGTATATGAAGGTTGTGTAGAAGCTCCATAATTTAAAAATGCCATTTATAAAGGCCCGGCAACGGGTCTTTATCCGCTCTAGCTCTAAATAACACTCGCTTCAAAAGTTACAGAAATACATTAACGTTTAGCAATAAGCTTTAAAGAACGTCCTTGTTAACAAAACCTATTGTTAAATCTAAATGTAATTGAATTGATATTAACCATACTCACTTTATTGAGGCTTTTTAATGAAAGACTGCCTATGTTAAAAGACTACCGCTTTGCCATCCTAATCACCCTTATCTCAACTATGATATTTTATTTATCCCCCAGCTTGAGTGAAAACTTTAAAGCAAAATCATCATTGCAGCAGAGTTTTGTTGAAGCCAGAGTGACCGATGTTGTGAGCAACGAACTGGCACCCGATCTCAGGGTGCCTTCGATATTAACGGGTAAACAAGTCTTTAATGCGGAAATATTAGAAGGTCCAGAAACCGGTAAGATAGTCGAAATTCAAAATCCTCTTAGCCGCCAACACAACGTGCTGGTTGAGCAAGGTGATGTCTTTATCATGATGATCCGTATTACCGGACGAGAGAAAGTCTATTGGGCTTACAACCACAAGCGCTCAACGGCCATCTATTGGATGGGATTTTCCTTTGTACTGCTACTACTCTCCTTTGGTAAGAAAGAGGGATTTCACTCAATCGTGTCACTTTACTTTACCGCGGCGCTTATTATAGGGGTGCTTATACCTAGCATCTTCGCAGGATTTAATCCGGTGCCTATCACCATTATGTTGATGGGTATCAAAATCGTGGTTAATTTTATCTTAGTTTCAGGTTATAACCGCAAAAGTTTTTGCGCTATGGGTGGCACCTTGTTGGGGGTTATTGCAGCAGGCATCATGGCGCAAGTCTTCGGGGAATTTGCCCACCTGTCGGGTATATACCTAGATAAAGGTGAGGATGTTATCTATATATCCAATCAAGTACTGCAGGTGCGCTGGTTAATGTTCGTCGCCATTATGATATCGGCATTAGGTGCGGTTATGGACGTAGCCATCTCCATTGCCTCTGCTTACAACGAGCTTAGGATTACCGACCCAAAACTCTCACCAACTCAGTTGATGCGGGCTAGTATGAATATTGGTAGAGATATCATGGGCACCATGACGAATACGTTAATCTTGGCTTTTGCAGGCAGCTCTCTCACCACGATTATGATGGTTTGGGGTTTAGACATGCCTCTGACTCAGTTTATCAATACCCCGGTTATCGCATTGGCAATTATCCATGCGCTCGCGGGCAGCGTCGGTATTGTACTGACTATTCCACTTACCGCATGGTTAGCTAGGTATATGCTAAGCCCATCAAGTGTTATGCCAAAAGAGGCAGTCGCAACAGCCACTGATTCAACTGCAGCCGACGTTATCACTAACGCCATTAATATTGAGCCAACCACGGCACTTAACCCTGCGAATGAAAACTAATGCTTACTGCATTAAAATGCTTATGACTCATACCCGCAGATCTTTGGAGATTTCTTTATTGTCGAACTCGTTGTCATTATTCAATATATTTGTGTTTTAGTGATGGTTGATCATGGCGAGTGTATATATGGTCAGAATTAATAGGATTGTTAGAGTCATAAAATTATTATTAAGCTATTTATCTTAAGTCAAATTAATCCAACAAAGACCGAGTTGAGCTATAACTTATTTGTTCTGGTTATTTGTTCTGGTTATTTGTTCTGGTTATTTGTCATTAATGATAGCGGCTTTAGATTAATAAAAACCGCTATCATTTTTATAGGTAAATACTGAGCATTTTAGTAACCGATGGCGGCAGAACCTGAACGTCTTGGATCTGACGCCCCAAAAAGACCTTGTTCTGTCATCATTATTGATTGGGTACTGCCCATCGCATTTCCTACTTTGACTTTGTGACCTTTTGCTTCAAGTAATGAAATGGTATCGCGATTTAATGTATGTTCTACCCAAATAAAGTCGGGTAGCCATTGATGATGCATACGCGCAGCGGCTGTCGCTTCCGCAATATTCAATTTATGATCGATGACGTTCATGATCATTTGTAGGGTAATATTAATAATGCGCGAACCACCTGGGCTGCCGGTGACAATATATGGCTTACCATCTTTCATCACGATCGTTGGGCTCATTGAGCTAAGAGGACGTTTATTGCCTTCTACTGCATTAGCTTCACCACCAATTAACCCATAACCATTAGGTGTACCGGGTTTAGCCGAAAAGTCATCCATTTCATTGTTTAATAACATACCCGTACCTTTAGCGACTAGGCCTGAGCCATAACTGAAGTTAAGGGTATAAGTATTAGCAACCGCATTGCCCCATTTATCGATAATCGAAAAGTGAGTGGTTTGATCGCTCTCATATGGAGCCAGTTTTCCGGGTTTAATTTCGCTGCTGGGTGTGGTTTTATTAATGGATATTTTACTGGCTATATTTTTAGCGTATTCAGGGCTTATCAATTGTTTCATGGGGACTGAGACAAAATCTGGGTCGCCTAAATACTCACTACGATCAGCATAGGCATATTTCATGGTTTCGGCCATAAGATGCAAAGTATCTGCGCTATTGTGGCCTAATTTATCAATGGGGAATTGCTCGAGTACTTTGAGCATTTCGATAATATGAATGCCGCCTGAAGAAGGTGGTGGCATAGAGACCACTTCATAACCACGGTAATGACCTCGTACAGGCTCACGTTCAACGACTTTATAGTTAGCAAGATCCGTAAGACTCATCATGCCGCCGGCATTGGTAACCGCAGTAACAATTTTTTCCGCGGTTTCGCCTTGATAAAATCCTTTACTGCCTTTTTCTGCGATTAACGATAATGAATGGGCTAATTCTGGTTGTTTAAAGATCTCATTGACTTGGTAATTACTACCGTCAGCATGGTAGAAAATTTCTGCTGAACTCGGCCATTGGGTGATCCGTGACTTAAGGCCACTAAGAGAGTTTGATAAATCAGAGGTTACCGAAATACCGTCTATGGCTAACTTCATGGCAGGGGCAATAACCTGTTTCATGCTCATGGTGCCATATTGCGTTAACGCAAGTTCCATCCCCATCACGGTGCCAGGAACACCAACGGCTAAACCATGTTCACGACTGAGTTTATCGACGGCATTGCCTTGCTCATCAAGGAAGATATCTTTATAGGCTTTTGCCGGTGCGGTTTCACGGTAATCGATGGCAATGGTTTTATTTTGCTCCGCTATATGCACCAGCATAAAACCGCCACCACCAATATTACCCGCACGAGGTAATGTCACTGCAAGCGCGTATGCCACTGCCACAGCAGCATCAACGGCATTACCTCCTTGTTTCAAAATATCAACGCCAATTTGACTTGCTAATGCTTCTTGGCTTGAAACCATGCCATGCTTAGCATAGATTGGCTGAGCCGTTGCCATTTCACTAAAAATGGATGTTTCGTTTGCTTGGCTGTCAGCAATATGAAGCGCAGGATAACAAAGTGTCAGTGTTAATGCGGTGCTCAAAAAAAGCGGTGTTAATTTAGGGAGTCGAGTCACGATCAATCCTTGGTGTGTATTGAGAAGATACTGTGATAGAACATGCCACATGAGAGCAATAATTGGTATGAGTTTTTAGGCCTAGAGCATTATTGATAATAGGGACAGTGTGGGTGAAAAAAACACAAGCACGAGTTTATAAATATAAGTTTATTAACAATATTAGTGATATAGACAGTAAAGTATGGCATGACTTTTTTGGCGTGGAACATCCTTTTACACGTTATGAATATTTATCTGCACTCGAAATGAGCCGATGTGTTAGCGCCGAAACGGGCTGGACACCTATGCACCTTATGGTGATGGATGCGGATAATGTTATGGCATTGATGCCGCTCTATCTTAAAACTCATTCTTGGGGCGAGTATGTGTTTGATTGGGCTTGGGCTGAAGCGTATGAGCGCCATAATATAGACTATTATCCAAAACTGGTGAGCAGCATTCCATTTACACCCACAACGGGTCAGCGTATAGGCTTCAATTCCGAGCTTTCAACCCTCGAGCAGCAACAGCTTATTGGCCATATTCAAACTTACTTGTCGCAAGCGGTAATTAAACACAATTGGTCATCTTGGCATTGTTTATTCACCACGCCCGATCAACAGCAACAGTTGACACAAGCCGGGGTAATGGAACGGGTTGGTTGCCAGTTTCATTGGCACAACCAAGGTTACGTTGATTTTACGGACTTTCTTGGCACATTAACCTCTCGTAAACGTAAAAACATCCTCAAAGAGCGATCCTTAGCAAGACAACAGCTAGCGTTTCGCTTTGTTGATGGCGACAAGGCCACTAGTGAACAGTGGCAGGGTTTTGTTCGCTGTTATCAAAATACTTATTTAAAGCGTTCTGGTCACACAGGTTATTTATCGCCAGCTTTCTTTGAACAGATAGCGGCAACGATGGGAGCGTCAATACGGTTATTAATGATTGAAAATATTGAAGGACAATTAGTCGCATCGGCACTGTACTTTGTTTCAGGTACGCATTTATTTGGCCGCTATTGGGGAGCATTAACCGAATGTGATGGGGTGCATTTTGAAGCCTGTTACTACCAAGGAATAGAGTACGCCATCGCCAACAAATTAGCGGTATTTGATGCAGGTGCCCAAGGTGAACATAAGGTGGCTCGAGGATTTTTCCCGGTTAAAACCACCTCAAGCCATTTTATTGCCCATGAAGGCTTTAATGAGGCAATTGGCCATTTTTGTGAGCAAGAGCAATCACATATTGATATTTATATGCAGCAAATGTGCGAACAACTGCCGTATAAGACTAATGATAAATGATAAATAGAGTCGTTCAGTATGGGTTAGCCTAGTGCTAACCAGATCCCAACAAGTACCATTAAGCTTCCCGCGATACGGTTCATTAAGCGAATGTTATCTCCCCGGCTTAGAAATAGTCGTAAGCTTTTACCGCCACTAGCATAAGCTAGCATAGAGACGCTTTCGGTTATCATAATAATACCGAGTAATACCGCCAGTTGTGGTCCTACGGCATTATCGACATTGATAAATGGCGGTAATAACGAAATCATAAACGCCCAACCTTTGGGGTTGGCAATCGCGGTAATAAATCCTTGGCTGATTAAACTGATGCGACTGGTTTTCACTTCAAGGCCAGTGATGATGGCCATTTTGCCTTTAGCGCGCCACATATTAATGCCAATGTAGCCAAGGTACGCACCACCAACCCACTTAAGAATGTCGAACAATTGCGGGTAATTTAGCATGATGCTGGCAACCCCAAGTACTGCTGCAATGGCGACCAAGGCCACGCCCACTAATTCACCCAACATCATCCACAACGTTTTTCGCACGCCAATACTCATGCCTAGGGTCATGGCTAACGTCATGCACATACCCGGAGTGATTGATACAAAAAAGAACGTCGGAATAAAAACGGCGAGTACAGCGTAATCTGGCATTGAAAAATTCTTTGGTTAACGAAATAGATGGCAGAGTGTAATAGGCTAAAATGATAAAAACCAGCATTTTGCTGGTTTTTATGTATCACTGAGTGTCTAAAAACTAGAGCACGCCGCGCTTGATTTGATCGCGTTCAATGGATTCAAATAACGCTTTAAAATTACCTTCACCAAAGCCGAGGTTATTTTTACGCTGAATGATTTCAATGAAGATTGGCCCAAATAAGTTTTTGGTGAAAATTTGTAATAAATACCCATCTTCATCACCATCAACCAAAATCTGATGGTGCTTGATACGATCGTGATCTTCTGTCACCTGTGGCAACTTCTCAAAAATGGTGTCGTAATATTCAGGAATAATATCCAGTGTTTGGATTGAGGTATCTTCCATTGCATCTAATGAGGCGACAATATCACGACTTCTGAACGCCAGATGTTGAACGCCAGGGCCATTGTATTCACCCAAATATTCATCAATTTGATTTTTGTTATTGCCTTTACCTTCGTTAATTGGAATGCAGAAGCTGCCATCTGGAGAACGAAGCGCATAAGACACAAGCGATGTTTGCGCACCACTAATATCAAAATAACGTACCTCGGTAAAACCAAAAATATCTTTATAAAAGTTAGCCCACTTTTCCATGGTGCCTTTGTAGACATTGTTGGTCAAATGGTCGACCTCCATAAAGCCTTTCTCAGGCGTGATGACAGGTTGCTCTAAATCGACAAAGTCAGTTTGATAAATATTGTTTTGTTCACCAAAGGTGTCGATAAAGTAAATTAAGCTGTCACCAATACCGTAAATGGCCGGGTATGGCATGTCTTTATTGGCATCATCTGCGGGTTTTGCACCACGAGCTACCGCTTCTGTAAAGGCAAAGTTAGCATCTTCAACGCGCCAACCCATGGAACAAATTGCCGGACCATGAGATTTTGCAAATTGAGCAGAAAAGCCTGCACGGCCTTTATTCAATAAAAAGTTAATGTCGTTTTGTTTATAGTAAACAATGTCATTATCTTTGGCTTTTTTTAGCATTGAAAAACCAAAATCAATAAATACTTGGTGCATATATTCAGTATCTGGACTGGCAAATTCGGTGAATTCAATGCCTAACAGGCCCAGTGGGTTTAGTTCGCTTGCCATTTTGTCTTCCTCTATTTTATGTCAACACGTCATCACTCTTAGGTGACTTGGGGTAGAGATAAATGTGATCTTAGTTTTCTAACCAAGAGCGGTTGTAATCATCACTCATGCAATTTTTAACATGAGAGGTTAAATTTAGTGGGGCGAAGGTATCGACCATCACCGCATATTCGTAGGTGTCTTTTTTGCCGATAGAGGCTTCTGTGCGACCAGGTTGAGGCCCATGTGGCACCCCTTTTTGGTGTAAGGTCATGTAACCCGCTTCAATGCCAGTGCGGCTCATAAAATCGCCGTCGACGTAATACAAGACTTCATCGCTGTCGATGTTGTTATGGTAATAAGGTGCAGGAATCGATTTAGGGTGAAAGTCATAAGGACGTGGCACAAAATTACAAATAACAAAGTTATGTGCGCTGAAGACTAAATGCTCTGACGGCGGCAAATGAATTTTACCCACTTTAGGGGCATATTCGCTAATGTTGAATGCCCATGGATACACACACCCATCCCAGCCGACTAAGTCAAATGGATGCCATTGAAGTGTCATTTCTTGGTAGCGCTCACCGAATTTACACATTAACGGAAACTCACCTTTTTCAACCACTGCATCAGTCAAGGTTGGCGTACGAATGTCTCGTTCACAGTAAGGAGCAGACTCCAACATTTGGCCATATTCGTTTCTAAAATGCTTTGGCACTTCCACCATGGACGATGATTCGATAACAAATAAACGCACATTTTGATAATCGTTAAATCTCAGCTGGTAAGTTGTCCCGCGAGGAATAATTAGGTAATCCCATTTTTGGGTGTTAATCACTCCATATTCACTGAGTAGTTGTCCTTCACCCTCGTGAATAAACACCACTTCGTCAGCATAGGCATTGCGATAAAACGCATTGGTGTCTTCAGTGACTTTAGCGGTATACATCGCCACGTCATTATTGAAAAAGATTTTATTACGGGCGCTGAAAAAGTTGCCTTGGCAGTCGGCTTGGCGCGAGTCTATTTTGTAATTTTGGATCAGTGGGTCTTGCCATTGTTCACCATGAGATAGCGAGTAAGGTTGAACGTTTATCGCTTTGGTTGGCATATTGTGATGGTATTTATTCGAATAAATATTCGAAAAGCCATGAGTTGAAAATAATTCTTCACGATACAGCTCACCGTTGTCTTTTTCGAAGGCAATATGGCGTTTGGTCGGGATCTGACCTTGCTTAACATAGAATGGCATGTGGTTGTCCTATGGTGGATCGACTGTGAGTGTCGTGATGTCTGTAATACGATTGGTATTGATTGTTGTTATGGCCTAATCGCATTGGGTAAATCAATTTGTGATCTAACTAACAATTTAGTGGTAAAGATCAACAAAAAAAAGAATAATAAAAAGCTTAACTCAATCTATTTATTAGATTGTTATGTTAACTTTACATTTAGTGTACGAATAATGAGACAGTGGAAATCTTATGCGAATAGATATTGATGCCTTTAATGTACTGCAAGTGCTTGTTGAAGAAGGAAGTTTTTCGAAAGCTTCTGAGCGATTACATAAAGCGCAATCGGCGGTGAGCTATCAAGTTAAAAAATTAGAGCAACATCTTGGGGTCACATTATTTAACCGCGATAATTATCGCGCCGAATTAACCCCCGAAGGCAAGGTTATTCTGGCTGAAGGGCAACGATTACTGCAGCATTTAGCCAATATTGAACATCTGGCCAGTCGTTTTAGTCAGGGGTGGGAGCCTAAGCTTGAGTTAGTGATAGACGGTGCTTTACCGATGGAACCGATCATGACCGCGCTTAAGCGCATGTCAGAACACAATATACCCACTAAAGTGCAGCTTAACATGGAGTTTTTAGGCGGCGTACAGCATCGTTTTGAGCGCGACCAAGCAGACTTAATGTTGGTCAAGGATTATCGTACTGGCCCCTCGTATCATCCTAAACCGTTACCTGCGATTACCAGCGTGCTAGTGGCGTCATCACAACATCCATTAAGTCAGTTAAAAGGCATTAGTTTGCCCGAGTTACAACAACATGTTGAGTTAACCATTGAAGATTCATCTCCTGGTAAACGTGACCGCGATGAAATGCAGTTTGGCGGCGATAAAGTATTTTATTTGTCAGGTTTTATTATGAAAAAAAATGCCTTACTAAAAGGTCTAGGTTTTGGTTGGATGCCGGATTTTTTAATTGCTGAAGAATTACATCAAGGGCAACTGATCGAGATTGATTTTATTGGTGGTAACCGCTTTAGTTTTACACCGCAATTAGTGTCCACACTTGAACGTCCGCTGGGGCGAGCAGGGCAACTATTTACCGAGCTTATTCTGCAAGAATTTGCTCGATATCAACAGCAACAACAATCAGGGTTAAGTGGAGCCGGATTAGGGTAAACATTGGCATAATTCTATTAACTAACATAGAGATAATACAACGTGGATCCAGAATGTTGATATATTGTTATGTTAAATCGCCGATCATTTTGTTACCTTAAATAATACGTATCGAGCAATGCCTTATCGATGTTAGGCGATTACAAACATTAAATAAATTTTTAGGGAATGAAAATAAGCATGAAAAGTCATGAAGTAGATTTTGAAATTATTGGTTCTAGCATGCAGCTGGTTGAAGTTGAATTAGACCCAAATGAGTCTGTGATTGCTGAAGCGGGTGCCATGACCTATGTTGAAGAAGATATTGGTTTTGAAGCCAAGATGGGTGATGGCTCTGAGCCAGAATCTGGGTTTTTTGGTAAATTACTTGGTGCGGGGAAACGGGCTATTTCCGGTGAAGGTATTTTTATGACCCACTTTACCAATGAAGGCCAGCAGAAACGAAAAGTGGCTTTTGCGGCGCCGTTTCCGGGCACCATTTTGGCGATAGACTTAGCTCAACATCAAGGCGAACTTATCTGTCAAAAGGACAGTTTTTTAGCGGCAGCCTTAGGCACGCAAGTGAGCATGAAATTTAATAAGCGCTTAGGAACCGGTTTTTTTGGTGGTGAAGGATTTATCCTACAAAGCCTTAAGGGTGATGGCATGGCGTTTGTGCATGCGGGTGGGACACTGATAAAAAAAGAATTGCATGGTGAGACCTTGCGGGTCGATACGGGTTGTTTAGTTGGATTTACTCCCGGGATTGATTATGACATTCAGCGTGCGGGCTCTTTAAAGTCGATGGTATTTGGCGGAGAAGGCCTGTTTCTTGCCACTTTAAAAGGTCATGGGACTGTGTGGTTACAAAGCTTACCGTTTTCTCGCATGGCTGATAGAATTATTGCTCATGCGCCTTCAAATGGCGGTAAAGATCAAGGTGAAGGTTCAGTACTCGGTGGAATAGGGCGGATGATTAACTAATCGGGATATTAGCATTGAGTGCTCAGACGATTATAAGTCATCGCGCCGATTTAGTCTGAGCTGTCCTTAAAGGGATTGAATAATTTTTTTGTGCCCAAAATGCGTCAATGGCAATTAAAGGTTGTCGATGCTATTAGGCAAATAAAAACCGATAGCATTAGGCTATCGGTAATTAAGAATAGCGGCAGTTCACATGTTATTAATAAGTGGGTTTAGCGATAATAGTTTGCCCGATAGGGGTTAAACTTAACAAGGCCAACTTAATGTGTTGTATCGCAAAAGGGATCCCAATAATGGTGATGAAACAGGCTAATGCATGCACTAAATGACCAATAGCGAGCCAAATCCCAAAACATAAAAACCATAGCACATTACCCACTAAGCCTAGCGTGCCAGTACCAATATCTTCTTGGCCAGAAATGTGTTTGCGGTTAACCGTTTCTTGTCCAAATGGCCAAAAAGCTAATTCGCCAATAACAAAACAGGCTCTGCCAAAAGGGATGCCAATGATACTGATAAAGCACAGTACCCCCACAAGCCACCAAGCAAGGCCCATCACAAAACCACCCATTAAAAACCAAGCAATATTAAAGATTAAGCGTAAAAGTGACATTTTCATTCCTATCAAGAGTCAATATAAATTAATATAAGCGAGAATCATGCCATTGTTATAAGCTTATGATTTTAATTGTTTAAATGTTATTTTCGACATTGAGTGTCTGTTAGGTCTGACAATTAATACAAATGAATCGATGAGAATTATCATTTTTTAGTTAAAATACCCATATTACAGTTGATTGAGATAAGACATGTTTTCGATAAGCCCAGTAGAGTCGATGAACTTTGACGGCCACACCATCTACATTAAGCGGGATGATTTACTGCATCCTGATTTTAGTGGTAATAAAGCACGTAAGTTTTATCATTTTTTGCATCATGATTATTCATATGTAACCCGCCTAGTCGGGGCCGGTTCTGCACAAGCTAACTCTTTGTATTCATTATCGGTGCTGGCTAAGCAGCAGGGCTGGCAATTTGACTATTACGTTAGCCATATCAGCAATTTTTTACTACAACACCCCCAAGGCAATTACGCTGCCGCGATACAAAATGGGGCTAATATTATTAATGTTGCTGAGTTGCCATATGCCGATAACATAGCCGGCATGCATTTAGATGATGTTGTGCAATACATTCTGCTATCAACCCCGACTTACGCCGATAAACAACATCTACTGTGTATTCCTGAAGGTGGGCGCTGTGAATACGCAGAAACGGGTATTGCGCAGCTTGCTAGTGAAATTATTGAGTGGGCTCAGATTAGACAACAAATTAAGCTCATGGTTTTTTTACCTTCTGGTACCGGCACCACGGCAGCTTATTTAAATAAGCAACTAATACAACAGCTGGCTCAATTGCAATTAACACCAGTACTTACTATTGAGGTATTAACCTGCAGCACGGTTGGCGGTGATGATTACTTACGCCAGCAATTTTCACAATTAATTGATGAAGTTTATTATCCTCACATTGTTAGTGATGGGCATAAATATCATTTTGGAAAATTATCGCGGCGTTGTTTTGATATGTGGCAAACCGTATGTCAGTCTGGAATTGAATTTGAGTTGTTGTATGACCCTGTCGGATTTTTAGTATTACAACATTATTTGAAGACTAATACGTTGACTAATACTGATATTTTATATGTACATCAAGGTGGGATATTAGGAAATAAAACGATGTTGCCAAGGTATCTACGAAAGTTTTCAAATTCGATTAACGCTTCATGACAACGAAAACGTAGTCACGCTCTAATTTTCGTCAGATTTATGACGATTAAGAAAATTAACTCATTGATAAAATGGGTTTTGTGTGAGTTTCGTTAGGTTTTTTGTTCTTATTCGACTGAGGTTTGAACTGGAGTAGTCGTAAAGTAGTAATTCATTTTGCTCTGTTTTAATAAACATCGGTAATTGAGAGGAGAATACCGAGAAATGAGTTTATTAAATACCAGAGCAAATGATTAACGCTTAGCGTTAGGGATATTACTTATTTGCAGAGATTAACCATTTCATGAAGTTCATTGCTTCAATGCGCTTTGAAAAGGTCTTTTTGTTTTTACCTAAGCTGTCGGTAAAAGCAATTGAGTTTTTGTTTGACGAAATAGAATTAACCGGGAAGCTAACTGAGATTTCGTGTCCATTCATGTTGTATGACATTGGTCACACTCCTTTTTATATATTCACCATTAGGTGAGACAATTGTTCAATAAAATATCCTTGGCATTTTTTAGTGTTGCGAAAGATTAATGTTTCGAGATTTAACTTACCCTATCTTTTACTCACTAATCAAGTGTTGTTATGTCAATAGTTGATTAAGGTCTACTTTGTGTCTGCAACATTGATGTTGTGACATAACCTTAAGGCAGTTGATACAAATGGCACTTAATTTTGTAAGTTGAACATAGTTTTATGACAGCAAGATTACGTGGATAGAAATTATCATATCAACATAGATCAATTGAAAATCAAAAACGATGAACATAAGCTTGTTTTGGGTTTATTTACGAAGTGAAGTTGAGCAGACTTACAGGTAGGCAACCAAAATTAACAAGAAAACTAAATCTGCATGGATAATATACTGAGTGTTTGCATATGGCAATAGTCTTTTTCAAATTTTAATCAAATTAAAGCTCATTTCGATTAAAAAATGGGCAATACGGCCTCCTGAGCGGTTGTTTATACTTAAAATAGCCTGTGATGCGGGCATTTTGTAAAAATAGATATGAGCATGCTCATCACTTATGCTCTACCTTACGGTGTTAACAACGTAAGCCCAGCTATGCACTAATCATGTTTAAACCACCCTAGCTTAATTTTGTTTACTGAAACAAATTAAGCTAAGGAACTTTAAAACGGGATAATAAACGTTTATTAAACAGCACCTATGACTCTAGCTGCGTAGCATTGGCCCAGAACTTCAGCAATTGATGATTCAATATACCTTGCTAGCAAAACAAAGGCTAAGTTCACTGTTAATAAGCTGAAGATAGGCTGAATTTATCCGTTTATCCCATTTGATATTACGATTTTAAATTAATAAACCAATGATTAATAAAGTAAATCGCCAATTGGATTTAATAACTTACTTATCCCTTTAGTAAAATATAAAGGGGCATCAACAATGGTATAACACAAACAGCCTTCAAGTGTTTTAGGAGAATGTTGATGTTCTTTGTCGAGCAACATAAAATCACCAGGTTTATAAGTGTTGTAACAGTCGCTGAACTCTCCTGCGAGTAGTAAGGTCAGTTCTGCACCTTTATGAGTATGCTCAGGGATCTCACCATTAGCAGCTATGTGTAACAAGCTTGCTCTTGCTTGCGGCTCACCGGTATCGAGTCGTAAACGACTGACTTTGCCAATACCTTGCCAAGAAGCGTTAATTTTTTTACGAAAAACTCTTGGCAGTGGGTAATGATGACCTTTAATGCTGACACTGTTATCTTCAATGCTCTTGTCGGTATTAGGTTGCGCAGCTTCTAAGGTATCTAAGGTTGAATTCAAGAACTGGGCAAGCAATGCATCTAGCTGATTATTATCAGTGCTATCAACCGATTGAGGTGCCGCAGTTGTATTAAATTGCTGGTCAGACAAGGTAATCGTCATTTGATCGAGTTGCTGTTGGCAATGTTGGCAAAATTCGGCGTGAGCAGAGATTGCCATCGACATAGACAGTGGAAGTTCGCCTTTAGCATGGAGAGACAGTAAATGCGGGTCTGGGTGGTAATTAATCATAGTGTTTCTCCATAAAACTTTTTAATTTTTCCAATCCTAGTCGAAGCCGAGATTTAACGGTGCCGATTGGAATATTAAGTTTGTCTGCTAACTCTTGCTGAGTAAGCTCTTGCATATAGATGCCTTGGACTACTTGACGCTGCAGAGGAGGTAACTCTTTCACGTGCTGTAATAATGTTGCCGATAACAAAAAATCTTCATCACTATGTTCAGCGTCATCGGATTCAAATAAAGGCCAAATATCATCACCGAATGAATCTTCACGGTTATGTTGTACTTTACGAAGCATATCAAAACATTGATTGCGCATAATGGTAAACACCCAAGTACTTACCGCTGCTTTATCAACGTTGTATAGATGAGCTTTGGTCCACACTCGAGTCATGGTTTCTTGTACTAAGTCCATGGCTAAGCCTTGTGTGCTTAAACGTTGAACCCCAAAAGAATTAATTTTTGGGGAAAAATGTGAAAAAAGCTTAGCAAAAGAGGTTTTGCATCGATTGTTAGCTACTTTCATCATTAATGCAGCGAGTTCATCTGCTATTGGATTGGGTTCGTCTGTTTTCATAGCACCATTTCGATTAATTAAGGGTCTTTGTACAAGAGACCTCTTATCATAACCAATTTGTACGCTTTGTGATTGAACATTTTCCATTATTTTCACTCGCATCCAATAAATAAGTCATTAAGCTTAAGCATTTACTTTATCTATGCCTTAGCTCGTTCAAACTGAACAAAACATAATTCACAAATTTATACGCTGCGTAGTAGAGTTCAGATCACTCGTTGAGATTATTTTATAATATCGAGTAAGAATGACTTAGCTAATCTATGGTCATGACTATTAATACACTGATATTTTTCTTTTGAACTCAGAGGGATAATTTCAAGCCAACGTTGACATACCCAAGCGATATCATTAAATTTTTCTTCCGAATAATGAGCAAGATGCTGAGGATATTCCTGCAAAATCTGCTTCAAAGTACTACTGAGCAGCTTATCTTTTTTACGATCTATCTGATGAATGTGTGGTTGTGCATTTTGTTGTTCAATAATATCGCTCGGCCAAGAATCAATTAAGCTCACATCTGCTCGCTTTAAACCGTCATCATCAACGCTGATTTGGTTAATTGTAAATGTTTTTTGCCCTTGAATACTGATACCCAGTAAGCCGTCTTCAAGCATTTCGAAGTCGATTATCTTGGTCAATGTACCGATAGGTAAGATGGATTTGTTATCATCAGCCAACATGCATAAGCCAAACCCTAAACCACTTTTAAGGGATTCGGAGACTAAGCGTTTATATCTCGGTTCAAAAATGCGCAATTGGGTATACCCCTGCGGTAATAAGCAAATAGTTAATGGGAAAATAGGGATTATCATAGCTGCCTCCATATGACACTTAGTCGGTAATTTGATCTGTCATACGCTTCTATATGGGTTAACGATCATCTTTCTCTGGGGTATGGTCAACCCAAATCAGATTATTGGGATCAATCGTTAAAGCGGATAACTTCATCATAAAGCGTTGTTTAATACTGGCATCAATGCTGGGTGTTCTTGATAAAATCCACGCATACTTGTCATTAGGGCCAATGACGAGGGCATCTGTGTAACGACCATTTTGGGCTTGAACGATGTCGTGGATTTGGTATGCACCATAGAATGGTCCGAAAAAAGAGACTTTAAGCAATCCTTGATTAGCGCCATTAATGAAATATGCTTTGCCTGTTGCCTGATCCCAGCGTTGCTTATCTTGTTTATATCCTCGATTAATAACCACAAGCTTTTCACCTTGCTGGTTATACTGCGCGGTCACGTTTGACATGTTGCGCTCAAATGAATGATCAAGGCGGGCAATTTCATACCAAGTTCCTATGTATTGCTCAATTTCAAAAGGTTTGACGACACCAACTGGTTTGTCAATCAGTGTACATGCTGATAAACCCAGTAAAGAAATACTGATGCTAAAAGTGCGTATTGTTTTGGAAAATAATGTCATGTTGAAGCCTTAACTGAATGGTTAATACAATGGGAATTTATTGCCCCAGAAAATAGAGTACGTATTGAGGTTGGTTATTGATCTTGTTTAATAATTTTTTTTCATTTTCGGTCACATAAATCTAGGTCTAACAACGATTATTGGTATTTTTTAAGTATAATTATTATTAATATTTGAAGTTGTATATTAGGTGGAAGTCGTTCATGAAAAAAGTGCTTGATACGGTTGATCAACGAACTAAGTTAGTGGGCGAAAATCGTTTAGAATTATTGTTATTTCGCATTAGTTCAAGTCAATTATTTGCTATTAATGTATTTAAAGTCAAAGAGGTAGTTAACTTACCTCCGTTAAATACCGTGCCTGGTAGCAATCCTAATATTTATGGTGTGGCTAACATCAGAGGGATCTCGATCCCGGTGATTAATTTACGTGAAGCGATTGGTTTTTCACCCATGCCGGTAACCGAAGATAGCAAATTGATTATTACTGAATATAACCGCAGTGTGCAGGGCTTTTTAGTGGGTAATGTCGAGAACATTATTAATATGACGTGGAGTGATATTATGCCGCCACCCAAAACCGCTGGCGGAGATAACTACTTAACTGCGATAACAAGAATTGAAGATCAAGGGCAAGTGCGTTTGGTGTCTATTATTGATGTTGAAAAAGTGTTGGCTGAGATCATCGATTACGATGTAAAATTAACCGATGGGGTGCTCGACGAAGCGTTAGCGACGCAAATGCTTGGCCGTAAGGTATTAATCGTTGATGACTCATCTACTGCACGTAAGCAAGTAAGAGATACATTAAGTCAGCTAGGCCTTGAGATTGTTGAGGCGTCAGATGGACTTCAAGCGTTGCAATTACTGCAATCGTGGGCGGATGAAGGTCGTGATGTTGCAAATGAATTATTAATGATGATTACCGATGCAGAAATGCCTGAAATGGATGGTTATAAGTTGACCTTCGAAGTTCGTAATGACCCCAGAATGACATCGTTATTTATTACACTCAATACTTCTCTGAGTGGTAGTTTTAATCAAGCTATGGTGGAAAAAGTCGGCTGTAATGAATTTATCTCTAAATTTCAACCCGATTTATTAGTGCGCGTGGTCCAAGATCGTTTGCGTACTCTTATTGGCTAAATATTGGCTAAATATTGGCTAGTCGCTAGGTCGTTTATTGGTCCATATCTTCGATTAACTCATCAAGAATAAGACGTTGATGTCCGGGGGTAACACCAATATTAAGCCGAGCGATTTTAACCGCATGACCAAATTGGGCTTTACCAAGCAGGGTAATGAGCTGCTGTAAAAAGCCACTGTCTAAAGACAAGGTTTGGCTATAGTGGCTAATGGCTTTGGTTAATGAGGTAAATACAATATCGTCAAACTCAAAACCGGTTTGATATTGACTACTATTACCGGCGATTTCCCCCTCGAGTAATACACCGTCAAGACTTAATGGCCAACCCCGAGCATTAATACGACCTTGGGCGATTTGATACATCATCCAAGCACTTTTCTTAAAGCCACCAAAAATCATACAATCAAATTCAGATTCTTTGAGTTCTTGCTCCGTCCAGTTAATGCCAATGGCTAAGTCTTTGCGATATAGGTGCATTAAATTATCTTTCACCGCATCACGACAATCCCAAATAGAGGTTAGCAGATTTTTCTTGGCTAACATATGGCATTCTTTGCAAGCGGGAATGGCTAGAGAGGGATGGGGAGTATGAGTCATTCTATAGTAATCAAAGGTATGGTTACTTGGCTCGTAGCAAAACCAACAAGTGTGGCGTTTGTCAAAAGGAACATCAATCAGAGTAGGCATGGGCACAGTATTATCAATAGGCTGTTCAATGACTCACAGCCTAGGTAGTAAGATTAAATTAACGTCGACTATTCTTGTTCAAAATCAACTAATTCTTTAGCCAGTACGATAGGGTCGATTTCTAGGCATTCTTGCTCTGCTTCCCAGTCAACACCAATTAATACGCCATCATCATTTAAGTCACTTACCCAGTATTCTAAAAATTCAGCCAGAGTGATGGTCACGGCATTGTAGTCAGCCCATTCATCAGTGCAGTGACTTTTTGCCGCAGTTTCACTTGACCAAAGTGGCATAACATCAGTTTCTTCAAATTCTGATGAGTCACATACAACCCAACCCTCACCGGTTTCATCTTGTAAGCCCCATAAGACTTGATGTTGTTTTACGCTTTCGATAAAGCCTGCTAATGCTGCTGTCTGTTCTGTCATGATAAATCGCTTAAATGAGTGAGAATTAAAGTCATTATACGGACTCAATGAATAAGGAAAAGGCTTAATTAATGAAAATTTTATTATGTGAATTCTCGGTGGATATTTAGAGAGTAAATTCACTTCTTATCTGTTCACTTAACTTAACTGGAATGTTGCGCAACACTGGCCAATAGCATGTCTGAAGGTATCGTTGCTGTATTTATTATCTTTAGGCAACGTTATGTCACATCATACTCGGCTAAATAGCATATTGAAGCCTGTCTTTGGGGCGAGACTCAGGTATTTAAGTTGTTTAATATCTTAATTTATAATTGTGTCAACATGATACCGCGAACTGAAAAGCTTGAGTGGCACTGAGTGAACATATAATGATTGCTATTGTTATAACCCGTTTTTTTGTTTGTTAATTAAATTTTGCATAAATAAACAGGCTTTAATGATGACAGCTCTTGTTTCCTGATGGGCAATCAGTCACGATATTCATTATTCATTTTGTGCTAATTAAGTGTTGTTTCATGACGAAAAAAAGCCGGGTTCCTGTGTTTGTTGCTTCAATCATTTTTTCTTGTACTGTGCTCAGTGCCTGTACGGCTTCGGCAACACCTAAGGTCAGTAATACGGTTGAGCCTGCCGATGACTTTGCCCAATGTGTGGTCAGATTACAGCAAAAAGCCAAGGATGCAGGAATTTCACAAGATATAATTGATACCACTGTGGCTCAGTTAACGTATGTGCCACGAGTGATTGAATTAGACAATCAACAACCAGAATTTACCACGACATTTGGTGATTATTTTGATAAGCGTGTGACCCCTTGGCGAGTTGAGCAAGGTCGAAAATTAATGGCTAAACATCAACCTTTATTAAACACGCTAACAAAAAAGTATGGGGTTCCAGGCCAATATATTATGGCCTTTTGGGGGCTTGAAACCAATTTTGGCAGTTACAAAGGCAGCATGTCAGTGCTCGACTCATTGGCAACCTTGGCGTGCGACCCTCGTAGAAGTGATTATTTTACCGGTGAGTTACTACAAGCGCTTAAGCTAAAACAGCAATATCATTTTGATGATAAGAAAATGGTCGGTTCATGGGCTGGTGCGATGGGGCACACTCAATTTATGCCGACCAACTACCGAAAATATGCGGTAGATGGCGATGGCGATGGGATTGCTGATCTGTGGAATAGTACCGATGATGCACTGACGTCAGCGGCAAACTTTTTACAACATCTAGGTTGGAAAGCCGATGAACGATGGGGGCGCGAAGTGTTGTTGCCTGATGATTATCCGTTTTCTTATTTAGGCGGCAAACATGTCTTACCACTCGTTAAATGGCATGAGCTTAATATTACCCAAGCGAATGGTCAGCCGTTATCTACACCAGACATGCAAGCGGCATTATATTTACCGGCAGGACATACAGGGCCAGCCTTCTTAGGTTATGACAACTTTAACGTGATTATGCGTTGGAATCGTTCTGAGTTTTATGCCATTGCGGTGGGCCATTTAGCCGACCGCATTAATGGCGCGTTACCATTAACACGCGCTGTGCCTAAACAAGCAAGATTAAGCCGAGACACGGTAAAAAAATTACAGCAAAAGCTGAATGATGCTGGATTTGATGTCGGTGAGCCGGATGGTATTTTAGGCCGAAATTCAGTGTTAGGTTTGCAAGCCTTTCAACAGAAAAAAGGGCTTGTTGCTGATGGTTTCCCTGACGTACAAACATTTACCGCCTTGGGTATTAAACGATAGTGACGAGGTTATTGGCCACTTTTTTGTGGCTGCATTAGCACGCTTTTGCTAAGATTCGGCAAATTTTAGATTTAAGGAACGATAATGAGCATTAAAGACGATATGGTCGTGCAGTTTAATTACTCGCTACGTGATGAAAAAGGCGATGTGATTGAATCAAACGAAGGTCTTGAACCGATTTCATATTTGCATGGTCATGACAACATGATGCCAGGTATCGAAGATGCTATTAATGGTAAACAAATTGGCGAGAAGTTCACCATTACGCCTCCTGCTGCCGATACCTATGGTGAACGCCAAGCTGATGCAGAACAACGCGTATCGGTGAAACATCTTGTTGGTGCAAAAGTATGGAAACCTGGCATGGCTGCTGTTGTTAATACTGACGAGGGCAAACGTCAAGTGACCATCATTAAAGTGGGTAAATTTATGGCAACGGTAGATGTGAATCATCCTCTATCAGGACGTGAATTAACCTTCGACATTGAAATTGTCGGTGCTCGTGACGCGTCAGATGAAGAAATTGCTCATGGCCATGCCCATGGTGCAGGTGGTCATCACCACTAATGAGTTTAATTTACTGTTAATGCTAAATTTAGGCGTAAATTAATTGGTGTATAAATCCCAAGTGAACACTTGGGATTTTTGTTTTTACAGTGAGTTATTATGGTTATTGATTTTTCTTTGGGTAAAATTATTGTTACTGTGCATGAAATTCAGTGCCGGTTTCATGATAGTCAATTGGTGCTCGCTGCATCAGTAGATGATATTAGTTGTTTCCATCAAGGGTTAGTGATTGTAGCCGATGCAGGGACGGTAAGGTGGAGTCTCAAACTCGATAATCCGTCGCAATTAGAGGCGTTACTTAACCACACCGGGATCCACGCGCAATAACTCATCAACATACGCCAAATCAAGCTTGCTGTTTGTATCGCTAACAAGGCGTATTGACGAGTCAATAGCGAGTCTATTGCACGTCAATACAAGGTAGAAAAGGCACAAACCACTTTTTTATAAGCATTTATTAGCCTATATGAGGTTAATTAGATTAGTTAAGTTGTCAGATCCGCACGGTTATGTGGTCGTAAATAGTCAATATCTGGACCAATAGGGACGATTTGAGTTGGATTGATATGTTGATGGCTGAAGTAATAATGCTGTTTTATATGGGTCATATTGACCGTTGCGGCAATGCCGGGTTGTTGATATAAATCACGTAAGTAAGCAGAAATATTTGGCATGCTTTCAATGGTATTGCGGTTGGTTTTGAAATGACCGACATAAACGTTGTCAAACCGGATTAATGTGGTGAACAGGCGCCAATCAGCTTCGGTTATGTGCTCACCCAACAAATAGCGTGTTCCTGTTAAGCGTGATTCAATGGTATCCAATGCCGAAAATAATGCACTGAACGCTTCTTCATAAGCCGCTTGTGAAGTCGCAAAACCGCTACGATACACCCCATTATTTATCTTATCGTAAATGAAGTTATTGAGTTCATCTATCTGCAGTTGCAATGCTTGGGGATAATAATCAAGGTCATTCCCCGTGAGATGATTGAAAGCACTGTTAAACATTCTGATGATTTCAGATGATTCATTACTGACAATGGTGTTGGTTTTTTTGTCCCACAGCACCGGCACCGTGACTCGACCATTATATTGAGGTTTGGCAAACTGATACAGCTGGTACAAAAAATCCTTTTGATGCACAGGATCCACTTGTGCCCCGGTAATATGTCGGCCAATGCGGGATCCATTTGCATTGGCAAATTCCCATCCATTTTCTCGCATATGGGGTTCAACGACAGTGACATCAATAAGCGCTTGTAATTGCTTTAACTGCCTAAAAATTAGGGTTCGATGTGCCCAAGGGCAGGCGAGTGATACGTACAGATGGTAGCGATTTGCTTCTGCCTTAAAGCCAGCATCTCCTGATGGGCCGGCTTGGCCATTAGCCGTCACCCAATGACGTAATTGAGCATTTTCTCGAACAAAATCACCGTTATTTTCTTCGGTAGCGTACCATTGGTCTACCCAATGGCCATTTTGTAATAAGCCCATTTTAGCTCACCTATTCAAGATATTTTCACTTATGATATAACAACTAAAATCGAATAAAAGATTAAAAAATTGGACTTTTTGTTCGATTAAATGCTGTGGATAGCATTGTAGCGGTATTATTTGTGATGATTAAGCGTGAATAATTCGATGTTAAAAATCAATTAACGTAAGATAGCCAGCAATATTGTTACTGTATTGAAAGGATTAATAAATATGCCTGCTCAGTTAGATAAAATCGTAGTTGAACCGCAATTACCCGCGACGTCTTGTGTTATTTGGTTACATGGATTAGGTGATTCTGGTGCCGGTTTTGCCCCCGTGGTGCCAGTGTTAGGTCTAAATAGTCAGCATAGTATTCGGTTTATTTTCCCCCATGCACCAGAACAAGCTGTGACGATTAATGGCGGTTTTGTGATGCGCTCATGGTACGACATTAAAAGCATGGACTTGCATGAACGTGCCGATATACAAGGCGTTATGGCGTCAGAGCAAGCTATCCGGCAGTTAATAGTTGATCAAATTAACAGTGGTATACCTGCCGATAAAATCGTCTTAGCCGGTTTTAGCCAAGGTGGGGTAATGAGTTTGTTTACCGGTCTGCGTTTTGAGCAAAAACTAGCGGGCATTATGGCGTTATCTTGCTACTTACCTGGCGGAGAGAAACTACCTGAGCAATTATCAGCGGCTAACCAAAACACGCCTATTTGGCATAACCACGGTGAGCAAGATGATGTAGTACCCTTATTTGCAGGCAAAATGGCTAATGATGCCTTAAATGCTGCGGGTTACAGTACTTCGTGGAAAACTTACCCAATGCCGCACAGCGTGCTGCCTAATCAACTGGCAGATATAGGTCAATGGTTGCAGCAAGTTTTACGTTAATGTGATCTTAAGCATTTATTTTAAGGTGTTTGTTGTTTTACTTAAAAGACAATCAACCTTTTCTTCTTTTTGAGTAATTATCTACACTAATTTAAAGGCTTAGTTGTTTAAATGCAGCTAAGCCTTTTTTTTTAACGGTTAAAATATCAGTCTGAACATGACACTGTTCTATTTTTGGGACGAAATATGTTGTAACTAATTGTTAATATTGTATAAATTGTCACACTTCGTCATGAAAATGTCACATAACCTTGGCAATGTTTGCTACTATCATGTTGATGAAATTTAGAGTCTGTTGATCTTTCGAGATAAATTTAACGGTTGCTTGTGGTTAATTAAGATAAGCCCATGTTGATGCAGTGTCTTTACTCTGTCTTAACACGGTCTATTGCTGTCGCAGTAAACCACAAATACTGCCCGTTGGGTTCGGCTAAAAACGTTTTACTCTTTGTTGCAAGGTACTGGCTTAGAATGATTAAGCGTTACATCTTGAATCGCAATTAAAATCTTTTATCACGAGCCAATATTTGACCTTGAAAGAAAAACACACTCTCATCAAGTATAAAATAATAAATTATTCAAATTATTCAAATTATTAAAATTATTAAAATTATGGGGTCTTAAATGAACAAAACAATGTTTAAAGGTTTGCTGGCAACCGCGGTTATTGTTGCATTAACAGGTTGTAACGATAGCAACGATGATGTCAGTACGTTTAATTTACGCATTGCGCATATCAACGATACTCACTCGAGCTTTGATCCATCATCATTAGATTTTACCGCTCAAGTTAATTCTGAAGATATGAGTATTCGCACTTCTGCTGGTGGCTATCCTCGTGTTGCAACGGCATTAAAAAATGCCAGAACTATGGCTGCCGATGCTAATAAGCCTTTTCTCGCTTTACACGGTGGTGACGCTTTCCAAGGTTCGCTCTATTTCAATGTGTTAAAAGGTGCAGGTAATGCCACTTTATTGCGTGAAATGGGTCTTGATGCGATGGCGATCGGTAACCACGAGTTTGATCTTGGTGATGGCCCCTTTATTGAGTTTGCTAATAAAGTAAACTTTCCAATCCTTGCCGCTAACTTAGATGCTAGCGCTGACTCTCAAATGTCTGGCGTGACTAATATTAAACCTTACATCATTAAAGAATACGGTGACGTCAAAGTCGGTGTGTTTGGCCTAGTGTTAGAAGACATGAAGTCCATTTCTTCTCCTGGTGATGACTTAGCTTTTAATGGTGAAGTCGAAACTGCTCAAGCGACTGTTGATGCACTACAAGAGATGGGTGTTGATAAGATTGTGATGGTAAGCCACATTGGCTTAGATAGAGACATTCGCATTGCTGAAAGCGTCAACGGTGTCGATGTTATTGTTGGTGGTCATTCTCATACTCTATTAGGTGACTTCACTAATATAGGAAATGGTCAGGGGTCTAGCATCGCAGGTTATGCTGAGATGGTTACTAATCCAAATGGTACCACTAAAACGTGTATCGTGCAGGCGGGTGCTATTGCTCAAGCCATTGGTCAAGCAGATGTTACCTTTGAAGAAGGTGATGTTAAAACCTGTCAAGGTAATAACACTCTGCTAATCGATAATGACTTTATACACAAGTATGATGGCGAGAACCGTGAGCCATTGATTGAAGCTGACCAAAGTGCAGCCGAAGCCTTTGTTGGTGAGCAAAACAATATTGCTATCACCGAAGAAGATGCTTTACTGCGTCGCATTATTGATATCGACTACAAGCCGCTAATTGAAGAATTTGAAGGTAAAGTGATTGGTCAGGTATTTGATGCTAACGATCCTGTTGATACCGGTATGTTAGACCATGTCCGTCAGCCAGGTGTTAAGCGCAATGGCGCTTCATTACCGGTAACGGGTTCTGAAGCGGGTGCTCATGTTGCTGAATCTATGGTTTGGAAGTTAAATCAACAGGGTTATGGTGTTGATATGGCAATTACAAACACAGGAGGTGTGCGTAATGACATTAAAAGTGACGCTGATGGTAACTTAACTGCTGGTTATGTTATTGGTTCACTCCTCTATTTCAGTAATGAGTTGGCTATTGTTGAGTTGAAGGGCAGTGATGTGACTCAATTACTTGAAGATACTATTAATTATTCACTAACCACGTCTTCAGGTTCGTTTCCAACATTTGCAAATATTCAATTCACTTTCAATGGCAAAGCCGTTGTTGGGGAGCAAATTGAAGACTTAAAAGTGTGTCCTAACGGCGTAGCTGCAGGCAATTGTGCTGATATTGTCCCTGAGACGGCTTACAAGATTTCTACCAATGCTTACATTGCTGGTGGCAAAGACGGTTATGACATTTTTGACACCAAGAAGCTTTCACCTGTTATTAAGTCAGGCTTTATTGATAACGAATCTATGATTGAATATGTAGAAGCGTTAACGATGGCGGGTAAGAAGTTAGAAGAAATTCCAACGGGCTTAACTTTCATCGCGCCAACCAGTTTTGAAGCTAAGCTTGATAACCCAGTTGTTAAGGCACAAGATAATCAATAATATAAATTATGTACAAATTTGTATGTATTAATTAGACATTGATTTTTAGATTGCATAAAAGGCAGCCTCGGCTGCCTTTTTTATTGGCGTATGTTTAGTTGACTTACGATTTAATTAAACGCTATCGTTGGCTATCGAAGCGATACCCATTACATCAAGAAGCTGTTCAATCAACGGGTGTCAACGTTTTTAGATAAGGTAAATTGTTGTTGCCATCGTTATTTTATAGCTTCACCATTTTTGCGCAATATAGAGAGCGTTAGAACCCGCCCTAGGGCGTTACTCAGAATTTTAGCTCTGTGTTACATTGTTTTACAAGGGAATCACCATTATCACACCAATGCGCCTTAATCTGAAAAACCCAAGAGGTTCTGAATGATTAAAGAGTTAATGTCATTGGCATTGCTAAGGTTGAGCGGCTCATTTATATGATAAAGAGAAATTAATATGACAGGGATTTACAGATTATTGATGTTAATCACATTGATCGCGTTTGCATTGATGAGTTATTTCGTCGGCAGCCAAACGGGAGCGGTGACTTTTATTGTGGCTGGTGGATTGCTTGAAACCGCTTTTTGGTTTGGTCTTTTTCGAAAACCTAGAAACAGAAATCTTGGATAGATTGAGCCAAAACAGTAAGCTGAATCGCTATTGAATTGTCCTGCGCCAGGTGTTGTTTTTCTCTTATGTTATCAATAATAAAATTTGATACGTGATATTAAAAAAGCAGCCTTAGCTGCTTTTTTGTCGGTATTATTGATCCTGTGAGCCGGTAAATAATTTTATGGCATGGTCGTAATATCGACTTATCTATCTTACTTATCACAAACTTTTACGTGATGTTATTTCCAACCAATATGTGTCGTCATTGTGTGACTCTGTCCTGGGGCTAATAACACACAATCTTCTAGCACATTAGCTGCTTCTAAACACACCATGGTTAAGTAATCATCGGGATTAAAACGAGATAAACGCACCGACTTATCAATCCAGGGATTCCATAACACCGCCGATTGACTGTTTTCACGGCTGACCACAATAGTACCATTTTGGGTGTGTAACTCCTGAGTATGAGCTAATTTGGTATACACTCTGTCGGTTTCTTGGTCAAATTGAACCATATCGTCATCTTGTTTAAACGGTCCTTCACCAAATTCAATGTATTGCGAGCCTTCAAAGCCACTTGCGGTAAGTTGGTGAATATTTTCAATGGGAAAATAGCTGTGCAATGCTTGAGTAAGCGTAACGTCATAATGTGCATTATTAGTGTTGACCAAACTGACCGATAAGGTTTCGCCTAAGGTGAACAATACCTTTATTTGGCTATCGTGGGGCCAATACTGCTTATCTATTTCACCTGCGGGTAGGGTAAAAATCAAATCAACTAATTGATCGCGCATCTTAACGGATTCGAGCGACCAAATTTTATTACGTGCAAATCCATGTTGCGGAAATCCTAGGGTGTCGCTGATGCCAAACCATGGCCAGCAAATCGGGATCCCACCCCTTATACCATTACCTGGTTGGTAATCGTCGGCGTTTGATACCCATAATAATGGCTGTTTACCCGCGGGAATAAATTGATCGATTTGAGCCCCTTGCATAAAAATACGTGCTTGGCAAAGTGCAGTATCGACAGCGACATAATCTAGACCATTGGGATGTCTTTTAGTGGTAACCAAACCCATAATGCGTGTCCTTGTGTATTGTTGCTCAGAGTCGATAGCTTACAAGGTTTTTTGTCAGTAAGTTACCAATCGTTTTGGATAATTGTGTTGATTACTTGACTACTTGACTACTTGACTAAGATGAAGCTGGTTACTTTATAAAATGTAACATGCGGTTATTAGCGGGCATAGCGATGTCTTCTTGAAGTGTTAACCCTTGTTGAAGCGCTAGTTGGCCGATCCATTCAATGTCGCGGATGCCACTGTGAGGATTATTTTGTTGCAGCAGTAAATTAAATTGTCGATTACTGTCACTGGTAAATTGGCCTTGGTAATTAAACGGACCATATATGACCAGTGAGCCTGAATGAGTCAATACACTGCCGATACCGCAAAAAAACGCTTCAACCATCGTTTGACTCATAATATGCAGGGTATTAGCACTGAATATCGCATCAAGGTGTGGTGTGAATTGTGGCCATGGTTGTGTTACATCTAAAGTGATGGCGGGTTGTAAGTTTGGGGAGGCTTGCAAATTGAGCCGCGTTTGCAGAGTTGGAAGATAATGTTGTTGATCGCTTGGTTGCCAGCGAAGATGGGCAAGGTTTTTTGCAAAATAGACGCTGTGCTGGCCCGTGCCGCTGCCAATTTCGAGTATATGGTGCCTATTGGCAAACCATTTTGCCAATAGGGTTAAGATAGGCTGCTTATTATTGTCACAAGCTTGTGAAAAAGGCAGTTGTTGTAGCGATAATGATTGAGGCATTACAAGATATCAATTCTATCCATGGCTAATTGTTGCAATGCTATCACCGCTTGAGTGCGATTGCGAACACCCAGTTTACGAAATATAGCAGTCGCATGTGCTTTGATTGTGGCTTCTGACACCCCAAAATCATAGGCAATTTGTTTGTTGAGTAATCCTTCAGCAAACATCTGTAACACCCGATATTGTTGTGGAGTTAAATCAGACAATCGGTTGGCCATTTTGTCAGTCGGATCATCAGAAACGGGGATAATTTGAGTGCCTTTGGGTAACCAGATATCACCATATAACACTGCATTTAACGCTTCAGTCAATGACTCCATCGAAGCCGACTTAGGGATAAATCCACTACTGCCATAATGTACTGATCGGCTTATGGTATTGATGTCTTCATGGGCAGAGATCACCACCACGGGGATATCAGGATAATGCGTTCTAAGGTGGATAAGTGTTGAGTAACCGTGTGAACCCGGCATTTGTAGGTCAAGTAAGATTAAGTCAAATGGCTTCTCTTTTTCATCAAGAACCCTTTGTAATGCTTCGGCACTATCAGCCTCAAACCATTGCGTTTGTTCAAATGTATTACTCAATGCTAGCCTTAAGGCATTACGGAATAATGGATGGTCATCTGCAATGATGATGTTTAAATTTTCGAGCTTCATGGCATTTTTTATTCTATGTTGCACGCGAAGATAACTCAATGTAACAGAAAAGTAATCGAGTATTCTATTGCTTTATGTCACATTGTGGTTTTTTTTTGAATAAAAACAGTACAAAGATAAATTTTAGTTGAGTGAAGAAAATAGAAATGCAGCCATTAGGCTGCATTAGAAAGGGCATATTAATTGTGCGGCCACACTTGGGTCGGGTTTCTATTTTCATCTACCGCAACAAAAGTAAACACTCCGCGTATCGCATGTTCACGATGATCCTTGTACATGTCTTCGACATAAATATTCACTTCAACTTTAAGTGATGTATTACCAACATGGATAACATTTGCAATCAGCTCAGCCAAGCTGCCAGCGGGTATCGCTTTTTTAAAATCGATACGATCAGAACTGACGGTAACTAAAGTTTTACGACAAAAACGGGTGGCGGCGATAAAAGCCGTTTCATCCATCCAAGCTAAAGCATCGCCACCAAATAAGGTGTTATGGTGATTGGTATTAGAGGGGAAAATAGCCTTTATAACGCGCGCTTCTGATTGAGCAATCCGTGCTGCAATATCATCAGGGAAATCGGTTTGGGTTTGTGCGGGGTTTTGAGTAAGGGACATACAACTACCTAATGTTATGCAGATTAACAAAGAATTAAGCGAAAAAAGCGGCGCATTATACTGTATTGCGTTTAGCCATGTCGATGTCACTGTGCCAATTGAGCTTAATAGAGCCCGTTTATTAGCCCTTAAGTGACCTGGCAACCGCATGATTGGCACTGCAGGTGACATGGCTTAGTCTTTAGTATTTTGTATTAGTATTGACCTTACATTTGCCCATTAATAACGCAGTAAAACACAGGAGACCATTTGTTTATTTTGATTGAGCGTCACAATATACAGACGATCAAACTCACTCGCATCATCGATAGGACGTTGTTTTTCTGCGCTGAGTCGTTCAACTAAATCTGTCGACGTATTACTGTGACCAACCACTAAAATATTTCCTTGTTGAGTTAATAGTTGTTGAGTGAATACGGCCATATCGCGAGGGTCATAAACACTCAGATTGAGTTGCTGATCTTGGCTGACGGCAGTCGCAGTTTCACGGGTACGATTATAGTCAGTGGTGAACACCTTCGTTAGCGGTGTACTGGATAACACCTTCGCTAGGCGTAACGCCCGTAATTGACCTTGTGCGGACAAACTCGGATCTTTACCATCCAGTTTTTCAGCATGTCTGACAATAAAAATAACTTGATGGTTTTTTGGGGCCGTTGCGGGATGATTAAGTTCAACCGATGCGGGAGCATTCGCCATTAATGGAGCACACATTAGGCTCATTAAACCGATTAGAAAAGAGGTGAATAATTGCTTCATGTTGTTAATCCGCTAAATAATATTCGATGGTTGATACTACGCGTACCTGTTTAATATAAGGCGTGTTTTTATCACGATTACTGATACTGAATTGCCCCTGAGTGGCTTTCTTAATTTTACCTAATCGACTTTGCGAGTCGGAAGCAAATTTTTTGGCGACTGAACGCGCATTGGTTGTCGACTCTTCAATCATTTTGGGTTTAACGTCATTTAATCGGCTAAAAATATATTCAACTTGGGCATCATAGTTATTTTGAGAAAAGACAATACCCATTTTACCCAGTTCAGTTAATTTGGGCATCACAGCGCGTACTTTTTCGATGTCGTTAGAATAGACCGTAATCGTTTGTGACCCCGTGTAGCGTAATTCTATCGGTTGATTTCCACCATATTGTTGCGCCAACTTATCGGTAATCGTGGGCGCGGTGAGCGTGACTTCTTTTGGGGCAACATTTAGCTCGGCTAAAAAGCTAACGACTTGGTTGCTTTGGGCTTCAAGCTGTTTGTAGAGTTCATCGAGATTATTATTGGCCGCAGTAAATTGAATAGGCCAAATGACGATGTCGGCAGGATATTCATTTTCTGCTAAGCCTTTTACCGTGACACTTCGATCGAGTAACTTATATTCAATAATAGCTTGTTTAAGTAATACGCCTAGTGTGCCGAGACCCAGCGCAATCAATATGCCAAAAATAGCAGCACTACGAGACGAACTTTGCATAACAACATCCTTATCAATAGGGGGAGTGTGTGGAATGATGACATTGGGTTTTTAGCTAACGCGATTATCTGTTAATAATTGTCCACGGTTATTAAACATCATTATTTACGTTAAAGATAAGCGTTATCGACAATATTAAGCCTCCAAATTAATGACAATCATAATCGAATATGTGCTGAATGTTGGTTTTATGGATTATTTTTAATCCTAGTGTTAGCAAATACAACCTTCAGTCGGTCACTCAGTGGCGTGGCTTGAGTCAATTAATCCGTTACGCTCAAGCATACAATAGGAGGTTCAGCAATGCGTTGCGTACATTATCCACTTGTCACTTGTCACTTGTCACTTGTCATTTATCCCTGTCTGAGGACGTTGTTGATAGTAATAAATTGAATTAATGTGATAAAAATGCCAACCATAAATGGCTGGCATTAGGAAACGACGATATAAAGTATTGATAATAGTATAGCCGTTATACAAAGAGGATCGTAATTGGCTTTTTATTGTGTTCGTCACTAGCCTGTGACGTGACCGCTATTTTGCCAGTAAGGCTTTACGTTCTTTCGACGCTTGGGCTAAATCGCGTAACAGCTTTTCAGAATCGGCCCAATGTAAACAGGCATCGGTAATACTTTGTCCGTAAACTAATGGTTGGCCTTTAACCACTTTTTGGTTGCCCTCAATCATAAAGCTTTCAGCCATGATACCGGCTATAGCAGTGCTTCCATTAAGCAGTTGCGCCATGATGCTATCGGCAACCTTCAATTGGTTTTGATGTTGTTTCTCACTGTTACCGTGGCTAAAATCTACCACCATACGTTGAGTCACGCCCACTTGCTCTAATTGAGCGCGAGCTACTTCAATATCTTCTGCACTATAGTTAGGAGTTTTACCACCCCGTAAAATAATGTGGCCAAATGGGTTGCCATGAGTACGGTAAACTGCCATCGCACCATCTTTATCCGGAGAATAAAAAATGTGTGGCGCTTGAGCAGCGCGCACCGCATCAACAGCGATATTAATGTTACCGTCAGTACCATTTTTAAAGCCGACTGGGCATGATAGCGCTGAAGCCATTTCACGGTGAATTTGGCTTTCAGTGGTACGTGCCCCAATAGCACCCCAGGTAATAAGATCTGCAATGTATTGACCGTTAACCATGTCTAAAAACTCCGTAGCGATAGGGAGTTTTAATTCGGTAATCTGTTGCAGCAGTTCACGTGCGATGCGTAAGCCTTTATTTGGGCTAAAGCTGCCGTCTAAGTCTGGATCTGAAATTAAGCCTTTCCAGCCCACAATAGTTCGTGGTTTTTCAAAGTAGACTCGCATTACAATGCACAAATCATCTTTTAGCTCATGGTGTAATGCGGATAAGCGCTCTGCATATTCGAGTGCCGCTTTAGTGTCATGGATTGAGCAAGGGCCAATAATCACCAATAAGCGTTGATCTTCACCTGCAATAATCGCTTCAACTTCTCGGCGCTGGGCAACAAGATAGTCAGCAGCATCTTGAGTCAAAGGGTATTCTGATGCCAGCTGCGCGGGTGAAATGACTTTGCTTAAAAGGGTAGTTCGTAGTTCATCTGTTTTAATTGTCATGCATATTACCGAGAAATCGTGAGATGCATCTGCATCATATTGCCCGAGATTATATACCCAAAGAAGTTCAACATGCGAGGCTTAGCCTCGGATTCTAGTGGCTAAAAAACAGATTGCCGTAAAAGACTCACCCGAATCAAGCTAGTGAACTCGGGTTTAAAAGCCTTTTTACAGTGCTTTTTATTGTTTATAAATTAGAACATGTGGCGATCTAAACCGGTTATATCGATAATTTTTGTAGCAATTTCTTCTACGGAATGATTGGTCGTATTCACAAAAGGAATACGCTCTTTTTTATACATCATCTCAACTTCTTTTACTTCAAGTCGGCACTGTCTTAATGATGAATATCGACTGTTTTCCATGCGGCTTTGACGAATTTCATGTAAACGATGTGGGTCTATTGTTAAGCCAAATAATTTTGATTTATTACGTTTCAATGCTTCAGGTAACTTGAGATCATCCATGTCATCTTCAGTAAATGGGTAGTTTGCAGCTTTAATACCAAACTGCATTGACAGATATAAGCTTGAGGGTGTTTTGCCGCAACGCGACACACCTAATAAAATGATATCGGCTTTATCCATGTGTTTCATGGTCTGACCGTCATCATTTTCCATGGTGTAGTTAATCGCATCAATACGGGTTTCATAACCGTGGTTACTTTTACCATGGGTTCGGTGTAATAAAGGCTTAGCTTGTATACCTAAGTGTTGTTCTAATGGCGCAACAAAGGTATTCAAAAAGTCATAATCGACACATTCACTTGAAAAAATCACGTTACGGATTTCAGGATTAATGATTGAGTGAAACACAAGTGGTCTAACGCCTGTTGTAATAAAACAATCATTTATTTGTTGCTTAACTTTTTGAGCTCGCACAACCGTTTCCACAAAAGGAATTGTAAGTGCTTCAAATTCTAAAGGAAACTGCGAAAGTACCGCATGTCCAAAAACCTCTGCTGTGATCGCGGTCCCATCTGAAATATAGAATACTTTTGGTGTCATTCTGACCTCTTGTAGTAATAAAATTACAAATAAAATTATAGATTTACGCTTGTTGTGTGGGAGTGTAAGATGCTATTGCCCTTATGTGAAGTGGCCACTGAAATAAAAACTTGCGGAGATAAAACTGTGCAGCAATATGTACTCTGGTATCAAGAATTAGGCATGGGTGATGTTAACAAGGTTGGCGGAAAAAATGCATCCCTTGGAGAGATGATCAGCAATTTGGCCAACGCAGGAGTTCAGGTCCCTGGCGGCTTTGCAACAACTTCTCATGCGTTCAATGAGTTCCTTGAACAAAGTGGAGTTAACCAGAAAATTTTTGACATTCTGGCAACATTGGATGTTGATGATGTTACTGAGCTGGCAAAAGTAGGTGCGCAGATCAGACAATGGGTTATCGACACCCCATTTCAGCCAGCATTAGAAGTTGCCATTCGCGAAGCTTACGAGCAGTTGTCGAGCGAAACTCAAGAAGCGTCATTTGCAGTGCGTTCATCAGCGACAGCTGAAGATATGCCAGATGCGTCTTTTGCCGGCCAACAAGAAACATTCTTAAACGTTAAAGGGTTTGATGCTGTCATGCTGGCTGTTAAGCATGTTTATGCCTCACTGTTTAACGACCGTGCAATTTCTTATCGTGTTCATCAAGGTTACGAACATCAAGGAGTTGCTTTATCTGCTGGCGTACAACGTATGGTCCGTTCAGACAAAGCCGCTTCTGGTGTCATGTTCACCATGGACACTGAATCAGGTAACAATGACGTTGTCTTTATCACTTCATCTTTTGGTTTAGGTGAAATGGTTGTACAAGGCGCGGTTAACCCTGACGAATTCTATGTACACAAACCTATTTTAGCGCAAGGCCATCAGGCTGTTGTGCGTCGAAATATTGGTAGTAAGTTGATTCAGATGGTCTACTCTGATGATGCTGCACATGGCAAGCAAGTTAAAATTGAAGATGTTGCTGCTGAACAACGTCGTATATTCTCTATTAATGATGAAGAAGTCATGGAGCTTGCTAAGCAAGCAGTGATTATTGAAAAGCATTATGGCCGTGCGATGGATATCGAATGGGCAAAAGACGGTAACGACGGTAAGTTGTATATCGTTCAAGCTCGTCCAGAAACGGTCCGTAGCCGTGAAGATGTCCAGTTAATTGAACGTTTCCACTTGAAAACTAGGGGTGACGTAATCTGTGAAGGCCGTGCTATTGGTCATAAGATTGGTACCGGTGTGGCTAAGGTATTATCTTCGATTGATGAGATGGACCAAATTCAACCTGGTGATGTATTAGTCACCGACATGACTGACCCAGATTGGGAACCTATCATGAAGCGCGCGAGCGCGATTGTGACTAACCGTGGCGGCCGTACTTGCCATGCTGCGATCATTGCACGTGAATTAGGTGTACCTGCTGTTGTGGGTTGTGGTGATGTCACTGACCGTATTAAAACGGGCGACATTGTCACGGTATCTTGCGCTGAAGGCGATACTGGCTTAATTTATTCAGGTAAACAAGACTTTGAAATCATCACTAACCGTGTTGATACATTACCTGATTTACCGATGAAAATTATGATGAACGTCGGTAATCCTGACCGTGCATTCGACTTTGCTCGTTTACCTAACGAAGGTGTCGGTTTAGCGCGTTTAGAGTTCATCATTAACCGCATGATTGGTATTCACCCTAAAGCCTTGCTTGATTTCAACGGTCAAACTGCTGAACTGCAAACTGAAATCAATGAGATGATCGCTGGTTATGATTCTCCTGTTGAATTCTATATTGCACGTCTGGTTGAAGGTATCGCCACTATCGCATCGGCGTTCTATCCGAAGAAAGTGATCGTACGTATGTCAGACTTTAAGTCTAACGAGTATGCAAACTTAGTCGGTGGTGATCGCTACGAGCCAGATGAAGAAAACCCAATGTTGGGCTTTCGCGGTGCCAGCCGTTATATCTCTGAATCATTCCGCGATTGTTTCGCGCTTGAATGTGAAGCGATTAAACGCGTTCGTAAGCAAATGGGCTTAACCAACGTTGAAGTGATGATCCCATTTGTGCGTACTGTTAATGAAGCTGCTCAAGTAATTGAATTGCTTAAAGAACAAGGTTTAGAGCGCGGTAAAGACGGTTTACGCGTCATTATGATGTGCGAATTACCGTCAAACGCACTATTAGCTGACCAATTCCTTGAACATTTCGATGGTTTCTCTATCGGTTCAAACGACTTAACGCAGTTAACATTAGGGCTTGATCGTGACTCTGGTATTATCAGCCACTTGTTTGATGAGCGTAATGATGCGGTTAAAGCATTATTAGCCATGGCAATTAAAGCGGCTAAAGCCAAAGGTGCTTATGTTGGCATTTGTGGTCAAGGCCCATCAGACCATCCCGATTTTGCGGCATGGTTAGTAGAGCAAGGTATTGATTCTGTTTCTCTTAACCCAGATACAGTGATTGACACTTGGTTATATTTAGCTGAAGCACACTCATAAATAAGCATAAAAAATACAGTTTGATTTAACCTTTAACCTGTATTTTTTTCAACTTGTTAGAAAAGCCGCTATTTAGCGGCTTTTTTTTGTTTATAATGGATGTATATGCCAATAAATAATAAGTCCTCTATGTTACCTTTGCTATCACATAAACAAACATTAGAACCTATCTATCTTGAGTATCTTGACGCGCTTGAGCAAAGCGAGTTTGAAGGTGAAATAGACAAGCGTTACAGTGCGCGGCTTATTCAGGCAACCGATAACTCGGTATACCAGTTTTTACCGCAAGCGGTTATTTATCCTCTGCATCAACAAGATGTCGAGCTAGTGTTATCGCTAGCGGCGCAACCAAAATATAAACAAGTCACTTTTAGTGCTCGAGGCGGCGGCACTGGCACTAATGGTCAGGCGTTAACTCATGGGTTAATTTTGGATGTGTCACGTCATTTAGACCAAGTGCTTGAGATTAATGTCGAAGAAGGTTGGGCTAGAGTACAAGCTGGGGTGATTAAAGACGCCTTAAATGATGCCTTACGCCCGCATGGATTATTTTTCAGTCCCGATTTATCAACGTCTAATCGTGCCACTATTGGCGGTATGGTTAATACCGATGCCTCTGGTGCTGGCTCATTAGTTTACGGAAAAACATCAGATCACGTGTTAGGCGTGACCAGTGTACTCATTGATGGCAGCGTACTGACCACAACGCCTATTGCCCATAACAAGGTTGATCAACAACCCTTTGGTGCTAATAAGCTGGGCAATACCATCGCCAGCCAAATAGCGGCGATATGCTTGCAAAAACGGGACACTATTATTGAACGTTTCCCTAAATTGAACCGGTTTTTAACCGGTTATGATTTAAAGCATGTGTGGAACGATGACCTTAGCCAGTTTGATTTATCGCGTATTCTCACCGGTTCGGAAGGCACGCTGGCAGTGATCACCGAAACCAAGCTTAATCTTATCCCATTACCTAAAACTCGGATGATGGTGAATATTAAGTATGACTCATTTGAATCCGCGTTACGTCATGCGCCATCATTAGTACAGGCCAAAGCGACCGTCGTTGAAACCGTTGACTCCAAAGTGCTCAACCTTGCCCGTGAAGACATTATTTGGCATTCGGTTGCTGAGCAAATTAAAGCCGTACCGAACAAGATCATAGAAGGTCTTAATATGGTTGAGTTTGCCGGTGAAGATGATGAGGTTAACCATAAAGTCGCGCTATTAGAGGAGATGCTCAGCGGCCAACTCAGTCAACCCCAATTTGGTTTAGTCGGTTTTCAAATCATTACCGACATAAGTGATATCGACAGTATTTATGCAATGCGTAAAAAAGCGGTTGGCTTATTAGGTGCAACCAAAGGGACTCGTAAACCATTAGCCTTTGCCGAAGATACTGCCGTACCGCCAGAAAACTTAGCTGACTATATTATGGAATTTCGGGCGCTACTCGATAGCCATAATTTGCAGTACGGTATGTTTGGTCATGTTGATGCGGGCGTATTACATGTACGCCCGGCGCTTGATATGTGTGATGTCGCCGATGAGCAATTACTTAAAGTGATTTCAGATCAAGTTGCGGCATTAACGCTTAAATATGGCGGGCTGATGTGGGGTGAGCATGGCAAAGGGGTTCGCGGTGAATATGGCCCAGCCGTGTTTGGCGACGAACTCTATGGCGTACTGGAGCAGATCAAAGGTTTGTTTGATCCTGATAATCGTCTCAATCCTGGTAAATTAGTGGCGCCGCCTAAGTCAGGCCCATTGCTATTTAATGTCGACAGCGTTAAACGCGGCAGTTTCGATAGACAAATCCCAGTGCAGGTGCGTGACGCGTTTCCTGATGTGATGAACTGTAATGGTAATGGTCTGTGTTTTAACTACAGCAGTTATTCACCTATGTGCCCGTCGTTTAAAGTCACCGGTGACAGAGTGCAATCACCTAAAGGTCGTGCGGGCTTAATGCGTGAATGGTTACGTTTACTTGAAGCTGAAGGGGTCGATGTTGACGCTTTGGAAAAGTCTAACCCTCTGGGGTGGATGCAACGCATTCAAAATACCCTAAACAACCAACGTGACTATGATTACTCCCATGAAGTGATGGAGTCACTTAAAGGCTGTTTGGCGTGTAAGGCCTGTTCTGGTCAATGTCCGGTCAAAGTAGATGTGCCGAAATTTAGGGCGCAATTTTTTAATATTTACTACAAACGTTATTTACGTCCTGCTAAAGATTATTTAGTTGCCGGTATCGAAGATTCATTGCCGTTGATGGCGGCCATGCCTAAATTGACTAACTTAGCCTCGCAGAACCCGCTGAGTAAATGGGTGATTAAAAAAGTCATTGGTTATGTCGATGCGCCTAAGCTATCAGTGCCTACACTAAAACAGCGCTTAGACGGACATTCAAGCCGCGGTTACGATTTGGGTTCCTTGTATACCATCCCTGAAGCGCAGCGCAGTCAATATGTGCTGGTGGTGCAAGACCCGTTTAACAGTTTTTATGATGCAGGCTTGGTTTACCGTTTTATTCAATTAATCGAAAAGCTTGGATTTAAGCCGGTATTGCTGCCATTTAAACCCAATGGTAAGCCGACGCATATTAAAGGCTTTTTGGACAAGTTTGCTAAAACAGCGCAAAACAGTGCTGACTTCTTAAACCGCGTTCATGCCCTTGGTATGCCGATGGTCGGGTTAGATCCGGCATTAGTATTATGTTATCGCGATGAGTATAAAGAAGCCTTAGGTCAGCGTCGTGGGCCATTTAAGGTGCTGTTAGCCAATGAATGGTTAACTGATGTTGTGGCATCCCGAAGTGAAGCGTCAGCTTTAGCAAAAGATGCACCGCAATACACTTGGTTCAGTCATTGCACTGAATCGACAGCGAAACCGAATACCGCCAATGAATGGAAAGCCATTTTTAGCCATTTTGGCGCCAAATTACACAGTGTTAATTTGGGGTGTTGCGGTATGGCGGGCACCTACGGTCACGAACTTGAAAACGTTGAGCGTTCTGAAAAACTGTTTGAGATGTCTTGGCAGCCGAGCATTGAAAAAATTGCTCAACACAGCCAAGTATTGGTATCTGGATATTCTTGTCGCAGCCAAGTGAAGCGCTTTGCAGGCTTTAAACCTCAGCATCCGATTGAAGCATTGCTTAAATTAATGACATCATAGAAGAGGCCGATTATGGAAGATGAAACAGAAACATTAAGTTCATATACTCGACCTGACGGTGTCGTGTTATGCAGTGATGACACACTGTTTCATATTCAAGCTAATGGTGATTGGCTGTATCTAAACAGTCCGTTGCCAGCAAAGTTTGCGGCCTTGTTTAGTAGTATCTTGCATTGCATCGAAGGCGAGTATTTTTTGATCACTCCCGTAGAGAAGGTTAAAGTATCGGTTGAGGCTTATCCCTTATTGCTGGTGGACTATCATGCCGATCCTATTGACGGTTATAAAAAAAATAAACTGATATTTACCAGTAGCATAGGTACAAAAATGCCCGTCATCGATGTTGCTGATATTACTGTGACAGACGATGGTATTTATGCACCAGTAGTACGGGGCCTAGTAGGGCAATTAAATCGCGCCTGTTATTATCGTTACATTAATGAATATTTATCTTTTGACTAAAATAGCTTTTCTTAACGTATAGAGATGGTAATCTAAAAATAAGTTCAAGTGTGATTTAGCTGCTGTAAAGGCATTGGCATTAGTCTTAAACCAGTCAATACATCCCACTGACGATGTAGGAGGTATCATTTGAAACGATTTGAAAGTTTAAGTTACCTGATTTCCCATCTTAATATTGCCTTGCAGCAAGAACTTGACATGCGTTTAAAGCGCTATGAGTTAGACAGTAAACTTTGGCCGGTGTTGTTTACGTTGTGGCAAGAGGAAGGATTAAGTCAAACAGAGTTGTCTAAGCGTTGTGATGTGGCCAACTACACAATGACTCGTCTGCTTGATCATCTGCAAGTCCAGGGATTTGTTACCCGTCACCAAGAAGCGGATAACCGCCGTGCATTTCAAATATTTTTAACCGACAATGGCAAAGCGCTCGAGCAAGACCTAATTCATGAAGCCGGGTGGGTTAATCAACACTTTTTAGCGGCATTAACCGATGCTGAACAAAGCGAGTTTATGCGCTTACTCAATAAAGTGAATCAATTTAACCAATAAATAGAGGCGATAAGTTCAGTTAATAATATCTCAGGGCAGTAGCCGCTATTTATTTTTTATGGCCTGCGACCACTAAAGTCGTGGCCCTTACTCACATCTAATACACAGACCAAAAGGGGAACTACAGCTAACCTCTTTTTGATCTCTTCAGCCGTTTCGGCAACATTTCCCTTAGTTACTTAACCTGATGTGATGGTCTCCTCCCACTACGGCATCGATTTGCCATGATTGAAGTGGTTACAAACAATCAAAATGGGAGAAGACAAAATGAAGATTACTTAAATCGCTGATGCGAAAATTTTGCGATGGGATTAGCCAGCACTTTTAACCTCATTTGTAACCGTCTTAGGTTCATCTTATTTGTAAAAAGTGAGAATGCTAACGTTTCCGCTGATGCATCTTGTGCTGAATGAATATTATTGATTAAAACTAAGCTTCTGAAAAATTATTCCTTATTAAAACCTATCTTTTGCGGCTTGAATACCATCATAAAAAGCTAGCGTCATCTAAGTTAAAAGTCCCTATATTGATTACCGTAGCACTGCTAGATAAATGGTGCATATTAGACAGTATGACTTCAAATGTTAACCAAGACATTAGGGTCCAAAATTACCCAGAAATAATAGGCGATCCATGACAAATTGATGAGAGTTTTACTATAATTAACAAGACAAAAGATTAAAGGACTATTTTTTATGGTTAAGGTCAAAAGGATTGTTCTGGATGTACTCAAACCTCATCAACCTAATGCGCTTGATTTTTCTCGGGCCATTGCCGAAACAGGTGTCGATTATCAAGTAAAACTGGTTGTTCTTGAGATGGATGAAAATACCGAAACGGTTCAAATAGAGCTGTTTGGTAGCGCGATTGATTTTAAAGGCGTTCAATCTGCCATTAGCAACATGGGTGGTTCTCTTCACAGTATTGATGAGGTTGAAGTACATAATGAAACGGTTGCTGGTTAACATTTTATGAGTCTGTTAAATCAGGCCAAATTTTTATTAGATATCACCCGTACGCGGGGGATTGTGCGTCGTTATTTTGTTGTTAATGGCTTTGATGGTGCACTTACCATGCTAGGACTGATCATGGGTTTTCTTGTCAGTACCCCCGCCGATTTATCAATGATTATTGGTGTCTGTTTGGGTGCGGCGATTGCGCTGAGCATTAGTGGTATTAGTAGTGCTTACATCAGTGAATCTGCAGAGCGAAAGCATGCTTTGGGGCAACTGGAGAGGGCAATGATGAGTGATCTTCAACATAGTGCGTATGGCATTGCAACGCGCTGGGTACCCTTGTTGATTGCATTGGTGAATGGCCTAGCGCCGCTGGTCATTTCACTGTTAATATTATCGCCCCTATGGCTGGCAACTGCCGGCGTCAACCTTCCTATTCCACCTCTGTATGCCGCCATCTTTGTGGCCCTGTTGCTCACTTTTTTATTGGGGGTTTTTCTTGGCCGGATATCCGGGGTGACGTGGTTACGCAGTGGCATACAGGCATTGCTAGTGGCGGTGATAACCGCCTCGCTTATTTACTTATTGGTCGGAAACTAACATGTCATCAGTAAAGTGGCACAGTTTACCATTTGCAGATGTTCTACAGCGGCTTAACTCTTCGTTAACAGGCCTGACCACGGAGCAGGCAAAAAAACGCCTGATTGAATATGGCCATAATGCTATTATCCAAAAACGACGACGTTCTCTGCTGTACATTTTACTCGGACAGTTTTCTGATTTCATGATTATTGTGTTGCTGGTAGCTGCGGTGATTTCGGGTTTTATCGGTGAGCCACAAGATACCATTGCCATTTTAGTGATTGTATTACTTAATGCGGTTATCGGCACTGTACAGGAATTTAAGGCAGAGCGAGCCGTGGCGGCATTGCGAAAAATGGCAGCGCCAGAGGCCTATGTACTACGTGATGGTCATCAAGTGACTCTTGGCGCAACAGAGCTGGTGCCGGGTGATGTTGTCATACTGGAAGCAGGCAATATTGTGCCTGCTGATCTGCGCTTACTGGAAGAGGAAGAGCTGCTGGTCGATGAATCAACATTGACTGGTGAATCGCACGCAATAGAAAAGCAAACAGAGCCGTTAGCGGATACCGCGTTGGCCATTGGTGATCGTGTTAATCTAGTATTTAAGAGCAGCATGATCACTCGTGGACGTGGCAAGGGGGTGGTGGTTGCCAGTGGAATGGAAACCGAGATAGGCCAGATTGCTGGGTTGCTACAAGATGAAGCCAGTGTCAAAACACCGCTGCAAACGCGATTGTCACGTTTTGGCCGTTACCTTGCTTTGGCCGTGCTGGCAATATGTGTGGTGGTGTTTGCTGCAGGCTTGCTGCAAGGACAGCCCATATTACTGATGTTTTTGACCTCGGTGAGCTTGGGCGTTGCCGCGATACCGGAAGCACTGCCGGCGGTGGTGACCATTTCACTTGCTCTGGGTGCGCGTAACTTGATTCGGCATAACGTGCTAGTGCGTAACTTACCCGCAGTGGAGACCCTAGGTTCAGTTACCTATATCTGTACTGACAAGACAGGTACTCTGACACAAAATCTCATGACCGTTGAGTTATTTTTCGCCGCTGGAGAGCAGCGCGGATCACTGCCTGAGCCAGAAGCCAGTATTCCATGGGCTGAGCTGGGCCAAGCCATGGCACTGAACAATGACATCATGGAAAAAGATGGAAAACCCGCAGGTGAACCGACCGAACTGGCGCTGTTTGAAGCAGCTCACATGGCCGGTTTTGACAAGTCCATCTTAGAGCTGACAACGCCACGTATAGCTGTGATTGCGTTTGATAGCGAACGAAAACAGATGACAACCTTGCATCAAACCGCCGATTTAGTGACTGCGTACATCAAAGGTGCGCCGGAACAGGTACTACAACAATGTATTCAGGGCTTAAATAATGATGGGGTTACAGCCTTTGAAGTCGCGGCCGTGTTGGCTGAGGCCGCACAGTTAGCGAATAAAGGTTACCGTGTACTGGCATTTGCAAAACGTGAATTTAGCTGTTTACCTGAGTCAGTGGACGCCGAAACAGTGGAGCGAGAACTCACCTTTCTGGGGCTGGTGGCGCTGATCGACCCGCCACGGCCTGAAGTACCCCAGGCTGTGAATGATTGCCTTACCGCGGGCATTATTCCGGTAATGATTACTGGCGATCATCCAGGTACCGCGATGGCGATAGCACAACGTCTGGGTATTATAGATGATGATAGAAAGATGTTAAGTGGTGATCAACTCGCTAAAATACCTGATGAAGAATTCTCCCGCCTAGTTGACTCGATACGGGTGTACGCGAGGGTGACGCCTGAACAAAAATTACGTATCGTCAAAGCGTTGCAAGACAAAGGCGAATTTGTCGCTATGACCGGAGATGGCGTCAATGATGCGCCGGCATTGAAGCGGGCGAGTATTGGCGTGGCCATGGGGCTGAAGGGAACCGATGTAGCTCGCGAAGCTTCGGATATGGTATTACTGGATGATGATTTTTCCTCGATCGTTCGAGCGATACGGTCGGGGCGCCGCACCTTCGATAATATTCGCAAATTTATCAAATATACTTTGAGTTCCAATGCCGGTGAAATATTGACCTTATTCTTAGCACCATTTTTCGGGTTGCCTATTCCTTTACTGCCGATCCATATCCTGTGGATTAACCTAGTGACCGATGGCCTGCCGGGCCTTGCATTAACCACCGAGCCAGCCGAACCGGATATAATGAATCGTGCGCCATGTCCTCCAAAGGAAAGTATTTTTTCTCATGGTATGTGGCAGCATATTCTCTGGGTTGGGTTATTTATTGGTGGAATATCCATTGCTACTATGGCGTGGGCTATTTCCCGTGATGTCGTTTACTGGCAGACTATGGTGTTTACCGTATTAACCGTATCACAGTTGTTTCACTCACTGGCGGTTCGCAGCGAGAGCACTTCATTCTTGCGCATTGGTTTATTCAGTAATTTACCAATGCTAGGGTCATTTTTGCTGACGTTGTTATTACAGATGGTGGTGATTTATACGCCCGCATTAAATACCATTTTCCATACCCAGCCTCTACCAATGGTCGATCTTGCTGTCTGTCTGTTTATTTCTTCGCTTATTCTGTTTGCTGTCGAGATTGAAAAATGGCTAATGCACCGTGGTGTTATATACGCATAGTGCGTTACCACTATGGCCTACGGTCACTAACGTCGTGGTGCTTCGCCCACACTAGGCCATATCTTAAACCCACTTTTGTCCATCTCTCAGTTGGCATGGCTAGCTAAGATCTGCCCCAAAGCAATTTAGAGCGACTACTCATTCACGATATACTTATATCGGTTTGCCATATATTTACTCATGCGAGCAATGGGGTTAGTTTCAATATCAATTAATTTACAAGAATGAATCTAAAAAAATGACTAACCTTACTTAGCTTATAAAGTAAGGTTAGTACCAAAGGTAAAGCGGATATAATTGGCTAGTTCATTTTGAGATAGTCGCTAGAAAATGGCATCTTTTTCTACGTTTCAGCACCATAAAACCTTCCCATTGAGTGTTATGTTTATGTGTACTGCTATAATTGATTTGTGTTAAAACACCGCCTAAGTTTCTCGTTATGAAAACCCAGAAATGTTAGTAATGGCATGTTTAGCCCTAGCCTCCAGCCCCCCACAATACGCATCTTCAACGCGTGTAAAAGTCACTATCTGATCTGAGAAATTACTATGCCAAATGGGGTCAAGTGAAAAATTTGCTGCCCATTGCTGCTACAGGTAGTACAACAACACGTAGGCTGATAGCAACCCAGCGATCCATAGCACAGTAGTGCCCACGGTCCAAGAGCGCGCGAACACGCCGCGCTCTTGGCTATCTGCAGTATGCGGTTGGCCTAGGTAACGAACTGCCATACGTTGTAAGAATTTCTGCAAGCGGTTTCGTTGTTGCGTAACCACTTCACCTAGTGAGCTAAGCGCTCGTTCGATCAACCTACCCAATGAAAAGGCCGCACGTCGCCAAAGCCAATCGGTGTCGAGGCTAATCGTCATGGTACGTTTCATTAGTGGCAATAATACGAAGAAAGCCAGTCCTGAAAATAGCAACAACTGCAAGTAGAACAGTACTTTACCAATCGAGTACGGTTGGTAGTCAACGGGGTAGGGAAGCAGGGCATAAAGCATTTCAGGAAAAACACCCAGTAAAATGCATAAGCTGGCAAAAATGACCATCGCCAACCCCATATTCCATGGCGCATCTTTTGGCCTTAACCCTGAGTCTTTTTGGAAGAACACAAACCATGGGAATTTGATCCCGGCATGAAGAAATACGCCGGCCGACGCGGCGGTTAATGCCATGTAAACCCACACTAAATTTCCATCGACAGCCGCCTGGGAGATCATGCTTTTTGTCGTAAAACCTGAAGTCAGTGGAAAACTTGAAATGGCTAGCGCGCCAATAATACCGCAGACGCAGGTGAGTGGCATGGTACGAAATAGACCACCCAGCTCCATACATTTATTTTTCCCTGTGCGGTATATAACAACCCCAGCACTCATAAACAGTAGCGCTTTATATATAATATGTGCAAAAGCATGAGCCGTTGCGCCATTAAGAGCCATTTCAGTACCAATGCCTACGGCAACAACCATAAATCCGACTTGGTTAACCACGGAATAGGCAAGGATCCGCCGTACATCATTTTCCAATAAGGCGAAAATAATACCGTACATAACCATAAATAGACCTATGCCAATCAGCACAGGTTCGCCTGGGAATAATAATATCAGTGCCAGCACAGCTGTTTTGGTCGTAAATGCCGACAGGAACACTGAGCCTGTGGGGGTAGATTCAGGGTATGCATCGGCAAGCCAAGCTGATACCGGAGGGGCCGCGGCGTTTATCAATATGCCGATAAGTATCATCCATGTGCTGAAATCTGTTGCCAGCATAGGTTGAATTTGGATAGAACCGGTACCTATCACTACACCTTCAATTCCAACTTTAAGCACCACGCCACCGAGAAGATGCATGATGGCATATCGTATCCCCGCGGCTCGTGCGCCAGGCGTACCACCACACCACACAACAATGGTAGAAAATATCGCCATCAGTTCCCAGTATAAAAACATCGTAATGAGGTCGCCGGCAAAACAGACGCCTATAGCACCTGCAGCGTATGCAAAGGCAGCGGCAAGTTCATACCAACGCGCTATACGAAAAGAGTAAAGACCTCCTACAAAGACCATGATCGCAAAAATAGTAGCAAACAATCGCCTTAGCGGACTCCCCTCGAGGGGTTCAATGTTGTATGAAAGAAATTTTACCGTACCCTGAACACCATCAGGGATCTGCCATATTGCCCATAGGGTAATAATTGGCGCTATTAATATGACTGCCGTTCGCGCGTGACCCTTAACCAAACATATTAGAACAGCAGCTATTAGCAGGATAAATGCTGGAGAGAAAAGTTCAAACGTCATTGTTGCTCTCCTTTACCTTGTCATGACTGGGGGCTGAGGTTTGAACTTGTTCTGGTTCATCGTAATAGTCTAGTGGGCGTTTTAGAAACAGACCTAATAATTTTGCTACTAGTACCATCACCAGACAACTGACAAATCCATAAACTGCACCGAACCCAAACCAGCCATCAAAGCCGAAATAACCTTTAACGTATATGACTGTCTGCGCAAGTACCACCAAGGTCAGTACAACACTGAAACCAATCCAGAGCTTACGAATCGTTGAAGGTCGCACTAACCAGTGCAATTGTTTTTCGTCATTCATTTTAACCGAGCCCCTTAACTACTTGGCTTTCCAGTTCAATTACTGGACCGTTAAATAAAAAGAAAGCGAGTGTCAGTATGGCGGTCATACACAATGCCAGCACAGCTAAAAACGGTGCTTCGCCGTGTTCCTTGTCACCTTCTTTTTCTCGCTCAAACCAAACTAGGTATAAAATCGGCAAAAAGTAAGCGGCATTAAGAACGGTACTTGCAATGATGGTGAATACTGCCACTAGATTGTTAGCTTCGAAAGCTCCGGCCAAAATATACCATTTGGAGACGAATCCCGCGGTGGGAGGGACACCAATCATACTCAGTGCACCGATGGTAAACGCTGCCATTGTCCATGGCATGCGCCTACCAATACCCCGTAATTGATGGATTTCGGTTTTTTTGGAGGCAACATAAATTGCGCCTGCAGCAAAGAACAAAGTAATCTTACCAAAAGCATGCGCCACCATATGTAAGGCGGCGCCAACCTCTGCGAGTGGTTTGAGAATGGCTGAGGCCATAACCACATACGATAGCTGGGCAATAGTTGAGTAGGCTAGTAGGCGTTTGATGTTGGTTTGGCGCATTGCAACTAGACTCGCTACAATGATGGTAAATGCCGCAACATATAAAAGCCATTCTGAGCTGGGTGATTCAAATAGATATTCAATCCCGAATATATAAACGATGATCTTGGTGATCGCAAAAACACCAGCTTTAACCACCGCAACGGCATGCAGTAAAGCGCTCACTGGGGTAGGGGCCACCATAGCCGCCGGTAGCCATTTGTGTACAGGCATCACTGCAGCCTTGCCAATACCGAATACAAACAAGGCCAGAAGTAACCCTATTTCTGGGTCATTCAACTTACCGGCGAGGATCCCGCCTGTAGTAAAGTCGCCCGTTCCTGCCACGGTATAAGTCCAGATGATTGCAGGAAGGAACAAACCAATAGATGTACTGAGTAAAACACCCAGATAAATTCTTGCCGAACGTATTGTAGCTGCATCGCCTTTGTGTGCGACCAGAGGGTATGTCGAGAGTGTTAATAGTTCGTAGAATAAAAATAGAGTGAATAGATTCCCAGCGAAAGCAACACCAATAGTGGCTGAAAGAGCTAGCGCGAAGCATACAAAAAATCTAGTTTGGTTTTTCTCTTTATTACCGCGCATGTAGCCAACGGAATATATCGAGTTGATTAGCCAAAGTCCGGATGCCAATGCCGCGAATAACATGCCCAGAGGTTCAACAGTAAAGGCAATGTTGAGCCCTGGCATGACCTCGCTAACCTCTATAGAGGGGCGTCCTCCATCCATAAGGATCGGAAGTAGTCCCCATACCACCCAGATTAATGAAACAGACGTAATAGCCGTTGCAGCTTCGCGAATATTAGGGCCTATACGCCCAGCAAGGGAAATAGCCAGAGCTCCTACTATTGGAAGGCCAATGGCTACTAATATGGTCGTTTCTGGTGTCATTGTGAACCCTCCAAGAGAAGGGCTGCAGCACTATTTGCGAGTTCTAATGGAACCTGTGGAAACAGTCCGAAGTATATATTGAGTAGTGCAATAAAACCGGTAACTAATAACATTTGTACTGGTGCTTCAGATGTTGGGCCTTCTCCGTCGACAGGAACTTGGAAGTAAAGTGCTTCAACGATGCGCCAAACATAAACCACCGCCATCAAGGAACTGACGAGAATAATTGCTACTAGCCCCCAACCCCAAGGTCCGCTTTCCAAAGCTGCGGTAATAAGTAGCCATTTACTAATAAATCCCGCAGTACCAGGCACGCCGATTAAGCTCAAACCACACACAACAAAAGCAGCACAAGTCCAAGGCATACGGGCTGCAGCACCACCGAGTTGATTTAGGCGCAAGTCGCGATACTTATAAGCTAGACAAGCAACCGCGAGGAACAAGCCTCCTTTTGCCAGCGCATGGTTGAACAGATGCATCGCGCTGGCGCTGAGTCCGGCCATGCTGACAAAGCTAGCACCAAGCAAAATATAGCCTATTTGTGCAATAGATGATGAAGCAAGCAGTCTTTTAAGATGTCCTTCGAACATCGCGACTGCGGAGGCAATAAGTATTCCGAGAATGGCCAATGGCATCGCAAACAATGCGAACTGAATTTCGTGATCCTCAAGCGTGGCCTGAAATACCATATAGTCAAATCGGATCAGTACATACAGTGCAACCTTGGTCGCGCAAGCAGCGAGAAACACCGTCACCATGTGCGGTGCGTGTGTATAGGCGTTTGGCACCCAAACATGCAAAGGAAACACTGCAGCTTTAAGAGCCAAACCAATAGTGATGAATCCAGCCGCGACTAGAACCGGATTTATATCGGTAACATCACCGAGGCGATCTTGTATATCAGCTAAGTTAAGTGTGCCGGTCATCATATAGATTAAACCCACACCAATCAGGTAGAAGGTTGCGCCTATAGTGCCCATCATTAGATATTTGAAAACGGCAGGAAGTGCGCGACGGTCTGGACCACCTGCTATTAATATGTAGCTGGCCAGCGATGAAATTTCCATGAAGACAAAAATATTGAAGGCATCTGCTGATACGACAATACCCACAAGTCCAGATAGAACCAGTAACCATGCTGAGTAGAATAGTGGCTGACGTTCAGATTCAATCTGTTGATCAATGCTTGATCTGGCTGCCAACAAGGCTGTAGCGCCGGCACCGGTGATCACCAGTAATAACAATGCACTAAACGCATCTACCGACAAGGCAATACCATAAGGTGCAGGCCAGCCCCCCATGGCGTACTCGAGGGTTTGACCGTCTAAAACAGCTAAGGCAAGCGTCAGAGCGATGGCAAAACTCACCAAAGCCGCGGCAGTTGCCCCCGCCCATGCCAGACCTCGTGGTTGTAATAAGACAATAAGTGGTGCCGATAACATCGGTACCACAACTTGTAAAGCAGGAAGGTGTGCTAATAAGTCCATAGTAGTTAGTCGGCGTCCAAAATTTCGTTTTCTTCTATCGTGCCGTAACATTCACTGATACGTACCACAATGGCCAGTCCCAATGCGAGGGTAGATACTCCCACAACGATGGCTGTTAGGATCAGTACTTGTGGTACTGGGTTTGAAAATATTTGATCTTCTACACCGCTTTGTATGATGGGGGCTGTCCCGCCTTCTACCTTGTCCATAGTAATATACATAAGGAATACAGCAGATTGAAATATGGATAATCCAATTAGTTTTTTTATCAAATTGATTTTGCTAATCACGGCATACAGTCCCACCGTTAAAATGATAGCAAATACCCAATAATTGAAGTATCCCAGTAGTTCCAATAGTTTCATGACAATCTCTCACGGGCAGCGAACGCATGGAAAATGGCTAGAAGTGCACCACAAACCGCCATACCAACGCCGGCCTCGATAATTAATATACCCAGCTGTTGCCCAAACACAGGGTCAGCGGCTAGTACTGAATAATCTAGAAACGCTCCTCCCATCAACATGCAAGCCACACCCACGCCGCCATATAGCAATGCACCGCCTATAACCATACCCAACAGCACCCCGCGAGGTATTGCGCGCAACGCTTCGGATTCGCCTTCGAGCAGCGCGTAAAGGATTACGCCTGTGGCAATAATTGCACCAGCTTGGAATCCTCCGCCCGGGCCATATTCGCCATGGAATTGTACATAAAGACCAAATAACACGATAAACGGGATCAGCAGTCGGCCGACTACTTGGGGGATCAGATGGTGGCGTAGACCACTACTTTTTTTAGTCACAGGCTGACTTTTTCGTGGAGGGCTCACACCAAGGATGAATAAAACCCCGATACAAGCAGCGAAAACAACAAACACCTCGCCCAGCGTGTCATAGCCTCGAAAGCTGCCAAGGATTGCGGTGACCACATTGGGAATATCGATATACTCAGGCGTTTTTTCTAGATACCAAGGAGCTAGATGTTGATGCACTGGGGCATCAGGGTCGCCGAGCCGTGGTTTGTCGAAAGTGGCGTATATGATTAACAATGCCAGAACGCTCACAGTACCTAGAGCTACCCACCGACCTCCCTCTCGAGCTTTTTCCTGATCACCAGTCAGCTCCAATGCACAAAGGAAGATTACCGTTGTCACTCCAGCACCCACCGCGGCTTCTGTGAGTGCTACATCAGCAGCGTCCAAAATAAAAAAGTTGGCCGCCATTAGTAAACTGAATATAGATGTCAGCATTACCGCGACAAACAGGTCGTCGGTGCGCACTATCGCAATAGCGGTAATGACGAGAAGGGTCAGTAGGAAAAGCGCAAAAATTAAGATCATTCTCCGGCCCCCTCTTTGGGTAAGTTGTTAGCCTTGGGTGCGTCGCTAGCGCTTCCATCGTCTGGCTTGAGACCGGATAATAGCGCGGCATTGGCCAGCGCATAGGTAGCGGTTGGGCCAGTCAGCAGCAAAAACAGCATAATAGCAAACAGTTTAATAGCGGCTAGGGACAAACCGGCTTGTAGAATCATACCAACAAAAATTAAGATAGTCGCCATGGTATCAGTAAGACTGGCGGCATGAATTCTGGTGTAAAAGTTTGGCAGGCGCAGGCCGCCTATGCCGCCGATCAACACGCAGGCACCACCTAGAACGAGTAGAATCCAACTCAGAATATCTAGCGCGACATCAATCATTTTCTGCCTCAGAATCAGATTTTCTTCGGGAACGATTTTGGAAATAATTTAATACTGCAAGAATCCCAACCATATTGACCAGAGCGTAGGCCAATGCAAGATCAAGAAAATCAGGCCGACCGTAAAGAAATGCAATGACGGACAGTAACAAAACGGTCTTGGTACCAAACACATTGACTGCCAGTACGCGATCGTAAACGCTTGGCCCTTTAAGTGCTCTCACTAGGGCCAATACCATGGTCACCAAAATGGCTATAGAGACAACAATATACATAATTAGCGGGGCTCCAGAGCTGCTACTCGACGATTCGCTTCGCCTTTTTGTAATTCTCTTGCACTTTCACTGGTCAGGCAATGAATCAATACTTTCCCCTCGTGTAAATCCAACGTGACGGTTCCCGGAGACAGGGTAATGGAATTGCCAAAAATTACTTGGCCCACGTCCGTTCTGGCTTCCGCTTCAAGCACAACCACGGTGGGGCTTATAGGCATAGAGGGTTTCAGGATCAGCTTGGCTACGTCCAGACTCGAAATAATAATCTCTCGCAGCAGCCACAACCAATAGCCAGGCAGGCGAGGCATAAGTCTAAGCAAATCTGTATGATGCCGGAAAAAGCCCATACGATGTGCCAAGTAAACGCTGAGTAAGCAGGACAAAGCCCCCAAACTCATGACCAGTGGTTTGTAGAGTCCCGACCACAGAAGCCAAGATATTGCTAAAATAAGCAGAAGTAGCAAAACAGACGAGAGTCTTGTTTCGCCGCGTTGAAACGTATGCTGGGCTTGAGTTAAGTTCATAGTTTGCAGGGGTAGTTTTTCAGTAATGATTTATAGACGACTTCCATCGCCGGTTCATTTTCTTCGCTGCTATCTGTTTGGGCTGCTAGATCGGCGACGATAACGTTAACTACATCGCGCAATGGCAGCGGATCTCCGAGGCAAAAACCGGCTAGGTCTGCTGCTCTGGAACGGTCTAAACGGTTTGGCATACGAGTGCGAATCGCGCGTTCCGTGAAGGTCTCCTTACTTGCAAGGGCACTTTCGGCATTTAGCATGACTCTTGCATCGGTTGCTATTGCACCATCGATAAAGCCTTGAATATAGCGGACACAATACTGACCATCAACGCTTTCTGGTTCAGAGTTAAACAGTGCGCAGTGCGATGAAAGTTCTTGAGCCGTCAGTACTTCTACTGCCTTAGCTGGTGATACTGACAACAATTGAACGGCCAAGAAAGCGAAAACCATGAAGGGGAAACTATTTTTTAACATATAAATCCTTTTTCTCTAGTGATTTAACTTTATCCAATTAACCATAGTTTCTCTAATGATTTAACTTTATCCAATTAACCATAGTATTAAAAGTCGATTTTAGTTGTTTTTTCATCAATAAAAAATTGATAATGTATTTTGAGAAGATAAACATTAGATGAGAGAAAAGTACATTAGGGAATCATATGGTAAAGCTTAATTATCATCACTTGCAGTATTTTCATGCGATAGCGACACATGGCAGTATCGCTCAGGCATCAAAAGTCATGCATATTACGCCACAAACGCTTAGTGCTCAGTTAAACTTATTAGAAGTTCAATTAGGATATAGTTTGTTTGACCGAAAAGGTAAGCGTTTGGTGCTTAATGATATGGGTCACATCACACTGAGCTACGCACAGGAAATATTCAGTTTAGGAGATGAACTGATTCATTCATTGAAAAATCATTCAACTGACTTTTTTTTTCGTTTTTCCATCGGAGTCACTGATGTCATCGCGAAAGTGTTTTCATTTAATTTATTAAAAGCAGTCTACACGATGGACGACTCTATTAAGTTAGTGTGTAAAGAAGCGAGCTTGGACGTATTACTTGGAGAATTAGCGCTAAATAAACTTGATGCTGTTTTAAGTGATACATCATTGCCAACAGGTTCTTCGTTAAAAGCATACAGTCACCTCGTAGGTAAATCCGGTATTAGTTTTTTTGCTCATGAAAATCTTGCTAAAACGTTAGCTGTTAACTTTCCACACTCTCTTGACGGTAATCCATTTTTTACGGCAGGAGAAGGATCTAATCAGCATCTGAGTGTACTTTCTTGGTTTAATGAACTAAATATATCACCCCAAATAATAGGTGAATTTGACGACTCAGTGTTGGCCAAATATTTTGGGCAAGCAGGGTACGGTGTTTTTTGCGCGCCAACTATCATTGAAAATCATGTTATAGAACAATTTGATGTTGAAATTATTGGAAGAACAACGGAAATTACTGAGCATTATTATTTAATATCGCCTGAGCGAAAGATCAAACATCCCGCCGTTCAGCATTTATTAACTGAAGGAAAAAAACTGTTTAATCAGCCTATAGTTTAAGATCTTTAGTGAGACCCCTGACATCGTCGTTGCTACTGATTAAATTGGCTATAGGAAATATCGTTTTATTATCATTTCTTTTGTAATAATGATCGGACAGTGGTTTCAATATGATTGAGAAACTTAGTCGCGAGCTAGGTTTACCGTTTTGATTTAGACTAAACAAACCAATGAGAATTCATCGACAATTATTTTATCGGTAAACGTACAAGCCACGTTCTCCACCATACATCAAGGTATGTGCCGACAATATTGATACACCTAGCTTTGACATAACCAAGTGTTTAATCGCTTCATTTATTATTAGCTCAACTCGTTACTGTCCAAAAGTGGGTTTGGGGGCGTAAATCATTTATGTCCCATTCTTTGTTAGTGCTTTCCCCGCTGTGTCAGGATAGTTGTCGCCTCAATTAATTTACAAATAAACAGGGAGCGGTAAGTTAAAGCAACTATCTTGAATAGTTCCATGAAAAATCCTAATCTAAAATTTACTACTGGGTTGAAATTGAAACTTGTTTATGTCCATCAATGACTTAGGGTGATTTGTCTAAGCCGTATGAGCTAAACTCAATCTCGATACGGTTAAGCCATTTGAATTGGGCGTTTACACGTATTAATTTATAAAATAGGTGTTACAGGTTGATATTAGCTGAAATATTGATTCCCGAATAGAGTGCAAAATAATCCTTTCGCTTTTAGCCCGTAATCACTTAAGTAATATGTAAAATACGAGTTTTAGGACGTCTTTTGCTTGAGCTGTGTTTTGGTTGGTTGTTCTGCGTGTTAGATACAATATGTTAAATAGATCCGTAATCAGTAGCGCTTAGATGGTATTACATAACATCCGTTATACGTTGTGATATTAGCTTTTAGCTGATGGCCAAATCAACTGTATCACTATAAACAAGCCTATAGTTAAGCTGGAAATATGTTTAATGTCATTAAACATAGGTCTGTCCGACTCGATGAATAACCGCTATATTTCTTAAATAACAAATATCCTCTTTATGTTCAATAGTCCGCATATCGACGATTTTATCTCAAGTGTGGATCAGCGAAATACCTTTCATTCGCCTATACTCTGTAACCGTACTGAAAAATTACTGGGTATTTAATAAATATGTATAAGTAACATTACCTTACGAAATCTAATCCCACTAGCCAAAACGGAGTGACTATCCTCATAAAAGGTCGCGATCTAGACATGGGAACTGTCGCTGATAAATATTAATGTTCCAATGATTATAAAAGGACAATGTAATGGCATGAATAATGCCAATAAAATCTCACGACCTATTTGTAAGTATCTTATAGGAGGATCGATGTTGTTGTGTAGCGTCTCGTCTTGCTGCTTTTATCGGTAATTAATGTTCAATTCACAAATTAAGAGAGACGATCATGAAGTTAATAAATAAAAAATTGCTTGCTGTTGTAGTCAGTTCACTGTTGGCAACCGGTGCGTGGGCTGGACCTCCAGGGGGAAATACAAATGGCAGTACAACTACCACAATATCGGCCAGTGTTATTGGTGCTGATTTATGTTTGGCTTCGGCGGCTGCAGGCGCAAGTTATATAGATGGTGGCGCTTCGGCAAAATCTATGGCACTTGCCAGCTCTGCTTTGGCTGTCACTTATACCGGAGATGTGACACTTGATCTCACTCGGCACGGTAAAAATGGTGCTGTACACCAGCTCGAACTAACAGCGAACATGGGGAATGGGACCCTTTTTGTCCAAGTTGCTACGGCGAATGCGTTGGTAGCGTCAGCTGCTGAAGCCGATAGCTCGGCCCAAGCAGTTGCTGCTTCGAGGCTGATTGCGGAAGCCCTTGCAACCCTATTCCAGGGGATTAATTTTGATATTGATCTCGTCGTAACCGATATCACGGTTGTGGCAGGCTCAGAAGCTGAAGTAACGGCAATTGCAGATAGCAGATCGTCTGCGGAGAGCTTGGCAACTGCTGAGTCTGAAGCTGCTGCAAGTGGCGACGGCTCAGCGGAAGCATCTGCACTAGCGACCGGTGTTTCAGGAAGTGGCTCTTCATTCTATGTGCAGGGCGCGAATATCGAAGCGTTCAAGACACAACTGAATTTGGCAAGTGCAGCTTTTGTCGACGTTCAGACTGGTGTGCTTGCTCAGACATTTGCTAATGCGATTGCTACATCATTAGTAGTAGCAATAGCGGAGTCTTCGGCAGCGGCTGAAGCAGAAAGTAGTTTGAGCTTTGTGTATGACCTGCCAATTATCGGCTCGGGTTCCTTGCCTATTGTGACAGACTACGCCAGTGCCACTGCTGCAGCAAAAAAGATTATTGAGGCAACAGAAAAGATTACAGCTCAGGCGAAAGCATTGGCTGAATCCTCCGCTAGTATCCTAGCAAATTCTGTCGTCAGTTCGAGTTTGTCGGTTCAGTTTGAGAATTTGCCGGGAACGGAAGACTTGCTGGAGGCAACTGCAGTAGGTGCCCTTGTACTCGATTGTTCTCAAGTGTCAGCCAGTGCGAGTGCCCAGACCGATGCTTTGTAGCGTGAGTCTAGCTCAGGTTCAATTTTGACATTCTCTCGAGCAAGAATACATAGTATTCACAATAAAAAGGAGTCAATAGGCTTGAAGAGGAGATCTTGCTTGAAGGACAGTAGCGGACCACCCAATCAGTGATTGGGTGGTTTTTTTTCTGATATATTGTTCGGCCAGTAGCTAACCCCCTTAACAGACCGGTAGGGGGAGTAATTGAGGGCAGCCAGTGCGCCCAGGTCATTAATTTGTGTTTTCAGTGATAGTTTGTTTCTGGGTAGCGTCATCTGGTTTTCGATTTGCCCCCAGCTTTCTTTGTTTAGGAAAGCTCAAGCTTTATAGTTTGTAACACAGAAGTCATCGAACTGAGCAGAACGCATGTTATAGCTAATGAAGTGAGGATGTCAGCTAAATATTTTCACTTCCCCAACAAAATCTTATGAGTATCACTATCGGCTAGTTCAATAAGTCTAACGCGACTATGTCCAGGTACGTCTTAGAGTGATCGCTCTAAGCCGTTATTGTCGGGTAGACGACACTTGTTGCCAAGTGCCGTCCCCCTAAGAACCCAGCGTGCAACTTTCACTGCACTAGGCTCAAGCCTCCACAAAAGTATCGTTTGATACCCAGCAACTTATAAAGCAGTGAGAGTAGGTTCATTCCAAGCGTTACGAGCTTGCCTTTTCGATTTTCTCCTAGCCAAGTATTCTTGGTGTTGAGGATCGAATGGTATAGCCGCACTTCGAATTTTCACATGCCTCTCAATAGGCACTTTGGCTATTTGGAATAGATTGAATTGGCAATCCATATCCTTGACCTTCTGCCAACCGTGAAATTACCATTGGCCTTTTCGGTTGATGAAGTATTTAAGGGCTACCCAAGTCTTAGACTTTGTTGGGTGACGCCTTACTGCCCAGTGCCATAACGAATAGAATAGTTTGTGCCCAACATACCCGAATACTTGTTTAGCAACGCAATGTCGATAATAATTCGCCCACCCCCTTAGTTTTGGATTTATCAGTTTGATAAGATCGTTAACAGGGATGGTTGCGTGCTTTTTGATGAGTTCGCGCAGGTTACTTAAGAACAACAATGTGTTGGATTTACTCGGTTTAATGAGCAATTTTCCTTTGTACTTCCTATGATTGAACCCTAAGAAGTCAAAACCATTGCTGATGTGGGTAATATGCGTTTTCTCTTCGGAGAGTGTTAAGCCTCTTTCCGCTAAGAAATCAGCGATCAACGGTTTGATATCGTTCTCGAGCACTTCCTTTGACGCGCAGGTGACGACGAAATCGTCGGCGTATCCAATAAAGTTGGCTCTGGCACCCTTTTTGAGTGCTGTAGACTTTATGCGCTGTTCAAGTCCAGCAAGAGTCATTAGCATCAAGGTGGGGGATATAACTCCTCCTTGTGGCGTGCCCTCATCAGTACGATAAAACAGCCCTTTGTCCATAAAACCAGACTTTAACCATTGTTCCAACATACGTTTATCGATGGCGATGTTATCAATTAGCCATTGATGCCCGATTTTGTCGAAGCAGGATTTGATGTCTCCCTCAAGAACCCATTGCGCTGATTTCTTTTGAACCAAGCATTTGAAGCACTGATCGACTGCGTCAGCAGTGCTACGATTGGGTCTAAATCCATAGCTGTTAGGGTCGGCAAGCGTCTCCGATATAGGCTCTAATGCAAGAAGGTGGAGCGCTTGTTGTGCTCTGTCTATCATGCATGGGATACCAAGAGGTCTAAGTTTGCCATTCTTTTTGGGGATATAGATACGCTTGAGTGGTTTGGCTTGATATGCCTTCCTGCTCAATTGATTTACTGCTTTCATGCGGCGGGTATCTGTATTCCAGATAACACCGTCTATTCCAGGCGTTTTACTGCCTTTATTTTGTGATACACGCTTAACAGCAAGAAGTTTTGCTGAACGCGAGTGAGTCAGTATCCACTGCAACGCTTTCGCTTTACCATGTTTCCTTTCTCGTGTTGCCTTTGCAATACGCATCTGAAGCTTTAATACAGGCGGTTCAACGGATTTCCAGTCTATTGACTGCCATTGAGCGCTGTCAGGAGAGGCACTAATTTCTGTTGAAATCATCATTTGCGTTTCTCCTTGAATAAAGTTCTTCAAATTATCTTGCAACGGAAGACCAGTCGGAAGTGGGCTCACTTTCGTGACCAGACACAAGTCTGTATCTGCATCGTTACAATGCAGCCTTTGCTTTTTCCAACCTCCTATACCCACATCGCTATCGGCCAAATCAGCTTTCCCAAAGGGAGCGATATGGGCTTACCGTGTTCCGTATGTCGCGCAATGTCAGGTTAGATGCCCGCTATAGTGCGAAGAGCTTAACGATCACGAAAGAGCATGGGGCAATCTCTTTCCAACTCTCATGCCTTTTGGCTACAGCGTATTAACCACTTCCGCTGTTTCATCACATAACGCACCTTGCGCGGATTCACTTATGTTCATCATACTGACTGCCTAGCACTCACCCGATTTGTGGTTATCAGGAGGATCGTTCTCTCACGATTTAGATCCCGATTGGTCTATAACCAATCTTCATTACATTGTCAGAGCCGCTACTTTATTCAGGCTCCTAGGTTCATCTGGTGATACAGATGGTTCACTCAAAAGCGGTGAACAGCGCTTCATACGACCTCACGTCGCACGCCCCAAAGTTGTTTATCGGCGTCTCAAGCTTGACCTACATTTTGTAATGGGTGAAAGTAGCTACATAAATCGGATCGATTCAGAGTTTGGATGTCAGCATGAATGAAGACGCATGCAAATATACAAAGACCATGGTGCAGAGAACCTATCTTGCCTACGTCATACGAGCTTGAATATGCTTCGAGCAGAGCGAACCAAGTTAAGCATTGTAGGAAAAAAAGCGATGTATGATGAACACATCAATGCTACAGGCGGTATTAAGTGCTGGTTTTAGTCAGATGGTGAAAAATTAGGCATTCATGCGGTCGCCATGCGGTGGCATGGTCAATGATGTTCCCTACATCATTGTGACATTTCCCATATCCATATAGGTCAGATGTGCGAGAAAGGCCATGGTCAGCTCACATCATTTTCTTCAACGGCCTCAAGTTCAGAGTTGAATTTATCCATTTACAGGCACTAACTCATTTTTGAACATAAACATTTTAGAGAAGCCAGTGTTTCAGTTTACTTTTATAAAAGTTTACTCTTACCCGATTGAGTTTCAGGAGCCTTCGACATAATAAGCTGAAAAAATTTGCCTCAGAAATCGAACAATCGTCGATTCGTGGAAACATAAAAAAGGTTCACCCTAATTAGAGGTGAACCTTTTTCTTACTTAGCTTACTTAGCGATAGTGCCTGGTAGTAACTCAAATGCCATAGTGAAGTTAACTAATGAAGCCATTAACTCATCTATTGCCTTGCGGTCACCATCAATTTTAACTTTACCAGCTTTAATTTTCTCATCAAAACTTTTTGCGCCCATCATCACATCGTTTAATTCAGCACGATCAATAGTAAGGGTCAAGTCAGCTTTGTCAGAATTAACACCCTGGATATTAGTTAGTGCAGAATGACTTAACTCGACAAGGTATTTCTCGCCATTATCAGGGGTAACCAAATTAATAATAAAGTGTTTACCTGCTGATTTTTCAGTATCAAGACGCACACCAAGGAAATCAAGCCATAATCCAGTAGACATACCTCTGATCATATCAGGACCTGAAGACTTTGGAGAGCTACCTGTAGGCATGCCATTACGAAGCTCATAGGCTGCAGCAAGAAAGCTGTTTCGAACACTCGGACTTTCTTTTTGATAACCAATTTGTTCAAACACATCGGCTAGTAAATCTTTCGCCTGTTGGTTCTTAGGTTCTGCATAGACTAACTTGTTAAGGATTTCAGTTGCATGAAAATACTTACCTTGGTCAAACAACTGCTTTCCTTTAGTGATAATCTTAGCGCTACCGCCCATCATCTCAACATATAAAGGTGCAGAGTCTTCAGGTGACAAAGGCATTAAGGTCGCAGGGTTTGCATCCCAATAACCTAAATAGCGATTCAATACTGCGCGGCTATTGTGCTCTTCAGAACCATGATAGCTGTGTGCAGACCATTGTTGACGTAGGCTTTCAGGAAGCTTATAAACATTATGAATTTGATTAACTGTCACACCTTGGTTGGCCAAATGTAGCACCTGGTTATTTAGGTGGGCATAGGTATCACGTTGGGTACGCATTATTTCTTGAATACGTTCGTTACCCCAACGAGGCCAAGAGTGTGAAGCAAACATGACTTCGGCATCTTGTCCAAATTTATACAAAGAGACGTTAATTTGCTTAGACCATTCCAATGCATCACGTACTAATGCGCCACGTAAGGTATAAATATTGTGGATAGTACCAGTAATATTTTCTGCAGCCCAAAATGCTTTCATATCTGGGAACCAAGTGTTCATTTCTGCAGGGGCTTCTGTCCCTGGCGTGCTTTGGAACACCATCTTAACGCCATCAATTGTCATATCAGTGAAATCTTGCTTAATAGTCACGTTAGGCTCAATTAAGCCTAAATTACCCGCGGCAGTATTTTTACCGATAGACTGATCGACGTGTCCATACGGACTGCGCGGTAACAATACACCATATTGGAAGAACATACGGCGAGTCATAGCATTACCCGCCATCACATTCTCAGCAATTGCATGGTGCATGAAACCCTCAGGGGCAATAATTTTAACCTTACCACTCTGTACATCTTCTTCATTCACAACACCACGAACACCACCAAAATGGTCCGCATGAGAATGCGAATATACGACAGCAACAACTGGACGCTCACCCAATTGCTCATTAATAAACTTTAGCGCTGCAGCAGCGGTTTCTTTAGCTGTTAACGGGTCAAATACAATCCAGCCTGTATCGCCTTTAATAAAACTAATGTTCGCTAAGTCATAACCACGGACTTGGTATATTTTGCCTGGAAGCACTTCATATAAACCATAAGCCATATTCAATACAGCTTGACGTTGTAACGATGGATTGATTGTATCGAAGGTTTTACCTTCATCAAGTAACCAGTCGTAGCTGCCCATATCCCAAGCAACGTTGCCTGCTTCAGCCATGATTTGCTTATAATCAGGTGCAGCTATAAAGCCTTTTTGAGCTTCATCAAAATCACGCTTATCTTCAAACGGAAGTGTTTTACGTAATCCATTTTGCAATTCTATGGTGAACTTCGAAGGCGCTTTTCCTTTTTCATCAAAATGCTTAGTAGGGTCACTTTTTATAACGGCCCCGCCACCTGCAGCCATAACAGAAGATACGGATAAGCCCATAACCGCTGATACAACTATTACATTAATTAGTTTTCTATTCATAAAAATACTTCCTCAAATGTTAAATATATCTTGAATTAGTTGGAGAGGTAGAGATAGAGATAGAGATAAATTACTCTAACTATTGAGCTAAATTTTTTATAAAACTTATGACCAACAATTAACTCACATATTTATAGTGTAAAAATTGAGATTTATAAAGGGGTGGGTAAAATCAGGGCAACCGCATTAGTGTTTAATTTTTACACATCTCGCTAAATCCCGCTTTTAAAACAGCCTCTAAGAAGGTTGGTTTCATCCATGCTCGTTTGCGTTTTGCACTGATTGATCCACAGGACGATAGTAACTACCAAGAAATATTTGTGGAG
>TARA_R110000851_G_scaffold168764_1_pt1 | contig 108529 bp, 84 predicted proteins | sample TARA_R110000851 | Tara Oceans TARA_R110000851 (sample SAMEA4397627) | marine metagenome | biome: Polar Biome; feature: [DCM] deep chlorophyll maximum layer (ENVO:01000326); material: water (ENVO:00002006), including particulate matter (ENVO:01000060) such as... | depth 17 m
CTCCCTTAGCAGGGGAGCGCCTTCGGCCACTCGGCCACCTCTCCGTTTCTTGGCGCACATCTTACTGTTTGATGAAAATAAGTCAAACCCTTTTTAGGAAACCTAACTTCATTTGGACTGTTTTTAATCACATTGGATATAATAGGCTCAAATAATCATCAAAACCGTGTTATTTCTTATGAATAATGGTTTTAAATAACCGTAACAATTTCATTAAGTCTCTGTTCATTCTACGAGAGTTTTAACCTTTTTTGGCAAGCGACATATTTGAAGACATCGTTGATCTCGATAAGGTAACTTCTACACGGCATATACTCGGCACTCAGTTGCCGCTCAACATCATGTTAAGCGACACAGACAATCGCCGGATAGGGTCTTAGCTAGTTAGCCTCAATTCTGGATAATATACGGTTTTTCCAAGTTGAGGTTAACTCATCAGGACTGATTTAAACTAAAGCGGCAATTTCTTTGCCGTGCAAAAAACAAAAAAGTCAGCAAATGCTGACTTTGATGATATCGAGCATCTATCTGCCCGAAATTAAAAACTGCCCGAAATTAGAAATTTCCATCTTCAGAAGGCGTACCTGACTTCTCAGATTGAATACGCTGATAGATCTCTTCACGATGAACAGACACTTCTTTAGGTGCATTAACACCTATACGTACCTGGTTACCTTTAACACCTAACACAGTAACTGTGACTTCGTCACCGATCATTAATGTTTCGCCTACTCGACGAGTCAAAATTAGCATTCGATTGCTCCTTTAGTTCGATCTGCATAACACGCTTTATCCGTAATATGCGCTCATTATAAGGTTTGCTTTACATAAAATCATAGTATCAATTTCAAAATACGTCAGTTTATAAAGCATATTCTATTAGGAAATCATAAAATTTGACGATTGGTCGTCTTTTAAAACGAGATTAACGTAAATTAAACCAATTTACGTTATACCACTCAGTTGTTAAATAATTCATTACAGCAAACCAATAACAAAAACGATAGGAAGGGAAAACAAATACCAAGTGCTATATTTGAGCACACAATAAGTACTGTCCAACTAACAATCCTTTTAAACGCTTTTACTGCTAGCAAGATAGTTCACTATGCCAAATCTGCTCATAGCACTCAAGACATAAAGTCGCATATCTTAGACTTCATGTCTCAATTGCTATCAAAAACGCTAATCTACAGATTTCATTAACGTAAACGTTCGTTTACCCATGGTTCCACAAGGGCTAATGCTGCGGCTAGATTCTCAGGCTGAGAACCACCCGCTTGTGCCATATCTGGACGACCACCGCCCTTACCACCAACCTGTTGTGCAACCATTGCCACGAGCTCGCCCGCTTTGACCTTTTTAGTTAAATCATTGCTGACGCCAGCAATTAAATTCACTTTACCGTCTTTAGCTGTGCCGAGCACAATAATCGCAGACTTTAGTTTTTGCTTTAGCTCATCTTGTAAACCACGGAGTGAACCTGGGTCAATACCATTAAGCTGTTTAACTAATAGTTTAACACCATTTATCTCCACTGCATCCCCAGCCATATCGGCACTGGCTGCTGCGGCTAACTTATCTTTCAACTGAGACAACTCTTTTTCTAACTGTTTGACTTTATCTAACTGCGCTTTTAATTTAGCCACAACAGATGCACTGTCTGATTTAAGTAGTTGCGCAGTTTCATCTAACACGGCTTGTTGCTCGGCAATATAAGCCATAGCAGCAACACCAGTGACGGCTTCAATACGACGCACACCTGCAGCAATACCGCCCTCTGAAGTGATTTTAAATAAACCAATATCGCCCGTGCGGCCAACATGAGTACCGCCACATAACTCGATAGAGAAATCGCCCATAGTGACAACACGTACCTGATCATCGTATTTCTCACCAAATAAAGCCATTGCGCCTTTTTCTTTAGCTTCATCAATGGCCATTTCAGTGGTGCAAAGTGCATGGTTACGGCGAATTTGGGTGTTAACTAAGTCTTCTACAGCTTTCAACTCTGATGGTTTGAGCGCTTCAGAATGAGCAAAGTCAAAACGTAGGCGTTCAGGGTTCACTAATGAGCCTTTTTGAGACACATGAGAACCTAACACTTGGCGTAATGCAGCATGCAATAAGTGAGTCACGGAATGATTTAACTGAGTACGATGACGTAACTTTTTATCCACTTGCGCGGTTAACTGCTGGCCTAGCACTAATTGGCCTTGAGTTAATTGCCCCTCATGACCTGTAGCCGGACCAAACTTATGCGTATCAGCAACGTTAAATACCACACCATCGGCTGTCAGTTGGCCTTTATCACCCACCTGCCCACCTGCCTCAGCATAAAATGGGGTGTTGTCTAATACGACAACGGCATCTTGACCCGCAACCACGGTATCAACCGCTTTACCGTCAACATATAAAGCAATTACGTTCGGCTGCCCTGTGAGTTCGGTATAACCACTGAAAGAGGTTTGTGCATCAATAATTAGCTGACTATTATAATCTGCACCAAAGTTACCTGCGGCTTGCGCACGGCTTCTTTGCTGCGCCATTGCAACGTCAAAGCCGGCTTCATCAACATTAATATCGCGTTCACGACAAACATCAGCCGTTAAATCAATAGGGAAACCATAGGTGTCATACAGCTTAAATACGGTGTCGCCATCTAAAGTATCACCTTGGAGGGTGTTCAGCGCGCCATCTAAAATCACTAAACCGCGCTCAAGGGTACGGGCAAACTGCTCTTCTTCGGCTTTTAAGGCTTTTTCAACAATGGCTTGAGATTGTGTTAACCCATTTGCGGCATCGCCCATTACGCTGATAAGCGTTGGCACTAATTTATAGAAAAAGGCGTCAGTCGCACCAAGCTTATTGCCATGGCGAACAGCTCGGCGAATAATGCGACGTAATACGTAACCGCGGCCTTCATTTGATGGCATCACACCATCGGCAATTAAAAATGCACATGAACGGATATGATCAGCGATGACGCGTAGTGACTTATCTTCTAAATCAGTAATACCAATAATATTAGCGGCTTGGGCAATCAACTGCTTAAAAATATCGATTTCGTAGTTTGAATGTACACCCTGCATAATGGCAGCAATACGCTCAATACCCATGCCGGTATCGACTGAAGGTTTCGGTAGTGGCAACATTTCACCGTCTGCTTGACGGTTATACTGCATAAATACAATATTCCAAATTTCAATAAAGCGATCGCCATCTTCTTCAGGTGTGCCAGGGCGGCCACCCCAAATATGATCGCCATGATCGTAGAAAATCTCGCTACAAGGGCCACAAGGTCCGGTATCACCCATCTGCCAGAAGTTATCTGACGCAAACGATGCACCTTTGTTATCGCCAATACGGATCATGTTTTCAGCTGACACACCAATTTTTTGAGTCCATAGGTCATAGGCTTCGTCATCTGTTTCATAAATGGTGACACATAAGCGTTCTTTTGGCAGCTTGAGTGTTTCGGTTAAAAAGGTCCATGCGAATCGAATCGCATCTTCTTTAAAGTAATCGCCAAAACTGAAGTTACCTAGCATTTCAAAAAAGGTATGGTGACGAGCGGTATAACCCACATTATCAAGATCATTATGCTTACCGCCCGCACGAACACAACGCTGAGATGTTGTTGCGCGGCTGTAATTACGCTTATCCATACCGAGGAACACATCTTTAAATTGGTTCATGCCCGCATTGGTAAATAACAGTGTTGGGTCATTGGTGGGAACGAGCGAGCTGCTATCAACAACCTGATGTCCGTTATCTTCAAAGTACTTTAAAAATGCACTTCTTAACTCTGCTGTAGTCTGAAACATAAATGGTCCTGAATAGAGAAAATACAAAAGTAACGAGCTTGGCATGCAAGCCAGTAAATGTTGGCATTATATACTGAATTTACGTCAACATGCGAGATGAGTGGTTTGATTACCCTCTTAGTTGAAATCCATAAGAGTAGCCAATAACAAGCAAATATTAAAATCCACTGACCCTAGGCATTACTATTGCAATTAGGCGTTATAAATAGGGCTATTAGATTGAGTGCAATAAATATTAACGGGTCTTAACAGAAAGTGATTTGTTCATGAAAACAAACTAGTAGTAAAAAGTAATCAATAAGAGGCTGGCAGCTTTAACGAGTCGTGTGTTGCTTCGCGTAAGTTGCAGATATAAAAATGGGTTCTTGAGGTGGCTTTGTTGGACGTTGATGTTAAAACAGTGAATAACTACGTGGTATGAGTATTAATACCATTAACACTTATGCTGTACTCATGTACTCAATGATAAAAAACATATTGAAGTGATAGGATCGTTAACAGCTAATCACTATTGTTAGGGTCATTATACTGACTCATCATTAGGGTCATCATTAAGTGCGTATGTACTTACAGGATATTTCATGGCGGGAATATTCGCGGCGCGCAAAATGCGCTACCGCGATATATTTTACTGACTGGCTTAGAACACCTCGCCAGTTTCAAGATCGACATTCTCATCATTTTCTGTTTTTGAGCCTGATGCATTAGCACCACCGTTCAATAACATAGCACGAAGAGTGGTATTAATTTCACTGGCAATGGCTGGGTTTTCAGTTAGAAACTTACCCGCATTAGAACGGCCTTGACCAATTTTTTCGCCTTTGTAACTGTACCAAGAACCCGCTTTATCAACCAGCTTATGAGCAACGCCTAAGTCAACTAACTCACCGGTACGATTAATACCTTGTCCATAAAGAATTTGAAATTCAGCTTGTTTAAATGGGGCGGCAATTTTGTTTTTAACCACTTTAACGCGGGTTTCATTACCCACGACTTCGTCGCCCTCTTTAATTGCACCTATACGACGAATATCTAAACGAACTGAAGCGTAGAACTTAAGTGCGTTACCACCTGTAGTCGTTTCTGGACTACCGAACATAACACCAATTTTCATCCGAATTTGGTTAATGAAAATAAGCAAAGTATTTGATTGCTTGAGGTTACCAGCAAGTTTTCGCATTGCTTGGCTCATCATACGAGCGGCTAGGCCCATATGCGAATCACCAATTTCACCTTCAATTTCAGCTTTTGGCGTTAACGCTGCAACAGAATCGACCACAATAACGTCGACAGCACCAGAGCGGGTTAACGCATCACAAATTTCTAATGCTTGCTCACCGGTGTCTGGCTGTGAACAAAGTAAGTTATCAATATCTACGCCTAGCTTTTTGGCATAAATAGGGTCAAGTGCATGCTCAGCATCAATAAACGCACAGGTTTTACCTTCGCGTTGCGCCGCTGCAATCACTTCCAGAGTTAACGTCGTTTTGCCTGATGACTCTGGGCCGTAAACTTCAACGATACGTCCCAGTGGCAAACCACCTGCACCTAGAGCGACATCCAATGAAAGTGAACCGGTAGAGATAGTTTCAACATCCATTGTGCGATCTTCGCCCAACTTCATAATTGAGCCTTTACCAAATTGCTTTTCAATCTGACTTAAAACGGCGGCAAGTGCTTTCTCTTTATTTGGATCAACCTTCATTATAAAACCCTCTAAGGCATTCAATACGTTTAGTAAAATGCTGTTTTGACTTAGGTGAAATGATGTAAACCATTTCAGTATGTTCATCAGTATACTGTATAGTCATACAGTATCAAGTGCTGAGCGCAATTTATTTTTTAACCTGTGATAATTGCCTTTTCACATCAATATTTTATCCAGATATACTTTTTATTATGAATCTATTTATACGCTGGGGACAAATATTGTTAAGATTAGCCCCATAAAATTACGCCCCCCTAAGATTGATTAAATAGTGAAGTGTTCATAATGACAGTAATTGATACCAGCGATTTAGAAAAACACACCCCGATGATGCGCCAGTATTTGAGCTTAAAAGCTGCTCATGCTGATATGTTATTGTTTTATCGGATGGGTGATTTTTATGAACTGTTTTACGATGACGCTAAACGCGCTTCTGAAATGTTGGGCATTTCTCTCACCGCTCGCGGGAAAAGTGGCGGCGATCCTATCCCCATGGCAGGTATTCCCTATCATGCCGTTGAGGGCTATTTAGCAAAATTAGTTAACATAGGTCAGTCTGTGGCCATTTGTGAGCAAATTGGTGACCCTGCAACATCAAAAGGTCCAGTAGAACGCCAAGTCGTGCGTATTGTCACTCCAGGCACCTTAACCGACGAAGCCCTACTGCAAGAAAAACAAGACAATTTACTGGCGGCACTTTATCAAGGTAAAAACGGATTTGGATATGCCACACTGGATATTTCATCAGGTCGTTTTGTGGTTGCAGAGTTACCCACCCGTGAAGCATTAGAAGCTGAATTACAACGCACGAATCCTGCCGAATTACTTTACAGTGAAGATTTTACTGACATGTTATTAATCAATAATATGAAAGGCATTCGTCGCCGTCCAGAATGGGAGTTTGAGTACGATACTTGTGTGAATTTACTGCTCAGTCAATTTGGCACCAAAGATTTACATGGTTTTGGGATGAGTGATGCTCGATTGGCGTTACAAGCTGCAGGTTGTTTAATGCAGTATGTAAAAGATACTCAAAAAATGGCGTTGCCACATATCAACGCCATTGTACGTTTTAATCAATCGGAATCGATAATTTTAGATGCCGCGACTCGACGTAACTTAGAATTAACGCAAAACTTGTCTGGCGGACGTGAGAACACTCTTACGTGGGTATTAGATAATACCGCAACCCCTATGGGAAGCCGCATGTTACAGCGCTGGATCCACGAACCATTACGACATCGCCAAACGATTCAATATCGCCATAACGCTGTCAGCGAATTGATTGAGCGAGACTTATATCAGACGCTACATGAACAGCTAAAAAGCTTAGGTGATATAGAACGTATTATGGCACGTTTGGCACTACGCAGCGCCAGACCACGTGACTTTTCACGTTTAAAGCAAGCATTAACACTTCTGCCTGAGATCCAGCAAACCTTAGCGGTATGCCAGCAACCTCGATTGAGTACATTAGTCCAATTATTAGGTGAATTCCCACAACAACACGACCTATTAGCACGCGCTATTGTAGACAATCCGCCCATGTTAATTCGTGATGGTGGCGTTATCCGTACTGGCTACAATAATGAATTAGACGAATGGCGGAAGTTGAGTGAAGGGGCAAGTGATTATTTAATCGAACTTGAAGCTCGCGAGAAACAACAAACAGGGATTAATACCTTAAAAGTGGGTTATAACCGCGTCCATGGTTACTATATTGAAGTGAGCCGTTTACAGTCAGAAAAAGTGCCACTAAGTTATCAACGCCGCCAAACACTTAAAGGGACTGAGCGTTATATCACCCCAGAGTTGAAAGAATACGAAGAAAAAGTACTCTCAAGTCAGGGAAAAGCACTCGCACTTGAAAAACAACTTTGGGAACAGCTGTTTGACTTATTACTGCCAAAATTACAAGAGTTACAGCAGTTTGCTACTGCTGCTGCAGAACTTGATATATTGAGTAATTTTGCAGAACGTGCCCAGACCTTTAATTACCAATGTCCGCAAATGACTCACGAAACTGGTATTCATATTGATGCGGGTCGCCACCCCGTGGTTGAACGAGTCAGCCAAGCGGCGTTTATTGCTAACCCTGTCGCGTTAACACCGCAACGTCAAATGCTAATCGTTACCGGTCCTAATATGGGCGGTAAATCAACCTATATGCGTCAAGTGGCGCTCATTACATTAATGGCACACATTGGCTGTTTTGTGCCCGCAGATTCTGCTCAAATAGGTGAGATTGACCGTATTTTTACCCGCATTGGTGCCTCTGATGATTTGGCATCGGGTCGCTCAACCTTCATGGTTGAAATGACCGAAACCGCCAACATTTTGCATAATGCAACCGCAAACAGTTTGGTGTTGATGGATGAAATAGGCCGTGGTACTTCAACCTATGATGGGTTAGCGCTCGCGTGGTCTGCTGCAGAATATCTCGCTAAAAACCTTAGTGCTCTGACATTATTTGCCACTCATTATTTTGAACTCACCCAACTGCCCGAACTGTTACCGTCAGTGATTAATGTGCACTTAGATGCAATAGAACACGACGACACCATTGCTTTTATGCATTCGGTACAAGAAGGTGCGGCAAGTAAAAGTTATGGTCTGCAAGTTGCGGCGCTCGCAGGTGTACCGGCCTCAGTCATTAAAGCGGCGAAACAGAAACTGCATCAACTTGAAAACCGTGACATGAGTTTATCACAGCAAAATCCGACCCAAGTGAGCATGAATTTATTACCTCCAATACCAGAGCCGTCGCCAGTGTTGGACAAGTTAGCGCAAATTAATCCTGATGATTTAACCCCTAAACAAGCATTAGATTATTTATATGAATTAAAGCGTTTAAATAACGTAAGTTAACAAATAATGCCGTTTGGTAGCTTACCCATCTCTTATCCCGAGTTGAGGTTATTAAAACCGTGGAAGTCGGCCAAGGCTTCCACTCCAATACTGCATTTCGCGACCATGTAGCACAGCAACAATGATAGGCTGACACAATAAGCAGGAATAATGAGAGACTGAAAACGAGAGACTGAAATGGACTAAAAGTGGGGAAGCGGCGTCAAAAAACATCGGGGGGGGTGAGGCAAATTGTTTAACAAGCTTTTTATCTTAACAAACGATTGAGCTTACGTTTACATCGATTAAGATCAAATAAATTAACGAGATAAACCTAAATACATGAGATGGAGTATTAACCACTCATATAGGTTCTCAACCCGAATACCGACAAAACCTTAAGCTGTACTTATTAAACAATTATCGATTCAATATCCATTAGTCTCTGAATAATGCTTCAACTGAAAGCCCTTGCGCGCCAAGTAAATCTTTTAAGCGTTTGAGAGCTTCAACTTGAATTTGGCGCACTCGCTCACGGGTTAACCCAATTTCAGCACCGACATTTTCTAATGTTGAAGGTTCATATCCGAGTAAACCAAAACGTCTCGCCAGCACTTCACGTTGTTTAGTATTAAGCTCATTTAACCACTCTACAATCGAATTAGATAAATCTTCATTTTGTACGCGATAGTCTGGACCGACGGAATCATCATCAGCAATGACATCTATTAATGCTTTCTCATTATCGCCACTAAATGGCGAGTCTACCGAGGTAATTCTTTCATTTAGTTTTAACATGCGACTGACATCACCAGTGGATACATCTAATTTTTCGGCAATCTCTTCTGCGGTAGGTTCATGGTCAAGTTTTTGAGCAAGTTGTCTTGCGGTGCGTAAGTACACATTTAATTCTTTAACAATATGGATGGGTAAACGGATAGTGCGAGTCTGATTCATTATCGCCCGTTCGATGGTTTGTCTAATCCACCATGTTGCATAAGTGGAGAATCGGAAACCACGTTCAGGGTCAAATTTTTCTACCGCTCTGATTAAACCTAAGTTACCTTCTTCGATAAGATCGAGTAGCGCTAAACCACGATTGTTATATCTTCTGGAAATTTTAACGACAAGGCGAAGGTTGCTTTCGATCATGCGGTTGCGAGACTTTTCGCAGCCTTTGAGGGCTTTACGTGAAAAAAACACTTCTTCCTCTGCTGTCAGTAGCGGAGAAAAACCTATCTCACCTAAATATAATTGAGTAGCATCTAAATTTTTCTGTAAGTCATCTTGGACTTTTTCTTCAATCTCGAGTTGTTGTACCAAATCACGGTGATCGGTTGTGTCTCCTGGTGGTTGTTTAGCTAGATCGACAAGATATTCTGCTGAAGCAGTATTATTTTTGCGGCTCATAATTGCTCTCCCAAACCTAATTTATGTTATTTAATCTACTGCAATTGCTTATCCTCCGTTAATTATGTGACTAAACAATTACTGTTTAGGTAGATATCGTAATGGGTTGACAGACTTACCATGAAAGCGCACTTCAAAGTGAAGCATAACTTGATTAGTCCCGGTACTGCCCATTTTTGCAACTGTTTGACCTGCACTCACATATTGCTTTTCTTTAACCAGTATCGTGTCGGCATGCGCATAAGCACTTAAAAAATCATCATTATGCTTGATAATCACTAAGTTGCCATACCCGCGCAGTGCATTACCTGCATACACGACTCTCCCATCTGCTGCGGCTTTAATAATATCGCCGCGATTACCAGCAATCTTTATCCCTTGATTGCCTTGTTCTGATGCCGAAAAATATCCAACTATTCGACCTCTAACTGGCCAGTGCCATTGCTGAACTTGCTGTGGCAAATTTGCGACAGAACCTATTGCACTTTGGTTAATTGTTTGTTGGGTAGTTGTTACAGAATACGCAGGCTTGACTTTGTGATCAAGAACTTTTTTCGTTCTGGCTGAAACTACTGCTGGGCTTGGCTTTGGAATATCCTTCGGCTTGATTGTTTCTAATTGAGAACGATTTGAGCTCGAAATATATGGTTTGGTAACGGCTTGTGTTTGTACTGAAGTCACATAAGGTTGAGGTGCTCGAACGGTTGTCGATGGACGATTATTAGTGGCCGCTAAATTAAGTACTTGCCCAGGATAAATAATGTAAGGAGACGATAAATGGTTCAAACGGGCAACGTCCACAAAATTACGCCCTGCCCCCCAAGCAATTGAATAAAGCGTGTCACCTTTCTTTACTTTGTATTTGTTCGTTTTTAATGAGCCTTTATGATAACGAGGACCATGATTATTTGACGATAAACTGTCAACCGGCGCGGGACGATCAGCTTGAAAGCTGCATCCAGTGAGCATAATTGCTAAGACCAAAAAGTGTGGCCAACCGGTATTCATCAAACAAAATCCTTTTAGAAGAGGTACGTGATTGTTAGGCTAAAACAAGCTTGTTGCAAACGAAAATATCGTTAATGTATCAAACCTCATTTTATCGTGTTGAATAAGCTCAACTCGGGATAAGAGACGGGATAAATCGATAAAAACAGGTTTACGCCAAGTCTGCAATATCAAACTTGCCATTTGTGTTGCCAACAAGGCCTATTGCAATGCAATAGCATATATCAGGACAAAGAGCTGAGGTTAACTATGCCAAATCGCCATTAATTAAAGGAACAAATTTAACTGACTCAATGATCTCAGATTGGAATGCCTGTCCGACACGGGTAATTTTGAGCAATTGTTGGGTGTCTTCTCCCACCGGAATAATTAATACACCACGGTCAGATAATTGTTCAAGCAATGCTTGAGGTACCCTTGCTGCAGCGGCCGTAACCATAATTCCATCAAATGGCCCTCGATTTGGCCACCCTTGCCAACCGTCGCCATATTTGAATGATACATTATGTAGATCTAGGCGCTTTAGTCTTTGACGAGCTTGTATTTGTAATGCTTTGATACGTTCAATAGTGCATAACTCTGGAATTAACGATGCTAAAATAGCAGCCTGATAGCCTGAACCGGTTCCAATCTCTAACACTTTTTGAGGGTTATGCTGTAACAGAAGCTCAGTCATTCGAGCCACAATGTAAGGTTGTGAAATTGTCTGTCCCTGCCCGATTGGTAATGCAGTATTTTCATACGCCTTATGAGCTAATGCACCATCAAGGAACAATTCCCGTGGTGTTATTGCTACAGCATGCAATACGGCAGGATGTCGGATCCCTGCATCAGACAATTTCTTGGCCAAATTTATTGCTGATGTTGAAGCTACCGGTGTCATATTTTTATTATCCAATCGGCTAATCCATCAAGTTGATTGTATGCCGTCAAATCAACTGTTAGGGGGGTTATTGATACATATCCTGCTGCTACTGCATCGAAATCGGTCCCTTCACCTGCATCTTGTTCACTTCCAACAGGCCCAAGCCAGTATATATCTTTACCCGCTGGATCTTGGGTTTTTATCATACCTTCTGCTTTATGCCGTGCACCTAAACGGGTGACTTTAATCCCTTTAATTTCTGCTATCGGTAAATCGGGGACATTAACATTTAACATTTGATCACGACTAATAGGATGAGCCAACAACCCTTTTACAATTTTAGTCGCATAAACCGCAGCAGTATCGTAATGAATTAATGATTTTCCAACGAGAGACACCGCTATGGCTGGCAGACCTAAAAAACGCCCTTCCATTGCAGCGGCAACGGTACCTGAATATAAGGTGTCATCTCCCATATTCGCACCGGCATTAATACCGGAAACCACTATGTCGGGTTCCGTAAGGCACAGCTGCCTAATAGCGAGATGAACACAGTCAGTTGGAGTGCCATTAACAGCAATGTAGCCATTATCTAAATTATTGATTCTTAATGGATTAGTTAAGGTTAATGAGTTACTCGCACCCGAACAATTACGATCAGGTGCAACCGTTAACACTTGGGCAAACTCGCTCAGTGCGTTGCTTAACGCAATAATACCGGCCGCACTCACACCATCATCATTACTGACTAAAATATTAATCATTCATTAGCACTCTTCATTGGATTGTGCTTGTTGATCCGCAACCATCTCTTTTCGCTGTGATTCTTGAATATCTTGATAATCAGCAAGTTCACGTAACATCGACGTGGCATAACTGCCGGCCGGCAACACAAACTCAAGGGTGAGTATATTCGCTTCAAACTGCCATTTTATCCCTTGAGGCTCAAGCAATAAGGGTCGTCTTTCTTGTGATAAGCCCGCGTCTTCGAGTCCTTGCAAGTCAGTTGATAAATCGGTTAATGGTGTCAGTTCAACGGCTAATGCTTCGGCTTGAGCTAATGGTAGACCTTTGCCCCACAACGGGGCTGAAAGTTGAATATCTTTTTCTGCTAAGCGACTATTGAGAACCTCATCCCACGTTTCAGCGGTAAAATAGCTTTTACTGCCAGCTAACATCACGCAATCGCCTGCTAATGTGTCAGTATGATGATGGGCTAAACGAAATGACACCACTTGATTAAACACATTGGAACGTACTGCTGATAAATACATGCTGCGTTTATGACGATCTTTTACGTTGCGACCACCGCTGAGCATTTGTCGACCCAAAATGAGGTTTTTGCCGTCGTGGCCAAAACGTTGCTCGCCAAAGTAATTGGGGACACCTAACTTAGCAATCTGTTGTAAACGTGTTTCAACATCGGCAATATCGGTTATATTGCGTAATGTCAGCACAAACCGATTTCCGATCAAGGCGCCTATACGCAGTTTTTTACTGTGGCGGCTGCTCGACAAAATCGTTAATTTCTCATTATTAAGCTCTGTCCACTCAGGGGTTTCTTTACCCGGAATACGTACCCCAAACCATTGTTCGGTAATAGCATTTTTATCTTTCTGGCCAGCGAAGGTCACTTCTTTCGGATGAACTTTAGCGAACTTAGCCAATATTTCAGCAACATAGACCGTATTCATGCCGTTTTTACGCACATGGAGCATATGATGCTCGCCTTCGCCTGTTGGCGTAAAAGGCAAAATTTCTTTAACAATAAAATCGCTATTATAGGTACGTAAATCAGCTTGGCTTATTGGTTTACCAAAAAGGTAATGTAATTCTTTCATGTGCCAGAATTCTCTATATTTTGTAGGTTATCGACTCGTCATCAACACAACAGCTTCAACAGCAATGCCTTCTTTACGTCCAGTAAAACCGAGTTTCTCGGTCGTCGTCGCTTTAACATTAATGTTATCGATATCCGTTTGTAAATCGGCACTAAGGCACTGACGTATAGCCTCAATATGTGGCGCCATCTTAGGTGCTTGAGCAATAATGGTGACATCTAAATTACCTAATATAAATTGCTTTTGCAGTGCAAGTTGATAACAGTGCTTTAATAACACACGACTATCGGCACCCGCAAAGTCGGCATCCGTATCAGGAAAATGTTGACCTATATCCCCTAACGCCATCGCGCCTAATATCGCGTCGCTAATAGCATGCAATACCACATCACCGTCAGAATGGGCGATGAGCCCACTGTCATAAGGAACCGTCACACCACCTAAAATGAGTGGGTTATCACCGCCAAACTTATGCACATCAAAACCATGACCAATACGAATATTCATTTAAAACCTTATATTAACTTGTTATGAGGCGATATTAACAAGTGTTGTTTATAACTGTTCAATTTATTTTTGTGACATAAACAAGGCCGCCAACTGTAAATCATCTGGATGAGTCACTTTAATGTTATCCATTCGGCCTTGAACCAGACCCGGCATGACTCCCGCCCATTCCATTGCACTGGCTTCATCGGTAATAGAGACCTGGGCCGCTAGTGCGGCCGATAAATGGCTGCGTAAAGTTGATACGGGAAAAAACTGTGGGGTTAATGCATGCCATAGCAACGCGCGATCGACAGTACTAACAATATGACCACTGGCGTCACTTCGCTTCATGGTGTCACGAACTGGCGCAGCAAGAATGGCGCCTTGAGGATGAATGTGTACAGACTCAATCAATTGGGTAATATCTTCGTGGCTTACACAAGGTCTTGCGGCATCATGAACCAGAGCCCACGCATTAGGATTAAGAGTCTGTGCATAATCTAATGCCGCTAAAACAGAATCAGCGCGTTCTCCACCACCAATGACTTGGGTTAACTTAGGATGTTGAGATTGTGGTAACTTACTGAAATACTTATCTTCTGGGTGTAGAGCTACCACCACCAAGTCTATTTCAGAATGAGCCAATAATGCATCTAATGTATGTGCGAGGATGCTTTGTTGCCCAAGCATTAAATATTGCTTAGGTTTATCAGCCCCCATGCGACTACCAACACCCGCGGCAGGAACAATAGCAATAATAGAACGAGGATTGTTTAGCATATTAGCAGTACCAAAATTGAAAGTAATATGATTAAGAGTTTTGCCTGCGGTGTTACACAGTATTAACGATTAAATTGGTTTAGCTCACGTAGTTCACTGCCTACTACCCGATAAAACGTTTCGCCTTCTTTAACCATACCCAACTCATTGCGGGCACGTTCTTCAATCGCTTCGGTGCCACGTTTTAAATCGATAATCTCTTCTTTGAGGATTTGATTTCGAGCGACTAGCTTATCATTACTTTGTTCTTGGGCCGCTATTTGGGTTTGCAGCACGACATATTCTGAAAAATTGTTATCGCCCTGCCAAAGTCGGTACTGTAAAAGTGACAATAAACAAATCAGTAAAAATAGTAATCGTTTCATAATATTAAGTTATGTCGAAGTAACCCCTAGAAAACATGTCCGTTATAGTACAACACAAAAGGCCACCCAGTGGTGGCCTTTTTCAGTTAAAGCAAAAAAAATTATGCTTGGCCTTTCACTTCTTTAAGACCGTTGTAAGGTGCTTTTGAACCTAGGGCTTCTTCGATACGTAGCAATTGGTTGTATTTCGCAACACGGTCACTACGGCTTAGTGACCCTGTTTTAATTTGGCCTGCCGCGGTACCAACAGCTAAATCAGCAATCGTTGAATCTTCTGTCTCGCCACTACGGTGAGAGATTACAACAGTAAAGCCTGCATCTTTAGCCATTTTAATGGCAGCCAAGGTTTCAGTTAATGTACCGATTTGGTTGAATTTAATTAGGATAGAGTTAGCGATACCATTGTCGATACCACGCTTAAGAATTTTTGTATTTGTTACGAATAGATCGTCACCCACTAATTGGATTTTATCGCCCATTAGTTTAGTTTGGTGAGCGAAACCATCCCAGTCAGATTCGTCAAGACCATCTTCGATAGAAACAATTGGGTAGCGTGTAGTAAGATCTTGTAAGAAGAAGTTAAATTCTTCAGAAGTGAATTTTTTGCCTTCACCTTTAAGATCGTAAATATTTGCTTCTTTGTCGTAAAACTCAGATGCAGCACAATCCATCGCTAACGTGATGTCTTTACCTAACTCGTAACCAGCGTTTGCAACAGCAACTTTGATTGCAGCAAGTGCCGCTTCGTTAGAGGCTAGGTTAGGCGCAAAACCACCTTCATCACCCACAGCCGTTGAGTGACCGTCAGCTTTAAGCACTTTAGCTAAGCTGTGGAATACTTCTGCGCCCATACGTAAGCCTTCACGGAAAGTCTTAGCACCAACGGGTTGGATCATGAACTCTTGAATATCAACGCTATTATCTGCGTGCTCGCCACCATTGATGATATTCATCATTGGAAGTGGCATAGAGTAAACACCAGGTGTACCGTTTAAATCAGCAATGTGAGCATATAAAGGTACGTGTTTAGCTGCCGCAGCCGCTTTAGCAGCCGCAAGAGACACAGCAAGAATCGCGTTAGCGCCAAATTTTGCTTTGTTTTCTGTGCCATCTAAGTCAATCATGATTTGGTCAAGTTCAGCTTGAGCCAATGCATCTTTACCTTTAAGCGCTGCAGCAATTGGGCCATTTACAGCAGCAACGGCCTTAAGTACACCTTTACCTAAGTAACGTGTTTTGTCGCCATCACGAAGCTCTAATGCTTCGCGACTACCGGTAGAGGCGCCAGATGGTGCCGCAGCCATACCCACAAAACCACCTTCTAAATGCACTTCTGCTTCAACCGTTGGGTTACCACGCGAATCCATAATCTCGCGACCAATCACTTTAATGATGTTAGCCATAATTCCCTCGTACTTTGTGTAAGTAAATTAAAAAATTAAAAGAAATAAAAAGTTAATACCAATACAAAAGCATAAAACACTCAGAAAAGCAGATTTATTGGTATGTAACTTTCAGTTTTGTAATTTAAATTCGATTTGTGCTTAGGATAAATCTAATTGGACTTTGCTTCAACTTAGTTTTCACTCTCGTTTGAGATCATAGGTGCGATTATTTGATCTCGCGCAAGCATTTTGAATAAAAAAGCCGTTAATGCATGCATTAACGGCTTGTTGATTAAACGATGTCGCGTTTTTGATACGCATAAGAAGCGGCAATAAACCCTTCAAATAATGGATGCCCATCGCGCGGTGTTGAGGTGAATTCTGGATGGAATTGACCCGCAACAAACCATGGATGATCAGCAAGCTCAATCATCTCAATCAATTTACGATCAGAAGACAATCCACTGAATATTAGGCCCGCTTGTTCTAAACGCTCAATATAATTGTTGTTAACTTCGTAACGATGACGATGGCGTTCAACACAAGTATTTGACTTGTAAGCTATTGCAGCTTTAGAGCCTTCTTTCAAATGGCAAAGCTGTGCGCCTAAACGCATTGTGCCACCTAAGTCAGACGATTCATGACGCTGTTCAATATCGCCATCATCGTTAATCCATTCAGTGATTAACCCTACCACTGGATGTGGAGTCTGCTGATTAAACTCCGTTGAATGTGCACCTTCTAAACCGGCAACATTACGTGCAAATTCAATTAACGCCACTTGCAAGCCTAAACAAATACCAAAGTAAGGTAGTTTGTTTTCACGGGCAAATTTAGCAGCAAAAATCTTACCTTCTATGCCACGCTCACCAAAGCCACCTGGGACTAAAATACCGTCTAGGCCTTGCAACACTTCTTCGCCTTTGGCTTCAACCGTTTGCGAATCAATGTATTTAATATTGACAGTCACACGGTTTTTTATACCCGCATGCTTTAATGCTTCGTTAACTGATTTATAGGCATCAGGTAGTTCAATGTATTTACCAACCATACCAATGGTCACTTCACCATTAGGGTTCGCTTCTTGGTAAATAACATGTTCCCATTCAGACAAATCGGCTTCGTTGCAATCGAGGTTGAAACGTTTGATAACCAGATCATCCAATCCTTGCGAGCGTAATAATGCAGGGATTTTATAGATGCTATCTACGTCTTTTAATGAAATAACCGCCCGTTCTTCAACATTACAGAATAGCGAGATTTTGGCTTTTTCAATTGCTGGAACCGCACGGTCGCCGCGACAAACCAGTACATCCGGAGCAATACCAATAGAGCGTAACTCTTTAACAGAGTGCTGAGTTGGCTTGGTTTTAATTTCACCTGCAGCGCCTAAGAATGGCACTAAGGTTAAATGCATAAATAACGTGCGTTCACGTCCTAGCTCTGCACCTAATTGACGAATAGACTCAAGAAACGGTAATGATTCAATATCACCTACAGTGCCACCGATTTCCACAATCGCCACATCATGGCCTTCACCACCGGCTAACACTCTTGCTTTAATGGCATTAGTAATATGAGGGATAACCTGAATCGTTGCGCCTAAATAATCACCACGACGTTCTTTACTAATGACTTCTTCGTAAATACGGCCAGTAGTAAAGTTATTGCGGCGATTCATTTTGGTGCGAATAAAACGTTCGTAATGACCTAAGTCGAGATCGGTTTCAGCACCATCTTCAGTGACGAAAACTTCACCGTGCTGGGTGGGACTCATGGTACCCGGATCGACGTTAATATAAGGGTCAAGTTTCATAATGGTTACATTGAGGCCACGCGCCTCTAAAATTGCCGCCAGCGAAGCTGCTGCAATGCCTTTACCTAGTGATGAAACAACGCCACCAGTAACGAAGATATACCTTGTAGTCATGCTGAACCTGAGAAATATATTGGAAAAAAACGTGCTTGTAAGAAAGCACTAGGATGGGACGATATTATAGCAAAGCCACCTCGTTTCGACAAACTTAAACGCGCTAATTTTAGCTTAATTTGCGTTTTCATCTTGTTTCACCGCATTCCAGTACCGGTCTAATTCGTCCAGAGTATGGTTTTCTATAGGTTTGCCGTTTTCAGCTACGTGCTGCTCTACACCTCGAAATCTACGTTCAAATTTCTGATTGGCTTGGCGTAGAGCTTGCTCAGGATCAACCTTTAAATGACGGGCGAGATTGACTACGGCAAATAGCAAATCACCCATTTCATCAACAATCCTAGGCTGATAGAAATCAGGGTTTTGATCCCGTTTACTCACCTCCACCAGCACTTCATCTATTTCTTCATGTACTTTGGCAACCACAGGGGCCAGTTCTGCCCAATCAAAACCGACTTTAGCGACTCGGTGTTGAATTTTTCGTGATCGGGTTAGCGCAGGTAATGCTTGGGGAATATCATCTAACGCGGAGTGCAGTTGTTTTTGCTGACGTTCAGACCCTTTTAATTTTTCCCACGCGTGGCTTAAATCATCGGTATTGGTGATTGCCACAGTCGCTTCGGTTTCTGGCTGGGTAAACACGTGCGGATGACGACGAATCAACTTATCACTAATGCGCTCAATCACGGTGGAAAAATCAAACTTACCTTGCTCTTGCCCCAGTTGACAATAAAACACCACCTGAAACAGTAAATCACCCAGTTCATCAGGTAATTCCTCCCATGCTTGTCGCTCAATCGTATCAACGACCTCGTAAGCCTCTTCTAATGTAAAGGGCACTATACTGGCAAAGTCTTGAGCCAGATCCCAAGGGCAACCAGAATCAGGATTGCGTAATTGCTGCATGATGGTCAGTAACGATTGAATATCTGCCATAGAAAGGGCCTTTTTTGGGAGTGAAACCTAATAAAAAAAGGCACCTAATAAGTAGATGCCTGTTCAATTAATACATGAGGTTATTTATAATCGACGAGATTCAATAACACCATCAACTTGCGACAGTTTCGCGATAATTCGTGATAAACCATCTAAATTATACAGCTCAAGTTCAAGCTCTACGGTGGCTGTTTGGCTTTTAACATCAGAAGATGAACTCATGGCCATCACATTGGATTTTTCTGCTGCAAGCACTGTGGTTAAATCTCGCAGTAAACCACTGCGATCATTGGCAAGGACTCTTACGCGGATACGATAACCACCAGAGTAGTTTTCCCCCCAAATGACATCCACGCTACGTTCAGGATGAGCGCGCATTAACTCTTTTACTTGCTCGCAATCACTGCGGTGCACAGAGATACCCCGTCCCATAGTAATATAACCAAAAATCTCATCGCCAGGTACCGGTTGGCAACAACGTGCAATGTGGCTCATTAAATTACCCACACCATTGACTTCAACTTGGCCTTTACTCGATCTTTTAGGTTTATTTGACGCTTTCTTTATAATATCTTCAAGTAAGTCTTCGTCAGTGTCTTCTACCTTATGAATTAAGGTGTCAGTAAAGTTAACCACTTGATTTAAGCGTAAGTCTCCCCCACCAATGGCAGCCAGCATGTCATCCATTGAATTTAAATTAAAGCGCTCAACCGCCACGACTGCGTCTTTAACTTTTAAACCTACACGGGCTAATTCAGACTCAAGCATCTCTTTACCCGCGGCAATATTTTTATCGCGGTCTTGTTGTTTAAACCAATGTTGTATTTTTGAGCGCGAACGGGATGATTTTATATAACCTAAATTAAGATTAAGCCAGTCACGTTTAGGGTTTGGGGTTTTTGAGGTGATAATTTCAATACGCTCACCGGTTTCAACTTGGTAAGTGAATGGTACAATGCGGCCATCGACTTTGGCGCCAATGCACTTATGACCCACTTGTGAGTGAATATAGTAAGCAAAATCGAGCACAGTTGAGCCTAACGGTAAGTCGACGACTTCTCCGCTAGGGGTGAATACATACACTCGGTCTTCAAAGACTTGACTGCGGACTTCGTCAACCAAATTACCACTTTCGGCCACATCTTCTTGCCACTGTAAAATTTTACGCAGCCAATTAATTTTTTCTTCGTAACCCGTTTGTTTGGTGGTACTGGCACCTTCTTTGTATTTCCAATGCGCAGCGACCCCAAGTTCAGCGTCTTGATGCATCGCTTCGGTACGAATTTGAATTTCTACTGTTTTGCCTTCAGGCCCAACAACCACAGTATGAATAGATTGATATCCATTAGGTTTTGGATTGGCGACATAATCGTCAAACTCACGCGGAATATGATGCCAAAGGTCGTGTACAACCCCTAATGCACCATAGCAATCTTGTAATCTGTCGGTAACGATACGTACAGCTCGAACGTCAAAAAGCTCATCAAACTTAAGATCTTTGCCCTTCATTTTGCGCCAAATACTGTAAATGTGCTTAGGACGACCGTACACTTTAGCGCGAATATCATCACTGTCTAAACGCTGTTGCAACTGGGTCACAAATTTGTCGATAAACACTTCACGATCAACACGCTTGCCATCAAGTTGTTTGGCGATGTCTTTATAAACCGTTGGATGTAAATAGCGAAAAGAAATGTCCTCAAGTTCCCACTTAAGCTGGCCAATCCCCAAACGGTTTGCTAATGGTGCATAGATATCGGCAATTTCACGCGCTAACAACACCCGAGTTTCTTCATCGGAATTTTTTACCGCGCGCAGTAAACACACTCGTTCGGCTAATTTGATCACTACGGCGCGAACATCTTCAACCATTGCCAATAGCATTTTTCGAATATTGTCGATTTGCGGTTCAGCATCACGTGAGTTTTTACTGACTTTTAACGCCCCAATGGCATTCATGGTCACGACGCTGGCGACTAATTTGGCAAGATTATCACCGTATTGCGCTATAATTTGCTCTTCATTGAGAACGCCAGCATCCAAGAGCAAAAACAACACTGCGGCTTGCAGCGTTTCAATGTCCATATTCAGCGGCGCAAGAATTTCAATCATTTCACGTGCACGTGCCAGCAACTCGGTGTGAGCCAGTTTATTTTTAACCGGTAAGGCCTCAACATGCTGGATCAATTCCAATAAGGTTTGCGCGTCATCTTTATCGACAAGATAACGAGCCACCCATTCATCTAGATGGAATGCTTGCGTATTAAAATGTGCTTCGCGAACAGATACCATGAACCCTTCCTTAGCCGCATGACCGACTGATATTCAACCATAGTATCCACTCTAATCGGTGCAGACATGGTGTTAACAACAACTAAACGGCCTATCTTGAAAATCTACATTGTTTTGTCAATTCAATAGTGCTCAGTTGAAAAAATTTTTAGCATACCTATCGTGTATGGCTAAAACTGATGTTTATTTATCTAATTCAAATAACACCATCGCTTCAATATGGTGTGTCTGCGGGAACATATCAACTAAACCCACTTGGGCAATACGATAACCATTGGCTAATAATACACTACTGTCGCGGGCTAAACTTGCCGGATTACATGAAACATAGACCACTTTTTTAGGTTGCATTTTCTGTAACCATTGTAAACTTTCAAAGGCTCCTGCTCGAGCAGGATCAAGTAACAGCTTATCAATTTTGCCTAGCCAGGTTTGTGTCGATAAATCGGCACTCAAATCAGCATGATGAAAGGTGACATTATCTAACTGGTTATCAATAGCATTTTGTTTAGCTTGTTGCACCATTTCAGGTACACCTTCGACACCTATAACCTCTGCAGCTCGTCGAGCTAAGGGTAAACTGAAATTACCGACACCACAAAACAAGTCTAGAATACGCTCGCCAGCCTGAGGGGCTAACCACTCAATGGCTTGATCCACCATGGCCTGATTAATAGCACCATTAACCTGAACAAAATTGCCTGGCGTGAACGAGCAGCGAACCGATTCCTGTGCAAGATGATAATAAGGTAACGCGACTACATCATCATTGGCTTGTGACAACGGATACAATTGCGTCAATTGACCAGCATCATCTTGCAATAATAAGTTAAGTTGATGTTTTTCAGCAAAGCCCGTTAACCAACGAATATCGGATGCTGGCAAGACTTTAGTGACTCTTAATACGGCAAAATTACCGTTATCGGCTTGGGTAAGTTCAACATGCCCTAAACTAGCCTTAGCTTTGAGTTGATTTAAATTAACCGCCAATGGGGTAATTAACGCGGATAAAGACTCTGCTAATACAGGGCACTGCTGAATAGAGACAATTTTATTGCTATTTGCTGCACGAAATCCAAGTTGTAGCCGCTGAGAATTTTTATCGAATAATGTTGCCAATCTGGCACGTCGACGGTAATGCCACGCCTCTCCCACTAAAGGTTCTGCGATGATATCGGCTTCAATGGTTTTAGCACTGGACAGCTTGCTGATGAGATCAACTAAGCTAGTTTGCTTATGATCGCGTTGCACATTCGTGTCCATATGCTGTAAATCACAGCCGCCGCATTGATGATAATGAGGACAATGAGGGGTGATTCGATGAGCAGATGCCACATCAATAGCAATTAACTTGGCCTTAGCATAGCTTTTCTTTTGTTCCACAAATTGTACTGTGGCCGTCTCTCCTGGCAGCACACCAGGAATAAACACAATTTTACCTTGATGTTGCGCTATGCCCGCACCTAAATGGTCAAGTTGAGTCACGCTGAGGCTGAGCTTTGCTGATAATTGCTTAGATTTGTTCGGTTTTGCTTGGAAAAATTGTGCCATTTCGGCCTCAGGTATTGAATAAAAAACTAGTCAAGAGTGCGCCATATCTGGCAGTCTAGACGCAATATCAACGATTTAGTAATAGGGACACACCTAACTACCATGAAAAGTGCCAACAATATGACCAAATATAGCCTACGCTCTTGGGTTCTGGTACTTGCGTTAGCACCCACTATCGTAGTGGGTATTCTACTTGGAAGTTATTTCACGATAAACCGCTTTTATGAATTAGAACAAACCTTAATTGAAAAAGGCAGCAATATTGTTGAACCGTTAGCGATTGCCAGTGAATTTAGTATTATTAATCAAGATCGTGAATCCACTAAACGTATACTCGCCGCATCGCAAATTAACAACGCATCATTGATCCTCTCTATTGCGGTTTTTGATGCCGAAAACCAACTCTTTGTGACCTCGCACTACCACAAAGATTTTGAATCTATGCGCTACAAACAAGCTTTGGCAAACTTACTCGGGACAGAAAATGAAACAATTGGCGATACGTTAGTCATTCGTGTGCCAATAATATCTCATACTGGCTTAGAACCAAAACCGGTTGCCAGTATGAATCGCCCGAGTGATGGCAACATCGATAACAATTCCTCAGTCAATGATACCGTAGAGCCCATTTACAACAGTCAACAAGAGCGGATATTAGGATACATTTCAGTATTACTGAATAAGGAAAACGCCCTGCTCGAGCAACATCGAGCGGCAATCGCCGCGTTTATTATCGTATTAATTGGCGTACAATTTAACCTGTTTTTTACCTTTCGCTTAGTCAAACACGTTAACTACCCCATTACAGAAATGGTTCGTGTAGTCGCCAAAATCCGTGAAGGTAAGCTTGATACTCGCCTAGAAGGCAACTTAATTGGTGAACTTGACTTGCTTAAACGAGGCATCAACGCAATGGCAGGCTCATTGTCAGAATATCACGATGAAATGCAGCAAAACATTGATCAAGCCACCTCAGATTTACGTGAAACCCTTGAACAGATTGAAATTCAAAACGTTGAGCTCGACATTGCCAAAAAACGGGCCCTTGAAGCGAGCCGTATAAAATCTGAATTTTTAGCTAACATGTCCCATGAGTTACGAACACCACTTAATGGCGTCATTGGATTTGCAAAGCAGCTACTCAAAACACCATTGCATACCAGCCAGCTCGACTACATTAAAACCATTGAACGCAGTGCCAGTAACTTACTTGGCATTATCAACGACATTCTCGATTTCTCGAAACTAGAAGCCGGTAAAATGGTATTAGAGAAAATGCCATTCGCACTGCGTGAAACACTCACAGAAACCTTGACGATTATTGCTGGTAGCGCCCAAGAGAAAGGCCTAGAACTGGTTATCGACATCGACGCGAATGTGCCAGAGAGCGTCAGTGGTGACGCGATGAGAGTCAGTCAAATTATTACCAACTTAGTCGGTAACGCTATCAAATTTACCGACAAGGGCAGCGTAATACTCAAGATACACTTGGTGGGTCAAGACGAAGATAACATCACCTTACGCTGCGAAATTATCGATACCGGTATTGGTGTTAATGAAAGCCAACAAGAGTATCTATTCCAAGCATTTGGCCAGGCCGACTCATCTATCTCACGCCGCTTTGGCGGCACAGGACTAGGCTTAGTGATCACCAAACGCTTAATTAACCAAATGGGTGGCCAAATAGGCTTTACCTCTGCGCCAAATAAAGGCTCAAATTTCTGGTTTATTCTGCCGCTTGGGATCAGTCAATTCGAAATTGGTGAAGTACTTACCGTTGATGTATTGCAACATAAATCAGTATTGTTGTATGAGCCTCGGGAATTAACCCGCGATACATTAAATCGCCGCTTAGTGTCATGGCAATTAATTATCACTAATGTTGCAAATCTAGAAAACCTCACTTCAGTATTACAAAGTAAAACCAGCAAGTTTGATTACATCATCATGAGCTGTCATGGTTTTGCGGACAATACGGTCTTTATCCATTTCTTGCAACAAGCCAGGCAGCATACCGACTGCCTTATTTTATTGCATGACTGTTTAAATCAAGACATGATCATCAATGTGCTCAAAGCCAATGCAGATGTATTACTCAACACTCCAGTCAGCGATTTTACCCTAGCACATCATTTAATCTATCCTCCGGTGCCTTCAACTTCAGTGCGTCTCCCTGAACTGATTAGCCCAGACCCATCGCCACGCCTGAAAGCATCGGTATTAGCCGTTGACGATAATATGGCCAATCTAAAGTTAATTGATACTTTACTCAAAGAATTAGTTGAGAATGTGGTCACAGTCAATAATGGCGACGATGCGATAAAGCAAACTAAGGCACAAGCGTTTGACTTAATCTTTATGGATATTCAAATGCCTGGAACTGACGGCATTAGCGCAACCCAGCAAATACGCTCAGAATCACTCAATCGTAATACGCCCATCATTGCAGTAACGGCACACGCTATCGCCGAAGAGCGTAACAATATTTTAGCCAGTGGTATGGATGGTTTTTTACCCAAACCCATTGATGAACTATCACTAAAAGGGGTGATTAGCCGCTGGATAACTAAACCACAATTGACCCATTTTGATTCCCATGTACTAAATTGGGATTTGTGTTTAACCCAAGCGAACCAAAAAACAGATTTAGCCTTAGATATGTTAAAGATGTTGGTTCATTCATTACCCGAAACAACAGCCGCTATCGATACAGCATTCATAGCCAGAGACGCACAGACATTACTCCAAGCCGTACATAAGCTGCATGGTGCAACATGTTATTGCGGCGTACCGACAACACAAAAGCTGTGTAGGGATATTGAGTCAGGATTAAAGCATAAAATTGACATCGATGACTTAGAACCTGAAATACTAGAGTTACTTGATGAGTTAACTAAGGTAGAATCGGCAGCAAATCAAGTAATAAACCAGCTATCAGTGGATGTACCCCATGACCAGTAAAACCGGTTTTTTTAAACGCCTAAAGGCATTATCGTTACCTCAAAAGCAGCTTTTTGCCCTCGCACTGTGCCAACGAATGCTGCCCAACTACCAACTGTTTTCTGAAGTCTGTGAGTTTGGCCAACCACAGGTCTTAAGCACGGCATTAGAGTTATTATGGCAAAGCCAATATGACAAAAAGCTTAAATTCAATATTGATGTGCATTTGCAACGTCTGGATGAAAACACCCCTGATCCAAGCCAATTTGAAGCCTATGGTGCTTATCCCGCCATGGATGCTGCAGTGGCCATTGCCACTTTAATGGGTGCAATAGACGGAAAAATTGAAGAAGATATTACTAATATCAGTAAGTTATCATCAAGTACTGTGGCTAACTACATTGAGGCTATTAGTGAGGAATCATTAATGGATGAAGCGCTGGATGAATTTGTGTTTTCACACCCAGTAATGGAAGAAGAAAAACAATTACAAGGTATGTTACTCGACATTATCGAAGCCAATCCTGAGATCAACATCGAGTTGGTTAAAGGTTTACGTAAAGATATTATCGAAACGGGTGTGTCTAATATCGGCATTAGTCTATAGCAATACTATCAATAGATTTTACTTAGCCTGGAAACTATTCCAGGCTTTTTATTGAGCGTCATAGCCAAAATTTTTTATCACAGTTTCAGCGGCAGCAACCCACATAGAGAAACCGATAACTGGACGTGAATGACCGGTCATTAAGCTCGGCGGGGATTATTATTAGTACGATTATCGCATCGAAGAAAACAAGTAACTTTTTTAGTGATTTTTTACGCTAAATGAACAATATTTACACAATCAAAAGTATTAAAGGCCTGTTTTAGCTTAAAATCAAAAATAAACGCTCGTTTAACTTTAGCCTAATTGCATCCTGCTATCAAAAAGCAGTACAGTGATCTTATTATCACTTTGCTAAGGAATTGCGAGGAATGTCCAGTATTCTTACCCCGCTAATCGCTGTATTTATAATTATGCTTCTCGGCAGTATCATTCAGAAATTGAGACTTTTGCCACCAGACACCGATCTGATCCTCAATCAATTTGTCTATTACATAGCCTTCCCAGCGATTTTACTCATTGTTTTAGCTGAAACTCACATTGAAGATATTATTCAGTGGGGCTTTGTTGGTGGCTTTAGCCTGGCGATGATCATCACTTATGCGCTGGTCATTGGCGTATCACTATGGTGCAAGCCTAAGCAGCAAGCGGTTGCCGCAATGCGCGCGTTAAACGCCACGTTTGGCAATACTGCATTTATTGGTATTCCATTGCTGAGCCTATTGTTCCCGGGTCACAAAATGGCATTAGTGGCCGCAGCGATTGCCAGCTTGCTGTCGGTGTTCATGTTCGCGTTTGCTTTAGTCTCTATTGAACTGGCCAGCCGTAATAAACAATCAACCGACCATGCCATCATCATCATGGCTAATGCACTGTATAAAAACCCGATAGTGGTCGGCAGTCTTATTGGTATAGGCCTATCGGCATTTCATATCACCTTACCCGCTAGCCTGGCGTTAGTGCTGCACCAAGTGGGAAACACCTCCAGTCCTTGTGCACTGTTTGCCATCGGAATGGTACTTGCCAAAGCGTTACGGCATCAGTCAATCACGAACATGTTCAGTCTTAGCTTGATTGCAGAACTGAGTTTAATCAACTTACTCAAGATAATTATTCAGCCCCTTATTGCCTTTGGATTACTGAAACTCTTCGGCGTAGAACACGAGTTACTGACTATGGGAGTCCTGTTAGCAGCCTTACCAACTGCAGCAAGTGTGTATTTATTGGCAGACCGATACCAAATTAATGCCAATGGCAGTGCCCAAGGGATTTTATATGGCACATTAGTCACTTTTATTAGTTTGCCTATAATAGAAACACTTTTAAAATCATATGCTTGATAATTGACCGAGTTAAGGCGATAAAATAATCAGTGATATTTTTATGCCAACCACTTTACTGTATATAAAAACAGTATATACTGTTTATCAATACAGTGGTTTAGTCGCTTCATTGACAGGGATTCATTATGCTTTGCCAACTCAGCATCAATAATTTTGCTATCGTGCGTTTTTTAGAACTCGACTTTAAAGCCGGTATGACAAGCATCACCGGAGAAACCGGTGCAGGTAAATCGATTGCTATCGATGCCCTTGGGTTATGTCTTGGTAATCGCAGTGATGCCAATACCATCAGACCCGGCGCAACGAAAACTGAAGTGAGCGCGCGGTTTACGCTCCACGATGTCCCTTTAGCTAAACGCTGGCTTGAAGATAACGATCTCGATGCTGAAGATGGATGTATTTTACGTCGAACCATTAATAATGATGGCCGATCTAGAGCCTATATTAATAGTAATCCGGTCCCGGTTTCGCAATTAAAAGCCGTTGGTCAACTCCTGATAGGCATTCATGGCCAACATGCTCACCATGCCATGCTTAAAAATGATCATCAGTTAGCCTTACTCGACAGCTACGCTAACCACAAGTTGTTACTTGATGCCGTCAGTGCCAGCTATCAGCGCTGCAAGCAAGTGGAAAACGAGCTAAAGCATCTTGAGCAAGCTCAGCACGAACGCATTTCGCGTCAACAGCTGCTGCAATATCAAGTAGAAGAGCTTAATGAGTTCAACTTAGGCTTGGAAGAATTTGATGAAATAGAACAAGAACACAAACGCTTAGCCAATGGCACAGATTTAATTGAACGTTGCCAAGCAGGTTTACATTTATTGACCGAAAGTGATGAAGGCAATATAGAATCGCTGCTTAATAAAGTGGCCAGTATTGCTGATACGCTTCAAGGCTATGATGAATCCCTTGCTCCTATCGGCACTATGATCAGCGATGCGTTAATTCAAGTACAAGAAAGCGCTAGCGAAATTGAAAGTTATTTAAGCAGTTTAGAGCTTGATCCAGAACATTTTGCCTATTTAGAAAAACGCCTTTCAACGGCAATGCAATTGGCGCGTAAGCATCATGTGAGTGCTGATAAGTTGGCGCTACATCATCAAGCATTGATGAGTGAATTGGCCGAACTTGCTGACGACGAAACTAAATTAGATGGTATAAGACAGCAACTTGAAGCCACCAGAAATGCCTATTTAACCAATGCACAAAAACTAAGTCAAAGCCGTAGCCGTTATGCTAAAGAACTCGATAAATTGGTCACTCAGTCAATCCATGAATTGAATATGCCTAAGGGCAAGTTCCATATTCAGGTTAACTATGAAGCAACTAATATCAGCTTGAATGGTTGCGACCAAATTGAGTTTATGGTTACCACTAATCCCGGCCAACCTTTGCAACCTATTTCAAAAGTAGCCTCAGGCGGCGAACTATCACGCATTGGCTTAGGCATTCAGGTGATTACCGCCAGAAAAGTCGCCACTCCGACGCTTATTTTTGATGAAGTGGATGTGGGCATTTCGGGTCCTACCGCTTCGGTTGTTGGCCGTATGTTACGCAGCCTTGGCGAGTCGACTCAAGTTTTGTGCGTGACTCATTTGCCACAAGTGGCGGGTAACGGTCATCAGCATATGTTTGTCAACAAATTCAATAAAGCAGGTAGTACAGAAACCACCATGCAGGCCTTGGATAAAGATCAACGGGTGAATGAACTTGCGCGCTTATTAGGTGGTGATGTCATTACCGAAAATACCTTGGCTAATGCCCGTGAGTTGTTGCAATAATCGTTATGCACTTATAAAAAGCAAATCAATATGTTAACGTAAAGTTAACATGGATTTACGGATAAATCATAATGCTGAAAGTAATAAAGGGCTTGGGTGTTTTTGTCGGGCTAATATGTAGCTTAATGGTCTTTATTGTTGTCTGTTTAGTGGCCATTAATGCAACAGACAGAACAAAGTCACCTAACACGCTATTAGTTGAAAACTGGCTAAAGCAACAGCCTATCGATCCAAGCGAAAATGGTTTTGTATATTTACAAACTTTTATCGGCACTTTTCAGGATGTAACGACTAAAGAAGTGGCCACTACATTAAGTTTCAATGATGAAGAAGATCAACTACTACGCGATTACAAAAAATCGTGTTATCAAACTGATGTGGCAACCTGTAATGAATTTCTTGAAAAGAATAACGAAAGTATTTTACAAGCAATTCATGCACACAAAACCGATGCAACCCATTATAGCAAGCTGATTGAAATGCCTTATTGGCAAGAAGATATTCAGTATTTAACACCTGAAAATCTTTTTAAATGGGCGCCACTACTTAAATTACGAACAATCAGTGAACTTACCGTTTTAATAAACCTTGACGGGTCCTCTAACCCTAACGTGAATGGAGCCTTGTTAACATTTTTAAATAAAGATGCTCAATTCTGGAATATGGTTTATCACTCATCTCGCTCTATATTCAACCATATGATTGCCGTTAGCGTAATCAAATCTCAACTTAACTTTGCCAGCACTTTAGCTAGAACACTCGATACGGCAGTTCTACAGAGAGTCACTACTTGGCAAACGCCATTCGAATTAACTAATAGCGATTTTGAGAGAGTATTTTCTGGTGAATGGCAGTTTGCTCATAACACGATGCAAAAAATGATAACGGATGCGCAGGAAGAGACGGTGCCATTTTATGAGAAATGGTTAGCTGATACTTTTTTTAACCCCATTGACAGTGATAATCTCATGGCTGAATTTATTGTTAGCTTGGTAAAAGAACCGATATCCACAAACCCCTCTCACACACTTAAACAACCAAGCTATTGTTCTAACGACAATAAATTACAGCAATTATGGCATTTACGCTACAACCCTGTAGGTAAAATATTAAGTTGTGCTAATTACGAAAGAAATTTTAAGTTACAGTTCATCAATATGAACAATGAAATAGAACAGCTGCGCACAAATTTAATAGTGACTCAATAAATAAAATTATAATTAAACTAAAGTCGAGAGTCTAAATATGTCAAACATCGCAACGTGCGCTTTTGACATATTAAATGCTTTAAGGCTCTTATAGATAATACACCGCTAATTGCACACCGATTAACGAAAAGATCCCCGCCAATACATCATCAATCATAATCCCAAAACCACCATGCACTTTGGCATCAAGCCAACGTATAGGCCATGGCTTTATAATGTCAAAAAAGCGAAATAATACAAAACCGAGAGCTAACCATATAAAACCTAAAGGCGCGGCAATCATGGTGATCATCAACCCAACCACTTCATCCCACACAATAGCGCCATGGTCGTGTACACCCATATCTCTGGCCGCTTTCCCACAAATATAGAATCCAGCAAGCATACTAATACAGGTGATGATGAGGTAATTCGTTAAGCTTAACTGCTGCATGAGCAACACTATGGGCACTGCGGCTAAGGTACCAAAGGTACCCGGCGCTTTGGCCGCTTTACCGCTGCCAAAGCCTAATGCCAAAAAATGAATTGGGTGGGCTAAAGACAGTTTTTTAACGAATTTATCTTGGGTTAATAGTCTCATAGTACTCAATTAAAAATGCACAAAGCCACGTGAAATGGGGGTAAATACTTGCCCATCTTCTACTAGTTTTAATTTATCGCCGGCGCTGATCTGACCAATTTTAACAAACTTCACCCCAGCATGAATTAGCGCGGTATCAATTGCACCGCGTTGTGACTCTGGCACAGTAAATAAAAGTTCGTAGTCTTCACCGCCCGTTAATGCATAACTTAATGCATCTTCACGACTAAGATTGGCTTTAAGTGAGTTTGATAAAGGAATTAGATCCACATCAATGATGGCGCCGACTTTCGATGCCGATAACACATGTCCAATATCAGACATTAAGCCATCAGACAAATCGATAGCGCTTGTGGCTAGAGTGCGTAGTGCTTGACCTGCCAACACACGAGGCGTTGGGTAATAATGGCGGTTAATCAGATATTGTTTATCTTCAGCGTTAACGGTTTTAACTCCTCTGATAATATCAAGGCCTAAGGCTGAATCACCTAAGGTTCCCGTCACATAGATCCAGTCTCCTCTTTTTGCACCTGCACGGGTTAATGCTGTTCCTTTAGGGACTTGGCCATTAATCGTAATGCTGATACTGCGCGGACCACGGGTGGTATCACCACCAATGAGTGCAATACCATAATATTCAGCAATATCAAAAAGGCCGGCACTGAACTGGGCTAACCAAGGTTCATCAACACAGGGTAACGTCAGTGCTAAAGTAAACCAAGCGGGCTCTGCCCCCATTGCGGCAAGATCAGAAAGGTTAACCGCTAGCGATTTATAACCTAAAGCATGAGCTGGAATGTCTGCTAAAAAATGGATATTTTCAACAAGGGTATCACAAGAAATTGCTAAAGATTTCTTGTCCGCAGGATTCACTAACGCACAGTCATCGCCGATGCTTAACTCAACATCGCGCCTTTTTTGACCTTTATTGCGGAAGTAATGTTCGATGAGTTGAAATTCTTTCACATTCAGTCTGGTACGGTAAACCGTCCACCTTAATTTTGAAACAATTAATAACAAATGAAAACGGTATCCGAAGATACCGTTCTGGTGTTACTTATGCTTCACTAACTTATCAAGCAAGCCGTTGACAAATTTGTGACTATCTTCAGCACCAAACGCTTTCGCTAACTCGATACCTTCGTTAATAGCCACTTTAAACGGCACATCTTTACGGAAGGTCAACTCGTAAGTTGCCAGACGCACAATGGCTTTTTCTACTGGTGACACTTCTTCAAAATTACGATCAAGATGTGGCTTTAACAGCTCATCAATTTGCGATATTTTTGATGCTACACCGGTTAATAGCTCACGAAAATAAGCGACATCAACACCGTCAGTGTTCTGTTCAGTTAAAAACTCATGTTCTACGTCAGCAACTTTGTTTTTACTTAACTGCCATGAATAAATGGCTTGAACGGCTAAACGGCGGGCCTTACGGCGCTCTGAAGGTTTCATACTTTTCCTACTATTACAGCTGTTGTTCTAGTTGTTGCAGTACATTAACCATTTCAAGCAAACTAAGGGCAGCTTCGCCACCTTTGTTACCTGCTTTAGTACCTGAACGCTCAATAGCTTGCTCAATGGTATCTGTAGTTAATACACCGAATGAAACAGGAAGATCGTACTCTAATGCAACTTGTGCAAGACCTTTGTTACATTCACCAGCAACAAATTCAAAATGAGGTGTACCGCCACGGATGACAGCACCTAATGCAATGATCCCGTCAAACTTTCCACTTGCAGCAACACGTTTTGCAGCAAGCGGTAATTCAACTGCACCAGGCACTCGAACAACAGTAATGTTGTCGTCACTGACCTGGCCGAAACGCTTTAATGTGTCTATTGCACCGTCAAGCAGACTTTCAACTAAAAAGCTATTGAATCGCGATATTACAATCGCCACTTTGGCATTTTTCGCTTCGATATTACCTTGAACTACGTTCATTCTATCTTACCTAAATTAGCTAAAGCACCCCGCTCGGGGCAAAAAAGAGGCGCTATGATATCACAGCCGAAAGCCCTGAGCGCTATGCAATTAATGAAATTATTAAATTTACCATAAGCCAAAATTATTCAGCTATATAATCCGTTACTTCTAAACCAAAACCTGACAAGGAATGGTAACGCTTTGGCGAACTTAATAAGCGCATTGTACTGACACCTAGACTCGACAGAATTTGCGAGCCGACGCCAACACGACGTGATGTTCCTTGCCACATGGCTCCTGCTGGTGATTGGCCATTATCTTCGGCCTCAAACGCTTTCACTTTTGCCAGAATCTGACTTGAATGCTCAACGTTACCCAGTAACACCAATACGCCACCTTCTAAAGCAATGCGTTGCATGGCTTTTTCTAATGGCCAGCTACGTGTTTGATCTCGCTCAGAATGCAGTAAATCGTTAAAGGTGTTTTGCAAATGCACACGCACTAAACAATTAGGCTTCACTTCATCTTTAACCAATGCGTAGTGTAATTGATTATCAATAGTGTCTCTAAATGTCACCATAGTAAAATCACCAAAACGAGTCGGTAGTTTACATTGAGCTTCGCGTACAACCGTGGTTTCGTTGGTGTTACGGTATTCAATTAGGTCTGCAATGGTACCGATTTTAATCCCATGCTTTTGACTGAATATTTCTAAATCAGGACAGCGCGCCATGGTGCCGTCTTCATTTAAAATTTCAACAATCACAGCTGAAGGTTCACAGCCAGCTAAGCGCGCTAAATCGCAACCGGCTTCAGTATGGCCAGCACGCGTTAATACCCCGCCTTCTTGTGCCATTAACGGAAAAATATGCCCAGGTTGTACTAAATCAGAGGCTTTGGCATCTTTGGCAACAGCGACTTGAACGGTCACGGCTCGGTCATGAGCTGAGATCCCGGTTGTGACACCGGTCGCCGCTTCAATTGATACGGTAAAGTTAGTCGAGAACTGCGCATTGTTGTTGGTAACCATTAAAGGCAAGTTAAGCTGCTGACAACGCTCTTTGGTCATGGTTTGGCAAATTAATCCGCGACCATAGGTTGCCATGAAATTGATTGCAGCAGGCGTCACTTTATCAGCGGCCATGATCAAATCACCTTCATTCTCTCTGTCTTCATCATCCATCAAGATAACCATCTTACCTTGACGAATATCTTCAATGATTTCTTCTATGTTATGTAGCGCCATTGTCAGACCTTTCTCTATTAAGTTTTTTGATTTTAAATAATTAAATCAATTTTCATTTTGTATTTGTTATTTTGAATCATGTATTGTGCATAATCTTTGAGTACAAATTTTTATGCTTGGAGCGATTAGCGCAAAAATCCAGACTTAGCTAATAATTCCATCGTCACACCCGATGACGGCTGTGCATGGCTAGCATCAGGTTGCATTAAACGCTCTAAATAGCGGGCAATTAAATCCACTTCGATGTTCACGCTGTCACCAACTTTGAGATCCACCAGCGTGGTTTCACCCGCAGTATGAGGCACGATGGTTAATCTAAAACGAGTTCCATCAACTTCATTGACAGTCAAACTAACGCCATCAATGGTGACCGATCCTTTGTGAGCAATGTAGCGACTTAATTGAACCGGTACCGATAACCAAAACTCAAGTGCCTTGCCTCGGTAAGCACATTGCTCAATTTTTGCAATGCCATCAACGTGGCCGCTGACCATGTGTCCACCCAATCTCGTGGTCGCCGTAACGGCTTTTTCAAGATTAACCTTTTGGCCAACTTGATAACGACTAAAACCAGTTAATTCAACTGTTTCAGCCGATATATCAGCAACGTAGCTATCGCCTAAACGCTCAACAACGGTCAAGCACACGCCATTTGTGGCAATGCTATCACCTAGGTTTACATCGGTTAAATCCAACTTGCCGCTGGCAACGGTTAAGCGGATATCGTTACCTTTGCGATCAATTTTACGTAATGTACCAAGGGCTTCGATTATCCCAGTAAACATAATGACTCACTTTTTACTTTTAAACTTTGCAGTTGTTCAGGTTTTTCTTAAACAACTGCCACATTAATAGGGTTGATTATATCTGAGGATATAACGCTTATCTTGTCCAACGTTGCGCTCATCAATTAATTGCAATGCAGGCGTTTGCTCCATGGCACTGTAATCGGGTAACTGCAACATATTACGTCCATGGCTGCCTAACAGTTTTGGCGCTTGATAAAGCACAATGTCATCGGCGAGGCCTTGAGCGACAAACGCCCCAGCTAAGGTCGCACCAGCTTCGACTAAAACAGAATTAGTATGCTGGCCTAAATACGTTAGCAAAGCTAACAATGGGATCCTGCCCGACGAGTCACATTCTAATTGTAAAAAAGAAACGTGTTGTGGAAAAGCAGCTTTAGCACTTTGGGAATATTGACAGCCAGAAACCAGTAAAATAGGACTTTGAATTGAAAATAACCTTTGTGTTGCCGTCAGTCTCGCTCTGCTGTCTAGCACAACCCTTAAAGGTTGGAAAATTTCATCTTTTGTATGGCGAGTGGTTAACTCACCTAACGCCTCATAGCGCACATTAAGGCTAGGGTCATCGATAAGGATTGTTTCAACGCCTGTGATTAATGCACAGTGGCTGGCACGGTATTTTTGCACATCGGCTCGTGCAGCACTGCCGGTAATCCACTTTGAAACCCCATTAGACAGGGCGGTTTTACCGTCTAAACTGGCGGCTATTTTAACCGTGACCCAAGGAAGCCTAGTTTTCATGCGCTTCATAAAGCCTAGATTGAGATCATAAGCTTGTTGGCTGAGTAGTCCTACATCGACCTTAATTCCAGCCTCACGTAACATGGTGATACCGCGGCCTGACACTTCTGGGTTCGCATCGGTCACAGCAACAACGACTCGCGCAACCTTGGCGTTAATTAACCCTGAAGCGCAAGGTGGCGTACGACCATAATGACTGCAAGGTTCTAAGGTTACATAGGCGGTGGCGCCTTGAGCGCTATGACCATTATCAAGCACCATTTTCAGCGCATTGACTTCAGCGTGGCCTTCGCCAGCTCGTTGATGGAAACCCTCACCGATAATCTTATTCTGATAGACAATGACACAACCAACGCAGGGGTTGGGCCTAGTGGTATAACGGCCTTTCTCGGCAAGCGCTATAGCACGGCTCATCATTTGGGTGTCAAAAGTAGGCCCGTTGGACATGATAGATAATCTCTTATTGCTTAGATGCCATGATAACCGTTAAAAACGGTCATTACACAGCATTACTTTTGCAACTTAGCAATGGCCTCGCCAAATTGTGACACATCTTCAAACGCACGATAAACAGAGGCGAAACGAATGTAAGCCACCTTATCAAGGTTCATCAACTGTTCCATCATAAGATTACCAATCATTTCCGAATCCACTTCGCGCTCACCAGTCGCGCGCAGCATTGATTTAATTTTTGTCAACGCTTGATCAATGTCATCAATAGAAACCGGACGTTTTTCAACGGCACGCAACATGCCGCCGCGCAGTTTCTCTTCATCAAATGGTTGTCGGGTGCCATCGCGTTTTATCACTCTAGGCATGACTAATTCAGCGCCTTCAAAAGTGGTAAAACGTTCATGACATTCGGTACATTCCCGGCGACGACGGACTTGGTGACCATCAGCCACTAATCGAGAATCTATCACTTTGGTATCGGTCGCGCTACAAAAAGGGCAATGCATTAGGACTCCTGCAGAAAAAATGGCCGCTAGCAATTAGCGGCCATTAAAGTTTATCCTATTTGGTGAACAAGGTTAACCTAAACCTGTATCAACAGATATCCAAATACGATTAACCGTATACAGGGAATCGAGCACATAAGGTCAATACTTGACCTTTTACGCGCTCAATAACCGCTGTATTAGATGCATCATCAAGAATGTCACAAATCCAACCGGTCAATTCTTTCGCTTCAGCTTCTTTAAAGCCGCGACGAGTAATGGCTGGTGTACCAATACGAACACCAGAGGTCACAAACGGTGAACGAGGGTCGTTAGGCACTGAATTTTTGTTAACGGTAATGTTGGCACTGCCTAAGGCGGCGTCGGCTTCTTTACCGGTTAAATCGCGGCCAATTAAGTCAACCAACATTAAATGGTTTTCAGTACCGCCAGAAACGATTTTGTAACCGCGGGCTAAAAACACTTCAACCATGGCTTTGGCATTTTTAACAACTTGCTGTTGGTATACTTTAAATTCTGGCTCTAGTGCTTCTTTAAATGCGACCGCTTTACCTGCGATAACATGCATTAAAGGACCACCCTGACCACCAGGGAATACTGCTGAGTTTAGTTTTTTATATAAAACTTCATCATCGGCTGCAGAAATAATAATCCCGCCGCGTGGGCCGGCTAATGTTTTATGGGTTGTTGACGTTATCACATGTGCATAAGGCACTGGCGTTGGATAAACACCTGCGGCAATTAAGCCTGCCACGTGGGCCATATCAACAAACAAATAAGCACCAATTTTGTCGGCAATCTCGCGCATTCTAGCCCAGTCAACAATACCGGAAAAAGCCGAAAAACCGCCGATCATCATTTTAGGCTTATGTTCAATGGCTAAACGCTCCATTTCGTCATAATCAATTTTGCCAGACTCATCAATACCGTAGGGAATGATGTTGTAAAGCTTGCCAGAAAAATTAACCGGTGAACCGTGGGTCAAATGACCACCATGAGCAAGGTTCATCCCTAAAACGGTATCGCCTGGCTGCAATAACGCCATAAATACGGCACTGTTTGCTTGCGAACCTGAATGAGGCTGTACGTTAGCGTATGTTGCACCAAATAATTCTTTTGCGCGTTCAATCGCTAATGTTTCAATCACATCAACGTATTCGCACCCACCATAGTAACGCTTACCTGGATAACCTTCAGCATACTTGTTGGTTAACTGAGAACCTTGGGCTTCCATCACACGAGGACTGGTATAGTTTTCAGATGCAATCAATTCAATGTGTTCTTCTTGACGACAAGTTTCATCTTCAATGGCTTTAAATAATTCTGGATCATAATCCGCAATATTCATCGCTTTCTTCAACATGCTAGCTCCAACATCATTATCTGTATAGTAGGGTTGCGCGTTATTCTACCCTGCAACGATGATGATTCACAGTAGAAACAACATGAAATTCACTGTGTTCTGAATACAAAACTATTCATGTTTATGGCACCAAGTGGCCAGATCCTCCATTCTTTTTGACCTAAAAAGCGCTGTGGATTAAATCACACAATTGCCTGTTGAGTTCAGCTCATAATACAGTAGAATTATCATCATCTTTGTTGACAATTAGACAGTATAATTATGGCTCAATTTGTATACAGCATGCTTCGTGTGGGTAAAATTGTCCCACCTAAAAAGCAAATTTTGAAAGACATTTCATTAAGCTTCTTTCCTGGCGCCAAAATTGGTGTACTCGGATTAAACGGTTCAGGTAAATCGACATTGCTGCGCATCATGGCCGGTATAGATACCGAAATTGAAGGTGAAGCGCGTCCAATGCCTGGACTAAAAATTGGTTATTTACCGCAAGAGCCGCGCTTAAACGAGCAACAAACGGTTCGCGAGGCCGTCGAAGAAGCCCTGAGTGAAGCCAAAAATGCATTGATCCGTTTAGATGCTGTTTACGCCGCTTATGCTGAACCCGATGCAGATTTTGATGCCCTAGCCAAAGAACAAGGTGAGTTAGAAGCCATCATCCAATCTCAAGATGCACACAATCTTGATCATATTCTAGACCGTGCAGCAAACGCGTTACGTCTGCCCGATTGGGATGAAAAAATTGCTGTACTGTCCGGTGGTGAACGTCGACGGGTAGCCCTTTGTCGCTTGCTACTTGAAAAGCCTGAAATGCTATTACTCGACGAACCGACAAACCACTTGGATGCTGAATCCGTCGCATGGTTAGAGCACTTTTTACAAGAGTATTCTGGCACCGTAGTCGCTATTACCCATGACCGCTATTTCTTAGACAATGCAGCAGGCTGGATTTTAGAACTCGACCGTGGTGAAGGGATCCCCTGGGAAGGTAACTACTCCTCATGGCTTGAGCAGAAAGATGCCCGTTTGCAACAAGAATCTTCAACACAAAGTGCTCGTCAAAAAACTATCGCAAAAGAATTAGAATGGATACGTCAAGGTGCGAAAGGCCGCCAATCTAAGGGCAAAGCCCGTATGGCGCGTTTTGAAGAACTCAACACTAACGATTACCAAAAACGTAACGAGACCAACGAATTGTTTATTCCACCAGGGCCACGCCTCGGTGATAAAGTGATTGAAGTGACTAACTTAACAAAATCCTACGGTGATCGCGTATTGATTGACGATCTTACCTTTACCGTTCCCAAGGGCGCCATTGTGGGGATTATCGGAGCTAACGGTGCGGGTAAGTCGACACTATTCAAAATGATCTCAGGCGAAGAACAACCAGACAGTGGCTCGATTTCTGTGGGTGACTCAGTTCAAATTGCTTCTGTTGAGCAGTTCCGTGATTCAATGAATGATAAAAATACCGTGTGGCAAGAGATTTCTGGCGGCCACGATATTATGCGGATCAATAATACTGAAATTTCGAGCCGTGCTTATGTCGGACGTTTTAACTTCCGTGGTGGCGATCAGCAAAAAATTATCGGCACCTTATCGGGTGGCGAGCGCAACCGAGTCCACTTAGCCAAATTAATACAAGCCGGTGGCAACGTATTATTACTCGACGAACCTACCAACGACTTGGACGTAGAAACATTACGTGCCCTAGAAGAAGCGTTATTAGAGTTCCCCGGTTGTGCGATGGTTATTTCACATGACCGTTGGTTCCTTGACCGTATCGCTACCCATATTCTGGATTACCGAGACGAAGGTAAAGTGAGTTTCTATGAAGGTAACTATACTGAGTATTCAACTTGGTTAAAAGATAGCTTAGGCACCGATGTAGTAGAACCGCATCGATTAAAATATAAGCGGTTAAATAAGTAATCTCAGCTAAGGATAATAAAAGGCTATCAAACAGGCCTTTGCCCCGCTAACGATGTTACACAATAAAGCAGAGCCTAAGCGCTCTGCTTTATTGTATTTGAGCGTATTGAATGATTATGCTCAGATTAAACGATAAAAATATCAACCTACAGCAACATTTTGTCAATTCATTGTGAGCAATACACCATAATCTGTTTATAAAGCGAAAAATAACTTCCGCATTATAAATCACCAAGCTGCTTTTACTTTTTACTGATTAAATTCAGTTTATTACCGAGTTTTAACGATTTCAGTTTGTAAGCCAGTTTAACGGTGATATCAGTGAGATACGGTTCAATTTACCGTGTTTTATTGTGCTTATACCAATCCTATTAAATATGTGATCTTTCAGCGGGAGTTCAAAGTGCTGTAGGCAAGGCAGATGACATTGACGTGCGGAAAAAAGCAATTATTTTATAACGACAACGATATAACGAATTCATTGCACTATTACCTAAGGTTATTAGGGCTAATACGGCGATAGCCGAAACCGATAAAAAAATTGAAAAATCTGTTTCTTTAATCGATGAATTAACTCAAAAACCACAACAAGACGGCAAACATCTTGAAACTGAAAAAGTAGTCATATTAACTGAATATGAGGCGATAAATAAAAAACGTGCCACTAAAAGTCAGCCATTAGTTACACTCAAAAAAGATATTACTAATCATTTAATTACCGATTTATCGAAATCAAGTCGCACACAGCCAGTCGTTTAAATAGTTCGATTCAGTGTTCAACATACCCCTCTATCGCAGATTGATTGAAAGAGTCCAAAAGCAGCATTTTATCCAATACCGCTAATGGTCTTTACCGCAGCTGGCAGTGAAAACCGTATTGCGGTAGCAACTGTGATATTCTTCAATATGGCATTGGCGACGTTGTCGCCTTATTGGTGATCCCCGCAATGTACCGACTCATCTCTTCGTCAACTCACTCACCAGGGTTTGTTGAAGCACAACTTAATGACGCCATTGCCGCTCAAAAAGCGCAACAGCCTTAACCTTCACAGGTGTAATAATGACAACCCTTGCCGTATTCGTAGATGTGCAAAATATTTATTACACCTGTAAGCAAGGTTTTGGACGTTCATTTAATTACCGCGCCTTGTATAAACGTTTATCCGCACAAGGCAATATTAGCCATGCTATCGCCTATGCGATTGCTCCGGCAGATGACGGACAGGTTAAATTTCAAGATGCGCTAAAACATATTGGCTTTACGGTTAAAACTAAGCCTTATATTCAGCGTAGTGATGGCTCAGCCAAGGGAGATTGGGATGTCGGTATTACTATCGATATGCTTGAGATAGCCCCCATGGTAGATGAAGTTATTTTACTGTCTGGTGATGGTGATTTTGATTTGTTACTCAAAAAAATCAACCAAACGACCACATGCTACACCCATGTAGTAAGTGTTGAGCGCCTTACCGCAAAGTCGCTAACCGACCAATGTCAGCAATTTACCGCCATTGATAACACATTATTGATTTAGCCATTTACGCCATTACTTTATTTCGCATACGGTTTATCGACACTCTTTTTACAATAGCTAATCCTGATGAGTGTCTATTAGCGGTTAAATCAATCATCGCTCTAGATAAGCGATTTAATGATTTGTCTTTCCAAAAATGAAACCGCGACCTCATAGGGTTAGGGTTGTTATTGATGTCGCTTGCCAGCGTGTCAGTCTACAATTTCAAATCGATAAAGCTTTTCTCTACGCTATGCTAGCCAAAGAAATCAGTAACATTATGTAAAAAAAGAGCAACGGCTCGGCTTGTAACAAAAGTGATAGCGTCACGTTTTAATATAAAGGCATTACTCAAATGCTTAATGCTTGTCATTGTGTACTTATAAGACACTTCGTGATGCAATACCAATGTCAGATTAAGTAAATTATCGTGCCCAGGACAACGATAACAAACACCATCTAAAAATACGTTTTTTGCTGTTAAGCTAAGTCGGCATCAATGCTGACATTATATCTTTGTGCTTAAAGCCCAGCGGATCGTAAGTGGGTTTACTCAATAGACCACCTCTATTCATCACGGCATTCATCACGGCATTCATCACGGCATTCATCTGCACATTAAACTGACATAACTTAATCCCTTCTCTTGAGCCATCATTTTGGCTATAGCTGATATATCCCCAAACCACGTCAACAAACTCGTTTCAGCGCTCCCGAAGGGCAAGGCCTAGAGGCTAGGACGCTGCGTGGCTAGAACCTATAAAATCTTAGCAGCCAAGCGACACTTGAACCTAACAAACCGAAGGTCGCTCTAGCAGCCGTAGGGGCTCGTTAACTTGTACGGTGACTTTCCAGCTTTCGCCCGTGATGGTATTTATTTTAATCCTTTTCAGCCAAAATCGACGCCTTAACAAACTAATTTGATGACTAACTTGATGACTAAAACTATGACTAGCCTATTGTTCTATTTGCATAACAATCAACTAGTTGATGTCAATATTACTCTTTTCCGTTACCCTTATTATGACCATAAATTTATCACTGAGTCAGTTTGTAGGCATTAGCAGTAATCATATTCTAGCGGCTATTGATTGGCGATATTCGCAACAGAGGAAATATCACTTTAATAGTAAAGGTGCTATTATCCGCTTGGCACAACAGGAATATTTAATAAAGGATTATATGTCGTTAATAGGTTACCCAAACGTCCTGCTTGGTTACATTCCAACGGGCAAAGTGTGGCGTATATTTGCTCAACTGACTTTACTTGCACTTGTAAGCGCTTGCGTTATCGTCACCCCTAAAATGGCAGTGGCAGAATCACTAAGAATCACGTTAGCAGCAGAAGATAGTTGGCCCCCGTTTGCTGATGAAGTCGGAAGAGGTATTTCCCACAACATTATCAACCATGCTTTTGAGCAAGTTGATGTTGAGGTTTCCACAATTGTCGTACCTTACTCTCGGGGTCTGATTATGACCGATCGCGGCACTGTTGATGGCGTCTTTAATGTCACCCGAGAGCAGAGCACTATTGATCGCTTTGTATTTGGTAATGAGCCTCTTTTTACCGTAACGGCTTCTTTTTTCTTTGCCAAAGAATACCCTACCATTGTGAATAATAAATGGCAGATCCCAGCACAGAGCACGATTGGCATTGTGAATGGTTATGAATACGGAGATGAATTTATGACACTTGTAGAAAAACTGAAACTACACGTTATTACCGTTAATAGTCAGCGCCAATTGATCAATTTACTATTAGTGGGCAGAATTGATGCTGCTATTATGTATGATCTTGTCGCTGATGTTTACATTAACCAGATGGGTGTTAGCCATGATATAAAAGCAAAATTTAACAATCATACCAGTGAAATATTTGTCGCGTTCTCTAAACATAATCCACAAGCAAAGCACCTTAGCCAATTACTCGATAAAGGACTGCTCACGTTACAAAAACAAGGCAAGTATCATCAACTGCTTCTGCCCGCAAATAATTAACCACAATACAATGAATAACATAAGGTCATAGTGTAATGAGCCATGTCTCTGTAGAGCCCAAATACAGTCCAGTTCACTCTTTTGCGGTACAAATTTATTATGAAGACACCGACTTTTCTGGTGTGGTGTACCATCCTAATTTTTTAAAGTATTTCGAACGCGCGCGTGAACATGTCATTGGTGCAGATGTGCTTAGTCAACTTTGGCAGCAACAACAATTAGGTTTTGCGGTTTATCGCAGCGATATGTTATGTCACGATGGGGTTGAATTTGCAGAAATTATTGATGTTCGTACTCAATTTTATTTTGAAAGTAAGTATCGTACAGTGTGGAAACAGCAAATATGGCGTCCCAATGCCAAAAAGCCTGCGGTAACGGCAACCGTTGAAATGGTCTGCATGAACCAGAAGCGTCAACTTGCGCCTATGCCTGCAGAATTAATCGCCCATTTATCGGTGGGATCTTAGTCTTAGCATGGTCACCTAAAACGTCTCAATGTCGCCTTAAAGGCCATTATGTTATGGGTGTTTAATTTGCGGATGATTAAGTTGCGAATAATTAAGTTGCGAATAATTAAGTTGCGGATAAATGTGTTCAAACTCACTGGCAGTGAAAGGTTTCGCAAAGTAATCACCTTGAATCGTATCCACCCCAAAAAGATGTAACGTCTCTAAGACGGACTTAGATTCCACCCCTTCAACCGTCACTTCAAAACCTAAATTTTTAGCGAGATCGATACTGGTCTTAACAATTTGTTTCGCGGCTTTGGACGTTTCAAATTCATCTAAAAAGGCTTTATCAATTTTCACTTCATCTACGGGTAAATAACGTAAATAAGCCAAAGAAGAATGGCCTGTACCAAAGTCATCAATGGCCAATTTAACCCCGATATCTCGCAATTGATTTAAGGTCATAATAGTTTGTTCTAGTGATATCATTAAGGCGCTTTCGGTGATTTCAATCGTAATGGATTCGGCAGGAACCAGATACTGGGATAGTTTTGTGGCGACATCGACTGCCAAATTGGGATTATCTAAATCAGTTGATGACAAATTAAGCGCAACATTAACGTAAATCCCCATATTTCGCCATTTGGCTTGTTGAGCTAACACGTTATCCAGCACCCAAGGACTCAGAATATCAATCATTCCGGTTTGTTCCGCTAATGGAATAAATTCACTCGGTGAAATTAATCCTAAGCTTTCATGCTGCCAACGGATCAATGCTTCTACCTGCTTACATTGGCCACTTTTTATATCTAATTTTGGTTGAAAAACCATAAATAATTGGTCTTGCTTTAATCCTTTAGGCAAGCCATTAATGATTAGCAATTCTCGGTATTGCGCTTTATCATCATCCTGATCATAAAAAGCAATCGGCTGCTTTAATGCTTTGGCTTTCTTCAGGGCTAAATCTAAGCGGCGAAGCATCAAACTCACATCCGCATGATGTTCACTTAATGACAACACCCCTAATTGCATTTTGATACTGATGGGCTGCTGTTCAATTTCAAATGGTCTTTGTAAGTCATTTTTTATGGTGAGCAACTGCTCGATAGTCAAGGGTTGGTGATAAAACAACAGAAACTCATTACCGTTCATCCGCGCAATAAACTGTGCTTTGCAATTAAGGCTATCGATCCGCTTTGCAAATGCTTTAAGCAGTTTGTCACCAAATAAAAAACCAAATAAATCATTCACAAAACGAAATTGGTGAATATCCACCAGCACCAGCATGCCTTCTGAAATAGGCATTCTAGCCAGCATTTTTCGTTTAAAGCCGACACGATTGGCTAATCCGGTTAACTTATCCCGTTCGGTAATAAATAGGCTTGATTGATGTAAATCATGAAGAACGTTAATGAGCGGTTTTAACGATTTAGAAGACGAGTCTATATTAAATGAATCTTGGTTAAGCAACCTGAGTTCAAGCGAGTGAGTTAATCGCTGAATAAATCGATGTTGGCGCCAATAAATGAATGCAACAATGCACAGCATAACTGCAATAATAAATAACATTGTTATCAGTAAATAATTCATCATGTTACAGTTTCAGTCTTGTGGTTTTTAGACATTAAACAGCATTGTATTTGGATAGTGTTCATTCTGGTATTGGCTCAAAGAGTAATATCCATAAAAAATATCCATTAATAAGGCTATTCGTAGCTTTGCTTAATTGAATGATACATCTCAATAAATTCATCACTGGCAAGATCTTCTGGGGTCACAGGTAGCCCGCGCTCGGCAAACACCCCTAACCTTCCCTCTAAGTCTTCACCGGCACGAAGTTCACCCGTATAGAATGCTGCGGATCGAATAAAATCAAGGTAAGTGACCGTGTTAGGCAGGTAGTGAAGATCAGACCAACGTTCAACCACTTCCATTACCTCTGGGGCAAAGTCCCATGTTTTTAATACAGCACGGCCAATCGGCCCCTGCATTTTACGCACTAAACTGCGTAAATCGTCAATTCGACTAAACAGTTCAGGTTGAGCTTCTGCTTCGGTTAATACCGGTAATGCACCAATATTATGCACTAAGCCCGCAAGGGTTAACGTATCACGATTTAATTTTTTAGTGGGATGACGCTTATTATACATTTCGAGCATGGCACAGGATGAAGCGGTGACCTCAATCGAGGTTTTCCATACTTCATCCATGACTTCCCACACCATTTCGTTAGTGGAGATAAATAACTGCTCCATGGCAACAGAAGTGGTAATAGATTTTATTTGCACTAAGCCAATACGGCTAACCGCTGCATTGATACTTTCCGCTTTGTTACCCCGAGAATATAAGGCACTGTTAGCCACTTTAATAATTCGAGCTGAGATAGCGGCATCTTGACCAATAATATCTGCGACTTGTTTAAGACTTGAATCTTGACGAGACACGACTTCTTGAACGCGCATGGCCACTTCTGGCAATGTCGGTAGCACTAAAGCATCATCTTTAAGCTTCTTTAATAGTCCAACCAAGAGTTGATGTTCCGTCGACATGGAGTCTCCATAAATATATAGTCAATAATGTTGTGATTATATACCCAAACCGATAACGTTTGCGATTACTCAACAAGCTAGAACTTAATTAATTGTTCGCTGTTGTGCTAATTAATCGCTTAAATATTGCCTTTGTCATACTAAAAAGACAACCGACATCACAAATACCAAGGCTATATTTGTCCGCGCTAATATCCTTAAGTAAGCTTCCGACCTTGAGTTATGCAATATCCCATTAGATCGAGAAAAACCATGTTTAAACCTGAATTATTATCTCCCGCTGGTACGCTTAAAAATATGCGTTACGCCTTTGCTTATGGTGCCGATGCCGTTTACGCAGGCCAACCTCGTTATAGCTTACGAGTCAGAAATAATGATTTCAAAATGGAAACGCTCGCCACCGGTATAGAAGAGGCACATGCCCTTGGCAAAAAATTGTATGTTGTGAGTAATATTGCACCTCACAATGCCAAGCTAAAAACCTATATTAAAGACATGCAACCTGTCATTGCGATGAAGCCTGACGCCGTTATTATGTCAGACCCAGGGCTCATCATGATGGTCCGCGAGGCCTTTCCTGAGCAAGTGATTCACTTATCGGTTCAAGCTAACGCGATTAACTGGGCGTCAGTTAAATTCTGGCAACAGCAAGGCATTAAACGAGTCATTTTGTCTCGTGAATTGTCACTGGATGAAATTGAAGAAATTCGTCAACGTTGTCCCGATATTGAATTGGAAGTATTTGTTCACGGTGCACTTTGCATGGCGTATTCTGGCCGTTGTTTACTCTCTGGTTACATGAATAAACGCGATCCAAACCAAGGAACCTGTACTAATTCTTGTCGATGGAAATACGATGTGCACCAAGCACAGCAAACTGAGACCGGTGATATCATCCCTGTCGCCCCCACGGTACAGTTTGAATCGCCAACATTAGGTTCTGGCCAACCCAGCAGCGACATTGTCCTATTGCAAGAAGCTGGCCGGCCTGGTGAATATATGCCTGCATTTGAAGATGAGCATGGCACCTACATTATGAACTCAAAAGATTTACGCGCCATTCAACATGTGGATCGCTTAACCCGAATGGGCGTGGATTCATTAAAAATTGAAGGCCGTACCAAATCTTTTTACTATGTCGCGCGCACGGCGCAATTATACCGCCAAGCCATTGAAGATGCGGCTGCTGGCAAAGATTTTGATCGAACCTTGATGAGCAACCTTGAAGGCTTAGCGCATCGCGGTTATACCGAAGGATTTTTACGTCGCCATGTCCATGACGAATATCAAAATTACCAATATGGTCACTCTGTCAGTGATAGCCAGCAATTTGTCGGTGAGTTTACCGGGCAACGAAATGCTCAAGGATTAGCTGAAATTGACGTTAAAAATAAATTTTCCGTCGGTGACAGTGTTGAAGTAATGACAACCGAAGGTAATTTTGTTATCACTATTGAATCGTTACTTAATCGCAAAGGCGAGTCAATCGATTCCGCGTTAGGCTCAGGGCACTTCGTGTTTCTAGCGCTGCCAGTGGATATTAATGTAAACAAAGCGATGTTAATGCGTAACCTACCTGAAGGGTTAGATACGCGAAACCCTCATCAACCCGGTTAACTTAAGGTTTTTATGGCATTAATCATTGACGATAGCTGCATCAATTGTGACATGTGCGAACCCGAATGCCCTAATGAGGCTATCACTATGGGTGAAGAGGTGTATGAAATTGATCCCGCATTGTGCACTGAATGCGTCGGGCATTACGACAAGCCGACTTGTGTATCGGTTTGTCCCATTGATTGTATTGATCCCGACCCAGAACATATAGAGTCACAAGATGCGCTATTAATAAAATACGCAGCAATCACGGGCAAACTGGCAGATTAACACCGGCAAGGACTATGTTGAACCTATGCCACCGACAGTCATTACCTTTAACGAAACGACTGTACATTCAACAATAGAGAGCGCTGCGCCATAAATAAAGACCTCTCTAACAGATAATGACCAATGCTATTGGATGATCTAGGCAACCCATGTCAAAGATTAGGAAACGAGATGAGGACATTAACCGTCAAGCAGACAACGCGGGCGACAAAACGTTAACCGTCCTTTTCTTAACACCTCCATATTAATAATGGCTTATCCACGATGGCGACATCAGTAATAGTGACATCAGTAATAGTTGCAGAGGGTTTTATTCGCCAATCTAAGCTGACGACAAAACGTTAACCGCCCCCTTCTTAACACCTCCGTATTAATTATGGCTTATCAGCAATGGCGACAGAGGGTTTTATTAGCCAATCTGAGTTAACGACAAAACGTTAACCGCACCCTTTCTTAACACCTCCATATTATGGCTTATCAGCGATGGCGACCTTGAGTATGCATTAACAGATTATCGCGCCGAGAGGATATTTCTGGGAATAGTGGCGCTTGGATGTATGCCTTTGAGGCAACAAAAAATCGACGTTAGCCAGATTGTCAAAGCCCTTGGCACCACCAACATCATCCCAATACATTGGATGACGTTGCTATTGACCTCACTGATGCGAACGATGAGCTTGGCCTTAGTTAAGCTTGAAAGTCTATGGCCTTCTTACTTCACCGATTCAGCGACAACCAGGGGCTTTCACTCGAACTTATCACCCGCTCAGATAACATAATCCGCCTTCAAACGACGGTGATTAGTTATTCGATAATGTATGTAAACCCTTAAATAGTTATACGGAAAACTATCAAATATGGTAGTTCAGGTAAATATGCTAGTTAGGTATTTGGTAGTTTAGCAGTTGATATTATTCAAGCACAGAAAAATAGTATTTATATCAATAAATTAGCTTAATTCAGGTTCGATATTAATTCTGGCATACTCGTTGCAAAACACCTCAATAGAACGGACAACCAGTCCGAAAGTAGTAACAATCTTGTTAGTACTCAATTTAACATTCCTTATAAGGGAAATAATGATGATCATGCTTAAAAACAATTTAAACAAATTACTGTTGCCATTAGTTATTGGTGGTTTATTTGCTGGAAATGCGATGGCTGCTGGCCCAACGGCAGTTAATCTTAAAAGCGCAGGTTCTTTCACTATTTTGAGCCAATCTGGCATTACTGATGTTTATCGTTCTGCCATTGTTGGTGATGTCGGCACTAGCCCTATCACAGGTGCGGCGCTACTACTTAACTGTAATGAAGTGACCGGCGCTATTTACACGGTTGATGCTGCGGGCCCAGCACCCTGCGCGATAAATTCAGCAAGCTACCTAGAATTGGCTGTGGGTGACATGGGATTTGCTTATGACGACGCCGCAGGACGTGTTTCAGTGGATTTCAATGAACTTGGTGCCGGCGAAATTGGCGGCCTAACTATGGCTCCTGGTCTTTACAAATGGTCTTCAGACGTTAATATCAGTAAAGATGTCACCCTTTCTGGCGGCCCAAATGATGTCTGGATTATGCAGGTGGCAGGTAATCTTGATCAGGCTAATGCAATGAACGTAACGTTAGCGGGTGGCGCACTAGCCAAAAACATTTTCTGGCAGGTCGCAGGCTCGGTAACGCTTGGAACGAACTCACATTTTGAAGGTATCGTACTGAGTAAAACGATGATTGCCGTAAATACCGGCACCTCTATCAACGGTCGATTATTAGCTCAAACGGCAGTGACTTTACAACAAAATGCCATTACTCAGCCTGCTGAATAAGTAGCAAGTAAGAGGGGGAGATGTTAGGTAAATATTTTCCCTACAAGTCAATTTAACAGGATTACAAGTTCAGCTCTGTAATCCTGTTTTTTTAGTTTATTGCATTGGTTTTTCAAGCTTTTTTAATTATTTTGAAGCAAATCAATGGAGGTGTTTTTATTTGGTAGGTTACACGTTAAATACGCTAACGCTAAAGGCTTTCCCTGACCATTCGGTGATGTATAAACGTTAAAATATAACAGAAGGTAAGATGAATAATAAATTATTTTTTTGGATTAAAAGTATTTTAGCAAAATCATTCACAATGATTTTTTTAGGCTTAACTGTGGCTATTATGTTTTCATTGATGACGACCATTTTCAAAGGTATTTCAAATGGAACTGACATCATGCAGATTTTTTTGAGTAGCATCAATACTGGGATCATCGCGCTTGCAGTATTTGAGTTGGCTTTGGTGATAAATAAAGAATATTCAGGCCATGAGGAAAGTGAGAGTGATGCTGTTGCCATCTTAAGGAGAACGATCCCTAGATTTATCGGAACGGTTTGTATTGCGCTATCGCTTGAGGGATTAATTATGGTGATTAAGTATAGTCAACTCGATCTCGCCGGTAATTTATATTATCCAGTCGCCATTATTTGCAGTACTGCATTACTTTTGATTGCCTTAGCTATTTTTCTGCACTTTACAAAAAACACCCAAACATCGGCTGATTAACCCCGAGTCGTAATATTGTTTTTATAGACTGTTTATCCATTATTCAGTGAGAGTAAAGTCTTCAGCAATATCAACAGCGCTCAGTTTTATTGTCATCTTGAATAATGTTAGCTTAATTGACTGAGCAACTCGCGTTATCAGGCATTTTTTCTATGTCTTTTTGGCTGCTGCGAATATTGCTATCTTCGGGTTGTAGTCTACGCGCTTGTTCGATCATTGCCATCGCACGCGGTTTGCAACCAGACAAAGACAAACTATAGGCGAAGTTATTTAAATAGGCGGCCTGTTGCTCAGCCTGTTGATCAATATAAGTCAATCCCTGTTGATACCAAAAAGCGGCCTGGGCGTTATCAATGGCTAAATAATAATTGCCGAGTAAAAAGTAACTTAGCCAGTAGTCAGGCCACTGTCTGGTGGCATTTTCAAGGGCACTGATCCCTTGAGTACTTTTACCACTGCTGAGCAGATCCTGAGCGGCGCTGGCATAAATGAAAGGGTCAAAATGTAAACTGGTTTTATCCGCTGGCACGGCAGCCAACAACCAATACTGACCACGCAGCCAGGTTCGTTCAAATACTTTTAGTTCGGCGATACGGTTTTTATCGGTGCCTGAATGAAGCACTACCTGCTGATTATCAATATCGTAGCCTGTCACCACAGCGTAATGCCACATTGGATACCATGAGGTCGATACATTTTGTAAAATAATGACCGGAATATTTTCACTCACCAAAGACAGTAGCTGGGTCAGATTGCCAGATTCTGCATAGGCCAGCAGCCCCTGTTGACGTGCAGCTGCAACCATTTCAATTTGTAAACTGCCTTGCAACTCTGGAATAAACAGTGCCGGCGCTATTTGTTGCGGCGTTTTGATTACCCCATAAAAATTGAATACTTCCGCGAGCGTGGTGGGGCCACAGAAATAATCCTCTTGAGGGTAAAAAGGCACCCCAGTAATTTGATGTTTATGCGCAATAGCGGGCGGGTTGGCTAGCAATATGGCGGTCTGGGGTGGTATCGACAGACAGCCGCTGAGAAATAAACAAAAGCCAGTAATACACATGGCTTTTGTGAACATGCTGATGGCATTCATGCTTGAAAATACGATTTAATTTATCGGCCGAATAAAGGAAAATACATCGGTAACACCCACCAAATCGAGCACCACCAACACAACTAATACTGTGACGACAACCCCTACTACGCCAGCAGCTGCAGGCATATCATTCATCTGGGTATTTAATTGATTTATTTCCTGATCGGTCATACTGGCAATGCGCATCTCTGCATCCTCGAGACTGACCCCAAGTGCCACCAGTTTGTCTTGAACCTCAGCGCTGTTGAACATTTCGAGAACTTGCTGTTTATTATATATATTTTGCTGTTGGACGATAACCTGTTCGGAGGAAACTATGCCGGCGTAGGCACCCGAAATACAAGTCAAATAAGTTAACATAACTGCGGCGACTGCGAGAACTTTTTTCATTGGATTTCCTTTGGTTTAGCGAATGTAAATTTCTCATAGAGAGTAGAATTAATTTTGAGCAATAACAAGCTATATCGGGATGATACCCACTAGACAGGAAAGATAAATGACTGTTGCTGATTTGGGGACTGATTTGAGAATTGTTTTGGGAGCTGCGGCGACTCACATTACCAGTCCTAGATGCTAGGACGCTGCGCGGCGAGATCCTATAACATCTTAGCAGCGAAGCACTAGTAAGACGCCGCCCGTCCTAGCAGCGAGGCAACACTAGAACCTAGCAGACCCAAGGTCGCTCTAGCAGCTGTAGGCGTCCTATTCCTAGAACCTTGAACTCTGTTACTTCTCGACATGCTCAATAGTGCATTTCGAGGTCGTTTGGGTATATTAAGCCACAATATAGCGCTTAAAAATCTAAAAATTTTGCCCCTATTTTGCTTATTAATTGTAGTGCTGCAGTTAATGTTAATGGCGCACTATGCCATATTTGCGCATTCGGGCACGCAGGGTGCTGGGGTTGAGTCCGAGGATCACTGCCGCACCTTGCTGGCCTTCAATGCGCCAATTGGTCTGCTGCAATACGTTAAGAATATGCTCATGCTCCAACTCAACCAGCGTTTGAACCGAAGGTTCCTCCCTAGGTACTCGTCTGTTAACGCCATCGAAGCGATCGTTGCTAGACACTCGTTTGTCAAAGCTATCAAAGCGATCTAAGATCTGCAGTGATGTTCCTGCGCTGAGGATCACAGCTCGTTCAATGGCACTTTCCAGCTCTCGTACATTGCCGGGCCAGTGATGCTGCTGCAGGGTGTTCTGCGCCGCGTTGCTGACGATATCAATCTGCTTGCCGATTTTCTTATTAAATTTAGCCACAAAATGGTTGACCAGCAACGGAATATCTTCCTTACGTTGCCTTAGGGGCGGCAAGGTGATCGGGAATACGTTCAGCCGATAATAGAGATCTTCACGGAACTTACCATTACGTACTTCATCAATCAGATTGCGATTGGTGGCGGCGATAATGCGCACGTCGACCTTAATTGTGTGCGGACTCCCCAGGCGTTCAAATTCGCCATCCTGAATCACTCGGAGCAGTTTGGCCTGCATCTCGAGTGGCATTTCGCCAATCTCATCAAGAAACAGAGTACCGCCATCGGCCAGCTCAAAACGACCTATCTGTTTACTATCGGAACCGGTGAAAGCGCCCCGCTCCCGGCCAAACAGCTCGCTCTCGATCAGCGTTGCTGGCAGGGTAGTACAGTCTACCGTGATCAACGGCCTTTTTTTGCGTGCGCTGCGACTGTGGATAGCGCGGGCGACTAAGCCTTTACCTGTGCCAGTCTCGCCAAGCAGCAGTACGGTCGCATTCATCGGCGCGACTTGCTCAACTTGATGAAACACCTGCGAGAGCAGTTGGCTGTTACCGATAATTTCGTCGAAATTAAACTGCCGCGCCACTTCTTGTTGCAGATAAACGTTCTCTGCTTGCAGTTTGTCCTTCAACTGTTTAATTTCTGTATACGTTCCTTGCAGTGACGCTTCGGCCTTTTTACGTTCCTCTATTTCCTCGGTGCATTGCAGATTAATGCGGATAAGATCTGCCGTACGTTTTTGCACCGTTTCTTCCAGTGTGTCGTTACTGCTCTCCAGTTGCTTATAAAGCAAGCGCACTTCCAGCATGTTATGGATGCGCGTTTTGACTTCGACCAGATCAAAAGGTTTACTGATAAAATCCTTGGCACCAGATTGTAGTGCCTGCAGTTTATGGCCTGGTTGGGCGGTGAGAACAAGCACAGGTAAATAGTCGGCCGGATCGTCAGCCTTAAGCGCTGCCATCACCTCAAATCCATCCATCTTCGGCATCTGCAGATCAAGCAGAACAAGATCATAATAGTTTTCAGCATTTAGGCCACAAACAGCCTGAGGATCCATGGTTGTCGTCACCCTTGTATAGCCACTTTCAAGCAGTAATTGCTCGAGCAGAGTCACATTAGGCTCTTGATCATCGACAATCAGAATCTTGGCATTGAGAATGTCCGTTGCTGTGATCGTCATCAGGTCACCTCATTATTGGGGATTTCTGCTGACTGATTAGTATATTCAAGCGCGATGTCTAATGTCTTCAAAAATTCATTAATCCGCAGCGGTTTAGTCAAATAACGAAAGAAGCCGGCGTCCAGACCTTTCTCAATATCGCGAGGAATAGCATTCGCACTCAGTGCCACCACCGGGATAGCGGCTGTGGTCGGATCTTCCCTGAGAATATGCAATGCGGTCAAGCCGCTGATCCCCGGCAGGTTGATGTCCATCAAGATCACATCCGGCTGATAGGTATGCGCCATCTCGATACCGCTGGCGGCGTCCGTAGCACTGAGAAAACGCAGATTGGGCCGACGGGCAATGATATCCTCAACGAGCATCAAATTGGCAGGATTATCCTCGACATAGAGCAAGCTTTTCAACCGTTCAGGGTCCTCACATTGAAGTGGTAGCAGGGGCATTGATGTGGCAGCATCAAGGTTAGATAAGGAGTCGACGGTACGCTTCAGCTCAAACCAGAACACGCTGCCAACGCCGACATGGCTTTGTACACCGATAATGCCGTCCATCGATTCGACCAAACGTTTACTGACTACCAGCCCGATCCCGGTTCCTTCTTGATTATTGGCTTCTTGCCCCAGACGGTTAAACGGTTGGAAAAGTTGCCCAAGTTGCTCCTCAGACAATCCTTCACCTGTATCGCGGACACTGATCCGGATCATATCTTCCGTGCTTTGGCTGCTTTCTAATATCACGCTGCCCCCATCACGATTGTATTTAATCGCATTGGAAAGCAGATTAAGAATCACCTGCTTTAGCCTGGTCCGATCGACGTTGACAAAGTTCATCGAGTCCGAACGGTTAAAGATCATCTTGATACCATAGGTTTTCGCTTGCGGCTCGCTCATCAAGATGCATTCCTGCATCACTTCGTCCAGCGAAATCGTTTCGATTGACATGGGCAGCTTGCCAGATTCAATCAACGCCAGATCGAGGACTTCATTGATTAACTCCAACAAATACCACCCCGCCTTGAGGATCTGAGCAATGCTTTTTTGCTGCGTATGCTGCGGGGGTGGCGTGCTCGATTCTAGTAGTTGAGCAAAACCGAGGATCGCGCCAAGTGGCGTACGCAGTTCATGGCTCATACTAGACAAAAAATCGGATTTGGCGAGGTTGGCTTTCTCTGCTGCCATAGTGGCACTTTCCAACTCAACATTTTTGTCCTGTAATTTTTGATCCAAACGATTGCGCTCAGTCACATCGCGGGCACCGTAAAACACTCCCTGCAGATTGTTGTCCCGGTCATAAAAAGTGGTCGCATTAATGGAGACTACCGTCTCCAGGCCGTTTTGGGCGCGCGCGGTGAGCTCAAGGTCGGTGACCTTCTTTTCACATAGCACCTTTGTTATTCCAGCCACGGCAAGCTCCGGATTGGTGAAGTAGTCTTTAAATGGCGTACCGAGCATTTCATCACGGCTGCAGTCCGTGAGCAGCTCCATCTCCTTGTTAACATCGGTAATAATACCGGACGGATCGGTAGTCGTCAGTGCATCGATGTTGGATTCAATCAGGTTACGGGTATAAAAATGTTGGTCTTGCAGACGCTGACTGAGGTCTTTTTGCTCTTGCTCGATGCGTTTACGCGCGGTGTTGTCGGTGCCGATCAGTAGATAACCTATGATAGCGTCTTGCTCATCTCGGAGCGCGGTTACCGACACGACCGCCGGAAAGCGGCTACCATCCTTGCGGATGTAGGTAAGCTCGTAGATATCCTCAATGCCGCGCCGGGCTTTGAACACCAAAGCATCGAACCCGGGCGTGATCGCAGTGTCAAGTTCAAGACTAAGTACTTTGGCGCGTTCGATAACTTCTTGTGGATCGGAAATGTCGGCGGGGGTGATCTTGTTCATCACCTCATCTGCTGTGTAGCCCAGCATACGCTCGGCGCCCACATTGAAAATCTGGATCACGCCGAGTGCATCGGTGGCAATACTGGAAAAGTTGGCACTATTGAAAATGGCATTCTGCAATGCGCCAGCTTTGATAATTTCCTCTTCCGCTGCCTTGCCGACACTGTTATCGGTGCCGATCAACAGATAACCTATGATGCTCTCCTCGTCGTCGCGTAGTGCTGTGACCGACACTACCGCCGGAAAGCGGCTACCATCCTTACGGATGTAGGTTAATTCATAGATATCTTCAATCCCGCGTGTCGCCTTAAATACTAGCGCATCGAAGCCGGGGGTGATCGGGGTGTCAAGTTCAAGACTGAGTACTTTAGCGCGCTCAATAACCTCCAGGGGATCGGAAATGTCGGCTGGGGTGATCTTGTTCATCACCTCTTCCGCTGTGTAACCCAGCATACGCTCGGCGCCCACGTTAAATATCTGGATAACGCCTTCCGCATCCGTGGCAATACTGGAAAAGTTGGCACTGTTGAAAATGGCACTCTGCAGTTCGCCCGCTTTGAGCAGCGCTTCTTCTGCCTGTTTGCCAACACTATTATCGGTGCCGATCAACAGATAACCGATGATCGCCTCCTGCTCGTCGCGAAGTGCCGTGACCGATACCACGGCAGGAAGGCGGTTGCCATCCTTACGGATGTAAGTCAATTCGTAGATATCTTCAATCCCGCGTGTCGCCTTGAATACCAGCGCGTCGAAGCCAGGCTCTATCAGGGTGCCAAGTTCATCTGAGAGCGCCTCAGCACGCGCAATCACTTCCTGGGGATCGGAAATATCGGCAGGCGTGATCTTGTCCACCACGTCATCGGCCAAGTAACCCAGCATCCGTTCGGCGCCGACGTTGAAAATCTGGATGACGCCTTTAGCATCGGTAGCAATGCAGGAGAAATTAGCGCTATTGAAAATAGCCCGCTGCAGCGCCCCGGCATTGAGCAGTGCTTCTTCAGCCTGCCTGCGCTCGGTGATCTCTTCAATTGCCGCGTTAAACCGCTCGGCATCAGACTTGGCTAAGCTTGACGGAATTATTTTATTGTTACTTTTCATGACGAATCTCTATCACTATCCGTTGATCCTGGCCGAAACGACCTATCTGGCTTCACAAAGGCAAAACAGATATGCGGGAGGAAACAAAGGAAGCAATTTCAATGCGGCCTTTGAGGCCTTTTAGGTATTTTTTCAGTGGCGTAAATATAACATTTTATGACGTAAAACGCCTAAATTTATTCTCCTGGAAAACCGTACTATTTGCTGTTTTTACAACACAAACTCCTCCATATATTACGGTTCTGTCATATACTGAGGCCTAAAACATTCCTGCCTCGTCGGTGAAATTAATGAGTGAATAGCAATAAACCATTGTTAATAAACAATTATTTAATTATGTTTGACAGGTTTTAATTTATTGGCATGGCTGTTGCTTTAACTATATTAACGTTACCACTATCTCACCCGGAAAATAGGTCTAGTTTTTTCAGTAAACAGATAAGATCACACAACAGAGAATCGAACTTGATTACCAGTCATTGTCGCCATCAACAATAAGCAGGAAGAAGACGGAAAAGTAAAGGGAAAGTAAACGTAATTTTACAGAATTTCTAAGGAATAATGGTATGAATATATTTAAGAAAAAGGCATCGCTTCTATTTACGATGCTGCTGGGAGTTTTCCTCTTAGCGGGTTGTAATAACGACGATAATAACGACACTAATAACGATAATGGGGCCGTACTATCATCCATAGCAATTACCCCTGCCAATTCAAGCTTGCCCGCAGGCTTGAAGCAACAGTTTACTGCTATAGGCACCTATTCGGACGGCACCTCGTCTGATATCTCCAGCTCGGCAACTTGGTCATCTGATGACTCGGCTATTGCCACAATCAATGGCAGCGGTCTTGCCATAGGGGTTATCCCAGGTTCAGCTGCGATTACAGCATCTATAAGCTCATCAGATGTGCAATCGGCAACAACCACGCTAACCGTCACCGATGCGACGCTCAATTCTCTGGCCATCACACCAGCTAATCCGAGCATTGCCAATGGCTTGACCAAACAGTTTATCGCCACAGGCACATATTCGGACGGCACGTCGCCAGATGTCACCGCATCAGTCACTTGGTCCTCTGCCAATACCCAAGTTGCCACAGTGAATGAGAGTGGCCTTGCCAGCGGCGTAGCCATAGGCTCTGCGCTTATTACCGCTTCTTTAGGCTCTGAGGAAACAACGACTGAGCTCACCATCACAGATGCTATTTTAAGTTCAATAGCGTTAACGCCCGTTGACCCAAGCATTGCCAACGGCTTGACCCAGCAGTTGACCGCGACCGCGACTTATTCAGACGGTATCTCGGTTGACATTACGGCGTCAGCCACTTGGTTATCTGCAGATACCGACGTTGCGACAGTAAATGATAGTGGTCTGGCGAGTGCCCTTGCCACGGGTACCTCAGTTGTTACCGCAACTTTCGGTGCTAAATCAGCTACTTCAACGTTAACTGTTACGGATGCGATGTTGAGTTCAATTGCGCTAACACCTGTTGACTCCAGCATTGCCAATGGCTTGACCGAGCAGTTTACTGCTACCGGTACGTATTCTGATGGTACATCTGTTGATATCACCGCCTCAGTGACTTGGTCATCGGCTGATACCAGTGTTGCGACAGTGGTCTCTAGTGGTATTGCAAGAGGTATTGCCACTGGGTCGTCGGTTATTACCGCAACCTCAGGCGCGATATCTGCCACTTCAGTGTTAACGGTTACGGATGCGACATTATCTTCAATTACGGTAACGCCAGCCAATCCAAGTATTCCCAAAGACCAAACGCAACAATTAAAAGCTACAGGGGTTTTCTCTGACGGAACATCGACTGACATCACGGCCTCAGCTGAGTGGTCTTCTGCAAATACCAGTGTTGCTACAGTAAACACTAATGGTCTTGCAAGTGGCGTGGCCTCTGGTACGTCAGATATTAGCGCAACATCAGGTGCAACATCAGGTAGTACGACATTAACTGTCACTAATGCCACATTGAGTTCATTAGTTGTTTCGCCAGCTACTCCAAGCGTTATCAAGGGTATGAGCAAGCAGTTTGCTGCCACTGGCACTTATTCGGACGAATCTGTTCATGATGTATCGACAAAGGTGATCTGGTCATCAACAGATCTCTTAGTAGCAACGATAGATACTAACGGTCTTGCCACTGGTATTGATGCAGGTTCGTCGCTTATTACGGCAACCTTAGACACGATATCCGATGATAGCAACTTGACTGTCATAAATGCGACGCTGGATTCAATTACAGTAACGCCGAGTGATCCGACAATTTCTAACGGTAATACGAAACAGTTCACTGCTACAGGGACTTATTCTGACACTAGCGAAATTAATATCACCTCATCAGTTACTTGGTCATCTGCCGATACACTGGTAGCCACTATGAATGCCAACGGTAAGTCAAACAGCGGTCTCGCTAGCGGCGTTGATGTCGGCACATCCGTCATTAGTGCAACACTAGACGGCAATTCAGCGGAAACGACCCTGACGGTCAAAGCAGCGTTACTCGACAACCCGCTGGCACCTGAATTGGGTGAAGTGGCGCGTTTTGCCATCCTTGCCTCACAGGCCATTACGACCACGAGTGGTTCTGCCATTGTCGGTGGTGACTTGGCGATTCTTGACCAAGCACGCTCTTATTATGCAGGCTTTACCCCTGGAGTGAAGGCAGGCGAACTTGATGAACTGACCAATGGCTTATCTTATGCGGGCGACGACAGCACACCCCCTTATGTTGTTCCGGTGCCTTATGCCTCAATGGTTGCATTTATCAATCAGTCGAGAACTGATTTAGGTATTGCCTATAGCTTTCTCGCGAAAGATCCTAATCCAAATGCTGCTACTCAGGTGCTTCCGATTGAATTGGGTAATCTGACCATGACTCGTGGTGTCTATAAAACGGCATCTAACGTCACTATTCAGACCGGTACTCTTACGCTTGATGCTCAAGGAGAGCCAGATTCTGTGTTCATCTTTACCATAGGCGGTGATCTATCGACTGGTGCTCCAGGTGGCGACATTGTCCTTAGCAATGGCGCACAGGCAAAGAACGTCTATTGGAGAACCGCAGGAAAAACCGTTATCGGCACTGGCACCAGCTTCGCTGGCAATGTCTTCGCTTGGTCAAAAGTGAATGTGCTTACCGATGCTATCGTCACAGGTCGACTAATGGCGGTTACGGAAGAGGTTACTTTGGAATCCAATGATATAACCAAAAAACCTTAGTTTGACGGTCGACTGACACGAGTCGACTTAACAAAAGACCGAGGAGACAGATAGCTTGTCTCCTCAAGGATCCCTAAGCGGTGCTGATATAAGCGCAAAACATTGCGATTTTTAAGCACCGTTACCGGTAAACCATTTACCTATCAATGAATGCCTTTTGGCATAACCGACCATTCACAGCAGCAAAGAAAATCTATTTATCGGCTCTATTCCCGATGAAGGACGTAAGCATTCTTGGTGTTGCGAGGTTAAATTTTTTTAAAGGATACAAAATATGCACACAAGCAAAAAACATTTTACTCAGCCGATGTGGGCTAGCGCCGCAGTGCTGCTTACCTTAGTCGCGGGTTGTAGTGACGATGACAACGAAGCAGCCATTGTGTCCGTCATTGCGCCAGAAGTTGTGCCGGCTATTAATATCAGCAATCCAAGTGATCTTGCGGCTAATGTGGCGATCAACCAACAGGTCACAGTAACCTTCAATGAAGCCATGGATGGGCAAACGATTAATGATGCCAGCTTTATTGTAAAAGATGCCAGCGAAACCGTCGTGGTAGGAGCCGTCTCTTATAATGAAACGAGTCATACCGCTGTGTTTGCCCCAAACAGTGATTTTACGCATAACACTCAGTACCAGGTATCAATCACAACGGATGTAAAAAATGCTAAAGGCGTCGCGCTGACCAGTGGCTTTAGCTGGTCATTTACCACCTCTGCGTTGCATGATGTTATTGCGCCACAAATAGTATCAAACGACCCGGTTGATCTAGCCAAGAATTTTGCTTTGAATAGAAATGTGACCGCTGATTTTAGTGAAGCGCTTGATCCTAATACGGTAAACGGATCCAGCTTTACCTTAAGTGATGGTACAAATCTTGTCCCGGGTGTGATTAGTTTTCAAGGCACTAAGGCAAGCTTCAATCCAGATGATAATTTAGCGGCCAATACGCTCTATACCGCGAGCCTGACTACTGCTATCGCCGATTTGGCGATCCCAGCTAATCTATTAGCGACGAAATTCAGCTGGAGTTTTACCACTAGTGCTGCCGCGGCTCTTGGGCCAAAACCGGTTAACTTAAGCACTGCTGGGGATTTTGCCATTTTGACTAAATCTGGTATTACTAATGTTCCAGCTTCCGCTATAACAGGCGACATCGGTGCAAGCCCTATCACGTCGGCGGCGATGGACAATGTAACGTGTTCTGAAATCAACGGTACTATTTATGGCTCAGACGTCGGATACACAGGGAGTGGTGTAGTTAACTGCTTTAAAGGCGCAGCACCTGATAATACTCTGGTTGCCCAAGCCGTGCTTGATATGGGCACAGCCTATAACGATGCTGCTGGCAGAACGTTACCCGACTATACTGAACTCGGTGCCGGTAATATTAGTGGCATGACGTTAGAGCCAGGTCTATATAAGTGGAGTTCAGGTGTGTTGATCACTACCAATGTGACCCTTTCAGGCAGTGCCAATGACGTGTGGATTTTTCAAATAGCAGGTGACCTTACTCAAGAGGGTGCCAGTCGTATTACTTTAGAAGGCGGCGCTCAGGCAAAAAATATCTTCTGGCAAGTGGCCGGAAGTGCCGGTGTGGCACTTGATACAACAGTGCATTTTGAGGGTGTGGTTTTGGCAGAAAAAGGCATAAGCTTAAATACGGACGCGACGGTTAACGGCAGATTGATGACCCAAACGGCCGCCACCTTAGATCATAATATCGTGGTCGAACCCGCTGAGTAGATCTGCTACTAGCTATGACTAGCACTAATATTCTAGCAATAAAGAGTCTAGCATTAGTCTAGCACTGGCAATATGTCACCATCCTTTGACGCTTCGCGTCGGAAAATCAATATCCGCTAAACTCAGTTTAGCGGATATTTTTATGGTCTTAATCAGCGACGATAGCGACATTCATTGTGATGTATGAACCCGAATGCCCTAAAAGGCTATCACCATAGGTGAAGCTGTTATGAACACCCCACCGACGTCGCTTAGTGTCGGTCAATGGGTTTTCGGCGATGGTGATAAAACCGACACTGAATGCATAAGGCACTGAATGCGTGGAACATTGGGTCCATGCAGCACTGGAGCCGTGGATCACTTCGACAAGCCGACTTGCGGATCGGTTTGTGCCATTGATGGTATAAATTCAGACCCACAGCAGAGTCACAAGACCCATGGCTAAATCAATTCGCCATGCTTACGGACAAGTTGTCATGTCAACATTGAGCATCTGACACCGACAAAAACGGCGCTAAATGCGCCGTTTTTTTATATTAAACAACAAGGTAATCACTCATTAGCTGTTAATATTTGCAGCATTTTTGCAAATTTTTCAATGCCAATTTGCGCTGGTTTAGGTAAGTTCTCTAATTCAATAGACAGCAACATATTTTTGACTTCTAACCCTAATTCAGTATCCCCTTCAATGCGTAATTTACGCTGGAAAAAGAGTGTGTCTGGATCTTCTTTACCTGCCGCAACCAAAACTAACTCAGGCACATTGGCACTGAATGTCACATCGGGCTGAGTAAAAGATCGCACCTGTAATTGTGTGTCCATACTCACCTCAAAACGTAAACCAATATCGTCGACACAAATACCAACCCACTTTTGCTGTAGAAAATGGAGTTCATCTGACATCAATTGTTCAGCTAACACTAAATTCAGTAGTTTATTGATGACGATTATTTTTAACTTTTCCGGCATCACGTTCAATGAACGACGGCTAACTTGAGGCGCAAAATGTAACAACTGTTGCGATAAGTGTTGCGATAATTGTTGTGTAAACGCTTGAGCCATCGAGAGTACCTACTTGGAAATAGAACGAGTAATAGAGTCAGTTTACTGGTAATTGATCTAACGAAACCTGTTTTAAATCAAATCATGTTAACTCAATCACATTTACACTCCTCTTCTTAAAAAAAAATGAGCACACCAAAATGGAACTCTTATGCCCCGCAGGTAATTTAGCGTCACTGAAAGCCGCGTTCAATGCCGGCGCTGATGCGGTTTACCTCGGACTTAAAGATGACACCAATGCGCGTTCGTTTGCAGGCTTAAACTTTTCGGCCTCACAGCTAACGCAAGCCACCCAATTGGCCCATCGCCAAGGCCGAAAAGTCTTTTTAACTCTAAACACCTTTCCTAAACCCGGTGAAGAACATCGTTGGTATCAAGCCGTCGATTTAGCGGCACAGTTAAACATGGATGCACTCATAGTAGCGGATCTATCATTGCTCGATTATGCCCACCAGCACTACCCGCACCTTCCCTTGCATTTATCAGTACAAGCCAGTGCCACAAACCTAGGTGCATTGTCATTCTATCAACAGGCTTTTAATATTGAGCGTGCAGTGTTGCCACGAGTGCTGTCAATGAAACAAGTTCGAGATTTAGCCAAAGTGAGCCCGGTTGAACTTGAAGTCTTTGCTTTTGGGAGTTTATGCATCATGGCTGAAGGACGCTGTCATTTATCATCTTATGTCACAGGCCAATCACCTAATACAGGCGGCTCATGTTCCCCTGCTAACCATGTGCGCTGGCAAGATGCTGGCAGCGACAAGCTGACTCGGCTCAATGATGTCTTAATCGATAAAGCCGATGCGAGCCAACAACTAGGTTATCCCGTGGTCTGTAAAGGCCGTTATGTTGCCGAATACGATCATGACGCAAAATATTTACTGGAATCACCTACCAGTTTAAACACCTTAAGCTTATTACCTGAACTTGCCCGAGCGGGGATCAAATCACTCAAAATTGAAGGCCGTCAGCGCAGCCCTGCTTATGTTAGCCAAGTCACTCACGTTTGGCGCAGTGCTATCGACGCTTATTTGGCCAGTCCCGAGTCTTTTTGCGAACAACCGCAATGGTCACAAGCGTTAGCAAAAGTATCTGAAGGTCAAATTACTACATTGGGCGCTTATGAGCGTCAATGGCAATAAGGTTGCACAATGAAAATATCACTTGCTCCAATTAGTTACTGCTGGTCAAAAACTGACGTTGAACATTTCTATGATCAAGTCGCGTTAAGTAATATCGATACCGTTTATTTGGGTGAAACCGTGTGCAGTCGCCGTCGTGAACTGAAGTTTAACGACTATCTTAACCTTGCCAATATGCTTAAATCTCACGGTAAGCATGTGGTGCTATCGACCATGGCACTAATAGAAGCACAATCTGAACTCAATGAGCTAAAACGGGCGATTGAGAATGGTGATTTCAGTATTGAAGCCAATGATATGGCTGCGGTGCATTATGCGCACCAAGCCAAAGTTCCCTTTGTGTGCGGACCAACAATTAATAATTACAATCGAACCAGTCTTGATTTATTGCATCAAAAAGGGATGTTCCGTTTTGTGATGCCTTGCGAACTATCACAACAATGGTTAAGTTCAGTTATTAATCAAGGCAATAAACCTAAGTTTGAAATTGAAGTGCTCGGCCACGGGTATTTACCATTAGCTCATTCTGCGCGTTGCTTTACCGCCAAACATTACCAACTTCCTAAAGACAAATGCCAAACAATTTGCCAACGACACAGCAAAGGTTTACTGGCTCAAACCCAGGATTCGCAACCTTTATTACGCTTGAACGGTATTCAAACGCAGTCAGCGGCACAGGTGAATCTGATTAAGCAAATCCCACAGATGGTGGATATGGGCATTGATTATTGGCGGATATCGCCCAATAAATTAACCGATATTGCCATGGGTTCAGATCTTGCCCATGCATTAGAGCATGCAAAAAACAACTCACTGAATATTGAAACCCTGATCAAAAAACAGTTAAATGATCAAAACCATGCATCGATTATCAATCATCATTGTAATGGTTATTGGTTAGGATTACCCGGCATGGACTGTGCCTAAAATCCCAAAAACCTTCCGAATGGGTCCTGAATATACCCAAGTCACTTCAACATGCTCGTTTCAAAGATCCCTTAGGATAACTGAAAAAGGCAGTGATTGAAGAGAAAGGTCACGCCCTTTTTAATATCACTATTTCTAAGTCCTAAGTCCTAAATCCTAAGTCCTAAATCCTAAGTCCTAGTATCTAGTATCTAGCAGACTGAAGGTCGCTCTAGCAGCCGTAGGTGCCCTATTCCGAGAACCTTGAACTCTAATCCTGTATTTCGAGGTTGTGGGGTATAAACGCACTCGCGCCATGAATGAAAGTGAGCATCACGAGAAGGATATCCGTGCTCATTAATGGCGCTAAAACAATGCATATCAACATAAAGCCAAAGATAAAACACCTTAGCAACAAATATCCAATCTAATGATTAGATTAGGGTTTTATTATATACCCTGACCTTTTCCCTAAGTAAATATCTACTCACATTTAACTAATATCTATTCGACTCAGTATTCGTTTTACATACAGCAGATAAGGGGGTAACCTTGCCTACCCAAAAAACACAACTGAATGGACATTCAATTTCTGTCCATGATAAACCGTTGGGTAGCACAGCTGGCCAACTTAAAGCACATAAGTAAGGTGTATTTAACGTGACACAAAAAACACATAGCATTAAAACAATTCTCACCTTTATTATTCCGTCACTGATTGGCTTACTACTGTTTATGACGCCTATCAATATTGAAGGTTCGATTACCATTCCAATTGCCATTATCTCAAAAGCATTGCAAAGCCAAATGGGCAGCTCGATCCAGCTTATTGTTACCTGCATCGTTGTATTAATGGCATTAGCCTCGTTGCTCACGAGGCTCATTAATCCTAAATTCGTGCGTAAAAGCACTTTTTTACGCACCTTGCTGAAAGTGAATTTATTTTGGTTAGCCATACGAATATTAGGCGCAATCTTTATCGTGATGGTTTATTTGCAAGTGGGACCAGAAGCCATTATTTCATCGGCAACCGGTGGCTTAGTACTGAATGATTTAGTGCCTGTACTGTTTTCAGTATTCATCTTTGCTGGCATGTTATTACCACTATTACTCAATTTTGGTTTATTGGAATTTTTTGGCACTTTATTGACTAAAGTGATGCGTCCCATATTCAATTTACCCGGACGCAGTGCCATTGACTGTATGGCCTCTTGGCTAGGTGACGGCAGTGTGGGTATTTTAATGACCACCAAACAATACGAAACTCGTTTTTATACCGCGCGCGAAGCGGCTGTTATTGGCACAACCTTCTCTGCGGTGTCGATAACCTTTAGCCTAGTGGTCATATCACAAGTCAAACTTGAACACCTTTTTGTCCCGTTTTATCTCACTGTGTGTTTAGCCGGTTTTGTTGCCGCAATCATAGTACCTAAATTACCTCCGCTGTCATGGAAAAAAGATAATTACATCGATGATACCCCTCGCCATGAAGATGACGAAACCATCCCAGCCAGTCATGGGGTATTTTCGTGGGGATTTGAACAAGCAATGCATCGCGCCTCTAAGGCCGGTGGGATCAAGCATGTCCTAACTGAAGGGGTTAAAAACGTTGTTGATATGATATTTGGGGTGATCCCGGTTGTTATGGGTATTGGTACCGTCGCATTGGTGTTAGCTGAACATACCCCTCTTTTTAACTACTTAGGTATGCCATTTATTCCACTATTAGAGCTGCTGCAAATCCCTGAAGCCACCGCAGCGTCGAAAACGATTGTGGTGGGATTTGCCGATATGTTTATTCCCTCCATTTTAGCCAGCTCTATTGAGTCAGACTTAACCCGTTTTGTTATTGCCGCATTATCGGTCACTCAGCTTATTTATATGAGCGAGGTAGGTGCTCTTTTGATTGGTAGTAAAATCCCAGTTAACTTTTTTGAGCTATTCGTTATCTTTATTTTAAGAACCTTAGTGACGCTTCCTATTATTGCATTAATGGGCCATTTACTGGTGTAGTTGAAGCAAGAGAACTTAATAACTCAATATAAAAAAGGAGCACAACGTGCTCCTTTTTTATGCTAAATATTCTCTGCGTAATCAACAAAAATCAAGTATGCTTGAAAGATAAACATTGACTCAGTGTCATAGCGGTACTGATAAATAAGGGTAAACCATGGACAACAGGCGTAAATTTTCTCGTATATTATTTGATGCCAGTGCTTATATCGCACAAACAGAACAAACTTGGCGAACTAAGATTTTAGATTTAAGTCTCAATGGTGCATTAGTTGAGCTACCGCTAGGATATACCGGTCAACTCAATAGCATCTTAACTCTCGAATTTATGTTACCTGATTCTGATATCGAACTAAAAATGCAAGCCGCCATTGTGCATAAAACACCTGAGCACCTTGGCTTAAAATGTACTCATATCGATGTTGAAAGTATTACTCACCTTCGCCGAATTATTGAACTGAATATGGGTGATGCAGAATTATTAAATCGTGAAATTACGTCTTTAATCACTCCTGTACCTTAAAAATTGACCAATAATCATTGTCAGTAAATATGCCAAAAGGGTAAGTCAATGACCTACCCTGTTAATCGCAGGTTCCAGCGCTATCAATTGAGGGTTATTTAATTAGTTCAAGTAACTCATGGATAGTTTTAACGGGGATAATTTTTGCGCCAAGCCCTTCCATGGTTTTATGATAATTACGAAATGGAATAAAAATTTCCGTAAACCCATGCTGCGCAGCTTCCTTTACCCTCGGCACACCACTATCAATTGGGCGCACATCGCCGTTTAAGCTCAACTCCCCCATGATGCAAGTCGTTCTAGGCACGACAAAGTCATTTAAACTGCTCAATAATGCGGTTACAAGCGCTAAATCGATACAGGTTTCTGACTCATCAATTTTCAAACCGCCCACTATATTAAAAAACGTATCATGGAATATCTTAGTTTTAGTATGTTTACGTAAAATACCGGTTAACATCTTAATTCGATTCATGTTTAATCCAACACACACGCGTTGTGGGAACTCGGATTCAGTTTCCGTGGTTAAACATTGTATTTCTAACAGTAAGTTACGGTTACCTTTACGTATACAAGTAATAGTCGAACCCGGTGAGTCAGTGGTCGAGCCTGATAGGAATATTTCGCTTGGGTTATCAACGCTGAGCATACCGCGCTCACTCATGCGGAATATACCCACGGTATCAACATCGCCAAAACGGTTTTTATTGGCGCGCAAAGTCCGAATTTGACCGTCATTGGTATCAATATGTAACAATGCATCCACGATATGCACTAAGGTTTGCGGGCCGGCAATTTCGTTATTTTTATTCACATGAGCAATAATAAACATAGTGACATTATTTTTTTTACAATATTGGGTAAAGGCCTGTGCCGCTGTTTTAACTTGTGAGGGTGACCCTGGGCTACCATTTGCCGCATCAGTAACCACAGCTTGAATAGAATCAATCACGGCAAACTTGATTTGCTTAGCGTCTAGCTCCTCAATAATGGCTTCTACGCTGGTTTCAGACAGCAGATACAAGTTATCTTCGTTGTAATTAAGCTTTAAACGATTAACCCGGTTTTTAAACTGAGATAATGACTCTTCAGCCGTACAGTACAATGAAGCCATTGATTGCGACATTCTCGCGACCAAATCAGATAACAGGGTTGTTTTACCCGCACCAGGATCACCTGAAATAATATTCACCGACCCTGTTGTTAAGCCACCGCTTAATACTCGGTCCAACTCCCCTATCTGAGTCAGTCTTTTTTCGGCGTCCTCTGACTCAACTTCACTGAGTTTTTTCGAGCCGCCGCCGACTCCACCCGCATACCCGAGTACCGATGAGCGTGACGTTGAACTCTTTGATGCTGATAATTTCATTTCGACCAAAGAATTCCACGCACCACAACGACACTGCCCCTGCCAACGCGGATAATCTTGGCCACAATCGTCACAAACAAATGTCATTTTTGGAGCTTTAGCCATGTTAATTCCCATGTTGTAAATCAATTAAATACATTACGATTCAACTTATTCAGTCCCAGCCCTAATAAATAATCGCTATTAAGACACTATTTTTACTGCTTATACTTATCATCAACAACAAGGAAAAATGGCTGCTTAAACAACTCATACCTATAACAACAATAACAAGGATATTTAGCCAGAGCGTTGCCAACGGTTACAATCTTGTCCACACACGATATAAATAAGCGATAAGTGAGTAGCAAGTTGCACTTGTTATTAGTTACTTGTTACTTGTTACTTGTTACTTGAACCCAGCGTGACTAAGCGTTAGATCAATGCCACGTTATCATTAATACACTAGGTTAATATTAATGGCGGATCAATTACCCACAATATCATTTCAGCATACTTCTCGAACATCACTGAAATATATATTACTATAAAGATCAGCAATTTCTTGCCGATAAAGATATCAGCCAGACTCACCATAAGCATTTGAAACGACATAATAATGAGTTTAGACAATCACAGTGCATTAATTGAACAACTCAAACCACTGTTCATGGAACCTGATTTTCAGGACGTGTTCGAACAGTTAACTTTTGACGAATCTAATTCAACCCGTTTTCTTTTGAAAATGGAGTTAAACCGTATCTCATCTTTATGCACCCGAATTATTGATTTGCGTCATAAAACGGAACTGCCCTGTGAAGAAGTCATCGTCGCCAATCAAAAGCACTTTCTAGACGCACCCGCTAAAGAAGCCTTGTTACAAGCACTGCCGTTATACCGTAACAAATATACCCTAGGGGTATATGAGCACGTTATACAAACCCATAAATCACGGCGCATTAAGCTAAGAGAAAATGGCCCTGTCGAGATTGTTAACCAAGAAAATCCATTTCTTGTACCTGGAGTCGTACTCGGCAGCTACTTTAATCGCTGCGAAGAACGCATGAATTATAGCATTCGGATTATGGTTTCTCAGCAAGGAATAACTGAAGTTAATGGCGTTACCCTTGATTTATCCGTCGGCGGTGCCCGCATTAAGTTGCCATTAAAACATCACTTAGACCAAGACAAGCCATTACGGGTAAAGCTACTAGAACTCGGTGATGAATTTTACCTAGAAGATTTACAGCAAGGCGTTGATTATCAAATAGTCGATATTCAAAATAAAGATGATAGTGCTATCTTTAGACTGAAAAGACTTGGCGGCGCAGAGGCATTAGATAACGTGCTATCCAAGCTTATCCGCAGCTATAAATTTCGTTATAAAGTGGATGTCAACGACGTCATTGTAACGGCGACAGGATTGGGTTATGAACGTCACTACTTGCCGCTATTAACGCATTTACCGCTGTTTGCTTCTATTATTGACGGCAAGCCAGAGATAACCCACCAATTGCTGGGTAGAGGTAACCAACCGATCCAACATTATTTTCAAGATGAAAATAAAATCAGTCAGTTGCCTAGTTTAATTAATAGCAAGCGCTTAAGCCAACTTATCAAATACCCAAGCAATAGCGATTATTGCTACCTCTTCAGTTTTACCCATAAGACTAACGGTAAATTATATTTTTATTCTGCTAACTTAGCAGAGCTTAAAGCGACCAAAAATATCCATTTATTTCTAGGCTTTGCCTCAGCAAAAGCCAGTTGGCGAGTGTTTAAAATTATCACCCAGCCGATTGATCACAGTAAAAACTACAAAACATCTACCTTACCGGGTGATGATGCACGATATGCTGCCCTAACAGAGCAACAATTATCTCAATTTAGCCATACTTTACAATTAATTGATTTAACTAATAAAGATGCTCGTAAAGACTATCAATCTTGGTCTGTTCAATCCGATGTTAATGGCCTAAAGATTTTTGCTCAAGCTAAAGTTAACCAAAACAATATCAAAAAAGTATCCATGCCATTTAGTGAACGGCGCCATGAGGCTCGATTCGTGTTTAAAACCTTAGTGACGATCGAACAAGGTGGTAAACAGGTTACAGGCATCTCTCATGATATTTCGAGCAGAGGTTTACAGCTGACTTTAGAACAATCAACTAACTTTACTGAACCTGGTGCCGTGTCATTGTCATTTCCACGTCTTCAAGCCGCAGCTGGCAAGGCCAATTTAACCCATTTACCTTATCAATTAATTCGTAGCAGGATGAATGGATTGACCTTGCATTTAAGTGCCACCATTGGTCATTCACCGCACGAAGGCGTCGAGTTTTTAAATAAACTCATTGCCCACAATAAACAAAAACTCGAACAATTATCAGATAATGAAGGTCAACAAAAAGAATTGGCCGATGGCATGAAAAACCTTGTTATGCGTCAGTTACCTGGGGTGCCTTACTTTATCGAAAAAACAGTAAAAGCCGCAAAAATGGCTTATATAGGTATCGGCACGACAACCGACGAAATCAGCCATCTATTTGCCCAAGACAGTGACAAAGTGCTGCAGTACAATTTACTGCCACTATTGGACAACAATGTATTAAAACAACAGATTATAGATCCTCTCAAATTGATGAAACCGAATCACGAAATGGGCTTTTTTGAGGTGTTTATGCAACTCACTCGCCATCCTAGAGGTGCAGTGCAGATCCAATGTAAGCTCAAATCTGAACTGGGTAACAACGCGCAACAGATTCAATTTATTACCCAGAGTAAAAAAGTCGGTCGCTTTATGGCATTAAGAGTGTATGTAGGAGCAACAGACAAGCCCGATATGAGCTATATTAGACGCGAGCTAGAATATATCCACATTCATGCTCACCACCGAGCAAAGCAGTTGGAAGAACAATTGTGGAAAGTTATCGGTTCAGGTGAATTATTGGATATTACCACTGAAGTTGAAATCCGTTTCCCGAGTGTAATGACGCTTGCTTAACCAATCTTTAACTCACTTCAACTCGGCTTAAGATCTGGGATAAATAAACCACAATAAGAGTATTTGACCTATTTAATATCGAACTTGAGGTTTGTTTTGCTAACAAGGCGCATCGAGCTAGCCTATTGCAAGTTAATATAACGCAGTGAGCGGGACAAAGGATTGTTTGATAACCGTTTATTATCCCGAACTAAGGTTAACTAACCTGACAATGATAAATACCATTGTTTAATTTGTACAAAGTGATCTTGCTCGGCTTGTCGATCAGTCAACATCCCCGCATGATCATAGTCCAATAAATTGCCCTTTTCTTTGGCGAGCAAAGTGTACTTAACCTGGCTAAAACCGCATTCATCTATCATATCGCGCACATCGGATGGATTGCCTAAAACATGATCGTTTTTACCAGCGATAAACCATGCTGGCGGCCACACTGCTTTTGCTGCCGCTTGGGCATAATGAAAATTATCGTCATGATCAATCCAATCACCCCTGACCCAATCAATGGTTTGTAATAATGATGCACTGCTCTCATTATCCATGCCGACGCGAAATCGACTGGCGTCAAAATAGCCTTGCCTGGCAATGCAAAATGGCGCAAACCGATTCCAGAAAAAATCGACCATCAACCATTTTTTAAGTGATCTCACCTTGATAGTACGTTTACAACCAAAGGTGAGTAACGAGGCAACGCTTGACTGTAAATGAGTATACCGAGCCAAGCTGCTCGCCATTAATACCCCGCCCCATGAATGGGCACACCAATGCACTTTATTAACTAAAGGATGACGCTGTAAAATAAACTGTTGCACCAATGGCAATTGTTCACGGATCACCTCACCTTGACCCAAAGTAAAGTCGCGATGAATTTTAGGCTCACTTAACCCTCGCCCCGCGGTATCCATCACATAAATATCAAAGCCAGCTTTAGCTAAAAAACAGCCTAAACCACGGCCTGAGTCACTATAAAACACCCGTCCATTAGACATAGCACCATGCAGCATCAAAATAGGCACCCCAAGAGCCGTTGGCGTAGTATGACGAATGTGTCGCAGATGCAATTGGCCATTACGGTAAGGGATAAACAGTGAGTCTTGTTGGATATCTGTTGTCAAAATAGGCAGTTATGTTAGTAATAATGAATCTCAAACTAACACTACTGCCGTGAAACACAACTAGAATAGCGTCTTCATTCTAGTGGTAACCTTAATGCTTATCCTGAGCTAAGATGATGTAATACCATTTATCAGTATGTACACTGCACCAACGACCTACCCGCTACGCCTGTAATAAAAACACTAACGCACGTAAATCAACAGCTTGCCTTATATTAGCACATCTGCAGCGGCAATTAATGTAGGCTTGCCATTCATCAGAATGCACACTGCGCCAACTGCCTACCCGCTACGCCTGTAATAAAAACACTAACGCACGTAAATCAACAGCTTGCCTTATATTAGCACATCTGCAGCGGCAATTAATGTAGGCTTGCCATTCATCAGAATGTGCACTGCGCCAACGACCTACCCGCTACGCCTGTAATAAAAACACTAACGCGCGTAAATCAACATGGTGTATTGACACATCTGCAGCGGCAATTAATGTAGGCTTGCCATGAAATGCCACACCTAAATCGGCAGCTTGGATCATCGCAATGTCATTGGCACCATCACCAATCGCCACTCGTTGCCCTGATGCAATGGCCCATTGTTCGGCGCACTGACTAACCACTTTCGCCTTAAATTGAGCATCAACAACTTGACCAGTCACTTCGCCACTGAGCTTGCCATCCACAATAACCAGTTCGTTGGCAAACGCGGCATCCAGACCCAGTAATGTTTTTAAATAGCTCACAAAGGGTGTAAAACCACCGGATGCGACCACCAATTTCCATTGATGCGATTTTAGCTCGGCTAACATGGCTTCAAGACCGGGCATTAACGGTAACGTATCGCACAGTTCTTGAATAATGGCAGCATCGGCACCAGCAAGCTTACTGACCCGTAGCCTTAAAGACTGCTCAAAATCTAACTCACCACGCATTGCGCTTGCCGTGACTGCGGCAACGCCTTCACCAACACCGGCCATGGCAGCGAGTTCGTCAATACATTCAATGTCAATGGCTGTAGAGTCCATATCCATCACTAACAAACCCGGTTGATTTAGGCGTGCTAAAGGTTGTTGAATAAGTACAATTTCAGCGGCTATGTTCTGTGGAAATGATGCAATCCATTTATCATTTACTGTTTGAGTCGACAGTTCAAAACCTAATAAATCATTCTGCCTGACTAGCTTTGCGATATGAGCATCGGATGAAATTAACGATAACCAAGATTCAATCTCAGTTGAGCATTCAACACTAAAAATAATCCGACAACGATACGGAAAATAAGATTGTAAGCTCAGTAAATAATCAGATTCTTGATAACGATATAATACACGTCCTAGATGTTGATATTTATCACAAATATCTGAAAACAAGAAATTTAGTAAGACATTGTCACGTTGTTCCAGCATCAATATGGCCTCTTAGTATGTTACGACTATCTACTGACAAATTTTTCGATTAATATAGCTTTTTGATGATTCTGTGTAATGGGACCGGCACTTAATGGCTGCTCGACAAAAACAGCCTCAAGACAGCTTCCAATTAAATAGAAAAAACACTAAGGATTAAAGTGATTTTTGTTAAAGGTCTTAAGAAAAGACAAAAATTCAGCAGGATTGTGCAAATCATAGTGGCAATAGCGCTGATCTTCGGTCTGATGTACTTGTGGCAATCGAGTTTACGTAATGGTCAAAAATTACTAAATTCACAAACAAAAGTGATGGCAAGATTGTTAGCACAGCAAGCCGCTAATGGTGCCGCTCCGGCGATGTTTCTGCAAAATGATGAACAACTGCAATGGTTAGCATCAGCACTGGCTGCAGATCCCAAAGTGATGTCGGTCAATATCTATAATTCGCAAGGTGTCAGGTTAGCCTTTGCCCAAAGCGTATCTTATGAAAGCTTAGAAGCGGACTCAGAGGCGTTAAAAGGCTTATTAAAGCCGTATCCTCCTTTAATTGAAAACGTCATTCAAGATGATAACAATTTAGGCTATGTCGAAGTGCGTTTAAATCTGGATATCTTTTTTGACGAAATTAAAATCTTGCATGAACAGAATATGGAATTACAGCAAATGATGTTGATCGTAGCGGGCTTCATTGGCTTATTACTTTCACGGGCTTTATCATTTAAACGAGCAGATTTTGATCGCCGAAGGACTCGGGTCAAATTACATAAAAAAACCAAAAAAATATCGTTGACTCCCCAGCCGACTTCCGAAGCCGATACCGATACCGATACTGATAAAAGCCAGTAATCTACAAAACAAAAATGGGCACTAATCAGTGCCCATTTTATTATGTACAGTAAAAAATGTACCGTAAAGATTAGAACGTTAACGCTGCATCTAACGTCATAATAATCATGTCGCTGAATGTTGTTTGACGCTCATCAGATGTGGTTTTCTCACCAGTACGGATATGGTCTGATACTGTCGCAACACATAAGGCTTTAGCGCCTAACTCATGTGCAACACCATATAAACCAGCGGCTTCCATTTCGACGCCTAAAATGCCCATTTTCTCCATAACATCAAACATTTGTGGATCTGGAGTGTAGAATAAATCAGCTGAAAATACATTACCAACACGGACTTTAGTGCCATGTGCTTTAGCAGAGTCAACCACTGCACTTAATAAACTGTAATCAGCAATTGCGGCAAAGTCATTATCTTTAAAGCGTAAACGGTTCACTCTAGAATCAGTACAAGCACCCATACCAATAATCACGTCGCGTACTTTTACGTCAGTGCTAATCGCACCACAAGTACCAACACGGATTAGGTTCTTAACACCGTAGTCTTTGATTAACTCGTGTGCATAGATAGAGCAAGATGGAATGCCCATACCTGACCCCATAACAGAAATACGTTTACCTTTATAAGTACCGGTAAAACCTAGCATGTTACGAACGTCAGTGACTTGTTCAACATTTTCTAAAAATGTTTCAGCTATATATTTCGCACGAAGTGGATCGCCAGGAAATAAAACTGTCTCAGCAAATGCGCCTTCTACTGCATTAATGTGTGGTGTAGCCATTTGTATAACCCCTATATTTATATATTATTTAGTATTGCTTAATTATGTTTACAGTTTAGCAAAACCATTGAACTTTAAATAGAACCGTCGTTTGCAATTATGGCTAATTAATAAAAGATTCACCATAATCCATTGGTTCTAGTTCAAAATAACTCGCAATAGACTGACCAATATCAGCAAAAGACTGACGACGCCCCAATGAACCCGCAGGTAAACCTGCACCATAGGCTAATACAGGAACACGCTCACGAGTGTGTTCAGTGCCAACCCAAGTAGGATCGCAGCCGTGATCAGCAGTGAAAACCACTAAATCGTCAGGTTGCAAAATCGCTAACAGTTCGGGTAAACGCGAATCGAAATACTCAAGTGCTTTAGCATAACCAGCGGTATCACGGCGGTGGCCATAATGAGAGTCAAAATCAACAAAATTAGTAAATACTATGGTGTTATCACCAGCACGGTTAATTTGCGTTAATGTTTGATCAAATAATTCTTCAAGCCCGGTGGCTTTAAACTGCTGAGTAATACCACTGTGAGCATATATATCAGAAATCTTACCGATACTCACCACGTCACCGCCAGCGTCTTTAAGCTTATCTAATACGGTTGGCGCAGGGGGCAATACTGCATAATCATGACGGTTACCAGTACGCACAAAATCAGCAGCGCCAGTTCCGACAAACGGACGTGCAATCACACGGCCAATGTTATAAGGCTCTAACTCTTCACGGGCGATTTTGCACAAGTTGTATAAGTTTTCTAAACCAAAGCTTTCTTCATGACAAGCGATTTGGAAAACAGAGTCTGCAGAAGTATAGAAAATAGGCTTGCCTGTTTTCATGTGCTCTTCGCCTAACTCTTCTAGAATTTTAGTACCCGATGCATGGCTGTTGCCTAGAAAATCTTCTAAACCAGCACGCTCAAGAATTTTATCAGTTAACTCTTTTGGGAATGAGTTGGTCAAATCACTAAAATAGCCCCATTCATAGAGAACAGGAACACCGGCCATTTCCCAGTGCCCACTTGGGGTATCTTTACCTGAACTTAATTCGTCTGCATGGCCATAAGCACCAATGATCTCGACATTATCATCAAATCCTGCAGCAAACTGACCCGTGCTTTCAAAACCAGCATGGCCTAAGCCTAAGCGAGCAAGATTAGGCAACTTCAATGGCCCTTGACGGCCGATATCCGCTTTACCTTCTGCACAAGCTTGAGCGATGTGACCAAAAGTATCTGAGCCAACATCACCAAACTTATCGGCATCAGTAGCAGCTCCAACTCCAAAAGAGTCGAGCATTAAGATAAAAGTACGTTTCATTATGTCTTTCCTTTATAAATCTGAAGCGCGAATATAACGATAAATTTCAGGCGTCTTCTCAGGCGCGCTATCGCCAATAATAACCGCTTGCTGAATAGCCGCGGCAGCTTCTGCAAACGCATCTTCAGATTGAGCATGGATCATCGCTAACGGGATATCTTTGTTAACTGCCTGACCGAGTGCGCATACTTGAGTTAATCCAACACTATAATCCAGTGTATCTCCTGGTTTGCGACGTCCGCCACCTAAGGTCACAACCGCTAAACCAAGTTCTCGTGTATCCATTTTGTAAGCAAAGCCAGAGGTATTGGCATAGACAGGGCGAATAATCTTCGCGTGAGGTAAATACTTATCGTATGACTCAACAAAATCTGTTGGGCCACCTAAACCCGCCACCATTTTAGCAAATGCCTCTGCCGCTTTACCATTGTCTAATACAGCATTAAGCTTATTACGTGCTTCGGCTTCGTTGTGTGCTATACCACCTAAAACAAGCATTTCTGCACATAAACCCATGGTGACCGCATATAAACGAGGGTTACGATATTGACCTGTTAAAAAGTTAATCGCCTCACGCACTTCAACCGCATTACCTGCGCAAGAAGCCAATACCTGATTCATGTCGGTCAGCAATGCAGTTGTTTTTGTGCCAGCACCATTAGCTACCGCGGTAATACTACGAGCTAATTCTTCAGATGCCTCGTAGGTTGGCATAAATGCGCCACTGCCTACTTTGACATCCATTGCGAGCGCATCTAAACCTGCGGCTAATTTTTTAGATAAAATTGAGGCGGTGATAAGTGAAATAGATTCAACCGTTGCGGTATTATCGCGGATTGAATAAAAACGTTTATCGGCAGGAACAAGATCGCCCGTTTGGCCAATAATGGCCACACCAGCATCTTTTACCACTTTGCGGAATAATTCACTTGACGGTTCTGTTTGATAACCTGGAATAGCATCAAATTTATCTAGCGTACCGCCAGTATGACCTAGGCCACGCCCCGAAATCATCGGCACATAACCACCACAAGCCGCCGCCATAGGGCCAAGCATTAGGCTTATGACATCGCCTACACCACCGGTACTATGTTTATCAATAATAGGGCCATCAAGGCCGAGTGAATCCCAATTTAATACGGCTCCGGAATCACGCATTGCTATCGTTAATGCAATACGTTCGTCCATATTCATATCTTTGAAGTACACCGCCATGCCGAACGCAGCAATTTGGCCTTCAGAAACCGTGTTATGGGTGATGCCATCAACAAAAAATTGAATTTCTGCAGTACTTAGTGCATCGCCGTTACGTTTTTTACGGATAATCTCTTGAGCAAGAAACATATTGAGTCCCTATTAGGCAATCCAACACCTTTAGGATCGCCATTAATATCTGGAATGTCATCAATTGATGACGCTTTGCATAACGATAATTCATCATCCAAAGTGGCTATTAGCGCATCGTACGAATTAGTAGCCTGAAGTAGGCGTAGGCGCTTCAGTCAATTCGAGCGTATGCAACAAGCTATTTAATAAGCTAGATGCACCAAAACGGAATGTCTGAGGACTGACCCAATCTGCACCTAAAATACGCTCAGCTAAGGCTAAAAACTCTGCCGTTTTCGCTGCATCTCGCACGCCGCCAGCAGGCTTAAACCCAACCTGACGGTTTTTCTCGCTGATGACGGTTAACATAATTTCAGCAGCTTCAAGCGTGGCATTAACCGCAACTTTCCCCGTCGAAGTTTTGATGAAATTAGCACCTGCATCAATCGCTAATTCAGAGGCTTTACGGATAAGTGCTGGATCTTTTAACTCACCAGATTCGATAATGACTTTTAACAAGACATCATCACCACACTCTTCTTTACACGCTTTAACCAGTTCAAAGCCAACCGTCTCATTGCCTGCCATTAAAGCACGGTATGGGAACACAACATCAACTTCATCAGCGCCATAGGCAATGGCAGCGCGAGTTTCTAATACCGCTATAGCGATATCATCATTACCGTGTGGGAAGTTGGTCACTGTAGCAATCTTAATGTCTTCACAATCAAGTTCATTAAGTGTTTTACGTGCAATAGGAATAAAGCGAGGATAAATACAAATCGCCGCAGTATTACCCGCTGGAGACTTGGCTTTGTGGCATAAATCGATCACTTTTTGATCGGTATCATCGTCATTTAACGTGGTTAAATCCATTAATGAAATACCGCGTGACGCCGCTTTTTTTAAATCAGTCATAATTGCTCTCCGAAACGAAAAATCAAAGTCGATAATTTTTTTCAGGCAACACTATGTAGCTGGCATATTATTATAATTATGGCCGGGCCTTCAGTATTGCCAGTAAATCTAGGTGATATTTACTAACCTAAGTATTCAATCTGATAACGAGTACCACGACTTGAATCCTTGAAGACCGGAAAAGGTAAAACAAAGACATTTGTTTCAACTATTCCGCGAAAAATCCTTTTTAGCGCGTAAAAATAAGACCTTGTAGAGTACAAACCTTTATATAAAAACACTATTATTAGACAATGATTTTAAATGAAAGTTCGATATCCTTGTTACGGTAAAATATGGAGCCGCTAAACGCGGCTCCATTAAATTATATCTTAAACAACTAGATTTTGTAAGTTGCGGTAAGGAAATGAGTCCAACCAGTAGTATCTAAACCACCCCAGAATTCATTCTTAAACGCGTTATCATTTAAGCCATATGCATGGTAGAAGTACTTACCACCATAACCTAGAGCAAAACGGTCTGTGTGATAATAAAGACCGAAGAATGCAGCTCCACCGTGTTCAGTGTTATTAAAGTCACCATCGGAATTTGTACCAGAATATTCTTCATCCATATCGAATTGGTAATCGACATAGCCTTGGAAAGATAGAAAGCTCTTATCTTCAAAGAAAACAAATGGCTTGAACCAGTTAGCCGAGAATTGGTAACCATTCCAGTCTTTACGGTTAATGTCATAAGCACCATAAAGGTTCATGCCAGTTTTACCTAACCATGGAACCATTACATCCGCACCAACACCCCAGAAAGACATGTTAACATCGCCAGCACCATTGCCATCTGTATTGATAGCGCCGCCACCCCAGTTAAATAGAGTAGATAAGTATACTTCTTGAACTGGGCCTAAAGATAAATCAGTACCCGTAATGGCATCAAGAGAAAAACGAGGAGCGAACTTCATGAACATTTTGCTCGCGCCGTCAGCTTTATCGCCTGAATCACTGTTACCTAAGTTGAACACATCAACATAACCATAGAGGTCAACAAAACCAGAACGACCGCCAAACTCCATTTCTAAATAGTTATGAGTAGCTTCATCTTCGTTTGCAATTGGATGCTCATCTATTGCATACATAATGTTAAACTGCATCCAATTATAATCGTTAGCATGAATGTCGCCAGTTTGCTCGGCAGCAGAAACAGTAAATGCAGAACCTGCTAGTGCAACTGTACTTGCTAATACTAAAGTATTTAATTTTTTCATCATCAACCCCATGTATATTATTTAACTATCTTCTTAGATAGCACTTCTTTTTAGTCATTCGTATCTTACCGTTACTGATATTAATCTCAATATTTAATCGATAAAAAACGAATACAAAATTCTATTTTGTGAACAATGTCGCGACTTTTTGTCTACGAATTGTTAACACTTTGACATTTTAATTTTGACTAGAGGTTTTAATGTATCCTCTTTTACAATCACTAAAACGGCATAACTTCGTATTGGGAAACGGTGGATTAACACAAAAATCAATAACAACATTGTTACACACTGGGTCTTTAGTCTTTATGAATCTAAAGACCCAGTTTTTTTGGGGGGATACCCCCTGGACTTGCTCTTAGATAGCTAAGAATAGACCGGCTATTGTCGCGCTCATTAAGTTGGCAAGCGATGCGGCTATAACAGCACGAACACCAAGCTTAGCAAGGTCATGACGACGGCTTGGAGCCATAGCGCCTAGGCCACCTAGTAGAATTGCGATTGAAGACAAGTTAGCAAAACCACATAATGCGAATGAGATGATAGCTTGAGTTCTAGCAGTCATCGCAGCTTGTGTTCCTTCCACGCATAGTGGTAAGCCTTTAGCGACTTCACTAGCAACACTGGTACACGCTATAGCGGCATCATTAAGGTAAGGAGCAAAGTTTAGGTAAGCGACGAATTCGTTAACAATGATCTTCTGACCAATGAACGAGCCAGCAACCATTGCTTCATTCCAAGGCACACCGATAAGGAATGCTAAAGGCATGAACAAGTAACCTAAGATAAGCTCTAGAGTAAGGTTCTCAAAACCAACGAGTCCACCAAGGCCGCCTAACATGCCGTTAAGCATGGCGATAAGACCAACGAAAGCAAGCAGCATTGCACCAACGTTAAGTGCTAAATGCATACCAGAAGCAGCACCAGCAGCCGCAGCGTCAATGACGTTAGCAGGCTTATCAGTGTCTTCAGGCAGATCGTCCATTTCGTTCTTAGTTTCTTCAGTCTCTGGGTGAATAAGCTTAGCCATTAATAGGCCACCTGGAGCTGCCATGAAAGAAGCTGCAACCAAGTACTCAATTTTAACGCCCATACCAGCATAACCAGCAAGTACTGCACCAGCGATTGATGCTAAACCACCCACCATGATGGCGAATAGCTCAGAGTTTGTCATAGTCGCAATGAAAGGACGAACAACAAGTGGCGCTTCAGTTTGACCAACGAAGATGTTTGCAGTAGCAGCCATAGATTCTGTACGGCTTGTACCTAGAGCCTTCTGAAGACCACCACCGATGAACTTAATAACCAACTGCATAATGCCAAGGTAATAAAGTACAGCAATCAAAGAAGAGAAGAAGATAATGACGGGTAATACGCGAATAGCGAAGACGAAGCCAACACCATTTGAGAACATTGCGTCAGTACCTAGACCACCAAATAGGAAGTCGATACCAGCTTGAGAGTAACCAATAACATTGGCAACACCCATTGATACACCGCCAAGCACTTCTTGCCCAACGGGTACATACAATACGAAACCACCGAAAGCGGCCTGAATTGCTAGTGCACCCAAAACGGTACGTTTGTTAATTGCTTTTTTATTATTTGATAGTGCGAAACCTATCAATAGTAAGGTGACCACCCCTACTAAACTCATTACTATATCCATTAATCATCACCCTTTTGTTAACAGTTTTTTTGAATGTTGTTAACTCACCTAATTTCCGCTGATGATTATAACTGAGCGTGAAACGAAAAGCGTCGTTTTGATCAAGTTTTTAAAGTTTAATTTCAAACCCTTACAACATTAAAAAACATTTAACTTAAGGTGTTCATTAAAAAATAACTAAAGGTCAAACAGTTGCAAAGCATTACTATTCAACTGTTCTAATATACAGACAGTCGACTTTTCCTTTAAAAATGCGATCTCGGACACAACACGGGGAAGGATGAGTGGGGTGTTACGCGATTGTGGGTGATCAAATGGCGCCATGCTAGGCGAATCAGTTTCCAATAAAAAATGTTCTAACGGTAAATTGACCACTGTTTCACGAAGCTTTTTTGCACTAGGGTTGAGTATTAATCCACCAACACCTAATTTAAAACCGAGCGAAATATAACGTTTGGCAATGTCACTGTTACCATAAAAGCCATGCACAACGCCGCCTTTTGGTAGTCTAAAGTGTGCCAACATTGTCAGTAATTCTTGATGAGCTTTAACAGCATGTAAAATGACAGGTAATTGATAAGCTTTAGCAAGAGCTAACTGTTTATCAAGTAACAACAATTGCTTATCAGACCAATGATGTAATTTATCCAGCCCACACTCCCCAACAGCCACCAAACGCTTATTTTTACTATGTTGTTGTAAAATTGCATCCAGCTTAATAATGGCCGCATCAATGCTCTCAGGCACGTACCAAGGGTGAATGCCAAGCGAAAAAAAACAATCAAATTGTTGCGCTATTTGGATTTGCTTTTGCCATTGGTCAACCGACACACCCGGTAAAATTACCGACGTAATACCGCTACGATGCATAGCCTCAAACAGCTGTTCTCTATCACCATCGAACGCTGACATATCAAGATGAGCATGAGTATCAATCATAAGGTCACTGTTTTTCATTGGCACGATAAACCTGGTGCACTGTGGGTTCAGTTTTTGGTCTATCCATTTCAGGTTCGCTCAACCTTGGTACACAACTACGTTTATTTTCTAGGGTTAATCCCATGTCATCACACCATAAAATGTATTTTTGCCAAGGTTTGACAATAAATAGCTTAATAATAGCGTTAACCATCCTAATTCCCTCATAAAAACAATAATAAAAAAGGCGGCAAAGCCACCTTTTTTAACATCTCTGCAAAAACCATGTTAACAATTAGTGTTCACGCGTCTTAGTGAACTCAATGTCAGGATAGCGTTCCATGGATAAGTTTAGATTCACCATTGTTGGCGCAATATAGGTCAAGTTATTTCCGCCATCGAGGGCTAAATACTGACTACATTTACGCTGAAACTCTTCTAATTTACGCTCATCTTTGCAATACACCCAACGAGCCGTACTGACACTGATACCTTCGTAAATAGCTTCAACGTTATATTCACTTTTTAAGCGTCCAACAACCACTTCAAACTGAAGTACACCAACCGCTCCCACAATGAGATCGTTAGAGTCAATGGGTCTAAAGACCTGTACAGCACCTTCTTCAGATAACTGAACTAATCCTTTAAGCAGTTGTTTCTGTTTTAAAGGATCTTTTAATCGAATACGACGGAACATTTCAGGGGCAAAGTTAGGCACACCAGTAAAACGTAATTTTTCGCCTTGGGTAAAGGTATCACCAATTCGCATCGTGCCATGATTATGTAGTCCAATAATGTCACCAGGATAAGCGGCTTCAGCACGACTACGATCCCCAGCCATAAAGGTCAACGCATCACTGACATTGACATCTTTACCAATGCGAACATGGTGCATTTTCATACCTTGCTCATACCGACCCGAGCAAACACGCATAAAAGCAACACGATCTCGGTGTTTTGGATCCATATTGGCTTGAATTTTGAAGATAAAGCCAGAGAATTTTTCTTCATCAGGAGTGACATTGCGGACATCACTTTCACGAGGAAGCGGCTTGGGGGCCCATTCAACCATACCGTCCAGAATATGATCTACACCGAAGTTACCTAAGGCAGTACCAAAATACACTGGCGTAAGCTCGCCTTTTAGAAAGGCCTCTTGATTGAACTCATGTGAAGCACCCGCAACCAGTTCCATTTCTTCACGGATTTCAGCAGCATAAGAGCCAAGCACTTTGTCTAGTTCAGGATTGTGTAATCCTTTGATAATACGCTCTTCTTGAATAGTGTGACCCATACCACTCTGGTATAAAATGATTTCATCACGCAAAATATGGTAGACGCCTTTAAACTCTTTACCAGAGCCAATAGGCCAAGTGATAGGTGCGCAAGCTATCTTTAAAATAGCTTCGACTTCATCCATTAATTCAATGGGCTCACGAATATCACGGTCACATTTATTCATGAATGTCACAATCGGCGTATCACGTAAACGCGTCACATCCATTAATTTAATAGTACGATCTTCGACACCTTTAGCGGAATCAATCACCATTAAACAAGAATCGACCGCCGTTAGGGTACGATAAGTGTCTTCAGAAAAATCTTCGTGACCAGGTGTATCAAGTAAGTTGATTAGTGCGCCACCGTAAGGAAACTGCATAACAGAGGTGGTAATGGAAATACCACGATCTTTTTCCATTTCCATCCAATCAGATTTAGCATGTTGACCAGACTTTTTGCCTTTTACCGTTCCGGCCTTTTGTAAGGCGTTTCCGAATAAAAGTACTTTTTCGGTGATGGTGGTTTTACCCGCATCGGGGTGCGAAATGATGGCGAAAGTACGACGCTTGTCGACCTCAACGTTATTGCCTGACATGTTAACCTTGCACTAGCCGCTAAAAATGGGGCAAATTATACCGCCTATCGGCAGAATTGGCTAGGCAAAGTGTTTTTTAGCTTTTCAATGGTACTTGGGTAGACTGTTGGATCATATTTTTCATTTTAGCTAATTCAATTCTCGCATAACGATGCTCAACAAAATCATAAATATTAGTCGCTAACGTTAAACGATAAAAATTAGCAGCTTGCTGATATTGGCCATTTGCAGCAGCATGTTTAGCTAAGTAGAAATAAGCTTCACATAAGCGTTCAGCATATTCTTTTGGTTGAGACAAGCCCACTTTTGCAGCAGCAAATACTTGTTCTTGGTTGACGTTACCTATGTAAAAATCAACCAATATACTAGACCAATCTTCATCATTTAACTGTTCACGTTGTTGCGCCAAATTCACTAAAGCGGCATTTTTATCAACCGCAGCAGTCATCAAATAGAGCCAAAGAACCCGGTAACCATCACTAGGGTCTCGCGCATAAAATACTTTCATGTCGTCTACCGCTAATTCGTAGCGCTCGCCATAATATAATGCGATACCGCGATTTAAAAAGGCGTAATCATAATTAGGTGACAGTTCTAATACACCATCAAAGGCTTCATAAGCACTATCGAACTCACCTTCTTGAGTGTAGTAAATGCCGAGAAAGTTATAGGCATCAGCTAAATCGGGTTGTAATTTTAATGCCTGATGAAAATCAATTCTACCCAGTAAGCGTAATCCGACACTGTCATAAATGACGCCACGATCGTAATGAAAACGTGCGCGTTGCTCGTCAGTTAACTCCATAGTAGCCAAAATTTCATTTAGCTTTGCCAGCGTCACTTCCAACTTATAGTCTGGCATGACAGGAGCGATAATCATCTGTCCCGCAATATTATCATTTGAACCTAACGTTGCAGTACACCCTGACAACAACATGCTTGCACCCACAACAACGGCAACGATTGTGGTGCGTAGTTTACATTCCATCCGCTTTACCTTATCAGGTTCTATTAATATTCAACATCATAGCAATCTGGCAATCTAAGAGCCATGCACATTACAGATTATTTTTCAGCACATAAAAAAAGGAGATCAAATGATCTCCTTTTTTGTGGTTAAACCGTTAAATTAGATTACTCAGCAGTTTCTTTCGCTTGAGCTTCTTTAATTGACAGTCTGACACGACCTTGACGATCCACTTCCATTACTTTTACAGCAACTTCTTGGTTCATTTCTAAATGATCAGATACATTTGCAACGCGCTCATCACTGATTTGAGAGATGTGTACTAAACCATCTTTACCTGGAAGAATGTTTACAAATGCACCGAAATCAACAATACGGATTACTTTACCGTTGTAGATGCGACCCACTTCAACTTCAGCAGTGATTTCTTCGATACGACGGATAGCTTCTTTCGTTGCTTCGCCATTCGATGATGCTATTTTCACAGTACCATTGTCATCAAGCTCAATCGTAGTACCCGTTTCTTCGGTTAGCGCACGAATTACCGCGCCGCCTTTACCAATTACATCACGGATCTTCTCTGGGTTGATCTTGATAGTGGTGATACGTGGAGCATGGGCAGAGATATCATCACGAGGAGAACCAATGGCTTGGTCCATCACGTTTAGGATATGAACGCGTGCGCCATAAGCCTGTTGTAGTGCGATATCCATGATTTCTTTGGTGATACCTTCGATTTTGATATCCATCTGCAATGCAGTGATACCATCACGAGTACCGGCTACTTTAAAGTCCATGTCACCTAAGTGATCTTCATCACCTAAGATGTCAGAAAGTACAACGAAATCGTCGCCTTCTTTAACGAGACCCATTGCAATACCAGCAACAGAACTTTTGATTGGTACACCCGCATCCATTAATGCTAATGAAGTACCACATACTGAAGCCATTGAGCTTGAACCGTTAGATTCAGTGATTTCAGATACAACACGAATGCTGTATGGGAATTCTTCAGCAGAAGGCATCACTGCATTCATACCACGCCATGCTAACTTACCATGACCAATTTCACGACGCTTAGGTGAACCAACCATACCGGTTTCACCAACACAATACGGAGGGAAGTTATAGTGAAGCATAAAGCGATTAGTACGTTCGCCCATGATGCTATCAATCTTCTGAGCATCACGTTCAGTACCCAAAGTACAAGTGACTAGTGCTTGTGTTTCACCACGAGTAAACAATGAGCTACCGTGAGTACGTGGGAGTACACCCGCTAACACACTTAATGCGCGGATCATGTCTGGTTCGCGACCATCGATACGTGGCTTACCACTAATAATACGTCCGCGGACCACACTTTTCTCTAAGCTACCAAGTAGGGTGTCTACTTCACGACAATCTACATCTGGATTCTCTGCAACTAACGCCGCTTTCGCAGCCGCTTTAACAATACCGACTTGTATATAACGGTCTTGCTTGACTTCAATTTGGTAAGCGTCTGTCATGCCAGCTTCTGCAAGCTCTTTGATTTTAGCGACTAAATCTTGATCTTGAACGGGTGCAGTCCAATCCCATGTTGGCTTACCCGCTTCAGCTTTGAATTCACTGATAGCATCAACAACAACTTGCTGTTGATCATGACCGTAAGTTACCGCACCTAGCATGATTTCTTCTGCAAGCGCTTTTGCTTCAGATTCAACCATAAGTACCGCTGCTTTAGTACCGGAAACCACTAAGTTAAGCGAGCTTGTTGCAAGCAGGTCAACCGATGGGTTAAGTACATATTCGCCGTCGACATAACCAACACGCGCAGCACCTATTGGGCCGCTGAAAGGAATACCAGAAATAGCTAACGCGGCTGAGGTACCAATCATCGAAATAATATCTGGCTCGATTTGTGGATCAACCGATACCACAGTGATGATAACTTGAACTTCGTTTTTAAAACCGTTAGGAAATAAAGGACGAATAGGACGGTCAATGAGACGTGCAATCAGAGTTTCATCTTCTGAAGGACGACCTTCACGCTTAAAGAAACCGCCAGGAATTTTACCTGCAGCATAGGTTTTTTCTTGATAGTTAACCGTTAGCGGGAAAAAGCTACGGCTTAAGTCCGCAATTTTTTTACCAACGACAGTAACTAATACTGTGGTATCGCCCATGCTTGCTAAAACTGCAGCATCTGCTTGACGTGCCATAACACCTGTTTCTAAGGTGACGGTATGTTGACCATACTCAAAACTCTTTACAATTGGATTCACGTGACCCATTCCTTAATTTAATGACCTTTAATTACGCGCACAAGTATACTTCAATTAGGTTGAATAGTTAAATAGACGCGAGTTACAGAACGTAAAAATCGTTAAAATAATCATTTTCCTACGTGAGATCATTGAATTAAAAAATGATTTAGATGCTATAAAGCTAAGATTATCTCTACTAAGTGGCCTGATGTTCGATATTTGGTTGGATTATTGATGACAAGACAGATGAATTTGACTAAAGTATTAGTTGATAATGTTAATTTTTGTATGGGGTTAAACTATTCATTAGCCACGATGCGATTGATTTTTTATTGAATATAAATCTTTTTTGATTTTAGCATTTTGAGCTACAAAATTAATTTAGAAATAGTCACTTATATGACATGGAATAATATATGACGGCCCGTTTTAAGTCTCTTACATGGAAACAAACTAATTTAGTGGTTTTTACTGCTTTGTTTTTTGCAATTGCCATCTTTATTGTCGAAATTGCATTAGTTGTCATTACGACTAAACAACAACTTACTGCTGAACAACAAGAACTGCTCAATTCTGTCGAACAAATTACCACCAATTCGGTATGGTCTTTAGATGATAAACTTGCCAGCCAAACACTTGAAGGCATTATCAAAGTAGATAATGTTGGTTCTGCGGTGATTGAACTTGATGATGGGTCATTATTTGTGTCGGAGGCAAATCAATACGCTGCGTTCCCAAATAGCTACATTTCGTTAAGTAATCGTCTATTTGGTGATCTAAAAGAGATCTCCCGTCCGCTATATCGACCATTCTATTTTGAAGACAATAAACAACAGCAGCTGATTGGCACGCTGACGATTTTTTACGACACACAAAAACTCACCGCTAAACTATTTAACCAGTTACAACTAGGGTTAATTGCAACTCTGGCTCGCGCATTACTGCTCACACTGGTATTAACCGTGGTGTTTCATCGTTTTCTCACTCAACCCATCGCTCGCATTAGTGAAGCCATCGATAAAATTGATCCTGACTATCCCGATGAAAACTTATTGCCCATGTCAAAAGCACATAAAGATGATGAATTAGGGCTAGTAACCAGTAAATTTAACCAAATTTTATTACAGTTCAGCCAAACTCAGAACAAGCTGCGCAAAATGGCTACGCGAGATCCACTCACAGGGTTACCAAACCGGACATTATTATTAGAAACATTGAATGTCACCATTCAGCGTTCACGCGTTCATAAACGCAATTTTGCGTTACTCTTTATTGACTTAGATCGATTTAAAAATGTAAATGATTCATTAGGCCATGCAATCGGTGATCAATTCCTAGCGCGTATTGCACGTATTTTAGAAAGAGTGGTTGGTGATAGAGGCAGCGTGGCTCGTTTAGGCGGTGATGAATTTGTGATTTTAGCAGATGAAATCCAAACCCCTTCACAAGCAGCTGATTTTGTTGATAAGTTACTTATTCAATTAAATACTCCAATTCAACTTAATGAACATGCAATTCATCCAGCGGCTTCTATCGGCATATCGATATATCCTGAAGATGGTACCACTGCAGAGGATTTAATTCGTCATGCCGATATAGCAATGTACAGCGCTAAAGCGGCTGGATCGAATCAGTGGTCCTTCTTTAAGCAACAAATGACCGATCGCGCTGCGGTGAGATTGCGCACAGAAGCGTCGTTACACGATGCATTAAAAAACAACGAATTCTTATTGTATTTTCAACCTAAATTTGATCTAAAAACCAATAAAGTAGTGGGATGTGAAGCCCTTATTCGCTGGCAAAAAGACGGTCGTTTAATCAGCCCGATGTCGTTTATCCCTGTTGCGGAAGAAACCGGTATTATCATCCCTATCGGACGATGGGTCATAGAGCAAAGCTGTAAAGTCATTAGAGATTGGCAACGTAAATTCAATTATGAAATCCCCATTGCAGTGAATGTGGCATCACAACAATTTGCAGATGCTAGTTTAGTGCCTGATATTAAGCAATTGGCAATACGTTATCAAATACGTCCAGAATTGCTTGAAATAGAAATTACAGAAACGTCACTCATGAATGATGTTGAGCAAGCTATTACCAAGTTAGAACAGCTGAAATCAGCTGGCTTTGGCATTGCGGTCGATGACTTTGGTACCGGATATTCTTCATTGTCATATTTGCGCCACTTACCGATTACCACAATGAAAATTGATCGTGCATTTGTGAGTGATCTTCCACAAGATAGCGCAATTGCGTCGACTATTTTAATGCTTGGCCGTCAACTTGATTTGACCATTGTTGCTGAAGGTATTGAAAATATCCAACAACTTGAATGGCTCAAAGACAATCAATGTGAAATTGGCCAAGGTTTTTACTTCAGCCAGCCGCTGCCATTAGCAGAGTTTGAAGAAAAATATATTGCCTGCAATACCGCAAAAATATTGCATGTTTAAACGCAATTTATTAGCCACAGTAATCTGATGTAATCACTGTTAATTGTCACGATACAGTTAACAGTGATTGGCCTTAAGACAGCTTCGAGATTGATCTCAATTTAAATCACTGCAGTTACACTGAATACGTCCCAACTATAGCTATTTTCATATCCATACTCTACAAACTCATTTTGGTATCTGCTCTCTCATGAGCTTGGGCAAGCTGTTTTTATATAATTATATTGTAATAAAACATCGAGATTAACAGCCGTTGCGATTAGGGTAACCTAGTCTGGAGGATCACCACGACACTAATAAGATAAGTATTTGAAGGCAAAATGTGAGTCGCAATACACTGGCCTAATATCCATTAATGTCATTTATTATTGATAATAGCTTAACTTACCTCCAACTTAGGTTAATCACAGAGTTATTAGCGGGAGGGATAAATAAATGTGTTACATAGGTTAAAGTCTGAATATTTCACCTGTCTCATATCAAAATGGTCATTTGTGTTGCGAACAAAGCGACTTCACGTGTTAATAGCTGGGTAATAGCTGGGTTAATCGCGGGTCTATTGCCATTCAATGCAACCTAGATAGCGGCACAAAGCACAGTTTGATTACCTTTTATTATCCTGTTCTAGAGGTTAACGTACAGTGCCTGACACTTTGCAGTCTAATACAAGGCAGCATTAAACCGAGTCAATACCCTGTAAAATCGGGTTCTACGCTGGTAATGCTTTACGAAATACATCTATAAGAAACAACCACAATTTGTACATCCAAACCTTAGTGATTACTGAGCAAGTGTTGGGCCCTATCTATGGGAACTGTATTAATACAGATTAGAAAAACCAAAGTATCGATAAGTGCAAAAACGACTGAAAAATGATTATTAGAGGGGTTTAACAAAGCGATAAGCTTTTTTTAACCCATAAAAAAGGAGGCCAAAGCCTCCTTTTTTACGGTTTAATCTACTTACAAACGTAAGCAGGACATCGAATTAACGACGTAAACCTAACTTCTTGATCATAGCAGTGTAACGAGCTACGTCAGTACGCTTTAAGTAAGCAGAAAGCTTACGGCGTGCATTAACCATGCGTAATAAACCACGACGAGAGTGGTGATCATGGATGTGCTCTTTAAAGTGACCTTGAAGGTGGTTAATTTGAGCAGTTAACAAAGCTACTTGAACTTCAGTTGAACCTGAATCGTTTTCGCCGCGACCAAAATCAGCTAAAATTTTTGCTTTTGCTTCAGCACTTAGTGACATGTGTATCTCCAAAAAAAGTAAATGTATCTCTAGCCGATCACTAACTCAGCCAGAGCGAGCGCAGTATTTTAACCAGATTGATGGTTAACCGCAATATAAATTCAATTATTTATCTGTAAAGCAGTCTTTAAAGCCAACTGACTACTCTGTTGGATCATTGTCGTGTATCACAATCAAGCGTTTTGGTGCTAATAAACCATCATCATTCATGGTACCAATACCAACAAACCGACGTTCATCGCCAATAGTGATACGAACCAATTCATTAGGTTTAAGACCCGCAGCTTGAATCGCTTGTCCTTGCATAACGTAATACAGCATCGCTTGTGGCAAATTAATTTCAGCGAAATTAGCCACTGCGGTATCCATTGGCAGTAATAACGGATCCATCAAGGTCTTAGGCGCAACATCTTGCCTATGAGCTTGCTCAAGTAACGCTTCTAATTGTGCTAAGGTAACCATTTTTTCATACGGGTATTCGGCAACTTGAGTACGACGCAACATAATAACATGTGCTCCACATCCAAGCATTTCACCTAAATCATCAATAATGGTCCGTATGTAAGTCCCTTTAGAACAATGAATATCTAGCGTTAATTCATCACCTTCAAGCTTAATAAAGTTTAGCTCAAATACGGTGATAGGCCGCGACTCACGTGGAATTTCAATTCCCTCACGGGCATATTTATACAAAGGTTGACCTTGGTATTTTAATGCCGAATACATTGACGGTATTTGTTGAGTCGTTCCTCGGAAAAACGCAAGCTTCTCATCAAGTAATTCTTGGGTAATGTTAATAGGGCGCGTTTGTACGACTTCCCCATCTGAGTCACTAGTATCAGTACGTTCACCCAATTTAGCCGTCACGAGATAGCGTTTATCCGCTTCTAATAAATGCTGAGAGAACTTCGTCGCTTCTCCAAGGCAAATAGGCAACATACCCGTTGCTAACGGGTCTAAAGCACCTGTATGGCCCGCTTTATTGGCATTAAAAAGACGCTTAACTCTTTGCAGGGCAAAGTTAGAACTCATGCCAGTATCTTTATCGAGTAATACGATTCCGTCGATGAAGCGACCTTTAGGGCGACGAGCCATTAATCTTGCTCCTTGTCACCGTCAACCGACTCGCTGTTCTCAGAGACTTCTGGAATAGAATGTTGCTGCGTTTCACCGTCAACCGACTCGCTGCTATCGTAGGCTTCTGGAGTAGACTGTTGCTGCTTGGCTTTATCTTTGTTGATCACTTGCGTCACTAGGTTAGACATACGCATGCCTTCAACCAGTGAGCTATCATAGATAAAACGTAATTCAGGCATGACGCGTAATTTCATGCGCCCAGCAACCAAAGTACGGACATAAGGTGCCGCAGCAGTAAGTGCATCAATTTTTTGTTGGACAAGTTCAGTGTCTTCTTCATAGAAGGTCACAAACACTTTTGCATAACTCAAATCACGAGAGACGTCGACGTCGTTTACTGTGACAAAACCAATGCGAGGATCTTTCATATCGCGTTGCAACACCATTGCAAGTTCTTGCTGGAGTTGTTGTGCAATACGGCGTGTACGACTAAATTCTTTTGCCATGATGATATGCCATATCGTTAGGTCTACAATCAAAAAGGGCGGCTAAAGCCGCCCTTCCATTGGTTCTTATAAGGTGCGAGCAATTTCGACTGTTTCAAAAACTTCAATTTGATCGCCCACTCGGACGTCGTTGTAGTTCTTGACACCGATACCACATTCCATGCCATTACGGACGTCTGGAGTATCGTCTTTAAAGCGGCGTAATGATTCAAGTTCACCTTCGAAGATAACCACGTTTTCACGTAGTACACGAATTGGTGCGCTACGTTTAACGATACCTTCAGTAACCATACAACCAGCGATAGCGCCAATTTTAGGAGACTTAAAGACTTCACGAACTTGAGCAAGGCCGATAATTTCTTGTCTGAACTCAGGTATTAACATACCTGTCATTGCAGCTCGAACTTCATCAATTAAGTTGTAGATGATGCTGTAATAACGTAAATCAACACTTTCTGATTCAATGGTCTTACGAGCCTGTGCATCTGCACGGACGTTGAAACCAACAAGAATCGCATTTGAAGCGGCTGCTAATGTTGCGTCGGTTTCAGTTAATGCACCGACACCTCGAGCAATAATGTTCACTTTAACTTCATCAGTAGACAGTTTAGCTAAAGATTCACAAATAGCTTCAAGAGAACCTTGAACATCCGCTTTAAGTACGATATTCAGTTCTTGTACTTCGCCTTCTTCCATGTTGGCAAACATGTTTTCTAGCTTAGACTTCTGCTGACGCGCTAACTTAATGTCACGGAATTTACCTTGACGATACAACGAAACTTCGCGAGCTTTACGTTCATCACGTACTACTGTCGCTTCATCACCCGCTGACGGCACACCAGAAAGACCTAAGATCTCTACTGGAATAGATGGACCCGCTTCAGTGATAGCATTACCATTTTCGTCTTTCATCGCACGGATTTTACCGTACTCTAAACCACATAAAACGATATCACCTTGGCGCAACGTACCTTCTTGAACCAAGATAGTTGCCACTGGGCCACGACCTTTATCAAGTTGCGATTCGATAACCACACCCGCCGCCATTCCATCACGGACCGATTTAAGTTCTAATACTTCAGATTGAAGTAAAATACCTTCTAACAATTCGTCAACGCCCATACCAGTTTTAGCTGATACATGAACGAACATGTTATCTCCGCCCCAATCGTCTGACATGATGCCATGTTGAGACAATTCACTCTTAACACGATCAGGATCAGCATCTGGCTTATCCATTTTGTTAACAGCAACGATTAACGGTACATTACCCGCTTTAGCATGTTGAATCGCTTCAATCGTTTGTGGCATTACGCCATCATCGGCAGCAACAACCAAAATAACAATATCGGTCGCCTTAGCACCACGAGCACGCATTGACGTAAACGCCGCGTGACCAGGAGTATCAAGGAAGGTGATCATGCCGTTTTCAGTTTGAACGTGGTATGCACCAATATGCTGGGTAATACCACCGGCTTCGCCAGCCGCCACTTTCGCACGACGGATATAATCCAGTAACGACGTTTTACCGTGGTCAACGTGACCCATGATAGTAACAACTGGCGCACGTGATTCTAGCTGGATATTGTCATCGCGATCTTGCATAACTTGATGTTCAAGTTCATTTTCACGAATAAGAACCACTTTATGACCTAATTCTTCTGCAATCATTTGTGCAGTTTCTTGGTCAAGTACTTGGTTAATCGTTACCATTGTACCCATTTTCATCATTTGCTTGATGATCACAGTGGCTTTAATTGCCATTAAGTGAGCTAATTCGGATACGGTTACGGTTTCACCAATACGCACGTCACGACTGACAGCTGCAGCGGGTTTATTAAAACCGTGTGCCATAGATTCTGGTGCAGTACTGCGATTACGCATGTGTTTTTCGCGTCCGCCACGAGCATCTTTTCCGCCACGTTTTTTATTGGCGCTTTTATTGCGAGCACGACGACCACGTTTTTCATCATCAGCATCTGAACTGTCTTCTGCTGCACGAGCAACTTGAGATGTTGTGATGTGATGATCACCGTTCTTTTCAGCATCTAAACGTTGACGTTCTTCTTCAGCCCAACGCTTTGAATTTACCTCAGCAAGTTGACGTGCTGTTTCAGCAGCTTTCGCGGCTTCATCTTTTTGCTTTTGAGTAAGCACAGCGTCTTGAGTCGCTTTTAAACGATCCGCTTCAACTTTTGCTGCTGCAGTTTCTGGGTCAGCAACTTTAGTTACTTTAGGTTCAGATTTTACTTTTTCTGATTTCAATTTGGCTTCTGCTTCCGCTTTTTTCTTCGCTTCTGCATTAGCTTTCGCTTCTGCCGCTACTTTTGCTTCAGCTTCGGCTTTTGCTTGGGCTTCAGCTTCTGCTTTGGCTTTTGCTTGAGCTTCTAATTCAGCTTGTTTTGCTAATTCTGCATCTTCACGTTTAACAAAAGTACGTTTCTTGCGCACTTCTACTTTCACGTCTTTTGACTGACCGCCAGTGCTTGCAACACTTAAGGTAGACAATGTTTTACGCTGCAATGTCATTTTAGTCGGAACTGAATCTGCACCATGCTGTTTTTTTAGATAATCAAGAAGCTTCTGCTTCTCGTTTTCTGAAACAGTATCGAGTTGTTTTTTGCTTATACCAGCTTGTGAGAATTGCTCGATTAATCGATCGACCGATTTTCCCACTTCCACTGCTAATTTTTCTACGCTTGTATCTGCCATCAATTAAATCCCCCTGTTGATCGACTTATGCTTCTTCGCCAAACCAACAGATATTGCGGGCAGCCATGATGAGCTCACCTGCTTTTTCTTCTGTTAATTCTTCAATATCAATTAAATCGTCAATACCTTGCTCGGCCAAGTTTTCTAAAGTCACTACACCTTTGCTCGCAAGAACGTAAGCTAAATGTCTTTCTAATCCTTCCAATGCTAGTAAGTCATCACTTGGCTCTGCACCATCTAACGCTTCTTCAGACGCTAATGCTCTTGTCGAGATTGCCGCCTTTGCACGTTCACGTAATGCTTCAACGATTCCTTCGTCGAAACCTTCTATTGCTAATAGTTCAGATTCTGGAACATAAGCAACTTCTTCTAACGAAGTGAATCCCTCATCAGCCAAAACGGCTGCAAAATCTTTATCTACATCCAGATAATCCACAAACAAGTCAATCACTTTCGCACTTTCGGCTTGGTGTTTTTTGTTCAGGTCTTCAACGGTCATTACGTTTAGTTCCCAACCAGTAAGTTGAGTCGCTAAACGTACGTTTTGACCATTACGGCCAATAGCCTGTGCCAAACTGTCAGCTTCTACAGCAATATCCATCGAATGGTTATCTTCATCCACAATGATAGATGCTACATCAGCTGGCGCCATGGCATTGATCACATATTGTGCCGGATTATCATCCCACATCACAATATCCACTCGCTCGCCGCCTAATTCGTTTGATACGGCTTGCACACGTGCACCACGCATACCAACACAAGCACCTATAGGGTCAATGCGACGGTCATTTGATTTAACCGCGATTTTAGCACGAGCACCTGGATCACGAGCAGCACCCATGACTTCGATCAACTCGTCATAAATCTCTGGCACTTCAACCCGAAATAGCTCAATTAACATTTCAGGCTTACTGCGAGTTAAAAACAACTGCGCGCCACGGGCCTCTGGACGTACTGAGTACAATAATGCACGTACACGGTCACCAGGACGGAAAGATTCACGGCTGATTAAATCTTCTTTAAATAACACACCATCGGCATTGTTACCTAAATCGACAACCACACTTTCTCGTGTACTTTTCTTCACCACGCCGGTAACAATTTCACCTTCACGCTCAATAAATTGTTCAACAATTTGTGCACGTTCAGCTTCACGTACTTTTTGCACGATAACTTGTTTAGCGGTTTGAGTGGCGATGCGGTCAAATGCAACTGAGTCAATTTGATCTTCGATAAACTCACCCACTTGAATCTCTGGTTCTTCATAACGAGCGGCTTCAAACGTAATTTCGCTGTATGGATTTTCCAGAACTTGACCTTGATCATCAACAACCAACCAACGACGGAAGGTGTCGTAATGGCCTGTTTTACGATCAATGGCTACACGAACTTCAATATCGCCTTCGTATTTTTTCTTTGTTGCGGTAGCCAGTGCAATTTCTAGCGCTTCGAAAATTTTCTCGCGCGGAAGGCCTTTCTCATTGGAAACCGCTTCTGCGACTAGCAGGATCTCTTTATTCATTTGGTCTTGCCTCGTTCTTCACCTGAAACTATCAAAACTTAGCGATAATGCTGCCTTTACGGATATTATCCAAAGCAACAATCAAGTCTTTACCATCAACGGTGATGGTGAGCATTTGCCCATCAACGCTATTGATGACGCCTTTTAAATTACGACTACCGGCAACAGGCATAGTCAATTGTACTTTTGCATCTTCACCTACATAGGCCGCATATTGCTCAGCGGTAAATAAGGGTCTATCTACGCCAGGTGAAGAGACTTCTAATGTATATTCTGTAGAAATAGGGTCTTCAACATCCATAACTGCGCTAACTTGACGACTGGCTTCTGCACAATCTTCAATATTGATGCCATTCTCGTGCTCAATAAAAACACGTAATATTGAATGACGACCAGCTTGAATATACTCAATGCCCCATAGTTTAAAGCCTAACGCTTCAACAGGTACTGTTAACATTTCAACTAGCTTGGATTCTATTGTTGCCAAAAATGACCCCCAAAAAAACAGAAAAAGGGCTAGTAGCCCCCATTGCAATCCGTATAAAACACGGACATTTAAAAGTCTATATAACAAAAAACCCCGTAATCACGAGGTCATTTTATTATAAAACCTGTAAATTGTAATTTATCTTCTCAAGAAGTTAAATCACAAGGAGCTGGTTGCGGGGGCCGGATTTGAACCGACGACCTTCGGGTTATGAGCCCGACGAGCTACCAACTGCTCCACCCCGCGTCAACTCATGCAAGTATATTGATTTACTCTATATCTTGCAATAACTAATCAAACGCTATCCATGATTTGTTAGTTTAAATTTGGTGCCGAGAGCGGGACTTGAACCCGCACGTCCGTTAAGACACAGCCACCTCAAGGCTGCGCGTCTACCAATTCCACCACCTCGGCGACACCTGGTATACTAGTCAGGAATTTTCGTTTCTGACTGTTCGGTTTGCACAGGCGCATCATCAATGATTTGCTCTGCTGCTGGACCTAAATCTTGCCACTGATCATTTTCTTGAGTGTGATTAGCACTTAAATTACCAATCACTAAACTCAATGCAAAGAAACCAATGGCTAATACTGCAGTACTGCGAGTCAGGAAGTTACCTGAGCCACTTGAGCCAAATAATGTGCCTGAAGCACCGGCTCCGAAAGATGCACCCATATCGGCACCCTTTCCTTGTTGGATTAAAATTAAGCCGATAAGACCTAACGCTACCACCAAGTATACAACTATAAGAACTTCGTACATATAATTATGCGCTCATCGCTATGGTACATAAACTTAAAAACTCACTTGAGTTCAAACTTGCACCGCCAATCAGACCACCATCAACATCAGGCTGGGCAAATATATCTGCCGCATTGCTTGGGGTGACACTACCACCGTAAAGAATCCTGATATTCTCTCCTATAAAAGGAGACACTTCAGAGAGGCGACTGCGAATAAACGCATGTACTTCTTGTGCCTGCTCTGGTGTAGCGCTCTTACCTGTCCCTACTGCCCATAAAGGTTCGTAGGCGATAATTGCGTTATCAAAAGCCATGGTACCGTTTTTTTCAATTACTATATCAAGCTCTTCGGCAATCACCTCAAAGGTACGTCTTGCTTCACGAGCCGGTCCTGATTCACCTACACATAAAATCGGTGTCAGACCATTTTTTTGTGCTGCGGCAAATTTCTCTGCCACTATATTACTCGTCTCTCCGTACATACGGCGACGTTCGGAATGGCCGATAATGACATATCGACATCCAGAATCTTTTAGCATCTGCCCGGATATTTCGCCGGTGTAAGCACCAAAATCATGATGACTAAGATTTTGTGCGCCCATTCTAACAAGCGCTCCGTCTAAGGTTTGCTTATTGGCTTCAAGCAGCTGCCGAACACTTTCAAGATAAATTGAAGGCGGGCATAAAACCACTTCAGCTGAATCATTTTGGAGCTTGGTAGCAAACTTCTTAAATAGCTCTTGGGCCAAGGCCGAATTACCATTCATTTTCCAGTTACCAGCGACCATAGGACGTCTGAGTGCCATTCACTGTCTCCTCTGAAAGCGGCGTGAATAATAGCGAACCACTTATCAAGTTACAAGAGCTAAAAGGGGAATATTTCACATAAGCTGTCGAAGCGGCTACTTTTTGAGCGAGCAACAACAAATTGAATATTCAAATAATTAACATGCTGCCTTTACCGCGTCAGCAATACGGTTTGCATGTGCAAGCACTTGCGGATGGTCATCCCCCTCAACCATAACCCTGATTAACGGTTCTGTTCCCGACTTTCGCAATAATACTCGCCCACGAATACCTAATTGTTGCTCAACATCAGCTTGCGCTGATCTCACAGCATCAGTATCCAGCGGGTTTGAGTTTCCTTCAAAACGGACATTTACCAATACCTGCGGCAACATCTTTATTGATTCAGTCAATTGTTCAAGTGATGCTTTTTGACGTCGCATTGCAGCTAACACTAGAATACCTGCAACAATGCCATCACCGGTGGTGCCATGATCGAGATTAAGAATATGGCCAGAGTTTTCACCTCCGATACGCCACTGTTTCTCTTTGAGTATTTCCATGACATAGCGGTCACCGACCTTTGAGCGAACAAAAGGAATATCAAGCGCTTGTAATGCTAAATCTAACCCTAGGTTAGACATTAACGTGCCCACTACACCGCCTTTTAAAATACCACGTTTTTGAGCATCTACCGCTAAAATATATAAGATTTGATCACCATCAATCACGTCACCGCGGCTATTTACCATCATAATGCGATCGCCATCACCATCTAATGCGATACCTAAATCCGCTTTTTCGGCTAATACCGTTTCACAAATTTTAGCCATAGAGGTTGCGCCGACTTTGTCATTGATGTTTATGCCGTTTGGCTTATCGCCAATAGCAATCACATCAGCACCCAATTCACGAAATACATTAGGAGCTATGTGGTAGGTTGCACCATGTGCACAATCAACAACAATTTTCAAACCTTCAAGTGTTTGATCCGCTGGAAAATTCCCTTTGCAATATTCAATATAACGCCCTGCAGCATCTTCAACTCTTCGAGCCTTGCCTAATAAATGAGATTCAACACACACTAACGGCTTTTCAAGTTCAGCCTCTATTTCTAGCTCAATGGCATCATCTAGTTTACTGCCATTGTTTGAGAAAAACTTGATACCGTTATCATAATATGGATTATGTGACGCACTGATCACCACGCCAGCTTCCGCGCGAAATGTGCGAGTTAAATAAGCAACCGCGGGGGTAGGCATTGGACCCAGTAACAAAACGTTGAGTCCCGCAGCTGACAATCCAGCCTCTAAAGCCGATTCAAACAAGTAGCCGGAAATGCGGGTGTCTTTACCAATAATTACTTTTTGGGTGCCATTGCGAGACAATACCCGCCCTGCAGCCCAACCGAGCTTCAATGCCAGCTCAGGGGTCATTTTACCCGCCCCTACTCTGCCGCGAATACCATCGGTTCCAAAAAACTTTCTTTGCTTCACAGGTCCCCACTTAAGTGATTTGACTCTACTTAACCTTATCTCACGTTAAGAGATAGGGTAAGTAAGTTTCAATAAGACTATTCACCAATTTAATATCAAACTTGCCATTTTTTGCTCACAAGACACTTTAACTTGCAATAGCTAGCCTATTGCAAGTCAATGCAACACAGATAGCAGAACAAACAGCGGTTTGATAACCATTGATTATCCCATTCTGAGGTTACTTATAACGTTATCATGCCGATGTCGCTATATGTTAGCCATTGTTTCTGACATCACGTTAAGTACATCGACAGTTTCTGGAACATCATGGACTCGTATAATATGCGCACCTTGTTGAGCAGCAATTAATGCCCCAGCAAGGCTACCAGCAAGGCGTTGATCGATATCGCGCGCTAACAGGTCACCAATCATGCTTTTTCGCGACAGACCAACCAATAAAGGTAAGTGAAACTCATGTAATCTTGGTAATGTCGCTAATAGGCGGTAATTATGCGCTAAAGTTTTGCCAAAGCCAAAACCTGGATCGAGAATTAAGCGTTCTCGCTCAATTCCGGCGGCTTCGCAGTAAGCAATACGCAATTCGAAAAAAGCAACCACCTCATCAATCACATCCTGGTACTCAGGTTCATCTTGCATGGTTTGCGGCTCGCCTTGCATGTGCATCAAGCAAATAGGCACATCTAACGTAGCGGCCATGGCTAATGCACCAGGCATTTGTAATGCGCGCACATCATTGATCATATTGGCACCGGCATCCACAGCCTGCTCCATCACTTCAGGTTTGCTGGTATCGATTGAAATCCATACATTGTGTGTTTTAGCCGTGTATTCGATGATAGGAATAACACGGGCGAGCTCTTGCTCAAGAGTGACTTCAGCAGCACCAGGTCGAGTTGACTCTCCACCCACGTCAATAATTAATGCACCTTGTTCCACCATATCGTCGACATGGCGACAGGCTTGTTCAAATCCGATATATTCGCCGCCATCAGAAAAAGAATCAGGGGTCACGTTTACAATGCCCATCACTACAGGTGCTGATAAGTCGAGGGTTTTATTGGCATGAGTTAATTGAAACACAGGTATTGTCCTACATAAGGTTAAAAACAAGAAAACCCCTTGCGGGGTTTTCTTTATTCACTAAATTATTTATTTAGCTGGTGATTCATCCGTTTCACTCGTGTCGGTTTTAGCGTCACTAGTATCGGCTTTAACCTCATCGACAGGTGTTTCAACTTCAGATTTAGGCGTGGTATTGCCATTATCTTTATCGTCAGATGATTCATCTTTTTGCCATTCAGCAGGCATACGCACTTCACGTCGCTTCATCAAATCATCAATTTGCAACGAATCAATCGTTTCATATTTCATCAGCGCATCTTTCATCGCATGTAAAATATCCAAATTGTCGTTTAGTAACGTTTGTGCCCGTTGATAGTTTTTATCAATAAACACTTTAGTTTCTGAATCAATCAGTGTCGCAGTCTCACCCGACATAGCCTTAGATTTACCCATACTGCGGCCTAAGAAAACTTCGTTTTCTTCTTCTGCATAGAGTAAAGGACCCAGTTTATCGGAGAAGCCCCATTGGGTAACCATGTTACGGGCAATCGACGTCGCGTATTTGATATCTTGCGACGCTCCAGTAGACACTTTTTCAGTGCCGTAAATAATCTCTTCAGCTAAACGTCCACCATAGGCAACGGAAATCTGTGATTCAAGTTTGCGACGGCTTTGGCTAACAGCATCGGCTTCCGGTAGGAAGAAAGTGACCCCTAATGCACGTCCACGCGGAATAATAGTCACTTTATGCACAGGATCATGCTCTGGTACTAAGCAGCCTACAATCGCATGTCCAGCTTCATGATAAGCAGTCATCTCTTTGTCCGCTTCAGACATCACCATAGAACGGCGCTCAGCACCCATCATGATTTTATCTTTAGCACGCTCGAACTCTTCCATACCAACAACACGACGATTACCACGAGCAGCAAACAACGCAGCTTCGTTAACAAGGTTGGCTAAGTCTGCACCAGAGAATCCTGGCGTACCACGAGCAATAACACTTGCTTTAACATCGTCTGACAAAGGCACTTTACGCATATGCACTTTAAGGATTTGTTCACGACCACGCACATCAGGCAAGCCGACAACCACTTGACGGTCAAATCGACCTGGGCGAAGCAATGCAGCATCAAGAACATCAGGGCGGTTAGTTGCCGCGATAACGATAACACCTTCATTACCTTCGAAACCATCCATCTCAACCAGCAGTTGGTTTAACGTCTGCTCACGCTCATCGTGACCACCACCAACACCAGCACCACGTTGGCGACCTACAGCATCGATTTCATCGATAAAAATGATACAAGGCGAAGATTTTTTAGCTTGTTCGAACATGTCACGCACACGGGATGCGCCGACACCAACAAACATTTCCACAAAATCAGAACCTGATATGGTAAAGAATGGCACCTTAGATTCACCGGCAATCGCCTTAGCTAGCAAGGTTTTACCCGTACCTGGTTGCCCTACCATCAACACGCCAGTAGGAATACGACCGCCTAGCTTTTGGAACTTGGTTGGGTCACGTAAATAATCAACCAGTTCTTTTACTTCTTCTTTTGCTTCATCACAGCCAGCAACATCAGCAAAGGTGGTTTTAATTTGGTCTTCGCTCATCAGTTTGGCTTTACTTTTGCCAAACGACATTGCGCCTTTTCCACCACCGCCTTGCATTTGACGCATGAAGAATATCCACACCCCAATCAACAGTAACATCGGGAACCATGAAATAAAGATTTGGGTTAAAAAACCTGACTCTTCAGCCTCTTGGCCTTTCATGGTGATACCTTTGCGATCAAGATCATTAATTAAATCTTGGTCAACAATAGGCATAATAGTGGTGAACTTTTCGCCGGTACGTTTAGTCCCTTCAATTGTTCGTTGGTCGCTTTTTATTTCGACCGTGTTAATTTGACCATTTCGAACATTGTCCAAAAAGGCGGAATAATCCATCTTCTGCGTATTCGAAGAAGAGGGGGAATAACCCTGAAACACTGACATCAGTACAACAGCGATGACAACCCAGAGAATTAAATTTTTTGCCATGTCACTCAATTTACTAGACCTCTTAACAGTCCTGCGATTATTAACGTTAGACTACTACAACTTGTAACCAGTCGCCACTAAGTAGACTTCTCGAGAGCGTGCTCTAGAGGAGTCTGGTTTACGGGTTTTTACTACTTTGAATGCCTGTTTAACTGTTTTTATGTAGTCGTCAAAGCCCTCCCCCTGAAAGACTTTAACAGCAAAACAGCCGTTGGGCGTCAACACTTGATGACACATATCTAACGCTAATTCAACTAAATACATACCTTTAGGTTGATCAACAGCATCCGAACCACTCATGTTCGGGGCCATATCTGATAGTACCACATCCACTTTATCTTGACCTACACGCTCAAGCAATGCTTCTAGTACTTTGTTTTCTCTAAAATCACCTTGAAGAAAATCAACACCAACAATCGGATCCATTGGTAAAATATCGCAAGCAATGACTTTACCTTTGTCACCAGCAAGTTTAACGGCCACTTGGGACCAGCCACCCGGTGCTGCACCTAAATCAACAACTGTCATCCCCTGTTTTATCAAGTGATCTTTTTGTTGGATCTCTTCTAACTTAAATGCTGCTCGTGAACGTAAGCCGCGTTTCTGGGCTAATTTCACATAGTGATCATCAAAGTGTTCTTGCATCCAGCGACTTGAGCTCGCCGTACGTTTTTTTGTTGTCATTAAAATTCCGCAACGATTCAGAGTTACATAAGGTGTATATAAGGGTAGAATACCCGTTTTTCAACAGTAACTCAGCAAAAGTTGGTACAAATGAACTTAACAACCAAACAAAAACAGCATTTAAAAGGTCTGGCACACAGTTTAAAACCAGTGGTGCTGCTTGGTGGCAATGGACTAACTGAAGGTGTTCTGGCTGAAATTGATAGCGCGCTTACACATCATGAATTGATTAAAGTAAAAGTAGCCTCTGCCGACAGAGAGCTCAAAAATGCCATCGTTGACGCCATTGTACGTGAAACCCAGTCTGCGAAAGTGCAACTTATCGGTCATGTCTTAGTCATTTTCCGTCAGTCTGCCGAAATGAAGATTGCTTTGCCTAAAGCCAAATAATCTCGCATTCTTTTATAAAAAGCCGCTGAATTCAGCGGCTTTTTTATTAGAGATGAATTATTATTAATCGGGATGGCTGGGTAAAGGAACGACTTAATAATATTATTCCTTTAACCCTAAAAATTCAGGCAAGGTAGCATCAATTGAAAATGATGACCAAGTACCTGTAATGACCCCAATAAACAATGCGATTGAAATACCCTCCAATAGTGCTCCACCCATTATCCGTAATCAATAATCCATAATCCATAATCAATAATGCTTATACAGTTTATAATGTAGTCTCTGATGTCACCATTGAGCTCAAAAAAGTCGACTTAATAGCACCATTATTAATGTCCGGCACATCCCACAAGGGCTTTGTAATAAGTATTTACCCATCCTATCTTCGATAATAGAGTCATTAAACGAATAAGCAAAAATAGCCAAAATAGCCGCCAGTACGATTAAATTTGATTCCATTTGGCTTGACGCAAAAAAGCCAACACAAACACCACATCACGTACCAGAGCCAATAACGCACCAGAAGCTGTACGCCACTCAGAGCGGAAACTTGAATATTTCATAATACACTGCATAGCCATTAGACAAGTCAAGCCACCTTTGACGACCAATTATTGATCGACTTAAGACCCCACCTCGTTGCTGCATAATACGTTAATACATTATTTAATACGGCTAATACCGTTTTGAGATCAAAACGTTTATTTTTAATAGAATATCGGCACCATTTTTCGCCACAAACAAATTATCTTGTTGCTGTTCAATGCGTAACCTGTTGATCCCCGTTTAATATAGCACATGATGGAATTGCTCTACTGTCAGTGATTGGGCCGGGTTAATTGTGAGTGTACCGCGAGTATTCACCATACCAAGACGCTAATGCACTCATAAAAAAGATGATTAATATGCTAATTAATCACCAGTATTTCCACTGAGAATAATGATTTAATCAATGCGTTTTCGATTTAGATTTCATAATATTTGATCTCACTAAATCGAGGTGAGTTAAGCCTGGATAAAAATGTATAGCCAGTAATGAGCGGTTTTAACCAATTCATCTATCTACAGTAAAGCTCATTAGTAAAGCTAATGACGTTTTCAATCAATGCAGAAAATCGTTAGCTGATGTGAGCGTGAACGAAAAGTAAATTAGATCTTTCTAGGCGGAAAGTATTGAAGGGGCGACGTCGTTGACAAAATCCAGTCCAATTGTGGATTGACGTTAATTGGATACCCTATGGTTAAACTCGCTATTGGCGGCGAAAAAATTCATAGGCCAATACATCATTAGGACTTGTTTCATTTAATTGACGTTGAGCATTACTGATATAACGTGCCGAATAAGTGGCCACATAATAAATATCATTTGGATTAGATTGCTCAAAAATAGAGCCTGTTGGTAATAGTTCCTAACCTAGCTCAATAATGTACTGTTAACCTCTATGAGCGTGTCACTTAAAGTTGTTGGTTTATGTCAACGCACATCACTATCAATTGGACTATCAATTGGACTATCAATTGGACTATCAAT
>TARA_R110000851_G_C13102760_1_pt1 | contig 106941 bp, 162 predicted proteins | sample TARA_R110000851 | Tara Oceans TARA_R110000851 (sample SAMEA4397627) | marine metagenome | biome: Polar Biome; feature: [DCM] deep chlorophyll maximum layer (ENVO:01000326); material: water (ENVO:00002006), including particulate matter (ENVO:01000060) such as... | depth 17 m
TCATATTTTTAGTTGTGAAGCCGATAACCTCATGCGTCACACCAATCTTATCAAGTGCCTGAGACATTGCGTACGCTGAAACCATCGCTGTCTGCATTTCTTTACCGGACATCGAGCCAGAGTTATCAACAAGAAGGGTCATGGCCACTTCTTTTGTTCTGGATATCTCACGCTTACGGAATACACGATCGTCACCGGTTTTTAATCGATACAGTGACCCTGAGTTTACACGTCCGGAGCGCAGACCTGCTTGCCAGCGACGCTTAGACTGAGCCTGTATCAATCGCTCTAAAGTCTTTTGCAGTGGCCCTACGGCTTCTGCTGCCATGTCATTGAGGTCTTCGAGATACGAATCCATGTAATCACCACCGACTTCAACTGGTTCAATGATGTCATAGTCTTTTGTAAATGGTAGATACTTAGCTACACTACCCATGTCATGTGAGTTTTTGGATAGAGAATCACAAACGCTATCATCAAAGTCAGGCATATGATCAAGCCCTTCCTCAACCTCTGGTGGTATTTCTTCTGGTGCTCCGATACCTCCACCGTCAGACTCTTCACTTTCTTTACCTTTTTCATCACCAGAGCCGCCAGATGAATCATCACCCGACTCACTTTCTGACTCACTTTCATCCTCTACCGGATCATCAGAGCTATCACCCCCGCCAGAATCATCAGATTCACTATCGTCAGGATCGGAATCTCCATCAGACCCTCCGCTTGACTCTTCATTTCCTTCTTCACCGCTGTCATCATCATCTGACTCACCGCTTTCACCTTTGGATTCATCTTCTTCTTCTTCTTCTTCTTCTTCCTCTACTGGGTCAGGTTCTGGATCGCTGCTATTATCACCAGAATCATCATTGTCAGGTTCAGCACTAGAAGAACCGCTATCGCTATCTTCGTCGGCTTCTTCATCGCTTTCATCTTTTTCAGGTTCGTCCTCAGCAGGCTCCCCGTCTGAATCACTTCCGTTCTTCGTTCCGCTCTCGTTCTCAGTTTCTTCATTTTCTTCTTCCTTTGGTTCGTTTTCGGATTCAGATTCACCACCTGCTTCTGGCTCTTCTGATTTGTTTTCTTCGTTTTCATCACTATCACCATCACCGTCACCAGGCTGATCACCTTCTTCTTTATTGTCAGACTCAGGCATCTCTGGCTTATCTTCTTTAATTGCTGTGTGAATATTACGTGCAATATCCAAAGCCTCTGCGCTGTTCTGAATGTGTGGCAGACTGTCTAGTAATTTGGGGCTGTGATGTTTGATCTTATCCAGCATCGTTTGAATTAAAGGCCAGTAACCTTTATCATCCATAAACTTCTGAAATATTTCTTGACCAGCGAGTGCTCTAAATGCAGGTACTAATATCGCACCGACTGCATTTGGCATATCACCGTTAGCCAATAGATCGTCGATCGTTGAATCCATTAAGTAGAAGCGACCAACGTTATCTAAATTTTCAGCAGAACCTTTAAAGCGCTCAGCCATTTTCCGTTCGATAAATGTATCTTCTATTACATTGTGCATCTTAGCGAGGCGCTTACCACCACGATTAGCTTCACTCACAACCTTGAAGTCTGTGAATAATAAATGACCACCTTCGTGATCTAAGAAGCCATGTAGTGCGTCGATGAATTCTTCACTGGCATCATCAGGCACATATGGTAGATTAACTTGAATTGGTTCGTGTGTTCTTTTGTTTGATGCAACATAGGCAGACGTGCCACGTTGCGTAACTGGAATATCTTTACCAGTTAGTATTTGAATTAATTGCTCAACGGCTCTACGCAATACAACCACTCTGTTATTCATGATTTCTCCTCAGTCGTAAGTGACTGTATGCATAGATAATAAGCTGTAGACGTTGGGTTGTAAAAGCTATTCTTGCGGTGATTTTTCCCCCTCTGGTTTGACATCGTAAACTGGGCTCTTCTCGTTTCGCATATCCTTAGCTGTTAGAAGAATACGTTCGCGCCAATTTTCTAACGCGGCTTTCTCACCTGGGTATTGCTCCATCAATTTACCAACTGCCCTTGATTGAGCTGTTATGGCGTATATCCGATCGTTCGTTAGCTTCAACAAAACTTTCACATCTAAACTGCCAATTAATATTCCAAACTTCATACCTTTCCTACCTTTAAATTTCTAATGTGAATGATGGCATCACTAAACAGCTTGTCCCACTCATCAAGTGAGCCATTGCCGTGAGTGCTCAGCATAAACTCACCATCTTGAATCTTTGTGATACTCAAGTCAACCGCCTCAAAACGATCAAGCTCAAGCCCCATGCGAGCTACTGTTTTGCCATCAAACGTTAAGGCTTGACAGTGCTTGCCAATGGGGAATGGTGATGACGACTCAGTGTGACCAACGCATACACCGTTAACAAACACCTCGTCGAATCTCTTAAAGCCGCCCAATGGCATATCTTACTCCCCAATCAGTTTGTAATAATCTTCTTCGGTGATAACCTCGGCACCTAAGCCAGCTGCCTTCTCGATCTTGGCTTGACTCGCTTTGTTACCAATGACTAAGATGTTAGTTTTCTTATTGATCGACGATTGAGGTGTTGCGCCGAGCTTCTCAGCTGACTCCTTCATCGTGTCACGTGTGCCCATCACCATACCACCTGTAAATACAATGAAGCGACCGGTGATTGGACTCTCCTCCAGCACCTCATCGGTCATCGTTTGAATGATGTTGAAATTAAGACCAAGCATATTCTCAATTTCTTCCCAGCGATTGACTATCTCTTTAGATACCGACGCTGCTGTGATTGGACCGAAGCCATCTATTGCGAGCATGAACTCTTCGGTAACCTGGCTGAGGTTCTCAAGCGTAACGTGCTTAAGTAATTTCTTACTGTCGCCGCGACCCATGTGATGAATACCGAATGATGCAAGGAATCGCCAGTCATTCACTGCGTCGGTTGTTGAGCGCAATGTTTCTGTCAAAAGGTTTGCAGCCTGGCCAGCGCCGAAGTTACCATCCTGATATTCATCTTTATCCATTTTGTAGATCGCATATGTTGTATCAACACCATGCGCAACCAGCTTTTCAATCGTACTTGGGCCAAAACCATCTACATTGCCCATTGTTTTAAACCAGTGAAGTAGTTTCGTTTCAACCTGTGCCGTACAGCTGATGTTGTCGCAAATAAGGAAGTCGTTATCCCATTTCAGTTCGCTGCTACAACATGGGCATTCAGTTGGGATATCGGCTGTTATTGGCTTCACTACACCTGCCATAAACGGTATCACTTCGCCAGATCGAACAACTTCAATCACAGCGCCAACGCCCACACCCTGTGCTTTGATATTACCGGCGTGGTGCCCCGTCACGTTACTAATATTTGCACCGCTGATCAATGTTGGTTCGATGTTAATAACTGGTGTCACGCGCCCTGTGCGACCCACCTGCCATGTAATGCCCTCGACCTTACACTGTTTAGATTCACCACGACGTTTCTTAGCGATCTGCCAATTGTGATGATGACTGCCGGAGCCCATGTGTTCTTTAATCGATACGTTAATAACTTCGATCACTGTGCCGTCTACGGGGAACTCACAGTTCTCCATATCGTCGCAAATTTCATCAAGACTTAATAGCAACTCTTGAAACGAACCCTGCCATGATTTGATATCATCGTAACGAACAAAACCAATAGCACCTGCATCTAATGCGGCTTGTGTTAGTGGGTTGGGCTCGTCTGCACCGACCGCACCGACTACTACGTTTCGTGGGTGTGAGAAGTCATCACTCATATATGCATCAAAGTAATGTTTAGTCATAACGATCTCACCAACACCAGGGTTGCCAAGATTTACGCGAACGCCCTTTTTGATACAAGCTGTTACATCATTACCAACCAGGCCATCACCACGTGTCGTCAACGTTGCGCCATTTAACTTACCAGCCATACCATCTAACTTTGGCGAAGCTCTGAAAACCACATGCTCTAATGGAATGACAAGCTCTTGAGCTGCTTTTAATACCTTCTTAACCCACGCCTTCATTTCATCTTTTTCATATGCTTTTTCTGTACTAAGCATTGGTTCTTTATGCACAACCTTGCCAGCACCGAAATCAGGCTCAGCTTCTACCTGATGTAGCACGTCACTTGTTGGGTGCAGTTCAAATAGCTTTTCGAATAGCACATCGTATTCCGCATCCGATATGATTGGTTTACCTGCGCGATAGGCTGCATTAGCTTCCGTCAGTTCATGTTCCAGTAGTTTAATTTCTTCGTTCATTGTGACTCCATCGTGCTTCGGTTATTAATTCAGATTGCTCGTCCAGAATACTTTCGTCTGACCCGCCATCGTCGTTTGGTTCAAAGTAAAAATCAAATTCTTGCGGCTCATCAACGTTCGAGCTGTTGAACCATTCTGATAGTTGTTCTGTTAGACTCATATTATTTGCCCATTTCTTGTGCCAATTCCAGCATGGACTTACCCTGCGTTACTGTCACTATTGGCTTTTTAGTTCGCTTTGATTCAGCGGCTTTTTCAGCGTGCTTAGTGATAGCGTTTGCGTAGTAATTGCCATCAGGCATGTTGATCTTATTGCTGGGAGGGGGTGGTGCTCGATCTTCGATTTCAAGGTCTGGAACTTTTGTACCACTCACCTTATTGAAACCTGCTTTGTAACTGTCGGACTCCCTGTCAATTACCTTACCAACTTCCTTTGTTGCTTCTGCTCTGGATAAGAAATAGATCGGCTTGCCCGCAGTTTCTTCTTCCTTGCGCATCGGTGCTGCTGTACATACACCACGTTTCATTGCGTAAGCGCAGTCGCCTAATTCTTCGGTTACTTTAATTCTTTTATTTTCATACGCATCAAGTAATTTTACACATACACAATAATGATGGCGCTGTTCATGTGCGTCGCACCAAAATGTGTAGCGATTGTCATTAGTGCCTGATTCTTCAAGCGTGTGGACTTCATCTACCATGTGCCATACTCCTCTGGACGTTCGATTATTTCTTCGATTACCGGCGTGGCGAACTCTTTTGCTTCTACGTTGGAGCCCTCACCCATGTCACCGTGAAAGACTGTTTGAATGTGCGTTGCGGCTTTTGTAAAGACGGTTGTACCAAGCACCCTCGGTAGGTCGCTGATTGCTACCCCGTCATCCGTTAGACTGTCATTGCGAGAGACTCTGTAGCCTTTTTTCGATCGTTTGTCGCATTCAAAGTGATACTTGTTTGCTGCCTTATTGCCTTCGATTATTTCGACTAGCGTTTGGCCTACTGTACCAACTTTGCCCCAGCGCTTTATAAGTATGGATTTTCTCATGCTCTCATTATGCAATAGATAAAGATCGTAATCTTTAGTACCGCCGGTGTGTTGGTAGTGTGCGTGTGTTATGTTCACAGTTTATTCCTCGTTCTCTTATGTTGTATATGATACGTATTAGTCGTTGGGAATCATATACTTAGCGTGTGTCTACCTGATCATCCCCATCTTTATCTTAACTATATTGGCCTTAGTGAGAGGCAGTGAGTTTTTATATGTGTCGCGGACTACATATGCGGGAACTTCATTTGGATCCTTTCCGGGTGGCAGTATCGCAATGCGAACGTGTAAACCCAAACCCTGAACCATGACACCTGCTTTGCACGCTGCATCTAATGCGGCATGTTCACTGTCCCACATGAAGATTACTTCCTTCAAGCCTTTGTGTTTGAGTTTTAGCAATTCACCTATCTGATCTTTACATTCATTGTTGCCGTACGATAGATGTTTACCGAAGGTGCCAATTACCCCGACATCTCTGGTATCAACCTCTTCATCCATTGCTATTTTGGTTGCGAATACATCGAACGCGCCTTCATTCATTATCAGTCGTTCATAACCTAATGCATTTTGGGCGTTATACAGATACTTACCCGTTGATGAATAACCAGGTGGGAACAAATACTTCTTTTCGGACTTGTCAGTTATGTCACGACCCTGAAACGAGACTAACTCACCTTCAATATTAAATATTGGAATTAGAATGCGGTTGCTGTAGTCCTGCGATCGTGTAACTTTATATGAATCTTTGTACCAGAATTTACCATTCAGTGAGAATCGTAGGTTGAAATATGCCGCTACATCACCGTTGATGCCACGTTGTTTTAGATACGCAAGATTCTTGGTGCCGATTGGTAGCGCTAATGAATCCGGCATAGTCAGATCGGCTTTATCAAGATCAACTGCAACAGCCTGCAGGCGTTTAGGTCTCCAACCCATTTCGCGTGCTGCTTGTTTGAGGTGTGCAATGATATCTCTGAATTCTGTTAACTCAGTATGTGCTTTAATAAATGAATACTTATTGAACTTGGCTTCGCAGTCACCGTGAAAGCAGTTGCCCAGTCCCGATTCAGTATTTAGATAGACCTTATTGTTTGAACCGCCACACACAGGGCATGTCTTGACGTTTAACTGCTCGCCACTACTGCCGAATGTGTTCTTATAAGTGATACCCTCCATGTCAAGATATGATTCCATATCAATCGATTCGAGTATCTCTTCAAGGTCTTCTTTCATTACTCCATACCTAGCACTTTCTTCACGAAAATCATTCTCTCTAAATCTTGTTGGATACGCAACGTGAAGTTTCCTTTCTGGTTACGTGATGCTGTGAAGTAGAGGCGTGCTTCATTCTTCTCCTTTTCAGCTTCATCGGCATTTATTGAGATAACGAGGTCAGCGATACGAATACGGTTAAAGTCTTCTGCTACGTGCTCCATTTTGGCTACACGGGCTTTTGCCCCATCACGGTTGGTCTGCGTTGCGGTGAGCATTGCAAAGTCTTCTTCTTGGGCGCACGCACGAAGGTCAACGTATATGCTTTTGGAGTTTTCAATCTCATTCATTGTGCGAAAGTTCGGAGCCATGATGTCCCCGTAATCAACTACACATAAATCAAATACTATGCCTTGAGATTTGTACCGTGTGATAATTCGCTTTAGTGCTGATGGTGTTAAGGTGCCCGTTGGGAACTCATGCATCTTCAAGTGACCAGCTTTCTTACCCGCAATCTTTATCTTGCTGTCAACCTCAACGATATGTTTACCCAGTGCATTTACCGCAATATCTGACATAGATGCATCAAGCCTTTCAGCTATAATGTCATTCGACACTTCTAATGAGAATACAATTACATTGTGACCAGCGAGTGAAGCATTTTTGGCAAACGTGCCAAGCGCGGTTGATTTACCCGTTTTAGGACCACCCATAATAACGGCCATTTCTTTCCGGCCCCAACCATGATGGTAGAGAACTTTATCAAGAGCGCGAATGCCGGTAGTGATACCACGTTTCTTCAATCTACCTGCTGCTTCTTCTCTTCTTATATGCGTGCGTTGTTCAATTTTCTCCCAGTAGTCATAAGCACCGGTCATCTCATTGATGCCAACGTTCATAACCTTTTTGAGTTCTTCATCTATTTTATTAAAGTCGTTCTTTTCGCGCCACTCTACAGCTTTAATAATGAAGTCACCCATTGCCTGGTGCCTTGCGAAGTCTGAGATTTTATCTTCCACATATTTACGGTCAGCAATGTTCGCTTTTAACATGCCACGTATAGATGCTTTAACTTCCGCAACCATATCACTACGAATGGCTTTGCGCTTGATCGCGGCTCGGACTAAGTCCAATAGAATTACCGTGTCGGGAACCTGCTTATAGTTTTGGAAATATTCTAAACTGATATTAACCAGCGTTGCCTCAGCTGCGTTTTCAAAATGATCGGGATGAACTAAGCCTTCTGTCTGCTCAAGAAACATGGTATCACGGCACGCTAATGCTGCGATCTTGCTCTGGAAAGCTTCATCGAATTCAAACTTAGGAATTGGTGGCTCTTCTTCTACGGCTAGAGCTGCTGCTGTTGCAGCCATTAATCTAAGTTCGTCGCTGCAAAGCTTGCAATTGCTGCCTTGAATATGACGCGCTCATACGCACCGTCTGAAATGATTACCGAGAATTTATCGAATGCTATTAAATCTGACACCAAAACCTCACCACTGTGTCGTTCGATCGCAATTGATTTGCCGATGAGATTGCGCAAAATTACCTCATGACCAGTATCCTTTGGGGGAACGTTACATTTTCTTTTTGAGCGCCCTTTAGTTTTTCTACCTGTTTCTGACATCGTCTTTAGGCTTAGGGTGTTCATACCTGTTGTATTGTTTTGGGTCATTCTCACTTCCTCAAGTTAGTGTTCGTGTTATTTAATTAAGTATAGTCGAAATCGACTTAGTTGTTTAGGGTTAAAACTCAAGTGCCTTCTGTATTACCTCGTCGCTAAAATATTCTTTAACTATGTCCTCGACCAGATATTCATTTAGGCACATATAGGTAGTCAGTGCCATTTCTGGAACTCTGCGCTTCTTAATCAACTTAAGGAGCCAATGTTGGAACTCTAATTGATCACCGTGATTAAAGAAGCCATCGACCATGTAGAACTTACTTGTCGGCACCTCTATAGTCTCAGTGAGCCGTTTGTCCCACGCATGTTTAACCGCTCTGATTAAGTCCTTAGAATATAAATGTGATGGTCGAGGCAGACGTTTCCATAACCGATCGTTTGCCCAGCGCATTGCGAAATTACAATAGAAGTCATACGGGATGCCGAGTAAGTCAGCATACTGCCGTGCTTTATAGAAACTTGTGTTTTGTCCCGCTGATGCTCTGAATGGGTCACCGCCTTTATAACCACGATGATAGATAGCATGATTACCAAGCCGCTCCTCCATTAGCTTCTTGTACGCTGCTGTATAACAATGTGCAAAATAGTAAGTAGCTTTCACTGGATGCATTTGACGGTAATCAAACCACTTCCGAGAGTATAGCATTGCTTCTTTCTTTATGTACTTGCGTTTGATGTGTTTAATACCGATAGCCTCACACTCATTGTCAGTGAGATGTGAGCCATTGAATACCAGTTCTGAGTTTATATCATCCATACGGGTTATTGTCTTCGCGCTGTAGTTTACTAATAACTTATATTATAGTGTTTAATTAGTTAGTAAGTACAGGGCGAGTAATATAACCCGTCGGCCCCTCAGCCTTCGTAAGCTCGTACAATGTCCTGTGCAAGCCCTGAACGAACGATATCATCTACCCCAAACGAAACCATATTTACACCGTGTAGATGCGACAGTCGTCCTACAGCATCGTCCAATCCACTCTGTTCACGTATGTCCTTCTGACTCATGTCACCATTTACGATAACATTTGAATTATTGCCAATACGTGTGAGGAATAATTTCATTTGGGTCTTGGTTGTATTCTGAGCCTCATCCAGGATGATCCAACAATCTTTAAATGTTTTTCCTCGCATATAGGCAAGTGGTGCCGCTTCTATTCGACCGACCTTTATCAGATAATCGACGTAGCTTTTGCCAAGGCGTTCATTTAAAACATCACGGAATGGGTCTAAGAATGGTGCGAACTTGTCATCTAATTCACCGGGCAGGAAGCCTAGCTTTTCACCAGCTTCAACCGCTGGTCGTGTGATGACGATTCTTCTGGTGGTCTTTTGAGCGAGTGCATCTGCTGCCATTGCACCGCATACGTAGGTTTTACCTGTACCTGCCGGCCCCGTACCGAACGTTAGGTTGCCTCGTTCAATCGCCATCATGTAATGAGACTGAGCTTCGGTCTGTGGCTCTAATGGTTTGTCGCACTTTTTTGGTTTAAATTCGTCAAGCTCATATTCTGGCTCGGCGCTTTCAACCTTACTCTGTACTCGTTTGCGATTTGGTTTACGATTGGGCGTGTTACGCTTATTTCGGCCTTCTCTGTTTCTCATGAGTACCTACTTTTGTGGTTGGTTTAAATAAACATCTTACCCCACGAATGAACCAAGATGTATAAGTTTATAAAGATTTACCTACTGTTAGTATAGCGATTTTAGTCTTAAGTTTTTTGGTAGCGCCAAAGTCAACCACACCCTGAACGCTGTATTTACCGTCGTGCATAAAGTCACCATCTTTGGTGGTATATGTTATCACGCCATTAGCCACGTCAGTGATCGCCGCGACGCCTTCTGTACGAACGTTAGCTGGCGACTCGATTATCACCTGAGCAGCCGTAGCACCCGTTAAATCTGTGTTTAACGCCAATTCAAGTGACACACCGTAAGTGCCTTGTATCATACTCATCTGATCTTACCTCTATTTAAGAACTTTCAACCGCAACTTAGTGCGGTCATCTAGGTGTGCTTTAATTAAATGTGAATCTTCAAACTTCAAACGGATACGAGAATTTTCAACTAGCGTAGCCTTGGCATTTATTACAACCAGTTCGCCATCTACTGGTAGTTTCTTGCGATCTGTATCTGGTAGTTCCATGGCCATTGCAATTGCCTCCACTTGGTCGCTTGCTAAGGTGAGCGTGTCACTTTCAAGGTCGATAGATATGCGAACAAAGGTTGGGGTGCCATCTACAACGATGACAGTCCAGTAACCCATGCTCGCTATTGCTCTTGAATTATAACCTACGCCATTTAAAGCTATCGAACGTGATGTCATTATGGTTGTCTGGTTACCGTTGTTGCGTCACCTACCGTCACGATTGATTGGTTTAGATCAACGCCTGCAGTTCTGGAATTGGCAGCATCATCGACTATAAGTGGGTTGTTTATATCAAGCCCCATTACTTTCCAAATATCTATTAACTGTGTGCTTTGCTCAGCTGTCATTGCACCGGTTGTCACCATCGCGGTTATCATATCACTGATGCTCGACATTACACTGATCGTGGCCACACCGTTATCTGAAATCCAAACACCTTCTTCGGTAGTTTCTTTAACTATATTTTCATTACCGGTTTGAGTGTGCACCACTTTTGCAGAGCCGCGAATTATAAACTCACCCTCTGTAATGCTCGCATCTATTATAACCGTAGCACCAGAGCCCACATCTATGCAGGCTGTTGTCAATGCGTTGCTTGAGTTTATGAACTTTACCGGGCCTGACCAGTTTCGCATAGCAATATGCTTTTCTTCATTCGCCAGATCAATTACTGGAATCTCAGATGTCAAACCCACGCAGCCAGACTTGCAATCAACTATGAATATATTTGTTAAACCGGCCAATTGAATATTGTATGCCAGTATGCTATTTTCTATATAGCCCGAAACACCAACGATATTCGCCACGCTGCAATGATCTAAGTATGCTGCACCTGCCATATCAGAGTCGTATAAAATCATATCTCGAAATACGGTGTTTGCGGTTATTGCGCCTGCATCAACAGTTACAAATGTGCTTATTGCATTCTCGCCTTTTAAAAGGTAACCAGATACATCGTCACCATTTACCAGCGTCATAGCATCTTTAACCAGAATGGATTCAAAACCCTCCCTCACTGCGATAGCTGTTGCGTCGGTTATGTTGTTTGATGGTGCTTTATGTGTACCTATTGGCGTGCCGTCAGCGTCATTCCCGGTGCCAGCTAATCCAGAAGTCGCATTGTAAGCTACAACACCACCAAATGATGCCTGTCTGATCGCAGCAAGCTCAGCCTCAGCTCGAACAACTTCAACCTGTGGTGGGATATAGTTTATGTCAATCTGTGTGGTTGGGGAAAGAGGTGCTCTGTCGAAACAGGCGATACCCTCTTGACCATCATCGGTGATAACAACGCCGATAACGGTTAGAATTTGTGATACGTCATAAGGAACGATCCGAGTGCCGGACAATTCCTTTACGTAGCGCTCAGTAAACTTACCACCGCCCTTTGGGTCATTCCCATGGGATGATAAAAATACGTCATACTTTCTGAGTTCTTCATCGGTTGCACGAAGGGTTCTCATTTCTCTGTAAATTTCAATCGGGTGTACATCAACACCTACTGAGTCAATAGATAGGTGTATGTCTCTGTTTGGTCCATCTATGTAACTAATGAGTGGCATTACAAGTATATATCCCCGTTAGGCTGTTCAATACCACCGTACTTTTCGATGATCCATTTTGTAGCTATTGATTTTATACCATCGGCAATGCCGAATACACTTATACAATCAGCTTCGCAAGGCACTGGTTCGTAATATTTTACTACTTCCAGCGCGACTGTGCTTAGCGGCTTGTAGACGTGCCCAAAGCGATCCACAACGTTGATCTCTACCCCATTCACATCTAGTTCGATACGTTGAACCGTGACATGAATAAAGGGCTCGGAATCAGTCCGTGGCATCTCAATGAGTATATGCTGAGTTCTCAACTTTATCATTGTGATGCCCTTGGATTAAGCGTTGTTTTCCACACCTGGCGAACAGGTAAATGCAACAGTGGTTAGCTTCTTGATTGTGTAAAGTGTTTTAGCCTGAGTAGCACCGCCATCACCTTCACAAACAAACACACAATCCTTGTCAGAGTCAGCTGCACCACCTTGGGTGTCACCAGTGTAATCAAACGCAAAGATAATCTTGTTATCAACATCAGCTGTCGAAGCAAGACCCTTTACCTCAGCACCTACTGAGTTTAAAACTACCACCGCTACAGCTGAGTTATAAGCTGCGAAGAACCACGAGTGATACCAAGCGGCAACGTCAGCCTTAGCTGTTGCACCAATCTCTGCTTCTACCGACACGGAGAATGAGTAAGCCTTTACAGCTGCGTCATCCGCTGTAAACACCACACGCTGCTGATCGGCTACAGGTACATTTGTAATGTACATGCCTTCACTTGCAGGTGTAACGCCAGACTTAGTAACGATTTGACCCGATGCATTGTATGTGTACCAAGTTTCTATATCCTTACCAAGATGGCCAGTATTAACAGCTAAACCATCAGCTTCTTTTGCGGCTTCGGTAGAGAACGCATCCAACCAGGCAACGCATTGATCCAACGTTGCTGAGTTGTTGTTGATTAATTCCCAAGAGAATAACAATGAGCCAGTGTCGTCCGAGAACTCACCAGTTTTAGCAACTGGAACGGCAATATGATTTAACGCCATCGTAGCCCATACACCTATTGGTGTTGTAGATACGTTAGCGAATGGCATACTTGCTTCACTTGTTGTTAAGTGAACGGATTCATTAAGTGCGAAACCAGTAGAGTAACCACCTAGCTCCGTGATACCTAAATCGTCTACGGTGTTCTTTCTGTCGTAGTTGTTACCATACGTACGGATTGATACCGCTTCGTAAGTAGTTAAATCGATATCAGGTGTTCCGTTTGCATCTAAATCTTGATAAACCAAAATAGCTTCATCAATCTGACCCACTTTTGCAAAGTCGGTAGCCGTACCCTGAATGCTCTGCTGATACGAAGGTTGAGATAGCGCTTCAATGTTTGATAAACCTTTGTTACCGAAATACTTTCGGATTGGGATGCCGTTTACATCGTTTTCATTCCAACCTGAACCACGAATGATTGCTCTGTCGGGTGCAGTTGAAGGCACGTTGCCGTTTACAAAGTTGTATGCGCCACCGAACTTAAAGGTGCCAGATGTGAATCGATCATACATACGCAAAGCTTCACCAAGGATCGGCGAACTAGCACGCTCTTGGTTTTCGAAAGCGTAGATAGCTTCAAACTTGATACCGTCTGCACGAATCAATGGGTTAGGGTCAGTAGCGCCGCCACCGATAGATGTTAAGTCAAGTGTTGCCACTTCATCAGCTGGGATAAATTCAATCAAGCCACTGGCTAAATCAAAAAATACGTTGCCATCAGGTGCACCAACTCGACCCACCGTCGATGGGATAAGTGTTGTTGCATAATTCGATAGGTCTATTAAAGCCATCAGTTTTCTCCGATATGGTTTTCAAGGATAGTTGCAAGTCGTTCATTTTCGGAGGCTAGTTCAAGACCTAGTCTCTTAAGTTCGTCAATCTTCGCCAGTAACAGCTCGTTTTGTTTCTCTTTCTGAAAAGATATCCCAGCATTGAAGGCTATCAATTCGTACTTTTTGGCAAAATTTAATATCCCAAACATAAGTTTGTCTGAGATATTCGGTGGAAACGTTGCCAATGTCTCACCCGTTATATTCTTCTTTACCTTCCAATCACCCTTTACACCGTTGTTAGCCAACTGTGTTACGTGAGCGGATTGAATGTCAATAAGTTCTGGTAGGTTTAGTATTTCACCTGTTTCGCAGTGCGTTAATTCGGTCATTAGTCATTCTCATCTGTAATTAAGTTTAGTGTAACGCTTATATTACCAGATTGGTCGACTGTATAATAGGTTAAAGATTCAACATAATTTGCCGATAGCACCTGTACCGCTATCGCTTGACCCACATATGAGTGTGAGATCGATTGATTATCCAGTGTCGCTACCTCTTCACCAGCTATCTCAACAGAGCCAACCAGGGAGCCCACTGCCGTTACTGTGTATATTCTCCACTCGTACCCCGTGTGAGATGGGTTTACGGTGAATGCAAATGTTTTTTGACCGGCAACTACATTTACCGTACCGGTGAATCCAGCACCCACTCTAATTGATGGCACCGTTGCGCCGTCTGCAATATTGACCGTAAATAAAGCTGCGCTGGTGAAGTTTAAATATAGCGTTTCGTTGCCAGTTGATGTCGGTGTTACAGGTGACGCCGCGGTTCCAGCATCGTACCCAGTTGCCGTACCGTCCCAAATCATTGACGCCGCTACAGCCGTAATTTCAACAGCGTGACTTGTTGCTGTATCCTTGAAAAAGGTGCACGTTACCAACTTGTTTAAATTTGTTGTTGTTACCGCTATTGCCGCCGTACTTTTATCAATCGTACATGTATCCAACTCACCAGTTACCGTTATAGTCCCGCACTGATTGAATGGGCTGTTAGATATACTGTTTGGAATCGTTGACGCACCCCCGGCTTGGAATACGATACCATTCATCACTTGCGCTGCCGCTGTAATCAATGAATTAAATCCACTTATTGCCCCACCATTCATCGTGAACGCGGTGGCGGCTGAGGTATCAAAATTAAAGTCAACTAAGCCAGACCCACTGATACTAGAGTTGGTCATCACAACCGTGCCGGTAACGTCGAACTGATATGTGTAAGCTCCGCCCAAAGTGTCCGTAAACACCAATGTCTCTGCGCTGGAGGTTAAGGCGGTGCCGCTAAGTTCTAAATTACCCTGAGAAAATATGATTCCGTTCTCTACAGATATAACGCCAATAGCCGTTACTTCATCCTGCGTTACCGACTCGCTGAATAATTTATCAGTGGCGGTTGTGCCCTGGATGGTTAGCCCATCCCCTACTTCCATGGCATCAACAACAAAGTTATCAAATCGAGTTGTGTTTCCACCCACGTCGGTTACGAAACCAATCTCAGTAATGTCACCTAATGTGGCTGTTGCTCCATTATTTTCACTCTCGGCAATGAGCGTAGATACAGCCCACTTTTGAAAGCCGCCTGAATACGTGTCGCTACCAGCTACGTTCCAGAACGATCTATTTGTTCCATCGCCTAGCATGATTTGTAGGCCGCCGGCAGCCTTAGTAAATGCGGAACCAGCCGCTAGAAATGCAGCCCATATGTATGCCATACCATCGGGTAGTTTCGTTGCACCTGTGCCTGTACTGCCTGTTGTGAAATCATAACCAGCGGCATCGGTGAAAGATAACAACACCCTTTGTTTGTTTGTTCTTGTTGCTATCGCATCCGTACCTTCGGCAACCAAATCTATAGTTCCCACAGATTGCAATAAGCCTGCGCCACCACCTGAACCTTCAAGCGTTTCCGCAGCCCAACCAGCTATAGCATCGGCATTAGAAACCCGTACAACCTTGTAAGTGCCTGCTGTGTTTATGGTGACTGCCATTGTTTAGCCCATCGTGGTTGGGCCAGTATCGCCCGATAGTTCATATACGCGACCAATGGCTGCTTCAAAATACGCCATCAATTTGAATGTGCTGACACCAGTTAGGTTCATCTCAGTCGTAACTGCCGCGACCTCAGCCATATATGCTGCCATTGCCGTTTCTATGGTTGCACCCGGGTTGGCTAATATGTATTGAATCGCCGCCACCTGTGCGAAGTCTGGAACACTTACGTCAAGTGACTCACTGTCATAGACCTTATCACCCACACCATCAAGGGCAAAGCGTGTGGCTTTACCAGTGACGCTTCGTGTCGGGATACCGTTAGCTCTGTTTTGGCGCATCGTGAATTCATCCACGTGCAACTTGTCAAAGACCAACGATGGTTGCACTTTTGCATTGTCTACTATCGTGCTCATTTTATATCCTTTACATGTATCAACTTGGTTGACATTAGCAAGTCACGTGGCGTAATTCTGCCGGCTTTTTGCTTCAACAATGGGTTGCCTGATTCTTGAAACGCCCAAGCTACCAACTCTGAACAGAACCATCTGTTTCGTCGCTGCATTTTGCGTCTGAAAAATATACCCAAAACACCCATCACGTCATACTTTTTATCCATCTGACTTGCGACAGCCCTCAATACAGCTTGCTCATCTTCCAGAGATAGCTCTACCGTATATCGTTCAGTTTTAGAAAACTTACGAGCTTCCTTGAGGCCATCTCTAATGCAGACACCCTCTTTAAATGTTGCACCCAGCAAATCACCATGATCCATTACAAAGTCAACGTGAGAAGCCCATGACCATGTGAATAGTCGAATGAGCTTCGAGGTTATTGTGTTGCTTTTTGAAAATTGAATTACGATCATGTTATTTGCCTCAAGTGTTTGTGCGATTATAACCCAGCGCGGCTCTACTTGCCAGTTAGGGTATGCGTGTTGTTGCGTATTCTTCATGGGGTTCTCTGTAATACCATTGACCACCAGATATTGCAAAGTCATTTACCGTAATGTAATCAGTAACGGTTGACTTGGTTTGAATATCGATATTAGCAATAGCAAAGCCCATGTGCCACTTCTCACCCTCACAATACGATGCTGATCTAACGTGACCGCAACCCAGTTGGTGCCACTCGTACGCCCCGTATCTCGGTGAGAACATTGGCCAGACCTGATGCTTATGATTGTGCCCATTAAAACCAGGCAGACCCATTTGGCGAGCAAAGGGAAAGTGGTGACACATCAGTGTATCCCAGTAAATCTTGTAATTGTTTTGAAGCTGTTGTTTTGCCTCACTTTTTGTGAATGTAGCTAGATCAGCCCTTGCAATGTAATTGATTTCAAACTTATCAAGACCGAGTAACTTGGCTACCGTCATCCCATGTAAATCACTTAAGACCGCTCTCAATGCTGGGGTTGCGTCTGCCAATTGAATAAGCAGTCGAGCCTCATGGTTGCCTTCAATAAAATCAATTTGCGTATCTGGACATGCTTCTCGCAATGGTTTGAAAATATGCTCATGAACAAACTTAATCCGACCAACGGCATCCCACTCGCGAGGGTCAACGCTATAACGACCAAATTCTGCTAGATCAAAAATATCACCATTTAAGACGATGATATCAGGCTGTACCCTGCGAGCAGTATCAAGCAACACTCGAAGGAAAAAGCGATCCACTTCGATATCATGTAGATCACTGGCGACCAGGATTGTTTTAAACCTTGTATTGTTTTCCCGTACATACTTTTCTCCCCAGTTGGCGCGGTCAATGTTGAGGTCACGATAATGATCCACACTTGCGTGCTTTGCAATTGCTCGCTCTAAACCATGCTGCTGTCTGGTTAATGTTATTGTTGCTTTTCTTTTATATTCCTCGAACGTTCCGAAGTAACGGTTCCAGGTTGATTCTGAGATCATGGAGTTTACACGAAAGTAGTTCCGAGTGATGACCTTATCTTCATCTATTTCTGCCACACGTCGTAGCTCAGCGATACACTCTTCTGGCCCCCACTCACTCATGAAGCGCGTGGCATCCTCAGACATGGGAATTGTGCTTTCATCTTTTGGTGGGTCACGTCGATTGATTATCTCAGGGCTGCTGGGGTCGATTGCCCCACGTCGTCTAAGTAATGTTGCTGTGTTTTTGATTGTTTGAATGGACAGTTCTAGCTCTATTGCTACATCTGCCAACGATGGGTAATTCTCGGTATCATTAAAAACGGCAGCAAAAAGCTGCTCCGGCGTTAAGTGCGTCGTAGCCATGAATAGCCCTTTTAGTTAGTTTTTCGGATATAGTGCTTGTTGTTTGAGGTCGTGTTCCCTTATGGATTTTATGGTTGACTGACACTCTCGGAAGGCGATAGCGGCTTGCCCGTGAGCTTTGTATTCTGTACTTCGTGTAATAGCGGAAGGTTCTCCGGCACTGTCATCAGATATTCCGGTAACGGATTGTAAACCTGCTCGATCTCCCGTTCGCATGTTGTCGAGCATCCCGACACTGCCAACAGGCACATTGCAAATAATAGGGTCATTAACTTTAACATACTTGGTTACCTCAATGGTCTTTGGTTTGGATTCTGAGATTACAGTTAGCCTCTCTATGTGGCCAGCCGCTACCTCTCGATCAATTTGAATTTGCGCTTTGTGATCTGCTTTTAACTTATCAATCAATTCATCTCGCTGCACCAGAGCTAATTCAAGCGTCTTAGCGTGCGCCGCGTCATAAAACGTTGACGTTATATAGTATCCGCCGAATAAACCCACCAGCAATGCGACAAGAGCTGCGGTGACTATAATCTTTGACTTGCCCGGGCTAGCCGCTACCCCAGCTACCGCTTTAGCTCCGAACTTCTTTATGATACTTGGTATCAGTGCCGCTGCTATACTTCCAAAAATTGAAAACATTATTTATCACCCCAACCGTCACGTGCTGTTGAAAAACCCATATACGCACCGACTACCAGTGCGTCAAAATAAAGCATGTACATTAAAATGTCACCTTCTAATACGAATGGCATTACCAGTGCGTGTAAGAATGCTATCCACGCCATACGACGCATGTTCTTCCACTTCTCTATTGGATTTGGATGATCCATTACACTATCTCCACTATGCCAAGTTCATAAACCGTTCTGCGATTTACTTTCATTGCGGTTAATACCTCTTGACGCATCTGACCTTCACTAAGTCCAATATGAACCCAGTCGCCGAACTCATAAATAAGCTGGTCCCAACCCTCTTCAACCATATGCACTCTAATGAAGTTAGCCAATTCATATGTGCTGATGCCCACAGCTGTGATATCCGCAGCTAATGCTTTGCAATGAACAGACGTGGCTGAGCCACCAATTGAACCGTTAAGTACAGGTGATCTGTAGCCAGATGAGATGATGATTGGTATCACTTGACCGTAATGGTCAGATAGCTTCTCGCGAAGTGTCTCAAGGAACCAGGCCAAGCGAATGGCGTTTGGAAGCAATCGACTAGGTATCTTATTGTCGATACCCTTTCGTGTGGCTGTTTGTGATTTCTCTAATTCTTTTTTGCTAATGTGTTCGGGAAACATATTATGACCCTGTTGTTACTTTTGATATCTGATCACCTGCTTGATTCCATAAGAAGTAACCAATCAGCAGAACGACGAATGCCCACTTAACAAGCCCAGCGACAATTTGTCCCCAAAAGCTTTTATTCATGTTCTCCATCCATTCAAGGAATTTATTCATCCTGTCATGTGATATTGCATGTTGAGCTGGTGTCATGTCACCGTGATATGCGTGGTTCTCTTCACGCACTGCTTTGATTATGTCAGCCTTGTAAGCCGCCATGTCTGTCTTTAATTCTGCTTTGATTTCGGCTGAGACTTTGCGTGCGGTTGCTTCCGCAGCTAATGTCACAAGCTCTTTCATTACTTTGATATCCACATCTGACTCATCTAAGTTGGGTGTTGCTGTTTCACTCACGTGGAACTCCGTCGGTAGCTTGCGAAGGTTGAGCTGGCATTCTCTCATAAAATGACCGTCAAGTCACCCTGCGCTTAATCAAATCGATAACCGTACTGTCTAGCCCGCCTACCCTCTTTGTCCAATACCAAGTCTCTAAGCTCGTCTGAATAATATTGACGGTAGTCGCCTCTTGGTGACGTGTTTATTGGTGATGAGAATCTTATTGACGTTTGTCTCTCCATCGTTAGATCACCGACCTGCCCAAGTGCGTCCTCCAAACCTATTGCTATTTCTTCAAGTTTGATTATCTGTAGACACTCGTCATTGTAGATTCTTTCCAAAAATGACATGTAACTTTCATCTGCATCAAGCCACTGTGACGAGAGTCGCAGGTTCATACCACGCATTTCACTACTGTATGATATAGCTGAGGAGCATAGTTTCAATACCTTTAACTTTAGTTTTGCCGATGGGTTTAATAACTCCATTGTAACGCTGTCAAACCTAACAATCCCCATACTCTTTAATGCTGTCGTAACTGGATTTTCAACAGATTGATTTGTCATAAATTGATAATGATACCAAGATACATACCAGTCCCATGGGTTTCTAGTGAACCCAAATCGACGGTGATCTTGACACCAGTTTGGTATATCTTCGTGAGTTAGGTGATTATCAAGTCGCTTTGCATCTGTAATAACGGCACGCACCCAGCTACCGCCCGTCTTTGGCATATGCGTGAACAGGGCGTTCTCTGTTACAACCATGTTACCTTATTTACTTGATCAATTGTTTTTGCCGCTGCCAATGCTCTTGTTCTTACGCTGAACTCACTAATGATGACCTCAATTTTGGCATTTACAGTTCTATGAGTGTCTATAATTGCAGTCGCTGCGCTTATGATGTTTTTTTGCGACTTGTGTATCACCCCACCAACCTTTGTGTCAACCCATGCCTTTGGGTCCCTTAGCATATCCATAGCGGTGATGTTTAATCTAGCTAGGTGAGCTTCGTGATTGGCAAGATTTCTAACGGTCGTTCCAACTGCTGCAGCCAGCTTGTTCTGTCGAATTTCCAAAAGCTGACCATGTTTTTCGTTGACTAGCTTTTCAATACTTTCGGTTTGAGCGATCGCATTCGAAAACGCACCGTCACTATAAAGCATACCCTCTGTAACGACGATGGTTACATCGGTGATATCGACAAGCTCTATAGTGGCGTCTCTGATTGGTTTACTTTTCGAGTTCACTATCGTGCAGACCTTGCCTTTAAATATTTCAGCAAACTTTTTCATAATTTATTAACCTAATGTATATATTAACGTTACGTGACCCTGATGACCATTTTGACCAGCTCTAAGTGTTCGAGTGCTTTCTGGGTCAACCGATGATGCGAAGCCCCCCTCGCCACCTCTCCCACTTGTCATAAATGGCGTATTGGCCGCCTCATCATAACTACTCGCCCCAATCGTACCATTGCTGCCTGCTGCTGCGAATGTGCCACCACTGCCACCAATGGCGCTCAAATGGGTTGAAAATGACGACGTGCCACCTGCTGAGCCTGTGCTTTTTGTTGTGCCCGCTGTTGCCGGCCCACCCGCTCCACCGCTAGCGACCGTAATCGTATAGTTTGCGCCCGGCGTTACCGCGTATGTTCCAACTTCGCCCCTACCCCTACCACCAGTTCCACCCTTTGTAAGGATGTAGCCATCGTCCCACCCAGTGCCGCCACCGCCGCCACCGCCTGCTACTACCGCTATAACCTGAGTCACGTTGGCCGGGCAAGTCCATGTTCCTGACGCTATGTATTTTGTAAAAGTTATTTTTTCATTATGAACGTGAGCTGCCGCTGCAAATGCCGCCGCATGCTGCCCATCTAGCAAGTCGGCATTTAAACCAACCTGTCGTATAGTGGTATTTCTTGGAATTTGATTTGCAGCCGCACCAACGGCAAATGTCGCTACTGTGCCTGCGTCTGTAGCGTAATCAGCCAGTGACGAATCTACCGCCTTACCACCTGTCGCTAACTTTCCATTTAACTGTGTTTGAACGTTACTCGTTACACCATCAAGTCGATCAAGCTCTATCGTGGTTATCGTGCTGGCCGCTATCTTACCATCCGCACCCGATATAGCGACTCGACTGGCTGTCAGGTTGGTGTATAAAATTGATGACGGAGCGCCGGTTACTGGCGCTTGACGTGTTAATACTTGCGTATCCACATACTCTGCATTAGTTGACGTTTTTGTTAGGTCTAATATCGTCTTCCAAATGTTATTAGCAGGTGTAATATCATCGTGAAATATTAACTGCTTTAATGCTTCGGCGGTCGTGTCGTGCCAAAACATACCAAGTTGCAAGTTTAATGCAGGTACGGTTGGGCCGCTGTGGTTCGACATCATTGTTTTGTCGTTATTCAACAGCGGAGCTAAACTATCGCTTAAGTCCGTTGACTCTGGTATTTCTGAATAAAGCTGCATCTTATAACCTATTGGGCACTGGTGCCCTGTATATTAAACTAATTGCCCATTGCTGTCCACGAGATGGTGCCGAGTATCGCCACGTTGCTCGCATTGTATATTCTAGCTGTTACACCAAGGTCGGTCAGTGTACCGTCAACGTATCTAACCACGCCGAATACCGCACCGCCACTCATTATAGCCACGAACTCAGGTGGTGAGTTAAACTCTCTTGCAAATGTTATTGCTATACCCGCTGCCGCATTCGTCACCACTGCCGTACCGCGTTCCAGTACATCTGGCAAATCGATAGTGTGCTTCAATTGCGTTATCTGAGGCACGTCGCTTGTTGCCAACGTTCTTAAACTTACCCTCATGGCTGCCAGTTGAAATTCATAATCACCACCAATGATAAACTCTTGGTAATACCCATACCCACTACTCACCCAGTAACCATACGCGGCAACATTGTTAAACGTCACCTCGTCCATCGGTAGGTTTCGCAGAATCATATTACTAAAACTAATGGTTTTATATATAGCGTCCGAGAACAACGCCTCTATGCGCACGCTGGTATACGGTGAAGCGGATGGCGCTGATACAATGCTTTCCGTTACCGTTTTGTCCGACCACTTGGCGTGTACAAATAGGTGTTTCGATGTTGCGTCCTGGGTTATTCCTATTGTGTAGTAATCCTCAAGCTCGCTAATTTCAAAAGGCACAATGACGCTTTCTATTACCGTGGTTGTACCTATGTCATAAACGTCCAATCTAAATTGATCATTCGCTTTATCCATCACAACGCGAAGCTCTGTAACTAGATTTTTAAAACTCCACACTTGAGCTTCCCACGACTCTGCTGGCAAGGTTGGGCCTTTGTACATAACAATAGTCGCACCAAATTCTACAGGCGTTGACGTTGTCCACTGCACATACCCAGTTGTACCGGTAAAACCTAAGCTATCTGTTACGAAGTTTTCCCAAGCACTTTGTGTGATGTAGAGTTTTGCTAATGAAGTCGCCTCCAATACACCCTCTATCGATGTTGTACCAAGTGTGCCGGCCGATAATGGGAATCTCTGAATTATATCAGCTTCAAATACCGTTTCTGGCAATGCTATCTGTTCTGAGATTGACACAGTGTCAACATCACCCTCAACCTGCCACGCTCTATTTGCATTTACAGAGTTCCAAGCGAACGTCGCTTCCGCCCACGTTATAGCCCCTGTTAAAACGTTGTACTCAGCCTCGTAGAGACTTCTTCCCCTGTAAGACTGTGGAAGGGATAGAATATAGATATACTCACCACACAGCGCACCAGCGTCAAGCTTAAGTGAATCATCAATCGTCACTATGGTGTTTGTCTTCGTACCGGGCCACCCAAGTGCCCTGTGATCCTCCGTGTATACTGCATTTCTATTGTCTAAGGTTATCACTTCGGCTGATGCAAAGTTGGCACTGGCGCTACTTAAACCAGAAGCGTCATATGCTTTTATCCAAAATGTCTTGGATGAATCAGATGTATTTAATGTCGCAAATGTACCCGTGCCACTTGATCGCGCAATGTAACGACCAGACGACCAGTTCAAGCCCTCTCTTATTTCGTAAAAGTCGATCAAGTCTGCTGTTGGGTTGGCGCTCCACTTGAAGTTAACCTGGTTGCCACTCTGCACAACAAAGAACCCACGCACATCTAATGGCACCGCAAGTGTTAGTGATACCGCTGATGCCGATAGTGAGTATATTTTAGATGTGTCGATTGCGGATACGAAATAATTTACTATGCCAGCGACAACACCTTCATCTCGAAGTGTTGTGCCTCTTAATCCGCTTGATATTACCGTACCACCGTCCCATGAAATACCCTTTCTAACTTCATACCCTGCAATATCGACATCGGTATTCGCATCCCACGAAATCACAATACCACCATCAACACGTCTGGCTGCCAAACCCTGAACGTTTGCAGGTGGCGCAGATTTACCAATAACGGTGTGATTAAATGTCGGTGCTGTTGAGAATGCTGCCTTACCACCAACTGCGTCACGTGCGACTATGGTAATCACTAGAATATCACCAGTTGCTACGCTGAATGAAAAACTGTTTATACCGGTGCCCATAAACTTACTTGCACCACCGTTTACGGTTATATAAACCTCAGCATCTCTGTAAACGCTTGAGGCTTCAACCCAGTAAACCTTCGCACTGGTCGCTATTACGTCACCTATAATTGATAGCGTTTCCTCAACTTCCAGTATCGTAACGTGCTCAATCACTTCGGTTAAATTCGAGTAGTTTGGCGTTGGCACGATATCAAGATTTGGTGAGTAAACAGCTTCATTATACTCAACCACATCTATCTGTCTTGTGTATGTGCTGTCCTTGCTTATGCTTTGCACTCTGAATGGTTTTTTATACTTACCGACCTTACCGATCATCCACTGCGTTAACGCAGCTGGTGCGGATGTTAGGGCGAGTGTGGTTGTTACAGTTGACGTGCTATCCTCTGTATTTACCAAGTCTCTTTCTAGCATCACATCGGTATCATAAAGCTCATACGCATCCAGAGCCGATATACCTACGTTGCTTGTCACCTCAATTACACCAGACGACCCAAATTTATCTACAATTTCCAGCTCTAAACCACCTAAGCCTGGAAATACAATTCGCTTAAAATCTGTTTCGGTTGTTATTCCGCTTAGTTGCAACCCGGTTGTGCCCCCAAGTGATACCACCGTTCCATCATATGCTGACATGTGAAGTGAGCTGTAGTGAACCAATATCTTGTATGCCTCAGCAACTTCAAAATCAATTGGCTTATCCAGCTGCAGTACCAAATCTGTTGAACCAGTTTCTAAGCGCCCACCAAATCCCCACTGTGGCATATCATGCTGAATGTAAATAACATCACCCAGAAGGCACGCAATGGCGTCAACGTTCGCACTGAATGAAGCTGTGCGCTGAATATATCGATTCATGTTCAGTAGAAGCACGGCCTCGTCGTATGCGCGATCCGCATCTACTATCCCATACAATGTAAGTGTTGATGACTTTTGCTTCTGTCCCGCGTCGAATGCAGCTTGGTCGACGATTTTAATAGCGCGTTGCTTGTAGTTGTCAGCGGCATCCGAAAATGTCACTTCAACCTCGTTCGCACGACTTTCTAATGGCGTCCACTTTTCTGAAAACGAATCCGCAACTATGTTTGCCATACTGAACATCATAGTGGGTACATCTGGTCTTTCTATAACCATGTCGAACTTTGTGCCACGTCTAATTACGCTGGCTCTACCAACCCTGGCCACTCGCTGTATTGCTTCCCATAGTGATGACTCTGTGTCAATCACACCGTTGAACAATAAGTTATTATCAACACAGAATTCAGCCCAGTCAGACCACTTTCTGATGTCGAGTCTTGATATATCGTATGAGCCACCCCAACGTGTATTTGTTAGCATCTCAAATGTTAACCAAGCTGGGTTTTTATTTAACTCTGTCGTCCATGTTGCGCCATTGTAAACTGGCACCTTAATACCTGGGTGTAGGAATGTTATGTTTGGTACTGCATTTAGCTGATCCGTTAATCGTATCTTAACGCCAAGAACGGCTGTGTTTACATAATTAACGTCACCCCTTTGGATTTCAATTATATCCGCCACGTTCACAGTATCGGCTACACTTAGGCCTGGCTCGTCTGATAATATTGGCGACGTTCTCTGCACACGTATTTCATACTTACCTCTATTCGCTGGCAATATGTATGGGCTATAGAATGACGTTCGAACCGCACTGGTGGATTTACCGGTGATAACCGTAGGGAAACCGGAGCTATCAATTATTGGACCCAACCACGTCACGTCCCCAACCTTTCTGTACTCCACCGTCACTGGCACAGTTACAGAGTGGCGAGAGCCATCATCGTGATAATTTTGCAAACCCGCTGGTGCTACAAAATCCACACGAATGCGATCAACGTCATTGATTGTTGTATGAAGAACGTAATCCGTATCAATTACTTCTAGGTTTATATTTTGCGATATATGAACATCATCAAACCACTCGATGGCGTCTTGATCTTGCGTTCCGGGGCGTTGCACAATGTCTGTCGCGATATCTATGTCAAAATTTGAAATAGGTTGTTCGTTTATTAAAATCGTTGAGGCGTCAATAACCCCAATCTCACCCTCACCTGCATTTATGAGTGTATATAGAAACTGAGTTTGACTATCGTTTTCATTGTAGCGGGCGATCACGTTGCCGGCCATTCTGTGTTCACCAAAGCAAAGCGGAACTGGTATCATTTCTGATGACGTTTGCTTTGGCCCATCTATGCCGTATGTTGGGCTATCCTCAGTGCTATCAACCTGTGGTTGTTCCATTGGGATTAGATTGTGAATCAGCGCTGCACCAACCAGCATTACACCCATCTTGGCTGCCGCGAACCCAGCTGATGCTGAGCCGACCCCGAGTAAATTGGTCGCAAGAAACCCCGTGCTTGCTGATAGGGCGAGCATTGCCGCCATTCTCAATATGTCTTTACTACCGCCGTCACCGCCGCGAGGTATTGGGCAGAAGATTAATGAGTCATCTGGCTTTGGTATAAATAGAACTATTTCATCTTCATCCAAAACGCGACCGTTAACTGATACGGCAAAGTCACCCTCTGGTATATAGTCGAATATATATTTTTCAGGCGACCAATCTTCTGTGCGAATGTCTCTTTCGGCTATATCAAACGGATTTAATACTTCAACGATATTTACAATTTTGCTATTCGACATACTTATAGAATCCACTAATTTTATCACGCCATACATCTAGTCTTTCGATCACAACGCCACCTGATTTTTCCCAGCAATGTATAAACTTGCCGTGCTTTAGAACATAACCTACATGAAACATTCGACCTGCTTTTATAAAGACCATGGCACCTGGGGACTCTTCAATCTGCTCCCACTTTGATATCTCTATGGCCATTAAAGCAGCTCGTTTGCCGTATGTGGTTGGGCATACGTAATCTGGAATATCAATACCGTCATCTTTCAATAACTTCATGATCAACCCATAGCAGTCGTATGCATTTGGGCCACGACCACCAAACTCAAACGGTGTGCCGATTAAATCTGCTATATTATCCATAACGAAGACCAGTTCCGCGAATTCCCGGGAACCCACCGAAGTTAATTGTATTGTTATGAGCCTGGCAACCATTGTCACCAAGTAAACTTCTGTCACACGTCGTTACTTCACCTGCGTATGTACATTCATTGCCCTTGTAAACCCATGAGCATCTATCGCGCATTTGCTTTCTACGTGGGAATCGCTGAGCTAGTATATCTTCCGCACCCATTGTCCAGCTGATTATATAATTCTCTGCGCTGGCTGAGATTATTTCGAAGAACTCTGTGACTTCTGGCTTTAATGAGGTTCCAACTGATGTGCTTGCTATGATTATGATTTCGACTGATGAACCTACGCAGCCCCCATACGCTTCTGCTCTCGCCTGTATTGCTTGCGAGTAGTCTGTAACGGTTAAGGATACACTTGATGCACCATCTACTGAGTCTTCTGTCGATATGTCGAATGCGAATGCGGTGTACGTTTGACCATCGTAAATTACATCTTCTGTATTTTTTACGAGGTATAGTGTCTCGACTAATAAGCCCGTAGCTGGGTCTATTATGGTTATTTTTGTCAGGATAAGGTAAGCCACCGTTGAGGTTAGCTTATTCTTTTCTATAACCGACGCGATTGATAAGTTATTTGGCATGGTTCACCCAGTTGTTAAACTTGTTCGAAATTTATTACAACATCATACCTTACAAACTCACCTATGCCAACGTAAGTAAAGTTTAGCTCCGACTCAAATCTAACCACATAGTCTACTGCATCGGATGGGTCAGTCCAATCAAACGACCCAGATGTACCGAACTGCGTATCCCAGAACGCCATCAGTGTCTCTTTATCGACCTGTGACATTCCAGTGAAACCAGTCTTAAACATCTTTCGAGGTTGACGGGTGTATCGCGCACGTGACGCTACGTAACCACCCTCCATGTCGCTCTTTAAAGCTGGGTCTTCTTGTTTTACGCCATAGTATCTCGCATCTGCTAGAACACTTAATGTTGGGAAAATACCAGCCACTTTACTACCTCTTTATTTAATTACACTCTTCATGCCATCTCTGAACGCGCCAGGTTTTGCCATCTCTGTTAATACCACATCCAACACCATTCTCTTACCATCAAAAGTTGGCGCGCTTTTTTCTGCGTTTACAGACTGACTAGTTTGGTTGATTACATTCACCTGAACGTCGCCACTACCACCACCAGCCATGCTCACTGGGATTGTTTTACCATCTGGTAGTGGCACGTATGCTTCTGGCGTACGACCCTCACCGAACAATGATAGTTGTGGTGAGTTTGCGATACCGCCGGTTGAATAAGCTTTCAGTGGAACTTTACCACCCGGGCTCATGATACCACCATTTGCAAATGGTATACTACCATCAGAGCCGGTCATTGGTATGCCGTAATCCGTTGTAAATGCTGGGCCACTCATAGCGCCACTTAACATTGAGAATAGTGGTCCGGTGATCTGCTGCTGTATCGCCATCTTCAATATATCAGCCATAATAGATCCAACAAGATCCGAAAATGCCAATTTACCAGTTCTAACGAATTCAACTATTGCGTCCGCAGACTGACTTGCCCAACCTGTCATAGCGCCCTGCATTTGAGCACCCATATCCTGCCACTCTTCATTGAGCTTTTGCATGTCAGTTTGCTGGCTAATAACATATTGTTCGTTTATGCTTTTAAGTGCACCATTTAAATCAGCTGTTGCCTTTATGCGATCCTCATTACTGAGTTGATCGCTCAAAACAAGAAGCCTGTTAATTTCAGTTATCTTATCAAGATATTCGAAAGCATTTTTGGTTCGCTCTGTCATCAACGAGCGGTCAGCATCAAGCGCCTCATCTTTTATACCGATGATTGCTCTCATTGTATCTACTGGTGCGGCCGCTCTCGTTAAGTTGGCCATTTGCTCCCTTAACCCCGCTATCGCCGCCGAACCCTCTGGCAAGAGGTCTATCATTGCTTTGATAGATTTCGTTGCGCCGTCTGCGAACGTAGTCTTCGGGCCATCACCATCATACAATTTTGTTGTAACCACACCAACTTCATGCGCTATCTTGGAGAATGACTTTGAAATTGCAGTGTTGATACTTACAACCTGCTTATTTTCCTTTATCTTGGCGTTCATCAACTCCATGTTTACAAGCAATGCTTTGACCATATCGATTTGATCTTGGGTATGTTTTACACCCTTCGCACCAAACGCACCCTGATCCAAAAGAAATTGAAACTGCTGTACTTCTGAACTCGTTCCATTAAGTGTGCTTCCTAACCCCATTAATTTAGTTGTTAGTTTTTCAATGTACTTTTCCATATTACGAACGCCGGCACCCATAGTGCCCTGACCTAAGTCAGCACCATCAGCAACCTGCTTTAACGCAATGTCTTTACTCTTGTTTAAGTCCAGTAATTTTTCAGCAAGGAAGTCGATCTGCTTTTCAAGTATCGCAACCTGCTGCTCTTCGCCTTTTATCTTGGTTGCCGCAGCCATTTGAGTGCTGAACAGAGCGGACTTTCCTTTAATTATATTTATTTGACCGTCGTAATAGTCAATCATTGCACTATTTTGAGCCGCCTGAAATGCTTCACGCTGCATATCGCCCGCCTCAAATGCATCATGCGCTTCATTTGCCACCTCTACATAATGCGCTCTAAATACCGCCACTTCTTTTGACAGTTGCTTCTCAAGCGCAGTTACAGCCTTTCTACCGTTTGTATTTGTTATTGAAGCTATTGCCGCATCATGATCCTGTTGAGCTGAGATAGTATTGGCAAGTGCTAAATCAAATTCTTTCTGATAGTTTACTAAAACCTTTTCTGCTGTATCCGCATTCCAGAAGAATCCGCTGTATATGCTCTTACCTTGGGCTTTTGTAGCTCGCTCAAGGTTCTTCATATGGAATTCCATACGAGCCTGCATAACCTTCGCGTGACTTTCGAGGGTTTCCACATCGTCTTCATCAATGCTAGCTAATGCATTTTTAACTTTTTCACTGGCTTTACCAGCGCTGTTGCCCCATGTGTCCCATGCTGCGTAAGCTGCGCCTAGCGCCAGGACGATTAAACCAAGTGGGCCACCCAATGCCAGCATTGCACCTTTTAAAACGCCTGACGCTGCTGCCATACCTGTCATTGCAAGGCTACTTGCTGTTGCACCACCTGCTAACGACATCAAACCTGGGCCTGCCGCTATAGATGCTAGACCGATAACTTTTATCGCACCACCTAGTGCTGCTATCTTTGTTGCCAACCTTGTTACTATAAACAGTGTACCAAGAGCTTTTACGGTGAACGCAATTACGTTTCTTAAATCATAAAGGGTTTTAATAGTCCAAGAGATTGCTTTGATCATTCCTGTCAATGCTTTGCCGATTGTTGCTGCGATTTCCGCAACCTTCTCTGGCGTCATTGCATCTAAAACACCCTGCAGTGCCAATTTTGCTTCGTCGAAATAACCTGATTCGCCGATAGCTAACTGAAACTTCAACCAACGTGTTTGTAATTTAGCTAACATGCCCGACCAGGTTTCCATCATTCGTTCTGATGAGCCACCCATTGTACGTTCGAACTCACCGAACATGCGATCAAGTGCACCTCTCGCTTTAACACGACCTTTTGAGATGTTGTCAACCAGCTCCCCGTAAGTCATACCCATTGAGCGTGCCATTAATTTGATTGCGTTAGGCACAGCTTCACCCAACTGCTGTCTCAATTCTTCCATTGAGATAACACCTTTACCAGCCATTTGCTGTATCGCTACAGACGCTCGGTGTAATATCTGATCGTTACCACCGAATGATGCCACGGCGTCTGTCAGCGAGCTTAGGCTGCCGTCCATTGGGTCTAAACCAACTGATTTGAACTTAACAAAGGAATTTGTCATCTCATTCAAACTGAATGGCGCCTTCTCTGCCTTATCAAGTAAGTAGTCGAGGCTGTTTGTCGCTTCCATTGCGCGACCGGCATCAGTTGCAGCCGAACTCATACCCTTCAATAAGAAAGTCATACGCTCAACGTTGCCGATATTATCGATCATCGTCTTCTGCCAACCGAGAGTGGCACGTGCTAAGTTTGAAAGACCGCCTTTCAGAATTGAAGCGGTGATGGCGTAATCACGCAGTCTAGGTAATAGACCGGTGACGCCTTTTTCTATATTCTTAATTGATCTGGCGTTTGATTTCAGCTCTTTGGTAAAATCACGAGTTACCTTTCCCGCCTTCTCCATACGAGCATGGAATCCATTATCGTCAAGGTCGAGTACAATTCGTATTTTACCAGCGGACATTTTACACCTACATAATTCTTAATGATTCCAGACCTTTTCGGTCCAATTTGTCTTCGGCTCTCATAACCTGACCCATCTCAAGAACTAGGTTATTGCGACATGCTTCCGCACCTTCTGAGCTAGTTGCTGAGTTTGTAATAGTTAAATACCGCATGTCACGTTCGGCTGAAATTCGATTGATATTTGCCTGCATCATCCAAAATCTCATGGCTGGCATATCAAGAACTTGCTGATCGGTCATACTGTAGAAATAACAGAAGCGACTAAACAAAAACCCAAAATCGATTAACTCAAGATTGGGTTCTTCATCTTCTTCACTGGCCGCTTCTATGATTCCTTTTTTACTTCTTCCGCTTCCTCATCTACCTGAGAGCGTGAAAACTCTAAAATCAAATTTAACTCAACCATATTAAATGCGTTGAGAATATCATCTGGCATCGTTGGAAATAGTGTTTTAACCATCTCTATCATCCATGCCAATTGATCTGTAACTTTGGTTGTACCTTTTGCACTTGACTCATCAAGCGCTTCACCACGTCGTGTCATTTCAATAAAGTTATGAACACTCATCGTAGCCATTGGATATTCTACGCCCTTAAACTTCAACAAACGTTCCTCTTTTGCTGAAACTTCATCTAAATTTAACATTTGTGCCATTAGTGTATTACTCCGGTGTTAGTGTTTGTTAATGTAGCCCCCTCGAAAGGGGGTCACAGTTGGTAAGGGTTGAGATTAAACAGCAGCGTTATCGCCAACTTTGAATAAAATCTCGTTGTTAGCGGTATCAGGATAACCCATGAACTCAGCATTGTAAATTCGTTCATCATCAAACTTGTACGAGAAGTTCATGCCACCTGGAGTTGCCGCCAATGGAACAATGAAATCATCGTTGTTATCAGGTGCATCTTTTGGATGCAGAATCAATTCACGTGCGATAGATAGTAAGTTAGTACCGATGCCGTTAGTAACATCAACGCGCTTAGCGCCATCTGCTGCTGGGGTAGTTGTACCTGTTGTTACATTAACCGTTACAGTTGCAACAAATGCTGAACCTGAAATCTTACCGGTTAATAGAACGTCGCTTGATACCGCATCAGTAGCGATTGCAGTTGTTGAAGCAACTACATTTGCAGTTGGGTCAGCGTTAATAAGCGCTACGATACCAACACAGATTTCACCCTGCGTAGCTGCGGCGCCAGACGTAAAGTCAAAAGCAACGCCGTCAACAGTAACCGTGTACAACTCCGTATTTGCAGCCGCGGCAACAACGATGGTATCAATCTGCTTAGTAGCATTGTCGATCAATGTGGCACCGGGCATGATTGCTACCAGGTTTTCCAGAGTTGTTTCAGCCAAGGGAACCTTTACGTTCACTGAGCGTTTTTGAATGTATTCGTTAATTTCGGATAAACCGAATTGGTCAACAGTAACCTTATGCGTATCAGTAGACACTTCCACCTCAACGCCACCCTTGGTGTAACCCAAGTCGTTACCATCATAGTATACTCGGCATACACCAAGTTTTACGTTTGCAGTATCAGACATCTTTACTTCTCCTAAGAAGATTTATGTTTCAATATATACAGCATCAAAATTGATACTGAATTCCAAGTAATCACCCTCGGAAACAGGGTAGACAACTGGCTCATGTCTTGGTCGAATGTAGCGAACCAACAAATTATCTAGCATTGTACCATTCTTAAGGGTCAACGTCGAAGATACTAGGTCGGCTAATTCACGCCCTTCCACAAATTCAGTGTGTCTAACAATTGCTTGGAAGCTTGTACGCTTAAAACCAGGCAATTCGTAATCAATCTCAGTACCACTGAGACTGCTAATTAACAATATACCAATTTCTACACCAGATGGCATATTGTAAATAAATAAGTCTACACCTTGTTCCGCTACATCTTCTGTAACGAGGTGCTGCGCTATAGGTTCAAGTTTCATTATTTATGCTTTCTTGGGTTGAATATGCCGCCACCTGTGAAACGACGACGAACTGAACCCAACACATTTAAAATACCCAGCAAACCACCACGGTTACTGCTAGCTGCTTTTTGTACGTGCTTTTCTACGCTGGCTATAATCTCAGGCGTTAAATCAGCAACCGCACGTTCTAAAAACTTTCGACCGACGACCAGTCCATTACCGCTCTGCTTCGCCTTTGAGTCTGGGCCAAGGTCATAGACCGCCTCATGCATTCTTTCCGCATACTTACCGACAGTTACGAAACCCTTTCTACCTGCTGCGTGGGTGTCATCGTCGATGTATACTTCAATGTGACCTTGATTCGCTGTTTTGGTGTCGATTTTTATCGCACGCTCCAGATTACCTAGATCAACTGGCGCCTGTTGTGCAGCACGCTCCTGTATTTTCTTTGAACCCTCAAACATAGCCATAATAGCTACCTCTGACAACCCAACTTTAAGGTCGTTCAATAGCGGTGTGGCTGTGTCTGTTATCTTGACTGCCATGCTATCAACCCAATTTCGTTATGATCGTAATTGCCACTGACATCGTAGCGCATCTCAATCTCACTAACCTCTAAGTCCAAACCATTCAGTGTCACTTTGTCACCAATTGTTACATCGACGCCTGTGCTGAATAGTAGCTTGGATTCTGAAATTGTTTCTTTCGCTGTGCCGCGGGAAGCTGAACTATCGGCACGAACGGACGTTTTCAAACTTTTAATATTAAGACTGACAACGGCACAAAGGGCGTCTACAGGATCACTCATGGTGTATTGACCATAAATGTCCGGTTCACCGGCTTTTGATACTGTGCATCTTACGTTTGGCGTCATAGTCGGATTATACCAGCTATGGCGTAGAAAGCATAGTGACTAGCGAATTGCATCAATTACTTTTGGCGTCTTGAGCGCTTCTGTGTCTTTCTGCTGGTTAAGCGCCGATCCTGCCCCGTCAAATAACGATAAACACCTTGCAGTGGTTTTCGCATACAACCCCATGAGAGGTAAAGAAAAAGCACTGTATCTTTTGCCGACGCCTTGTGAGATGTTTGAAACATCACTGTTCTCCAACATTATAAATATCTTGCTACGTGACTAAGTGCCCCGCCGCAAATTAAAGACGCAACTCCTTTGCCGCGTCTGTACATTTCTGAGCTTTCACCCACTGATTTAACCATTAGACCACGACTCTTCGCACTGTTTTCGAGAATGCAATCACACGCTTTCAATTGCGCCAGTCTTAAAGACTTTATAAATGGAAGCGGTAACGCCGCATATTCCTCTGGCGTAGTGATTAGTAATTGTATAATCGTTCCGTCTGTCATTGTGAATATCATTCTCGACATGTAGAAGAATGTCTCAGCCAACACAGCTCTTTGTTCTGATTCTATTGCAGCTGACCAGTGTGGTAAATCATAAGAGCCCATTGCACTTAGCACCGCTCGCTCATAAGTTTGAATCGCCGTAACATACGGACTATCAACATTTGCGACGGTTAGTGATATTACATTTTCCAGCGTTTCACTTATCGACCCAACCAGTGGGACCAGTATACCAGCTGATATATTAGCTGTAGTATTTTCTAGCGTGCTTGCTATTGAGCCTGATATCGTAATGTCACCAACTGCGCTTGCGATAATGTTATCAAGCGTTTCAGCTAAAGTGCCACTTAAACCTACCTCAACCTCACCTGCAGCCACAGATGTAAAGTCATCAATAGTTTCATTTAGACTACCTGAGAACCCAATACCACCAGAAGCGATCGATGTTACATCTTCCAATGCTGTATTTGAGCTACCTGTGACTGTTATGGTTCCAGAAGAGTTACCGGTAAAATCATCCAGCGCTTCTGATATTAAACCATCTATCGTTATGTCACCCGCTAAAGCACCTGTGAAATTATCAAGCGTCACATTTACTATACCGCCTGCCGCACCGCCGACAGAGCCAAGCGCTTCGGATGTAAAGTCATCCAGAACTTCATTCAATGAGCCTGCTGAACCAACGTTGCCAGTCGCAACAGATATCACGCTATCCAAACTCTCGAGTAGACCGCCTTCAATCGTTATCTGACCCGCTGTGCTTGCGCTCACGTCGTCCAATGTCTCATTGAGCGTACTATCTAAAGTAATTTGCGCGGACGCGGCAGACGTCACTGAGTCAAGCGTAGCAGCAACCGCACCGTTGAGTGTTATCTGACCCGACGTAGTCGCTACAATGCTGTCAATTACCTCCGTCAGGTTGCCATCTATCGTGATTTGACCTGATGTTGTTGATGTTACGTCAAGAACCTGGCCAACCACTGTGCCATCTACTGCTATCGTGGCAACTATCGTAGATGTCGTATCCGCAACCGTTACCAATATTGCGCCACTCACTGACGAATCAGTTAATGTGGCTGTTGATGCTGTTGACCACCTGTAATTAGAGTCATCGAATATTCTAAAGGTAAATGTATCTGAAACTGGTGGGTCAAGTGGCGCGTAGTTCGCTTCCGCTATACCAGATAGCAATACAGTAACCTCACCACCCTCTGCTGACGTGTTTTGATACTCGACAATATCCGCAGATAATTCTATACCTGTGATATTTTTATATATGCCAAGTGGACTTATGCTTTCAATTGTTTTTGATGTTACGGCAATATTTGTAGTTAATGGTGCGCTATACCCAGTACCCACGAGACCGGAGTCATTGGTGACAAATGTAAACAACTCACCATATTTTAAGTTTGAATCGAGAGGTAGGGTGAATACGACAGTGCTATCGTTCCAAAATGTATACGCACCCTGAATAACCACAGCTCTGGTATCAGCTATGTTATTGGTTGGACTTATCGTAACAAAGCCGGTGCCCTGAGTTGCTCCAAAATTTCCACCAATCAGTTGGTGTCCAGATGCAAGATTCAACTCCTCAGCAGCTCCGCCAGTTAGCGAGCTTATGTAAGGGTCAAAATTTACCTCATTAAATGCAATCGCGGCCAGATACGATCTGGAAATAATACTGTCATCAAATTCTGTTTGTATTGAACCGCCGGTTGCAACATCTTGAGTCGCTACCGCATAACCCCAGCCGCCATTGTCGTAAGCTTGTTGCTGAGTAAAAGCTGGCGTCCAAACCCAGGTCGCACCACCGCCACCTGTACCACATAGTTCGAATATCAAACCGCCATCGCCAGATGAAATCAATGGCTTAACTGGGTCGTTACTTAGATTACTTGTTAGTGATTGATCGTTTATAGGTATTGCTTGATTTACACCGGCCAACGTACATGCAAAAGTTTGATCGGTTACCGTTCCGGCTGACCATGTTTCTATAAATGCATCACCGATCGCTGCTGCGATTCCAGCCTCATCTAATCTGAATATGTGAACCCATAGTTGATTGTCTACCAGTACATCTGATATTACTAAGGCGAGCGCCTCTCCACCGTAAGTTACGTTCGTCAGCTCTGACACAAAGCCATTGTTTTCGGACGTAACCATATAAAGCATTTGCCTGTCCAGGCCTGCTGGTACTGTATAGCTTCCTGCTGCAACCGCTGCTCCACTTATATATGTTACTGCCATTTCTAATCCACGTAATTATAGAGTTGATAGGTGTTTGGTTCTGCAATGATTATACAGTCGTCACTCACCAATGTCACACCCTCCCACTGAATGGCTGACAGTGCTAACTCCGAAACAACAACGCCTGTCGCGGCATCGACCTGCAGAAGCATCGCACCGAAGTGAGACATTATCAATAGATTCCCAGTGCCCTCGTGGAAGAATATATCTGATAAATCAAATACACTTGAGGTGCTGGTTTCATATGGTAAGAATACCGCCTGTGCATCAAACGGCTCTGTTACGGTTAGCTCAGCATCCAAATACGTGTAATTCACATTTCTAATTGCTGGGCGTACGAATCTAAAAAGCTTTCTAGGAGTTGAAGCTTGCTCACCCTCACCAACCACGTAAAACACGTCGTTAAATCTATCGTAAGTTACACCTTCCGCACCTGAGTTATTATCTATACCGGCTGCCGCAACCGTTAGTGTCTGCACCACTCCGATTGATATATCTATCGATCCGATTAATTCAGCCAAAGTCATTTGATGTATGTGAACAAAATAACCACCAGCGTTTTCTGCCGACGTTGCAAACTCGTACATATCATCGGTGGCGTTATAGCCCATCCACTCCAGACCTTCTGTATCGTCCTGAGTCGTTATGCCGGTTAATGTTATTGTTCGCAGTACAGTGCCAAGGTCGTCAGTATTGTATTCATCTATAAGCGCGGTGCCATTATGTATCACCCAAACCTTATTTATTTCTCTTACGAACGCCGCACCAGATGAATTGGTTGTTGGTGAGCCGAGTATAGATTCGGCGCCATTTAGCACAAGCTTTTCAATCAGGAATGAGCTGGCGTATATGGACACATCTGTTCTATATATGTCGTTCGTGACATCTCTATATAGGTCAAATGACGCATCAGCCATTATTATTGAATCAATTGTACCATCTATCGTGCTTGTGACGTCGCCAAGCGTTGATGACAACGATGCCAATACGCCTGGAACGTGGGTCATGACACTGTCTACGGTCAAGACAATTGAGATGTCCGCTATTATCGTATCCGGCAGAAGAGCAACAGTTCCAGCACCCGTGCTAGTTACAGCGTCAAGGGTTGCATTTACTGCTCCACTCACATCACCGGTGTTAAGTTGATCTACATTGACAACTCTTTGATCGGTTCCCGAGACTGTGCTGAATACTATAAAAGGCATCTTACAAAGTTACCGTTATATCAAATGGGCAAACGTTGGTTGGTGTTGCTGTTTCCCAGCACAGTATGTATGCGGCACCAGTTGGTGTTGATACCAAACCTGCAGCAATACCCACTCCACCTACATCTGTTGTAAACGTTCCAGATTCAATGAAGTTACCACCCCTTGCGTCGTAAATGGAGAAACTAAAGGCTGTACTTGCTACTGGTTGTGGAACTGCCTGGTTATCAACCAAGCTAAATGTAGCCTGCGCAGTTGGTTGAGCGTTCGTAATTACATTTATAATGCTTACTAAATTAGAAACGCCATTGCCGTTATCTTGCGCCATGTAAACGTCGTAACCGGCCAACGCTGTAAGTCCCGCAATTGCAAGTAACGCTTGTGGGCTGGCCGTTACAAGAACTGATGCTGACTCCGTTACCGGTGCGTCTGCTGAATCTGTACCGGCGATTACCTGAGCTGCTGTCGGCGCCGCTGCACCGGTTGGTAATATAACCGCATACAGTGTGCCAGCTATTGAGTCTGTACTCACGCTGGCTGTTATTGATACATCTGTGTGAGTTTCAGTAGGTGATGACAATACTGCCGCAACCGCCGCTGCTGCAAATAAATCTGCACCTATATCGGTGATGGTTCCACTTCTTGTGTCGCCATCCACATCTAACGTTGGAACTTTCGCGTCAGTTGTTGGACCAACACCTGCGTCAATGGCAAGTGTATCGGCAGCCGCTAAATGGTAATCTCTATTTACCTGATCAACAAATGTAAGCGTTGTACTATCAACATCGTTAGCACCAAGGCCAGATGCATCCGACAGCAAGTTATAATCCGCGTTTGTTGTCGTGAAGAATGTGATATCCATGTCGGTTAATTTTGCCGTTTGAAGCGGTGTGCCCCAATCGCCAGCCGCCACGCCATCGTCATCTAAAATGTTATTTTTGCAATTTATCGTACCCGTTCCAGAGCCCAACTGCAAATAGATGAGTCGAATAGCTGCCGCAACAATTGTATTGTTGTATACGTCATATGTCGCATCTGCCACTGGCGTTAGAAAGTCACCATAGATGACATCTTGAAAGTGACCAAAAACTATGTTGTTTTTGAACTCGAAGCTTTCAACGGTTGCCGTGATTGCGGCCGCACTACCACGAGATCCATCAGCGAGCGTCGAACCAGATAGTTTGTAGATTATGCAATCGTGAACCGAGCAGCTATTAACGAGGTAGCTTATTAGAACGTTGTAATACCCTGCTGCCGCCGTAGCGTTTGAGTCACTTATGATTATACCGCTAATGTCGGTAAATTCAGATCCAAGAATTATCAAACCGCCACTTAAATAATCAGCGGTAGTTGTTATCTCGTAAACACCAGCTTCCCCGGGTAGGTATGTCGCCAGGTTACCAATTACCTGTATGTTGTATAAAGCACTTTGTGTGAACCCACTAAAGTCAGCTACGGACGTATCAAGTGAGTCTGCTGAGGCTCGGCAGTTTACAACTAGGTTGTCGGTGAGCGTAACTAAATCAGCGCGGTCAATTAATTCCTGCGTTATCATTGCCGCCAGTGATACGTACGCATTTGCCCAATCTACACCGGTGCCGGTGCCAACAGCATCAGGGTCTACGTATCTAACTATTTCGCCTGCCATTTTCTATCCTATATTGCTGGTGGTATTGAGTTAATTGGAATATGAAACATTATCGAATACGGATTAGCACTGGTTTGATCTGCATCCGTAGTAGCAAGAATGTGTTTACCACTGGGGCTTACGCACGCATGTGGTTGATGGTAATAACCAGGGTCACTAATTACATGCGCGTGACCTATTTTACGTATTGTACCATCATGTATATTTAATAAATAGATTCCATCTCGATTGTCTGCGCCATAGTGCGACGTAACCACATAGCCCGGCAAGTCAATACATCTGCCAGAGTAATGCATCGCGTCGGTCACCGTCACAGCATATGGGCTGTAAAGTGTATTGACCACCTGTGTCCGCATATTGGTAGCAAACATTGTGCTCTGTGAGGTGTAGCCTGGAATTAAAGATGTTGGGCCATACTCCCACGAAACGTAGTAATCATCGCCATCTGCGCCAACACAGCAATCTGCGTGTTCACCGCCTGTTACAGATACTCGAACTGGGTTTGTGAAATCTTTATCGTATCTCCAAGCGCCGCCGTCATTGTTTGGACCGCCTGAGTAATACCAACCTGGCACCACATAAGCACCGCTTGGTGACATGGTTATATAGTTTGGTTCAGCGCCGCCATCTATTGAACCCAGTATTGTGTTTAGTTGTAAATCAACACACACCATTCCCAAATACGGCACATCATTTTCATCGTAAGGCGCATGCACTTTGAACGCTGCATATCTACCGTCGTCGGAATACATACCTTCATCGGTATTCCACATCCCACCAGCGGCAGCCCACGCTGGGTGTCTCGCTCGCATTTGGGTCGTCCAGTCGTAAACCACTGTTTGTTGTTGAGTTGCGCAATTCCACTGGTACATAACAAAGGTGGCAGCATCTTTACCCACGTATGTGAACAAGTCTTGATCGGTTGGGTGCCATACGCCCTCTGCCAAAACAAGCCCACCTGTAACCACGGGGTGAGCGTAGGTAACCGTCGTAACGTCATTGTTACCATCGGTATTTATGTCGTAAACATGCCAAAAGTTATCAGTAGCTAAGACCAATATGCGTGAACTGTTTCCGTTTATATCCGCTGCATTAAACGCTTGGTGTCTTGAATATTCATTCAATAGCCAATCTGCTGTGCCCAGCGTAACATCGGAGGGTTCGAATACTCTTTGAAATTCTATACCTAATGAGTTTGTATCTTTTACATCTTTTGCGGGTATCACTGTCCAGTTTGGCTCTGTATCAACTGACAGACCAAATGCCCATGAGAATAAACCAGGAAATGGAGTCGGAGTGCCGCCACTAATTAAACTAAAAGCCATTAGATTACGCTCGATAGATCGACGATATAACTTTGTGCGTCCAATATAGATATCGGAGCATTTGCGTCTACTTCAAAATGAAGCAACGTTGCACCAGCATTGGCTGTTATAAAATAACCGTATACATCGCCAACATAGTCACCGCCTACAGCGGTAAATGTCATATCTGGGTGAGCTGCGTTGCCGTCTAAAATGACCCACGACGCATTCGTGAGATTTTGTCTCGCGTAGCCACCGCCAGTAGGTTCGGATATGTTAGCCAAAACTGACGCTTCACTAAGTCCCGATACGTTAGTTATCAGTCCAATTTGAAGCACCCCTGAAAGAACATAAACGTTGTTCAGGATTACATCTTTACCTTCATTCGGTGTTACGCCAGCCATGGTTAGCCCTTATTGATTATGAGTTTCCAGCATTCAGTACGAATGAAGTGATATCAACCGCTACACCGATATTGATAGAGACAGTTGTTAAGTTTAAGTCCGCACCAGCTACACCGACATCACCATCCATAATGAATGTACCAACGCTATCTGTTACTCGGAACCAAGAGGCTGTACCGGTTGCGTCTGCTGCTGCATCGCCAGTGATAGCGGCTGCGGACGCTGAACCAGCGTTGGCTGCACCAAATGATGCTGCGTCCATCGTCAATGAGGCAAGTAATGTCTCAGTTGTAATAGCCGCGCCTGTTGCCGGGCGTGCGCCATCGTAAATCTCAATTACACCAGCGCCAGCACCAGCATCGATAAGTGCGCCGATTTCGTCAAGCATGTTGTTCTGTAAAACCGCATTAAATGCTAAAGCCATGATAGCTCTCCTATAGTTTGACCAAATGGCCGGTTGATTGGCCGGTTAAGAGCGACCCATTGTCACGCCATAACTGACGTAACCCTGTAAAAATTTTAGTGATCTTCGACATATTGGCAACGTTAATGGTTTGCCTGATCTAAACATCTCTGAACTTTCACCCACAGATTTACTCATCAAACCCGCTTCACGAAGCTTCTCTTCTTCATCGCCACCAAGTAAATAATTTGCTTGAGCGATTTGAGCCAACTTAAGTGCTTTTGAAAATGGGGTTGATAGTGCCAGTAATTCCGCTTCGGTATATTCGTTCAATGTTTGAATTGTTGTACCTTCGTCCAAATAGTTCATCTTACCCATGTGAACGTATGCCTCAGCCAGAGCTGCAACACGCTGACGAGCCGTAGATGCTTCCCAGCCAGTGATACGTGCTATTTCCATTGAAAGCAGCGTAGCGCCCTCTGTGCTCTGATATGAGTTGACGCCGACCACCAGTGTTTCAGGTGCCTCGACGACATATGTGTATGTGGTTAATGACGTTTCATTTTCAGCATTGGTCATCGTCACTTCGATTACACGAAGGATTCTAACTTCATCGACCAATGTATTAAGTGAGCCATCAACCGTGACAGTTACCTCTACCGGATTTGCACCCAGCGTAATTGCCGTTGGTGAAACAATAGCGACACTGTCCTGATCGTAAACACGATAAGACGCTACAATTGGCAGAACCGGTGTACCATCTTCATTCACATAAGGAATGTCAACGGTTACTACGGAAGCATCGCTATAGATATCCATTTATTACTTCTCGCTATCCTTGATTGCCGCTTCCGTAAGCTGCTTTTTCAAAATACCTTCGATCAACTCATTGATGCTGCGACCCTTAACTTCACGGGATACCGCGATCTCACGAATTGCAGCTACACCACCTTCGTCAGCAACCTTCGCTAACTCATCAAATGTATAGCTTTTAGCCAGCTCAACGATTTCACCCTTTGGGGTTACTTCGGTTTCAGCGACCTTTGTTTCAACATCAGTTTCAGCAACCTTTGTATCGACATCAGTTTCGATCGTTACCTTTGTATCGGCAAGATCAACCTTTAATTCAACCTCATCACCACGACGTAATGGTGCAACCACGGGAGCGGCTAAATTTGCGCTTTGAGTTTGTTTATTTGCAGTGCTGGCGTTGACGCCGTCTACTGTTTCGGCACGCATAATCGAACAGAGTACATCTGCTTCGCGGCTAGTCAGCTCTTCAACCGACACACCTTCTTTGAATTCATGTTCCCCAACCAGACCTGTAATGTTGTCAAAGCCCACTTCGAGTAATTTAATATATGGCATTCTCTATCTCCGTAACGTAAAAAAGCGAGGCGGAAAACCCCGACCCGCTTTTTAGTATAAGTCAACTGACTTAAATGACAACCTAAATGTTTGTAATACCTTTTAGGCGAGCCATTGACTTAGTGCTTTTCAGCGCTAAACCACAATACCACTTTAAACGATGACGCAATGCGTCTTTGTTTTGTACCGTGCCGATGTTCTCAACAACGATACCAGCGCTTTCACCACCGTAAAGTGCGTGTAAGCCATCAACTTCGTTTAAGCGTAATGCGTAAATAGAGCAAGTAACACCGATTGCAGTACCTTCGGTCTCATCACCAGGAAGGAACTCGTTAGTTAAGATCGGAACACCGTTATGCGTTAGCATAGGACGACCAAAGTTTTCTAACATCAGCATTGCTGAATCAGTACCGCCAGCAGCCGTACGTAATAGCGCACGTAAAGCACGAATGGTGCCTGGACGCATAAAGATAGCATCTGCACCGTTAGGTACAGCATCTAGCAATTCGTCAAGCATGGACAGAGTTAAAGCTGCGCCATTAACACCAGCGACAATTTCTTGACCGGCTGTGCTTAACTGTTCGATACCATCGAACTCTTCGGCAGTAACACCGTTATTACCGATAGCCAGTGTACGACGGAACTTACGTGCCATACCCTTTGCTTTAGCCGCTAATTGAATAGCCAACTGATCGGAAGTATCACTCATTGTTGATGCAAGGAACTTATCTACATCAACGTCACCAGCTAAGATACGCAGGTTAGTTGTGATTTCAGTAAAGGTAGAAGCTTCTTCGTTTACTACCGCGTTTGGAGCCAGGAAGTCGCCTTCACTCAGAGTCGTCTCGCGATTATAAACGTAAGCTTTACCTTCCGTACGTACAAAAGGAAGAACAGCAAACAGGTCTTCTTTATCGATGATTTCTTCAATCACACCGGCAACAAGATCGTTGTTTGATAGTTTTTCCGCTTCAACTTGTAACAAAGGCATTTTAATTTACTCCTAGGTAAATTGTATAAGCATTAATATATATAAACATGTGTGAAGGCAATGCTATTCACTAGTTATCCATTATAACAAACAAACTGGCTAGTTACTAGCCTGTGATGCTTTTAAACCTGCTGCGATTCGATCTTTACCGCGTAAGCCGTTATCTTTTCCAGGTTTTGCCGGATGCTTCGTATCTTTCGAGTCGGAGCCGGGCTTCATCTTGGAACGTATCAGCGTATCGCGGTCAGGGTCAGCGTTAACGATTTGAGTAAGAGCGGCATCGAACCCTAGAGGGTCGCCTTTGCCGTCGATCAAAGGTGCGCGACTTTCAGAACCACGTGGTTTATCAAAAGCAACTACGGCGCCATCAACAATATCAAAGTGATTTCCGTAAACGATCCGTGCTTTGCTTGCGGGTAACGTCATTTCATCAGTGATGAATTTAGACGCATCGAATGCATGACCTACAGTCAGCTTTTCAATTACACCATCTCGCTTAGAAGTGTTACCTTCTAACTCAGCAATGCGATCGGTTAAAATCTTGACAGCATCGGCCTGCTTAGTAACCAACTGATCTTTCAGTGATTCCCATGCGCCTTTGTCTTCAAGCTTTTTCGTTTCGGCATCAGCGGCATTTTCCATCAGCTTTTTAACAGCGTCAAGATCAATACCATCAAACTTTGCTACAGTTTTTTCAAGCTCTTTGATTTTATCCTTACGGGTTAGGCTTTCCTTCAAGAGTTTGCTTCTTTCAGAGTTTGCCTTGTCGAGAGCTAATTCAGTGGCAGATTTTTCAGCTGGTTTTTTATCACCATCGCCGTCTTTGTCGCCATCTTTATCGCCATCACCGGGTTTATCATCAGCCCCGCCTTTGCCTTTTCCAGCATCGTCAGATTCGCCGTCTTTACCGCCGTCATCACCACTGTTGTCGTCAGAAGCACCGCCTCCACCACCACCTTGGCCATCATCCCCGTCTTTCTTATTAATCAAATAGCCTTTCGCCATAAAGTTCTTAAATAACATAACATTACCTTTTTGACCAGTATCTCGGTCTATTCTTGATCGCTACTGCGATCGCTTGAGCCTTGACTAGACTGACCGTCATCAGTTTTGTCGGTTGGTTTAGTGGCGCTGGATGCGTCACCCGTTGAATTCTCTTCTATAATGGGTGCAGGTGGCCATTTTTTCAGCTCTGCTTCCATCTTCTTCTTAAGGTCTTCCGTCAAACGAGGGAATAACTTATTAATTAATACTCGCATCTGTTCACGACGTGCCGTTTCTGGCGCTTGAATTGTTGATAAGTTTTCAGCAATACTGAACTCATCACCCAAGCCACGAACATCAAAGTCATCAGGGTATTTCACCAGATCGGCTTTTTGATCTTTATTACCATGCCACAGATTTACAATCTTGACCAGATTTTCTTCAACGCGATCCAAAGAATCTGCTTTGGAACTAAGTAAAGCGTTCACACGTTCAAAGTCAAAAGCTTTGGCAACGCCAGAACTATTGTCAATACCGATTGCGTTATCCTGCTTTGTGCGTTCACCTGCCATACCCACGGTATGATAGATTTCATTAATAATTTGCTGTATCACGCCGACAATCAACTCAGCCTGTTTCGGGTCTGGTGATATGTAACTTGGAACGTTGCCATTCTCGCCATCATATAAGAAGATTCGCTTAGTGCCCATTTCGAGCATTTTGCCATAAGCGTCCTCACCTGGCAACACACCTTGAGCTGGCATGGCCAACTGTGAGAATGTTTGATCCTGAATGATTGCGTCAAGGTTTGATAAATAGTTTGCTACTGCACGATCCAAGTATGCGATGTCACCAATCAATGCTGGTGCGCTATATGGTTCGTCCGTTTCAACATTGTCACACTTGAATACAGGCACAATGCCCAAGTCGTGCTGACTGCTGTCAATTTCTGTGTAAGTGATCTTGCGACCTACTTTAGTTTTTTCGTACAGATACCAGCTGTCAGTTGTCCATAAGCGATATAGTTCACGCATATCGCCGCTCGATGTCAACGGGTTAACGTCATCCCGGGCTTCCTCATACAGAAGAATCCAGTTTAACTCACCTTCGTCATCATAACTGAGGTCTAAAACTTGTTGAGGTCGTACAAAATATGAATACGTTCGAATGCCTTCTTTCTTTTCATCGGCAACAGTTTGAACTGTTTTACCAGCTGCGGTGTTATCGACTACGATCCAGATACGACCAAACGTTGAGGCGCCCAGAGAGACCAAGCGCATATACTGCGTTATGTTGAGTCCATTTCGTGTAGCTGAGTCCCAGAACGTCTTTACTGCTGTGGACGCTTCTTCGTCGTTTCTAAGCACGTCTGTCTTGAAAATATATTTGTTTACTAAGTCTGCAATCTCGCGGGTGTGATTAAAACGAAAAGCACGCTTTATGCGCTCCTTGTATTCTGCATCACCCTCCTTGATATACGGGAAGATATTACCGACGAACCAATCACGACCGCCGCGATAGCACGCTTCAAGAAAGTCCCAATGTGGGAGCATTCTTTCATAGTCTGGGTGCCGACGTTTAATTAGCTCTTTAATTTGTGCTGTGGTTGCCATACATCTTCCTATAGGATTAACCGGATTATGTCACGTGTGCGTTTTAATTTCAACTATAATGAAATACCACCAATTTCGATCTTCCGAACTGGGAACTGTAATTCAATAGAATAGCCAAGAGCATCCGTAATATGTTCTATCCCGGGAGCCTTGTCAATATCACGTGTACCTTTTTTGTAGATAGTCTGTTCAAGCGATCCAATCAACTCGGTACAGCTATTATCCACACGAAGTCGTATTGTACCATCTGCGGCTTTTAACATCCGATTAACTGAGTTAACGCGGTCAGCAATTGGTGGATGCTTTCTGCGATACTTAATCTTCTTGAAACCTTTTTCCCTGAAAATATCAAGGTCGGTTTCACCACGAGCATGTTGACGAGCGCCGCCAGCAGGGTCAGGGAATATGATTACGTTGTCAGTATGGCGCCATAAGCGCTTCTCAAGACCGTCGCAAACCTCTTCCGTATTTGAACCCTGCAGCACCATTTCACCCACAGCCCATACTTCGCCGTTCTCCTGTGGCTGTAGTATTACCGAACTCATAGGGTCAATGTTGAAATCCTGACCAACCCAAATCGGTAGAGATGGATTAAAGTCATAAGTGCCAACGTGCACCTTTCTGTCGAAGCAATGATATACCCTGCCTGACATTGTTTCAAAGCTCGCCTCGAATTCCTGCTTGAATGACTTCTCATCCATGTCGGCCCGGGCCTGCTCAATCTCATCTTCTGGAATGAACGGTGAGGTGATCGTCGGGAACTGCCAGGAGTGCCAGAGACCTTTCGCTCGCTTATCCTCCTTTTGCCCAAGAGCCCACAGCTCGTACAGATGATTGAATGATTTTGGTGTGCCGATAAACATCGCGTGCCCACCGGTCGAAGCCAATGTAGGTCGCAATACCTGGGTCCAAGTTTCTGGTCGCATATCCTGAAACTCATCCAGAACAACGAAGTGAAGCCCGACACCACGTAGTGAGTCAGGCTTATCAGCACCTTTCAGAATTATTGTTGATCCGTTAACCAGATAAACCGTAAGTCGAGTTTCGTTTGTTTTTCTGATCCAGCCTTTTGGAATTGCATCGAGCAACTCTTGCCACATGATGTCCCGGGCCATGCCGTAAGTTGGTGCAACATACCAGATCAAACGTTTTCGCACACGTGCGTATTTGATCATTGCTGTTTTGGCGAGCTGAGTTTTACCCCAGCGTCGACCAGCAACTACAACTTTAAAACGGGAAAGTGTTGAGAAGACATCAAATTGGCCAGGATGCAATGACAACCTGTCCGCGTTATTTAGTATCGTCTCTGCCGAGGGTTGGTTACTCATTAACCTTCCTCTACGATACCGCTGTCGTCCACATCATCAAGGTGACCAATCAGCATATCTTCTTCATCTTCGCCAATACCCATAGATAAATCAAATGACTTTTTCTTGAGTTCGTCGATTTCAGTCGCCGATAATTCAGTGATTGGTAGATCAGGCATATCTGCAAAGTCTGGTATTTCGTCTTTGTCCAAACCTAAAACAGTCCAGAGTTCAGTACGACCGACTCGCATTATTTGAATCGCTTTTTCATACGACTTGAGGTCATTATAGATGGTTGACATGGCCATATCATCTTTCTTGGCTTTAGCTACCGCCTGCATGGTCATGCGTTGTAACCCAGCTATCCATTGATAGTTGTTTTCTCTTGTCTCTTTTATTCGCTCCGATATCTGAACGTTATCCTGAGACAAACGCTTAGCGAGGTCGTCGTGCACCTTTTCAGCATGACGATCGGCTTTTGATCCTTTAACTAACCCTGCCTTTTTGAATCTCCGACTTAGTGTTTCTCTCCGAACACCAAATTTAGCTGCCATCTCTTCAAGGGTTAATGATCCAGATTCCCAAAGCGCTTTAGCTTGCGCCCACTCTTTAGGAGTTAAATATTTAGCCTGCTTACGTTTTACAGTCATGATTACACCTTAAAAAAAAAAGAGCGACTTACTACCGGAGCCGCTCTATCTGAGGAAATATGCAACATGACTAATTAGTTACAATTTCAATTATAGATAACTCTTGCTTATATGTTTGATTTAATTTAATTATTTTCCGCTGTATTGACGGGCTACCTTACTCCGCCCTGTATTTAATAATATATATAAGTAATAGTTAGTTAGTTAGTAGTTATTTATATAATACAGAACGAAGCAAATAGCCCGTCAACAGGCGGAACCAGTCTAAAACAAGCTGAAACGTAGCTACAGTCAGGGATTTAATATAACCCGTCAATGGCTGCGGCTCCAACCTTAAATAATGCCCCTCATCATGAAATAAGCCAACTCAGTCGGAGCTAATAATGTTCGGCTACGGCCACGACGTTTTGTTTTATCACCTCTGGTGATCAATTGGTTCTTAATTAGAGCCCGCACAGAAAACTGCATGGACTCCTTCGTTGTCTCATACGGTATCCGCTCAAGCACTTGGTCAATATCAACAAACGATCCATCAGGATTCGCTTTTACCACGACGCTCATAATTTGTGTTTGCTTCTCGGTCATATTCATAATTCATAATCTCAACGGTTCATCAGTGCGCTGCCGGTCAAATGCAATTAGCGGTAGTGACTCCGGTAACTTTCTACCTACGTCTGGATTTGGATACACACCGTACATAGGGCTGGCAAATACCAACTGCTGTAAATTTTTTATCAAAAATGCTGGAGTATACCCTTCGATCCGGGCCATGTTATCTTCTTTGGCACCAAGGTTTACACCAGTCTTCTCACGTGCTGAGTGCCGGTAATAAAACTCCCGCACCGCTTTTAAAGTTCGAGCCCTCAACCTAGAGCCCATACTTTCCAATTCATCCAGTATCGCCTGATGATCCGAGGGATGACTGGTAAAATACCGACGCATGAACGTTAGCCCTGCATCATATGCTTTCGCTGATCTCGGCTTCGTAAACTTAAAGCCGGCTTTTATTGCAAATGGATTGAATCGACTCATTGACGACTGTATCTCCATAAAACTCTTGCCCTCCATCCTGGATACCAGATTCAACATTCGGTATGAAACACCAACACTGCGAAACATGGTGTCCACTACAATACGCGAATTCAGGTTAAAATGCTTGTTTACATATTTTGCCCGATAGGTATTGGTCAACTTATTGTCATTGCCAGGTTTCAGTTTGGGAAACGCTTCATGTCGCCCAGCTAATAATAATCGAGGTGAAGATACAATCATCACGGCAATTAATTGATCACCCAGCATACATCGCCAAGTGCGACCTACAATACGACCCTCAGCCTTGTAATGAAGCTCATGTAGCTGCTCCCAGTCGTCCATCGTCCCACGCTCAACAATCATATCAGTTAGCAGTGGAAACGTCTCAGGGAAGCTCTCAGGGCGTGTAATTAGTATATCTTGCATCACTTATCGCTTAGTTGGGCCGGGAATATCAACAACATCATTAATAAGCTCAGCATTACGGTCGTTTATAGCATCTTCCATCATAATCCACTGCTCTTTAGTCGCTTCTTGCGGTATCGCATCCATAAAACCCTTCAACCATAAAATCAATTTATCCGAGTCGTTCATGTTATTTACCTACCTTTGCCATTTTTCTGTCGTGAACAAAGATCGCACTAACAATGCCAAGACCCCCACCCAAACCGGAAACCACTATAAAAGCCAACCCACCATCACCTGCTGCATATTTTATGAAAAAATACTGAGCTATCGTAATACCACAACTAACGAAAAACGCCGACACATACCTTGAGTGTTGCACGTTTTTCTGATTATACCCCAGCAAAAACACATTTGAATACATTGCGGTAAATAGCAGTAGATAATCAAATAACTCCAAAACACTCAACCTTTACTTGTTCGCGGAAATACTTCTCAACATACAGGTTCGGTTTCAAGCTGTCCATAAGATCCATGTGAGTTGTCGCCACGATCAGTGTCTTCTGAAACTTTCGAGCTGCCTTCTGCATATTAAAAGCAACAACCTGGGCCGTCACTCTATCCAATGCTGCTGTAAATTCATCAGCAACCCACACATCAGCGCTAGACTCAATCATTTTAGCCAACTTAAAGCGATACTTCTGCCCATCAGATAACTGATCTGGTGTTCGGACAAATAAATAAGCATCATTCAGGCCTGCAATGGACAACAAACGCACAGCCTGTGTCATATCACTGCCGACTTGGTCGATCAAAGGGATATCTCGGTAGACAATACTATCAAGGTCGGTAACCGACAAACCTTCTGCAGTCATGGCATCTCGCAAATCTCGGAGTAATAAAGATTTACCAGATCCAGACTGACCGGTTATATAGGCCACGTCACCCTTTTCAAGGGGTATCTCAAGGTCATCGTATATAACGAATTCCTTATCGGCTAAACCCAGCCCAAAAGCTTCCGCCACTTCTAACACGCGGGGAGACCGAGCAACCTTTGAATCAAACTTTTTACTTACTCGATAGATCATAATTATTTGTCTTTGGCTATTACTAGTTGAGAAATCTTTGCTATGAAAGCTGGAGCGCCTTCTTTACCAGAGTCTTCTTCCGCTTGTGCCATAAATGCGTTGATAACTCGCGATTGATCCACGGTCACTTCATTAAAGCCAAATGCTTCACGTAGAGATATGAAACGATTGCCCACGTTATTTGCTTTCTCCGCTGCCAGGTCTGCCTGTTCAGTCACTTCTGAATCCAAATCAGTAATGGTTGCGTCGAGATTAAACTCACCAATGTCTTCGGTGAGGAACGCTAACTCACGCTCATCGAAACCAATCATACCTAAATCAATGTCTTCATCAGCTAATCCGGCTAATTCTGATTGCAAAAGCTCAAGGTTATTTTCACCTTCTGCTACGCGATTGTCCGATAGTCGCGCTGCTTTGGCTTTTTCTGGTGTCATATCGTCACGCACAATAACCGGCACATATTTCATGCCGAGTTCCATTGCAGCAAGGCGTCGACCGTGCCCCTTGATAATCACGCCATCGCCATCTACGACGATTGGGACATCAAAGCCTAATTCTTTAATTGCCATGGCAAGCTTAGTAACGCTCGCAGGGTCATGGATTTTTGCATTGTTTTTGTATGGCTTTACATCAGCCAATTCCCACTGTTCAGTGTGTCTTACTTCCTGGCTCATGCCGCCGCCTCTTCGTTGTCGTCGTGGAAATCTAATTCTTCTTCGCCGATATCTTCAAACATCTCACCGACATCACAATCATCGCAAGTCTCGGTGCGTCTGTGTTCGCAAAATCTGCAATCCTCAAATTTATCCGCCATTGCTGCTTTCCTCGTTGTTAATTAAGTGCACCAGCGCGTCGCCAGCATTTGTTAGTGAATCGGATTCGTCGAAACCCTGCTCGCCGATGATCTGGTCGATACGTGTCATAACTCGGTCTGAGTCTTCTATTGAAACTTTAAAGCGCATGATTTGATGCGTCTGGGGAGGGGGTGGAGCGTCGGGTTCTAACATTTTTTCGGTATTATCATCATCTTCATCGAAACTTAACTCGTCGATGTCTATACTAGAAGATGCAAAGATAGAATCCATTTCGTCGGATGAGTATGGGAGAAACTTGAACATGTCCTCCTTGTCGTCCAGTGATTGTAATAAATTGTTTAATAAAAGAACGTCATCTGTACCATAACGACCATTATCAACTAGACCAATCTCTTTTGCTTTGGTATCGTTGACGTCACCAAGATTGATGATTGGAATTGTTGCCATGCCTTTGCGAGCTGCAATTGTGACACGATGTTCACCACCCAGTATTTCTAGTTTGCCATCTTTTTCGCGAACTAGGATTGGCTTAAACATACCGAAGCGATCCATTGCTTCTTCGATTTTCGCTTCGTTTTCTGGGTCAACAATGTTGCTGTTCCAAGTGTTTGGGCTAAGTGACGCTGGGTCTACATAGTCAATTTTTATATTTTCATTCATCTATAATGGTCGCTAGAAATAAGTCGTTAATAGGCTTATATTATCCAATTACGTCCAGAAGGGCAAGTTTATGAGTCAGATAGTACAAATAGCAAGTAATGCGGTTACCGCGAAACTGTTCAATGCGAGTCGAGAAATGCGGCTTGAGATTATGAATACATTATCGTATGCGGTCGCCGGTGCTGAATACTCTGGCGCATTTAAACATACCGGTTGGGATGGTCGATCTACGTTCTACAACTTCGGTTCGGATACGTTTCCCGCCGGCTTTGTTCATCTCGTTAGGAAAAAGCTCGAGAGATTAGGCGCCAAGGTTCAATTAGTCAGAAAGCCCTTACCAGCCCCACGTGGCCCCGTTGTATCTAAAATAGATGCCTTTGGTTTTGACCCTCGATATGACTACCAGCCAGAAACAGTCGATAAATTATTACGTCATGGGCAGATAATCGCACAGATCGCAACCGGTGGTGGTAAATCTCGAATCGCCCGACTTTGTTATGATCGCATTCGCAGAACGACTTTATTCTTAACCACTCGTGGCGTGTTGATGCATCAGATGAAAGACGCATTTGAAGAGGATAGCGGCATGAGTGTTGGCGTCCTTGGTGACAGTGAGTGGTCGCCGAAAAATGGCATGAATGTCGGTATGGTTCAAACATTTATGGCCAGATTGAAGCATTTTGACAAAACCGCTGAGTTAGATCGGTTGCGTAAAAAGAACACACTCGGTCAGAAGCGAGCTAAGGAAACAGGCGTTGAGTTCATCGTTATGAATATCGCGGACATGCGAAAGCTAACCAATCAGAAAGAGAAGGCTCATGATAAGCGTCGTGAGCAAACCATCGCCCTGCTTAATAAGTTTGAGTTCGTGATTCTTGAAGAGGCTCATGAGGTCGGTGGTGACAGTTACTTCGACATAATGAAACATTGCAAGGTCGCAAACTATCGCTTATCTCTTACCGCTACACCATTTATGCGTGACAGTGAAGCTGATAATATGCGATTGATGGCATGTTCCGGCCCTGTCGCTATAAAGGTTTCTGAGAAACTTCTAATCGATCGCGGCATCCTGGCCAAGCCATTCTTTAAATATCTGGAAGTGGTTAAGCCGGATAGAATCTATCGCTCCACACCCTGGCAGCGTGCTTACAAGTTTGGCATCGTTCAAGCTGAATATCGCAATAAGCAGATCGCTGCTGAGGTCATTCGCGCAGCAAAGATGGGCTTAACCAGTATGATCTTGATTCAGCACAAGGCTCACGGGGAAAAGCTACAAAAACTTATCTCTAAGTATGTGCGTGTTGAGTTTATCTACGGGAAGCACGAACAACGCGATCGTAAAGCAGCCATTGCACGCTTAGCGAACGGAGAGATAGATGTGCTAATTGGCACGACTATACTTGATGTGGGTGTCGATGTGCCCGCGGTAGGTGTGATCATATTAGCTGGCGGTGGTAAAGCGGAGGTCGCACTACGTCAGCGAATTGGTCGTGGATTACGTTGCAAGAAGGTCGGCCCTAACGTAGCAATGATAGTAGACTTTTCCGACGAAACTAATACATACTTGCGAGATCACGCAAAACAAAGACGTGCCATTGTAGAAAATACACCAGGTTTTGGTGAAAACATAGTGCCAAAAGGTCAAGACTTTGACTTTGCAGCAATGGGATTTAAGGTAGCAGCATGAGCGAAACAGCGGTATTTGAAGTAGATGAGATGTCTGGTATGGTTCCGGTGGGTAGCGAACTGATGTTTGCCATGTACCCGTCGTTTGGTGTATTTCATCGTACTGGGTATTATTACTTTGTTACAGCAACACTGGTGACGGTGGTTGATAAGATTACATTTGATGCGTGCAGAACGAGAGCGCCGGCACCGGTTGCGCACAGTCACAGTGGTGGTTTTATTACCGAGGAGGGTTTGATTAAATTAATCGCAACTATTCAAGACCCAACTTTAGTTAAAAAGATGCCATGATGGTATACTCCAAATCTTAATCAACTGGAGTATTTATGAAAATTGTTGGCTTCCATCATCAAACCATCGTTAACGTGCTTATCTTGGGCATCATTGCTCTCGCAGTGTGGTTACTAAAAGACGGCACCGCAATGCTAGGGCTTGCATTTCTACAACCCACACCTATTAATATTTTGGATAACGAAATGCCAGAGAACGATGATCCTAAAATAGGTTTTACAGCTGACCTTGACTAGCTAAGTAAAAACGCACTATACTATATTAGTGATAAACTAATTAGTGCTAAGGTGCAACATGTCAACAGATCAACATACCATTTACCGTCGTACTTTCGAGATTTCAAAGAAAGCTAACGATAATCTAAAGGATTTACCCAAGAAAATTGGAATCACGCAGTTCGAGATGGTATCACTACTACTCGAACATGTGCGTGAGGACGATATATTTCTGCAGCAGGCTGCCACAGCCATTAAAGCTCGCAAACTTCAAGTAAAACTGGCCCAGAAAATGATCAAAGGGAAGACCCCAACTGAGATTGCTAAAATTCTGGCCGAAAACCCCAACATAGAAGAGAACTTACTGCCATGAATGATGCAAAAGAACTAGTAACCGACTTTATCGAAGATAACATTGATTCAGATAAGGATTCACGTGCGGACAAATTGCATGAAATGATGCGGCACTTAACACTGGAGCAGCGTATTCAGGTTATTGAGCGGTCAATTATTGTTCATCGCGACAAGGTTACACCGATGCAGCGCCGTAAGATGGCCAACTACGCTCGCAAAATGCGTATAGAAATGAAAGCTATTGCACGTATGGAAAGAAAGTCTGCGAAGGAGATTGCACGTGGTATCGGTTAGCAAAGGCTTGAGTGATCATCGTAAAAAGGTTGCCGAGGGTATTGTTCAACGCCTGGAAGCCAATTACGAATGGCACAAGCGACAAACGCGAGTTATATTTAAAGCCAATGCGGTGATGATGTTGACTCAGGGTTCTAGCATTGAGGAGACATATGACATGTTAGAGTCATTGATAATCGTTATGATGGGTGAATATGGTGAGTAGCAATATAGAGTTTGGACCAGCCATGACAAATCTAAGTCCACCTGATCGCACGATACAGGCAATACGCAACCGCATTGGGACTTTCTCAATAGATCGTCATGTACTTGAGACCGCTGACAGAGATGTGCTGTTTGGCATAATGTCAAAGGTCTTTGTTGTGCGCTGTGAGATGGATTACGCTTCCGATCGCTTTATGTACAATGCTATCAGTGCTGAATTTGCGCCTGTTGAGAAGGGCATGATTGCACCTGAGTATATGGTCACAATCGATAGAAGTGGCAACGGTATGATTACCGACATTTACTTTACGTGCAACGGCCCGGACAAGGATGAGCCGGCTGAAAAGGGAACTTGGTAATATCAAGCACTTAAGCGACAGTTGTCTATACTGTTATATACACACTAACTGAGAGTAAACAATGAAAATATTCGGCACACTACTACCGCACTTAAAAACTGAAACCATTCTTGATGAGCGCACTCGCCAGAGTAACTTTATCAACCACGAATGCAAAATCACGTATATAGGTTGGTTCGGTATATTGTTTCTACTAAATCGCTCAAAGTCATTCCCACGCGAGAATGAAATCAGCAAGATGGACAAGGATCAGCTAAAGCACACGCTGAGAGACATTGCCATTGCTATGAGCGGTGATCACACAAAAATTCATACAATGCCCAATCGACTGTCGATACTCGCTGAGATCGTCGCTATGGAGCGCGTAGTATTTTACCTTATGAATAAATATGACATCGCACCACAGATTGTTGTCGATGCATTTAAGGAAGTTCGCGATAATCCAGAGGCGTGTGACGAAGCTACGTCAGCTCACTTGGTTAAATACAATCTACTCGATGAGGCTAAGGTTGAAAATGAAAGCTAACTGCATCATAGGTGTTTTATTTATCGTCTTCTTACTCACGCTGTCATTCAAGGCTCGCGGGTTGGAGGTTGATTATCAAGAAGCTTGGTGCCCAAACAAACCTGGCACCACACTACGCGACCCACTTAGTGGAAAGGTAGTTGGCTACGTTGATTGTTTAACAAAAACTCATGCTTATGAATTTGACTTTGCCAAGAGCATGAAACAGTACGAAGCGATTGGTCAGGCGTTAAAATATGCAATGTTCACCGGTCGTAGGCCTGGCATTGTATTTATCGCCGCAGAAGGTCGCAAGAATAAATACGTGATGGAAGCGCAAGCGATCATCAATCATTACAACTTACCAATAGATATAGAGGTTATGCCAAAATGAGTGAATTAGCTCAACAAAAAGCAATGTTATTGATGCTTAAGGGCGCCATGTCCGAACTAGACGCAGACGATCAAGCTGCGGTTCTGGGTGCCTGCGAAGAAATTACGACGATTGTTAAAAGTCGTGATACTGGGTTAATGGCTCTGGGTTTATGCTCGTTAGAACTTGGCATACAGGAGATGGAAAAAGATGCACCTTTCTCGCGCAATTGATGAAAGCATTCATGCCTTAAAAAGCTACAGTGCTAAAACCGACATCTCATTTACCGTTCGCACTTCATTTGTGAACGCAGAGCGCCTAGCTAAAGAGTTAGGTCACGAGATCAAGCTGCACGATGCAGTGTTTTTCTATAATGGATGCGAAGTTATTATCGATGATACGATAAATGGCTTTCATATCGATATCAATGAAGATTAAGGTTATTTGGGCGGATTTCACATTCCCGCCCATTAATCTTTGGAGTATGCCCAAAATGAAGTCCACCACCGTACGATTATCCGATGTAATTCGCGAACAGCGAATGGATGCGGAGTTTCACCTTGAAGTTTCACGACTAGCGATAGAAATTGACTCTATACGTCGTAAAAATACAGCAGCCGAGCTACTTACAGCACTCACAGTGATGTCCAGAGAAGATTTGCAAGTAGTTAGCGTGCTTAGATGGGGGAGCAGCGTACGCGACGTCTATGCGATCGTTAAGAGATATCCATTTGCGTGTATGGCTTTAATACATGATAACGAACTCAAATATGCCGTGATTCGAGCTAAACAGCGCATCAAGGTTGAAAAGAAATACTTAGCTGAGCTGGAATTACTTGAGAAATTCACAACGGAGATGAAATGATTAATCCAATCGAACTTGAAATGATACTGGGTACCGCTGTATCTGTAATCGTCGTTGCCATTCTTGCAATTGCGGTGTGGAATTTATGAGTCATTTTGCAATAGTTGCTCTGGTGATACTGTCCGTCGTTCATATGCTTGCAATTATCGGACTACTGATGACTAATAAAGAAATTTTACACATGCGTAAGTGGCAAATGCCGACACACTTCCAATTGGAAAGCGTTTACAGCAAAAGGCGTGTATATATTGAGGTTGCAATAATGACCTTTGTGTTTTACGCGATAATAATCATTGACTTTCTGGGAAAAAAGTATGGTTTTTAATATATTTAAACAACTTGAAAAGCAATACGCTTGGTCAAAGAGAACTTTCGGACCTGGCGAGCGTACTGCAGGTGTAATTGACCACATTCAGGAAGAATTGCAGGAGATTGCAGCGAAACCTGATGATTTGGAGGAGTGGGCTGACTTATTGTTGCTATCGTTTGATGGCGCTATGCGTATGGGCTTTAAACCAGCGCAGATAATGAAGGCTATGCGACTCAAACAGGTTAAAAACGAGGGTCGCAACTGGCCAGACTGGAGAACTGCGGAACCGGGCAAAGCAATCAATCATATTCGTGAGCCAGATGCGGATGAAAACTTTGCACTGAAACCTGTCGCCCTGAAATGTGAGCATGGTCGCGGTCCAAATGAATACTGTGCACCATGCGGTAGAACTCATGGTCGTGACTCATGAGCAGCTGGGAAGATAATTTACCAAGTGAAAAGGGCATACTTTGCTGGGCCTGGATGGGCGGCAAGAACCCTAAAAACAGAATAGAGATAATAACCCACAAGGAGGGTGGAACCTTCTGCTATGTCGGTGGGTATGTTTATCACGCTACGCCAGCTGCCGTTTATACCGAACTTCAATATCAGGCGCTTGAAAGCGAAGTAAAGAAAAAGATGCAACAGGTTCATGAGCGCAAATGCATAGAATTGCAATTAAGGCATGATGAGCGACTTAAAATGATAACCAATGACATCAAGGGTCTGATTGTTACCGATATATACGATGATAATATGGACATCGTCAATCAAATCGTTAGGCATTGCATTAAAGCGGTGGAAGCAGCAAGGGGAGGGCAGTGGCAATGATAGATTTAGAATCAAGACTGGAAATGGGTTTCAGACCAAATCAGGCGCACACCGAAGTGGAGGTGGATACGTCATGCGACGTTTGTTTAACCGAGGTCCCACATGGTCGGGATAGCTTCATAAAGACCGATGTCGGTTGCATATATTGTTCCGTGAATTGTCTCAGTAAAGATGAGCCCGATCATGAACTTTTACGCACGGATCCACGTGACCTCACAGCGGGCTGTGCGCCGAAGTCCACGAGGCATTCCGCATGGGGTCACGATGGCTCATTTAGGTTCAAATGGCAGGCCAAACTATGGACACTGCTAAATAACATTAAGAAGTGGTTCAAAAGAACATTCTGGCGCCATAAGTGGGATTATAGAAACCCGTACGATCGATATTGCAGCGTATGTCACCGTCACGAAGTGGTATACAGTTGGAATCTGACAGGTAGTGGCATTCATCGAGATCACTGGGTTGAGCATGACGAGGGTGATGTGGAGAAGCATTATGAGTGATAAAGAGTTTGTTGATCACGTAACTAAGTTTAGAACCGGCATATCAGAAGGTCATCCGCACCCTGTTAAATCTGATGTTATGAAGATTTATATAGAGCCAGACCTTGAACGGGCAAAGCTTGATTTGTTAGATAAGGTATTGGATATATTCGATAAACCAAGCTCAAACGCACGTAAGCGAGAAGAAATTGAAAACCTAAAGGTACAATCATGACAAGTAAACAAGGTAATGCAGTTGGCTGCAGAATTATATGGAGAATGATCAAGCGCAGTGCAGATGGTCTACCTACAAAGCACACATTGAAACACTCTGCCATCGCCACCATCCGCAACCAGACATATTACTGATGTTTGTCTATGTAACCATGATGCATCACAGTATGTACGATGAGGGCTTCGACAGCCTCCCTGAAATAATAGCCCGCGCCGCCTGTGATCGCATGTATAACTTCGCATACCCACTTGAAATCATAGGTGAGCTTGCGAACGTAGTTATGGACGAAGATGAACTATCGGACGCGGTTGATAAATATTTGGAGACACATAATGTCTAATTGTAGACACGGGGCACCGCTTAATGGTGTTTGTACAGCATGTAAAGTATTTGGCACTGATATTGACCCCACCAGCGTGCTGAGCTTAATGACCAACAAGTACAACGAGCTAATATCAGCGGTGGAAACAAAGCACCCCGGTGAATCTCGCCATCAAACCGCATTGCGATATATCAAGCAGGCTGAGGCACCAAGTGTTAATGCCGCTGCAGGTGATCATGAGTGATGTCGCCTATATAGAAGACACGCCCAATTGGTCGAGTAATAGCTATACACCACTGAAACCAACCGGGTTGTGGCGTATTGAATCATGTGAGCATTACCGTGACAGGTTGTTTGTTGAGCATAAGGGTTTGTTTTTCAAACGCTGGATATCTGAGGAGGATATCGTATTCAAACCAGCACGCAACATTGGGGCAACTATCGGGTGTCATCATGAGTAAGTGCCCACACGGTATGATGGCTTATGAATGCACGCACTGCGCACCAAGGCGCTCTGTCAATATTGAGGTCTACTACAGGGCGCTAGCCCTGTTTAAGGCCAGACGAGATAGGTTGCAAAAAGAGAAACTGGATGAAATGAAAGATCGGTTTATCGACGAATCACCTGAAAACTACGGTTTTAATACCGCGGTTGAAGATGCGAAGGAAATCGTTGATGAAAGCTAATCTACCTGATCACCCCCAACCGGGCAATCGTCTTTGCCTGGTTTTCCCTGGTTGGGTCGCCTAATAACGCGCTGTGGCGTGAGTGCACCTGGATTTACCTGGAAGCCTATCACCTATATAAGGGTCAACTTCTGAGCACCGTTCGGTATTATCAGCCCACCGTTCGGTTGTATAAGGACAACTTTTGGAGCGCTCGGCGATTGGTGGCATCATATAGGCTCGTTATCATATATCTCTAAGACTATCGCTTTTGAAAAATTACGTTGAATGATTCTCATTAACACATGCACATAAGAACGATCCGCAGTTGATAACAGTTATCATTTGATACACGTTCGCATATGATAACAGTTCACATATGAGAATGATTCTCATATCAAATCGCACGCAAAAAAAAAGCGCTCAATTAAGAACGCTTCTCATATGCGAATAGTTCGCGTTTACTTTTTCAGTTGCTTTACGAATCGTGCTACATGCTCATTTTTTACATCTAATACAATGAGTTTGTCATGCTTATCATATTTCACTAGAGAGCACGCTTCGAGCGCGTAGCAGCTAGAACTACGTTGAGTTGTTATCGTGCTAGCGCTCACTTGTAAAGACTTGTCAGAAGCGCGTCTCTTTTCGCTCTCGACTGTTAGTGCAACAGCGTTTTGCTCTTCATTCGTTAGTGTCTTAGATGCACGCTTATTAGCATTAAAGATAAAAGCTTGCGTGTATGTGTCTAATACATCAGAGAGCTTCATTTTGCACGCTTTAAGCGTTGAAGTCACTTTCTGTATAGCGTATGCATTGCGTTGAACTATATCGCTATCATTGCAGATTTTAACATCTGTTTCTGATACTGATAAGCAAAAGTTAACTAAGATTTTAGCTACTTTTTCGCTAGTCTTATCTAGTGCGCAGCGTGTAGCAGCGCTAGTGATTAGTGCTTTATTGCTTGCTACTTTAACAGATTGAATCGCATTAATTTGCTTTACTTGATTTTCATTTTTCATAATATTCTCTCTTTGTTGTTATAGTGTTTTTGTGTGTGTGTTTAGTATAACACACTATTTTAAAGTAGTGCTATTTATTTATGAATTAAAAAACTCATTTTCTGATACTGATAAAAAGAACGCGCTCTCGCTGTTAGCTAGCTCACTATCAAGCGCTAAGTCGATGCTAACGTGCTTTTCTTCAAAAAGTGTATCAAGATCACTATCAGACATAAAAACGTCTGAACGCGTGCTAGTTACGTTTAAGTCTTTGTAGTTTGCTATTTTTTGATTTTTCATGTTTGTCTCGCTTGTTGTTGTTTTGTAGTAAGTGAGGTCTAATATACAGTAATAAAAACTAGTGTCAACTAAAACTAGTGCTATTTATGAAAATAAATGAAATTAGTTTTTACTCATTATATAGTGCTAAAAATTCATCGGTTCATTAGTATATTAGTATGTTTGTTTATTAGTACATTCGACATTCGTATATTAGTATGTTTGAACATTAGAACGTTTGTTTATTAGAATATTCGGTATTCGTATATTAGTATATTAGTATGTTAGAACGTTAGTATGTTTGTATGTTAGTAGTTTAGTATGTTTGTATGTTAGTAGTTTAGTATGTTTGCTTATTAGTATGTAGAGAACTCCGTATGTACTAATAAACTAATGTTCCTAAAAATTTCCTGTTCCTACTATATATACAAATATGGTGCCGTTCCTAAAACTTTCCATGGTTGACCGAGATACCGATAGCTTGCCATTGGTATACAGGTGTTTCCATGGCTATATCGAGAAAGCTTGCCATTTGGGTTCCCATGGTGAATCACAGGTCAAAAGAAGGGGCTGCACCTCAGCAACCCCTGTTGATAAACCTATTGTTTAGTGAGTTATAATCTACTGCTGTTGACAGCCCTATTGCGCTGCTTATTTAGGCTCGTTGTGATAAGCAAGCATGTGATTGTTGAAGTCTTCATAGGGCACTTCACCTACTGATGTGAAACAGGCGAGCCACTGTGACACTCGATATGCGAAATAGGCTCGCGCTTTGTCCATGTCTCCGAAGTTTCTCACTTCAATCTCGTCTTTACGATCGTTGGCCATGTGAACGCACATTAGCTGATTGTTCTCAATGACCAACTCAATTGTTTCGTCTTCTTCTTTAAAGGCCATTACTACTGATGATTTTACATTTTCGTTGCACATATTATTCTCGTTTCTTGTTATTGAGTATGTATTATGACGATCACACGTAGGCATAGCTATCGGTACTAAATAGGCCTGGCCTACGTTTGATGGACTACCCTATAGCTTAACGTATTCTTCCACATAAACACTTGGTGTGCGCTCGATCAACTCTTCATCCAACAGCTCTTGAAGCACACTGCGCACATCTAACCAATTTTTAATGTTCATCTTGGCCGACACTGCAATCACAATGTCATTCCACATAACTGCTTCGGAATCGTTTGATATCACGTCCAACAAGATAGCTCTTACTATACTTCTGTTCATTTGATTCTCACAGCTTGTGGACGCTTCTTATCTGCATAGTGATAATAGATATTTTCAGCGAGTACAGCGATGCCGAAAATAGAACATAATCCCATTGATAACATGATTAAAGTGAACATATCTGATGTGTATTGCATGTGACTTACTCTGTGACTTTAAGATGACTCTATAGTGACTCATGTGACTTGGATCATCAAATGGCAGTATTCTAAATGAGAATCGCTATCATTTAGAGTTAGACAAGCGTATTACTTTTCCACTATTCTAAATGAGAACGGCTATCATCTAGAGTTAGACAAGCGTATTACTTTCCATGGTTCCGACAGTGTTTGGGGATGTTGCGGGCTATATTGCTCGCCCTGTATTTAAAGAAACTATATAAGATCAAGAGAATAGGGCGAGAGCCCCATGGTTCTATTGTTTTTGGTATTAAAATTAAGGCTTAGGAAAGACCATGGGAAGATCCCTCCAATACAAACACAGCGGCTCCATGGGAACGGCTAGGAAAACCACGGCTACATAGGTATAGCAATCCGTTCCCATTCGCATTCTAACCACGGAACCGGATATACAGCCATTGCTTGCCGTTCCTATTTCTTCCCATGGTTCAGTACCAGCCAAAAAGAGACCAGGGTGATCATCCCACTTGGGGTATCGTTCCCTGGCCTAAAATGCTCCCACTAATGCGCGGGGAGCCTGCGCTATAACTGGTGTGCCTACATACCCAACTGGTATATCTGCTTGCTGCGACGAGTGTAGTCCAACGCTCGGTGTGTGGCCTTGATAGCGCGACGTAGTCGAGCGCGTGCCTTATTCATCTTCCCGAATGTCTCAGCTCTGACGTCCTTAACAGTCTCAACAGTAGCGGGGCTCCAATAGCCATTCTCCTTGTTGATAACACGATTGCATGCGCCTATAGTGCCACGAGCTGATTTATAAGCCATTCTAGCGTCATTCATGTCCTGTCGAGCCTGCTGTAATACGTTCATGATGTTCTACCTTGTGTGTGTGTCTGTCAGTGAGTATATAATCTCACGTGAGCATAGGGCTGTCGCTAGGAGAAATGAATTCACCACCCAGCCCCCCTAAACCCCATGGGACGCTGGCCTGGCCTACATTGGACCTCCATATGTCCAATGCTTGCCGTTCCTATGCCTAGCCTAGATAGCCGATTGCCATGACCACTGCACAGATAAATCCAATAATCTCCAAAAATAGCTTCATACGCACCTCCGATTGATATCCCGAACATTACGTACGGGTGTTGATTGTAGTAGACCCCCTATAAGCTCGTCTAAGCGACGATATTCCCAAACCCTTGTCATGATAGATCGGGAGCTGGTTCGTTAGGGAGGGATTGACTGTGTTTGTCAGGTGATGATATTCGGGCACTATTAGGGGTAACTCGGGACTTGGGAGCAAATAACCGATTGGCGGCCTCCGATTTGGGTGCTTTCCTTACATAAACTTGCATACCCTGTTCCTCGCTGTTCTGAGTTATATGTTTCCTTGTATTTGTATGGGGTTGCTTTGTATTTGTAGATATACGCATGTACTCAGGTACACTCACCAATACCTCTACCTGCTCTGTATAGCTAATCATACCCGTTTGTATCCCTATACCTGCTTCACTAGCACCATGTGTGTCAGTCTCGTTACAGCAGTCCCTATTACCACGTAATGCTTGATACCGACTTTCATGCTCTCACCTAGCTGATATAGATATCTTTGATGTTCCTGTACATCGTTGCTTATGACCACTCGACCGTCTTCTGTCTGTATCATGATGCTGGAGATGTTTTTCTTTATTTCATTCTGGTTGCACTTGATGTCTTCTAAGCTGCATTTTCGTTTTCCGAATGATTCTGTGTAGTTCTTATCCATTGCGTTTCCTCTTTTCGAATTGTCTGAACCAGTTGTATTTATCATACTTGGGCTTTTTGAGTTCTGGTAAATCTATGCTCACATCTGGCGTTAGATTTGGTCTTATTGACTGCACCGCGATCTCTTGTAGCTTTTTGATCATTTGATCCTCTCGCTTTTGCATATCTGAGTATTCATCATAAAACACAAGTGTTGGAATGTTTTCTCTTTCTCTTCGGGCATATCGTGCTGACTCGAACATTCTGATTAAGTCTGATTTGCCTGATGGTGTTGATATGATGATTATCTTGCCTGAGTTCATCATCTTTTGGATACGCTGTAGCGCTGCTTTCATTCTGACACTTGATGTGCAATCTATATCTACATGGCCTGATGCGTCACGCTCTTCTAAAGCTGCCTCCGATAGTTTTGATATCAGCTTATCAGTTTCTATTTTAAAGTCGTCAGACGTGCTCAATTTAGTTCTCCAAATGCGGATGGTTCGCAAGTCACATTCGTTCTCATTTAGGGTTACTCCAAGTTGACTGCTATGTTACTGATTGTGGCACTAAGCCATTGATTTCATTGACTTTTATATATGTGGCTGAATGACAGGTGATACTCGCCCTATTTGCTTGAAGCCACAGTCACCTATTTCAGCTCTGACATCCTTCATATGTTGATTGTGTTCAGGGCTGTGAACTACCCATAATCTACTCTTTAATGCCATTTGAATAGCTTTTGCGTTGCTCTGATAATTCGCTACCAGATTGCCTTCTTTTAGTGCTGATTTGTATGTAACCCAATAGGCTTTAGTATCCCACTTACCTGTATCAAGATAGTGCTGAAAGTGACCAAGCCACAGATCAATGTAATACTGATCTCGGAACATCCTTACACCGATTAGTTGATCTCCATCAATATACTGCACGATGGTTTCTGAATCAATGTGGCGAAAGAATATCTTCACTTCACTGAAATCGGTTAGTTGCTTGCGCCATGCTTTCTCAAATGCCTGTGGTCCCATTATCCTGCCTCTCTTTTGTTGATTTTTATGGAATCAAATGTAATTAGATCACCAGCTGTGATGTTGTGAGTATCTACCTTAACCTCAGCATCCACATCATTCAGATCGACTATCAGCGCCAAGCCATCATTCATATAGATTTTAGCTGTGGTGATTGTACCTGTTAAACGTGCTGTGTCCGAACCCTCATACAAATCTGCTGTGCCTTCTACCCTGTAAAGCCATATTCGACATATTTGATGCGGCTCATTAGCATCATCCGTAAGCACGATCTCACCTGCAACCTTATATTCGCTAAACGGCCTAGGTTTAAACGCCTCATCTTTGTCGATAGCACCCCATGAGCCTGCTAGTTCATTGGATTGCTCAGTGAGCGCTGTCGCTTTGGATGATGCAATTGAAGCAATCAGTGATCCAGCTAATTTTACGAAATTACGCCTGTTCATAATTCACCACAACCTTGTTTGTGCTTTTTGCCTTTTTGATATTGAACTTCACGCCACCAATACTCTATCGCTTCCATTTGATCATACGTTTCATCTGGTTGTTCGTGAAACTTATGGCCTGTGGCAAAGTGGACTACTGTCTTCATTGCTCTGAATGACCGCATTGTCTTTTTGAATTCTTCAACGTTGTGGTGCATTAGATGCCCTTCTTGTTAGATTTTGAACAGGGTAAAATAGCTTTCTAAAGATGAGACCTTTTGCGCCCCACTCTCTACCCCAATTTTTAAAGAACCATGTTCTAACAGCGTTTGTAAATGCCATGTTTACCATGTATGGCATCCCCTGATCACCTTTGTATGTGGTAAATGTAATCTTATACAGCAAGCCGCCATCTATGTAGCACTCGACGATAACTTGGTTATTGATGATCTCACCAACTGTAACGTGAATTGGTATCATGACTTATCATCCATTCTCATCTTCACACCGAAGGTTATATCTTTGAATGACTTCATGTCGCCATAATGCTTTCTGACGTCAGGTTGAAGATCACACAGCTTAATTAGGTACTGCAGAATAGGCTCACGCTCTTCTTGACTGTAGTGATGCCACAACCAATTAATGCCTTCTTCTGTGTACACGAACGTCGGCCAATGATCCTTACGGTCACGTGTGTAATGCTCGACTGTAGTTACCAAGCCCGCACATCGCACTTGAGCGACTATATATTTCTCGTTTCTTGAGTTGATACAATCCTCACCCCAAGTGCCTATAACAGCCATCAGTGTCGTTATGTTCATCCCAAGCCCTCTGCCTTGTCACTCATAAAGTCACACAGTAGGATCAGTTGTTCAATTGACATCTCACCATATTCACGAACCACTATGCCTACAAAGTGATCAACGATAACACCAGCTTTGGTGAAACCCTGGATCTCCATGTCCGCTGTGAATGTGCGAATGATTGGGCACTTAAGTGCGAACTCACTTGTGGCACGCCATATGCACATCTCAGCTGGGTGTTTAGGGCCAGGTCGTGCGTAGCCTGTTGGTCGCAGACATGGCTTAATGAGCCGAGTAATCGCGCCAATCAGCTCACTGCGATACGCTGCTATTTGTTGGTTCATTGGTCTAGTGTCAATCATGATTCTGCCTGAATGTCTTTAGTTGATGTGCCATCATCGTGAACGGTATAGGTGACGAACGAATCGCCATTTGCATCAGCGAAGATGTCGGAGTACATTTCGTGGTCTTCTGTGAAGTTATCCATAATGCACTGTGTGACTTTATTAATTAGGATGAAGTCACACATGTTCTGAAACTGGTTCATTGGCTCATTATCTGCTGAGATGATGAACTTGCCATCTTGCCAAGTAAATGAGACATCAACTTGAATGCCTATCTCAAGATCGGTCGCTTTAACTGTGAAGTAACATACGTCCCAATCGCGAACGTGGTCTTCGATCAATTCTAATTTAAAGCTCATATCCGTTTTCTCTTTGTTTTCAGTATGTATATAATCTCACACTGACACAGGGATTACTTAGGAGGCTGAGCGTCAGTATCAACGTAACGATCTGGATTATTTAGACCGTTAATGACCGCCATAACACGTTCGGTTAAGTCTTCATCACTACCGTAAACAACTACGCATTCACCATGTGAGTGTCGACCAATGGTTGCTTTACCCAACTCACCGCCAGCCTCAGATGTGAGTTCTTCAATTCTATATTTTCTATTCGCCATCGTCCTCTTCCTCATCATCTAAAATCGGTACAGGATCATCATGTGATTTGAACTTGGGCTTACGCCCATGATCCTTCTTCTTGTCACTCTCCACCTGGTGGCGGTACTGTGGTGCTCTAATTGAGCCCTGCTGCTTTTTACGTGGCACTTTCATTATCTGTCCCCATATGTGCTGATAAGCTCTTGACGAAATTCGTCGGTTGGTTTGAAGTAGCCTGTCTTATCTTCGTGACAGACGTAAGCCTCCATGTAGCACTTGTCTTTACGTGCCAGCATTATCTCAGTCCACGTCAATATACCATATTCATGTGGATACAACGTGAGTACATCCAAACCCACCTTTATATCAATAGTGAACCGTTTCTTCACGTCTTCTGATGTGCCATTTGGCTCTTCTGGTGTGCCTACTCGCTCGATATGAAACACATCACCGAAGTCAACTTTAAAGCTCACCCCTGTCTGTGATCCATAAAATTTCTGCGACATTAGAATTACCGCATACTCATCACTTTCAGCACGCTCCAACAATGTTCTAACTGTTTCGATTGAGTCGTTGATTACACCGCCACCCATACCATCAACACCGAATATAGACAAACAACCCATACATACGTGTTCATCATTTCGGTTGGTGTAAAAGCGTTTTTTTAACTGATACGGGCTCCCTTCGGATTCGTAGCCACAATTCACACAGATCATTTCGGAGTGAGTTGGTTTAATTTTCTTTTTCTTCTTCTTAGCTTTTGGGGCGGCTTTAATTGACTTAACAACCAAGCCTGAATTTATACCATCATACTGTGCCATTTGCGTGCTCCGCTAAGTAACCGTACGGTAAGTTATTGCAGTATTCAAAATGTTCATCATCCATACCGCGCGTGTCGTTTTCATCTTCACTAGCCTGAAACAACCAACGAATTGCTGTTGCACGATCGGCAGCGCCTAACTGAGTTGCCGCATGCACCGATGCCTCAAACTCTGCAATATGGGCCTCCTGTTCGTGAACGTGCTGTTGTTCGGCACGATTCGCCTCATCGATTAAGTTACCATATTCAACTGTCAGCGTTTCAATATCCATAACATTGTAGTCTGTGTTACCACGATAGCCGTACGCCTCTTTATGTAAGTCACTGATTGTAGCCAACATTTCCCAACGTTTGAACTCTTCGAGATTTGTTACGCCGCATGCAATCCACCATTGCTCATCTTCAATGTACAAACCAATGCCACGTGTCTCTGGCTTCTCGGCGACCCAAGCACGCTTCTTAGCGTTTTCTGCTTTGATCATATCCATTAGCTCTTTCATGATTAACCTTTTATTTTTGCTTTTTCAGTATATGTATTATGACTTAAGATTATTGGTCTGTCTTAGGCTCTTTGAAGAGATTATCGCCTTCGTAGATCGCTTCCCATATTTCGATAGCTTCTTGCAAGCCATCAACCAGCAATTCTTTAGTTGATAACACCATCTGGCTATGATGCACAATGTCGCGAAGCTCATCCCAACTCAACTCGTGGTATGAGTGCTTCATTGGAAAGCCAGCGTTCACAAGCATTTCATCCACCTGGTTACGTAAGACCTCTGCCATTTTGTTTTGACGTTCGTTCACGGTTGCACCTCATCAAATTTACCTGCGCACTCTAATGAATGCCGAACGCATGATCCAAACTCAGCTGCCGCCTGTGCATTGTCAACGTATTTGATACTGTGCTGACCATAGGTGATGATGTTCATTCTAATGCCTGTCATCGCCCACTCAACATCTATATCGCCATCTGTAAATGTGGTTAGAATTCGCTTTCTCATGTCATGTCACCGCCATTATTTGCGTAGTTTGATATGTTGGAGCGCCACGCTTTGTACTCACGCTGTAACTCTGGTGAGGCGAACCAATAATGAAGATCGTTGCAGTATTTATATCGGTTGTCGTATTCCCTAAAGAACAACTGAAAAAGCTCAGCTTTGGTTGACGCCGATATATCAAGTAGGGTATTTTTACCATCTTGAGATTGTGTGATTTCAGTCAGCATAGCTGCCTCTTTCTTTTTATTTTTCAGTATGCTAACTATAACTGATGAAAGTAGGACTATCTTCGGAGAATCATTTGATAGTGACACCAACCGCTGCCGTGATCTCGTCTATACAAATTAGGGTTAGCGAAGCCACCCCATGCGTAGAACTCACCTTTGGATATTGCGTAGCCCGAACTCACGACTCGCCCACTATTTTTATGACGCATTTTAAAATTGATAAACGCCTATCTGCATCCCAGGTGGTCACGCTGCCATTATCTTTGGATAGAATGTTGTCACTCATCCAAGAAATATTACCATCAGTGCTTTTGCATGAGTCAATTTCCAACTTATCAGCAGTTGGCATCAAACTACTGTAGCCATCAAAGATGTCAAAAATAAGCCCACCAGCCGAAATGTAATTGATATTAACGAACTCAATCTTTAAGCCTAAAAGCTGAGCGCACTTCACATTTATTGCCAACTTTTCTTCAAGTGTGTATTTTTTCATACGTCCTCCATTGTTATATCACCAGTGTCGATCGGCGCACCATGTACATGCGTTGCATCATTGATGGATTGATAAATGTACCACAGTGGTAGCAATCGTTCGGCTCTTTTGTCTGGTTCAGCATCAACGTAATACGTGCTCCACATACCAGCCGTATGTTTCATATCGAGCGTGTTCCAGTGTAAAATCTCATGATCAAGCACCCAAAAACATGTGCCCATGCCTGATGACCATTTGATTGTTCGCTTGGGATATTTCACAGCAAACCAACGAATTGCATCCTTTACTAGTTTTGTGTAGGTGTCACATAATTTCGTGTAGTGATCGGTATCGAGCTTTTCCTTAAACTCTTCCAATCTGGCCACATCTTCAAAAGTCATACAGTTGTCTTTCAACTTGGTAATGCTCATTTGATCTCCAAATTATCAATGCGATCTGTTAAATCTTCCATAGATACAAGTGACCTGTCGGCACAGAGTTGATCAAACATACTCTTTATCCGATCATCTATGTAATCCATCAGCAACTTTGCATCCTCATCACCATTATCTATTATTTCCTGCCTGATTTGATCAGCGAATGTTTCCCCACTCATGACAAGTCCTTAAACTCAACCCAGTTTAGATTACCAAGTTCAAGCATATAGTGGTTGTTACTGTTAGCAATCAGTCGGAGGTCTGAATAGTTGTCCTTAATGAACTCGTCAATATTCTTGCCCTCCAAATCGAATGTCTCAGGTAGCTTTGCACTGATGATTTCGGTCATCACAATGCTGCCTGAATAAAACGGTACTGGTGTTGATTCACTCATCCCACTGCCTCGCAATCTATATTATATTCGTCACGCTTACCTAAAATGTACTCTTCTACATCAGGGTCAAGATCATCACCGCAATTGCCACAATCTTCACCGATCTCCTGCACACGATCGATGATCTGCTCATCAATGTCCATAATGTTACCGAGTACAAGTGAGTCAGGGCAACCGCACATCTTCATCACGCCATCCGGTGCTATCTGTATATCAGCGCAACCACACCCATCGTGCATACCTATGCCATTGTCAAACGCCGCACCCTTATTGATAATGTGCTCATCATTGTTTCTAATCTCTAACCCTAAATCTTCAAACATTCGGATCGTTTCGTATTCGATAGGATCGTGCCAAGAGTCTTGCGATAGTGCAATGCCAAATTTATGACTACCCTCAGCTATGTGAGCCAACCCCTTTACAGTTTTAGTAACGCTGCCGTTTGTTGCCATCCACACACTCTCGACATCCATACTCATCGCTTTGCCAAAGTATTCCCAGAAGCGTGGGTGTAATGTGGGCTCGCCACCGCCAATCGTAATGTTGCTGCCGTAATCCTCACAGAATTCAATAGCAGCTTTAAAAACAGCTGGCATCATGAAGTCCCCAGGTTTGCCTTGTTCACATGAGAATATGCAATGGGCACAACTCATATTACATTTAGTGGTTATTTGTACGTATGGCATAGTTTCAATCTCTTTCTTTTTAGACTGTATGTATTATGACAACTACTTTGCGGACTTACTTAGGCGTTATGAATTGAATCTATGCAGCGAATTTGGCCTGACGTTTCACTTATTGTTTTGGCTTTACCAGTGAACTGAACCACTTCAAGAACTGTGTATACATTACCTGTTATTTTACCAAGTCTATTCCACTTGGCGATAACTTCATCCGGTAAAATACCGCATGTCATCATTAAATAACCAACGCGATTGTATGGCTTATCTGCTGAGTCTGTTGTTTCACAAAAGTATGCCATTAAATTGAATGTACCTGATACGTTCATTATGATACCTCAGTTAGCAGTCGTCCCTGACCGCTGTTGGATTATACGTTTGGTAAAACTATCTTCACGTGTGTTGTTTCCTGCTTAGAGCCCCATGAGGCTGCTCGAACTTCACGTGCCCATGCAACCCATACTGAGAATTGCTGCTTAACTCTCACAGTGTTGGCGCTAAGTTGCTTTCCTGTTTTTGGCATTTTAATACCAACCACGTTAGCTTTGTGCATTAGTGAGCGATGTAGGGCGACGTAGCGCTTATCATTCGCATTGATTAAAGCCATAGGTTTCTTAGCCGATAGTTCTTTTTCAATGGAGTCAAAGTCGAGAGCTTCGGGTGATGATGTTTTGAATTTGTAACCATCATCACATGACGTGGCTACTTCACGATTTTCATTTTCAGCCAGAATGACATCGTATGCCTTAATGTATCGACTGTTGCTTTCACCTGTCATGATGACCTTAATATCGCCGTCACTGTCAATGATGTTGTTAACTATTCGACCGCGTTTGTCGCTGCCAATCTCCGTAATAATCGAATCAACTTCACCAATCTTTCTACGTAAGTCCAACTTTCCGTTTTCGTCTGACATTTTTAAATCCTCTTTTTGTTTGTGTGTATGTGTATATGTGTATATAGTGACAGTAAATATTAGGGCTGTCTTCGGTAGTGCATAAAAAAAGCCCCAACAAGTGAGGCTTTTTTCGTAGTGATAATGATGATCGATTAAACAGCCGCTACCACTGGCGCTGCTGGTAAAACCACTGGCTCACCATTGATTGTAAGATTAATATTCACATCAATGTTTCCACTGTTGATCTTATCAATTAAGTTATTGATACCTGTTACAGCATCAGCCAAGTCTCTGAAAAATTGAATCATAATTTAACTCCAAGTTGTTTAAAATTTAATTGTATCATAGATATTTACCAAGAACCCCACGACTCTTTTGCCTTTTCCTCCCTCATCAGAACCGCCTTCTTTCTTATTGGGGCATCCTCGTGTTCTCTAATTGTGTGTTCATATAGAATTTCACATTCATGGCCAAAAACCTTACGCTTTTTACCACCACACATGAAAATGTAAGCTCGAAAACCATTATCCATATGCTCAATGGTATCAACGGGAAAGACTCCGCCAGCTATGTCGTCAGCACCTTCGACCAACGACAGATCATCGTTAACTCGAATGTACAGGGTCATTTGGCTTTTCTTTTTCGTCTTATTCATTGGTTAGGACTTCTTGGCTTCATCAGCCTCCCGCTGTAGTTCTTCAATCTTTTTGAACCACTCACTTCGGCACTCATACTCAGCTTTCTTCTGCGCCTCCGACTTCATCAACCCCATCGATATCAATGTCGTCTTCATCCACTGGCATATCTGGCATTTCAGTTTCATTAACTTTACCCTCTTCGTAAGTGTCTGGCATTTTTTCCATCATGACATCAAATATCATTAGGAAAGTCATAGTGTCGGCGTCATCAAAGCCTGTGGCTTCTTTAACGAGTTCGTTAACAGGTGTGTTGCCGTCGTCCATTCGAATTAAGTCTTGTGCCATTCTGAATAGACCGAAAGCGACTTTGTCACCGCATTGTGAAAATAGACTCATGTTTTACCTTCTTTATTTAATTGATGATTAATTATAGCGAGCGTTTGTTGGGTGTGCTACTTGGACTTAACGATTTTGAAAATCTTCTCAACCTGATCCAACGTCAGTGAGTTGACTTCCATACTCACGCTATCGCCATAGTATGATAGGCGTATATTACTCATGTACGCTTCGCCTGCTGACGCATGATTAAAGCGAAAGGTTTCTGGGCGATCTTTAGAGTTCTCCGCACCAATTTTCTCCAACTTATCAACACCCCTTTGAAATGCCGCCTGATCATCAGTCTGTTTGCGCAGAGCCTTAGCGACCTTCACCGAGTGAGTGTATGCGGCGTTGTGCATTGCATTTTCAATTGCTTTGGCGAGCACTTCGACATCACGGTCATACCCAAATGTACGTAGGGTTCGGTTGTCGTTTGCGCTAGACCCGAAGTCCAAATCGTGCTCGTAAGCTTCGATTACGTAAATACGATTCTTTAATGCGTAGCTTCCACATGAGAATCTTAACTTCGAGCCATCTCTGTGCTTTGCGATAAGATGAATTTCTGGGTCTTCCATATTGTGTGCGTTTTGAAAAGCTGTGACATCCAGAGCCTCAGCTACTTTCCAACCCATTGCTTCAACAATTGTGGTCATCTTGTTCATCTTAGCCAACGCATCATGTAGGCGCTCTTTCTGGTTGATTGTGTTCATATTTGAATCCTCTATTAACTGTGATTAGTGTACTGATTATAAGCTGGGAACGTTTCGGGAATGTTATCAGCTGTAAATGTAGATTATAACACGATCAAATGTAATTGGTGAGCTAGCTGCGTGCTTGGCCTGCGACGTTCTCTATCGTTTGATAGCAGTATGTAGCTTTCAATCCGTCGTCGCTTAGAAGCTCTTAAATTGCGTCAGTGACCATGGTTCTATCTCAGACATAAGAAAAGGCTCCGAAGAGCCTCTTCTTGCTTCGTGAGTCCTACTTCACGATTGCTGCGATTACGCTTCCTGCGTTGAACGTTATTGTCTTATCCTTAATTGTTCCGATCTTGAACAGTGGTAGCAACTTAAACATCTGGTGCCCCTGGCTGTTAGCTGTGCCTTTGCTATACGCTTTAACGCCATTAGCTTTCTGATCCATAAGGTGCTCAATCAAAGTCTTAGCTGTAATTTCCTTCTCTTTTTGAAGGAACGTTATTGCTAAGTGTGTGTAAACCGACAGCTTAGCTGAGCCACTTGCGAATGCGATCATATTAATCGCCTTCTCAGATACTTTAACTGGAAGATCGTTGATAGATGCCAACAGTGCATCAGTTTTGGCTTTGCGCTGTGCTGGTTTCAGCTTCGCATCGTCAATTTCCAGAACAAAGTCAGATGCGTTAGGCCCCATGCGGTCAAGTGCAACTTCTGAGCGTTTGGCATTCATCACTGTGATGCGTGCAACTTTTGGCTCTTTGGGTGCAGCTGGCGCAGCTTCTTCTTTCTCGCCTGATTTCGCAGCTTTCTTGGCTGCTTTCTTAGCGCCCATCTTAGACTTCTTAGCTGGAGGCTTCGGCGCAGCTGCTTCATGCGGTGTAGCTTCTGTCATTTCGTTATTTGATTCAGCGCCTTCTTCGCCTTTAAACTCATCAGCCAACATGGCGTCAAGTTCTGCATCAGACATTTTAACTTCTGGCTTAGTAGATGCTTTTGGTGCTGTAGTCGTAGTTTGGTTTTTCATAATGTGTATCCTCTAATTGATGTAGTGTGTGTGTATTTGAATGATAGCTAAAGAAGTTTGGAGTCGCTAGCATTATTTACTAACTTTAAAAACTCCCTTCTCTGCTCGTCGTTCATGTTGTAACTATACGACTCAAGGTTAGGAAGGTGTTCGGTAGAGGTTAGGCAATGCGTTCAGTTAAAATCCGTGTACATTAATAATGAACGCGCACGCGTGATATACAAAAAACTTAGGGCATGCAACAGGAGGTCGTTAGGGGTTGTCGTGTGGGGCTCCATGGGAATTATCAGAGTTGGGGCTCCATGGTCTCATGTGCATAGGAAAAACCAGGTCTACCTACACACCCATTGCTTGCCGTTTGTACCGCCACTCATACGCGCTTTTGCTGCCGTTTCTGTGACTATTTTGGGAGAGGTTTTACCAGGAACCGGCATCGGGATTTGATTCGCAAGTATCGACACTTACGCAGTCTTCGCTTTCCATCTCACCTTCATGTTCCGCAGCCACAATATCCTCTTCGATAACGTGGCCAAGATACTTGAGATTTCTATTCTCACCTTTTCCCGAAACATCTAAAAACACACACTCGGTGTTATTAACCAAGAAGTTAGCATAGTGATCTATGGCAACTGATTCTGTTGAGTATCTTTCCGTGTGAATTGGATCTTGAACGTAATACTTATGACCATTCAGTCGGCGCATTACATTTTCAACTTTCAACTCATACAGCTTCCAGTGATTCTTTGGAATGTTAATGTGATCATTAACGAAGCCCAACCACAGTATCGTGACCTTGATATCCTCATTCTCGTATGATTTTACTATGCAGTAATCCCTATCCGTGCGGTGCTCTTCCCATTCCGTTCTGCTAAGTGGTAAACCGTCACGATCAAAATAAGCCATTAAGTATTCCTGTTATTGTGTGCCTGTATTGTATGGACTAGTCGCGCAGTATTGTGCAGTGCCTATAGGCTATGTTTGACATTTCTCTTTGAGATGTAACCATTGGTAGATCAAAAGGTAGTCGTATCATTGCCCGTGTGATGAATGTTTCCTGGCGACCTGATTGTGCGCCGGCCGCCATGATATCACGATATGTGTCTCCCAAATCCCGCAACTGCATAGCAACTACGGCCATTTCGGATACTGTTGAGCACTGACGATGGGTCTGTTGAGCCTTTGATCGTGTTTGATCCATGAGGCAGCCTGATAATATTAGACTACCCATTAAAAGTATTGTTAGCTTTTTCATAATATTTACTCCAAAAAAAAACGCCCTGATAGAGAGATCAAGGCGTTTCACACTAACAAATGACACGCACTACCATGTCAGAGTCGATTGTACCACACCTTGCGGTTAATTAATATTTACTAATTGGACAACGTGTTACTGGTGTTGTTGTCGTTGTGAATTCCGTAACGACCGTGTCATAGCGAATTATCACGCGCTCATGCTCTGGACACTCTGGCGCTTCACATGCCATCAACAATATTATTACCAAAATCATAGTCAATAGCGCTATAGTGTCGCGCCAAGACCACCCAACCTGCACCTGCGTGGTTGTATCGTCATCACTCGTTTGAGTGTTGTTATTCTTGGCACTGAATTGATTTTTCATTTCGCACCCTTCTTAAACTTCCAACCAGCTTCACCATCAAATGTGATATCGGTGAATATTTTATAATCGGTTAAGTCATCAACGTCAACGCTGACCTCAGCCTCAGTTTCAATGGACGGGTCATACCCATCACTGACCTCTATATCAATACTAAATATGAATATGGAGAACAGTACGATTTTCAATACAAGCAACCATTTTATTCGATAGCTCATGGCCAATATCTTCTCAACTCTTCACCGACTGGTAGTGGGCAATCGACTATCCATTCCATTTCGTCGTGTACGTCCCACTGCCCTGTGTCAACGCCCGTCATATCAATCGGTTTAAATACGTTCAATCGCAGTGACTTATTCCACTGCCTCGTTTTAATAATGTTGTTCAATTCAATGAACGGTTGAAGGTCATATGGCTCGTGTAACGTGAGCGTGATGCCATCAACCCAATGCAGCATAGCAACTAAGTCCATTGCACGCTTAGATTTTGCTGTGTATAAAATGATCTTAGCATCTGAATTTTGGTCACGCACGTCTTGGCAGATATTCATTAACGTGTTCTGAAAGAGCATCGGCTCACCACCCGTGAGTATGACTGAGTTGTAACCCTCGTAGCCATCAACCACAGGTAGTGCTTCAAGATCGTGGTCATTGTTGCAACAACCCTCACATGAGCGATTGCAATACGCATCTACCACCAGTCTTAGTTTGTCTCTCATCTCATGCCCTTTATTGCTTCGTTTCATTAAGTTAATAATGACACGTTTATTCAGGTAATACGTAAAAGCCCCTATCAAGTCCCGCGAAGAAGCACTTGGCTGTGACATCAACATCATATTCAGCCGAGTGAGCTTTGGACGGGTCATAATCCACACCAAGTGCGAAGCACAACTCACCCAAGTTAGGGTTCTTACCAAGTGGTGTTGCCCAGCGTGCTGCCATCGTATCAAACCCGTTGATCTTTGGCATATCAAACCCTGCAGCCACAATCTCACTGATTATGAACTCGGCATCAAATGCCAGGTTGTGGGCTATGAATAAGTCAGAATCATTAAGTATATCGATGATACCCTGTGCCACATCTTTAAAGACTGGCTTACCAATCAGATCACTGCTTGAGATACCATGTACACGTTGGGCATCCGCTGCTATTGATCGCTGTGGGTCAATGCGCTGTACGAATGAGCCTGTTAGTTTCTGTGTGTCCAAATCGTACAGTCGGAAACATATTTCAACAATCTTATCGCCTTTCTCAACGCTAAGTCCGGTGGTCTCTGTATCACAAAATGCCAATATCATTTATTTTTCACCTCAAACTCTACAGTTTCGATATTCATACCAAGAGATATATTTGCCTCAAGGTAGTCATTCATCATATTGGTTACAGCTGAACGATTTGGCTCCGGTATAATGTCATCAATTAATGACAGCAGCGCCGCCAGAGCCTTCTCTGTGTTTCTGGCTCTCGCCCGTAAATCTTCTATTTCTTCCAAACTCATCGTTTTACCTTTTTAGTTTGAGGGTTTTGCTCAACCCATTTTGCCCAATCTTCTCTTGTGTAGCCGGCACTCGCCAATCTACCAGAGTTATTTGCACAACCCAGACACCCGCATATTTTAGAGCCACACCAGTAATATCGCCATTCCACCGGCATCGCCTCCATCACTTTACTTAAACTCATCGTTTTACCCTTAAGAAAATTGCATTTGATGCACGTGGTTCGATCTCAAGTGTGCCGCCATTGGCAGACACACGTAATACATCTGGATCATCCAGTAGATGTTGAACTGATATCGTATCTTTCCAATCAGTTGCGGTCTCTGGTGAGAATTTATAAACTGCATCATCTGGCAACTTTACATCGTCACCACATCGTTCACTGCGTCTGACTCTTCCACTGCAACCAATCTCGGTATGTAAGCGTAAAATATCATTGCTGTTTTCAAGAGCTTTAACCTCACGTTCGAGTCCGCTAATCATCTCACGAACCCAACGAGGTAGTTTCTCTATACGTATATCATGCGGTTGGTTTGGCATCTCTGTATCCTTTTAATATCATTGTCGCTTCCCAGTGTAGCGTGTGACTGCCACGAGTTAGAACGCCCAGCAACTCTTCCATCTCACTCATGTAGGTGGAAGCAAACTTTGCATCAGCATCTAAAATAGATTTACTGTTATCTATAAGGTCAGCCAACTTAATGGTCTGCGCCTGTGCCGACACTTGATTCAAACGACGGCGCTCAATGCTTTTACGCAATGCACGATTGCCATCTTCTGGAACACATATGTCGGTCAATTCATTAACAAAATTAGCCGTACGAACCCCGAATATCTTTTGGATAGCTGAGTTTGTCATCGTGGTGTCTTCAACGGTATCGTGAAGCATTGCGGCACAGAGCATGTCTATGTCCTGAGTAACGGACTGCACGATCTTAGCGACAGCCAATGGGTGTACGATGTATGGGTCACCCGTATACTTTCGAACCTGCCCTTCGTGTGCTGTGTCAGCTACCAGAAAAGACTCACGTAATGTGGGTTTGCTGCGGCTGTGCTTCATATCAAATAAGTGTATATTACTCATGATTTTCCTATGTTTGCCAAAGTAATCGTAAACGCTTTCCAAATACATCACCGTCTTCGCGCACCATCATTGTTTCAACGGTGCTTTCGAATACATCTTGCATGATGCCACTTTTTGTTTGTGAGTAGCCGTCTGGAAGCAGGGTGGCTTGAACAGTAACTTCGAGGTTGCCGTACAATCTTCTTTCATTTGCCAATGCTTCTATTAAATCATCAATTCTCATATCACCCTGCTTTGTTGCTAATCTATAACTACAATTTACAGTCAGAACTTCGGGGAATCAATCAGTCTCTTTTGATATTGATATGAAGTTCATTACATGCTTTACCGTATGCGAGTCATATGGTGATATCTCGGCTTTCATTTGAAAAAATCGCTTATCAATCTCCTCAACAGCAGCCGTCTTACCCTCAATGTACGCCTCAGCCACAATGCCTTGAATGATCTTTGTTATCACCTGCCTAATCGCATATAGATTTTCGGGGTCTTCTTTGATCAATTTAAGAACCTGATCCATGATTACATCGCCGTAAATAACCTGCGCACGCATCATTGTTACCGTTCCATACAGATTTTCAATCATTTCCTCCACTGGATTCTTTCTATCTGGCGCACCTGCTGTTTTCTGTTCACTCATGATTTCATACCTTCAAACATATCAACAAATCGTTGTGCCTCTTTCCAGGCTTGGGCGTCATCACCTTTAAGCATATCTTTTAGACGATCAATGGCTGCGTTCATTTCACCACGATGTTTAATCTCAAGGTTATCAAATGAAGTGCGCCATCTATCCTGCGAAGCTTTCATTTCGGATGTTTTGGTGAAGCTTACTTGTTCGGCTGCCACCGGTTTGTTTTCTGACAACGTGTCCATCCACAAGCCGCTAGTAGGGTCATCATTCCACTCGCGTACGAATATTAAATTCTTCATTTTGCTTTCCTCAGCATTAAGCCACAAAGGTGTGGGCACGTGCCTTTTGGTACATATAGTCTGCACAAATTACCTTTGTGATCGTACGTATTATAATCGGTTAATTCATACACAGTTTTCTCACCGTTGCCATTGTAACCAGTATGCTCTTCTGTCAACTCACTGGCAAAGTAATATGGACTACCCCAATCACCGTAACCAGTTGGGTCATAGCGGTAGATTGGAATGTGAAAAGCTCTCTTTGGTTTGACTGTGGGTCTGATCATCATCTAATTGGACTCCACGTGGGATAAAATCTCTTCAAGAAAACCAACCATATATTTATTATTACACTCGTAATAAAACTCTATATTTTCCTCGATACGCCTCGCTAAACCAGCCTCGTAACTCTCGCCCTTTTTCTTTTCTCTTGGTTTTATATAGTCACTCATAATTCCACCCAATAATATTTTCTAATTCAAAGGCATACTCACTCAGTCAGTCCGTAGGCTACTGGTCACATCTCATCCGCATAACCTTATAGGTTGCGGCGTATAGTTTCGTCTTCACTAGTATCGGTACAAAACGGTGATAAAGAATATGCCTTTGAATTAGCTCTGACGTTTGATTGTTTTATCCAAAGGCCCAAAGTTAGCAACCTTTGCCTCTGCTATTATCGTATCGATCTGCACCTCACCAACACCAAGTGATTCAAACGTTCTGCGAAGTGCCAACTCTAATCTGGCTCTCTCATTGCAGAAGCGATAGGCGTCTTTTTCTAACTTTTCTCGACTACTCATTGCTTTAGCCTCATTGCTAACGTTTTTACCGCACGCTCAAGCTTCTGTATGCGTGCTGCTTGAGCCGTAATTTTATTCTGTGCTTTCATCAGTTCAAGTTTGCCGGTGCTCTTGTGCGTGCTCTGTGTGCGTTGAGCGCCGCCCTTTTTAAGCTCTGCTATCTCACTGATAAGATCAGCGTTTTCCAACTCAGCTGCGTTGAACATCATTTTATTTCCGTAACTTCATGTGGGCCTTTGTCAGCGCGTGTATATGCGTAATCCTCAGCCGCATCTCTAGCTGTTGCGCTATAAATCCCAAGTTGTTTGCCACCTGGGCTTTTAATTACGGCATCGACGATATCGTCGAACTCACCAACCTCTTCACACCAGTTGCCTGTGTTCGGATCGCGCCACCCAATTTTAAACTTTGCCATCTTTCATTTCCGTAACTATGTAATCACCAGTGTAACCTGATAATTTATCAGCTCGTCTTTTCGCACGTTCTCTGTGGTGAGTAGTGAGACCGGAGAAGCATTTACTTTCGATCGTTTCAACCCTAGCGTACCACCCCCCCATCTCTTCATCAAACCATTCTAATTTATACTGTGGCATTACCCTGCTCCCAAGATCGTTATTTTATACATAGCTTCGGCTCTAACGATTGCAACATTAACATCACATTCTGGCACGTTAGCTTTTAACAGAACCTCGCCAATACACTCCATTATACTTGGCCCGGTGCCATCTTCTAGCCTCGTTGCTGTGTGTTGTAGTATCACCGCCGCCGCTGTCATTCGTTCTAACTTTTTCATAATTCATCCACGTCGTGATTAGTAATAAGCCACTGGTCGATAAGCGGTTGATCTACATTAATAACGTAAGTCTTTTCAGGTCGCGTTATGTTTTCGCCAACATCGGTGATAATCATTCGTCGTGCTTGATCGATCATCTCCATTGAGGTCAACCCACCGATCGTATGCATACCGTGATCGTTGAGTCGAACCGTACTACCAACCAGTGGCTTCGTTTTCATGATTAAGCCTTTATGTTAACAAGTGGCTTGATGTGATGTTCAACCTTAACCAGATCGCTCTGTAGATCCATCACTTCGAAGATGTTCTTATAGGCCATTGGTGCTTCATCTAGCGTACTCGCTTCGACTTTGGCAGCAACACACGTTGAGCCCTGCATCTGACTTTCAAATTCTTCGAGGCTAAGTTTTTCTTTAGCTGCCTTGCGCCCCAATACCCGACCGGCGCCATGACTACTAGACTGCATACTATCATCGTTGCCCAGACCCGTGACGATAAACGATCCGTCTCGCATATTACCTGGTATAACGCCTTGCATACCTTTTTCTGCATGAGTTGCCCCTTTGCGATGTATCCACTTACCATCTTGCTCGGTTGCGTGGTTGTGATTTCTGTTAATTAATCCGTGCGTTAAATTTCTACCGGCGTTTAATGCGTATGCAATGAAGGCATCACCATGCAGCACTCGACCAACGCAGTACGATACACGCGCCATCATTTCTTTGCGATTGTCCAGAGCATACTGCAAGCCCCAATTCATATCGTTGATGTAGTCCTGACCGTCTTCTGAGTCAACACGTAAGCCGTAATTACCTTCTTTAGCTTTACCACCACCCGCTAACTTCATGTAGTGCCCAGCAATGCCGTGACCAATACCACGTGAGCCCGAATGTATCACAGCCCACACTTGATCGTCTTCATCGTAGCCAATCTCAATGAAGTGATTACCACCACCCAATGAGCCAATGCCAACACGAAAGTCTTTCTTCTTGCGAGTTTCCCAGTTATGTACTACTGAGATGCCGCGACCCGATAGATCATCAACACTTAGTTTGGTTGACGACTCCATAAAGTCATTGTTCATTCTGAAACCGGTTGGTATGTCCTGATAGATGTGCTGAAATATTTCATCAGCATGTTCAATGACCAACTCTTTTGAAATTGGTAGCTTAGCTGCACACATGCCACACCCAATATCGTAACCAACGAATGCTGGGAATATCAAACCTTCTGACTTCACTACACCGCCAATTGGTAACGAATAACCCTGATGTGCATCTGGCATTAAGGCACCCTGGATGATTGCATCATGTTCCATAACGTTCACGAACTGATCGATAGCACCTGATTCCAGCACTTCGGCGTAAATTTTGTATGGCTTGTTTAACTTCTCGATTTTCTTTAATTCTAATGTCATGTTATATCCTCGTAACCTTTGTCGTTTAAAAATTTACAGAGCTTTAAAAAGGCTCTAAATGCCTGCCCCGTTGTGTCGAATGTTTTCATCTTCTTGCCTGTTTCGGTTATCGTTGTGAACGACAACTTTCCATAGCCGTATTTTGCAGCTACGAAGCCCCTTTCAGGGTGAATTAAAATGCGTGTAATGTAATCAGTGAGGTTGCCACCGATAGTCTCTTCTTGGCTTGCGCGTGTAACTAAGTCTATAAAGTCACCCGCTACCAAGCCACTGACTATTGAAAATAATGTGTTTATACCAATCTCAAACTGAGCTGTTGAGATGGCGTTGTCACGATGCTTAAGAACTAAGTCGCCCAACGTATCTAATGATTTGCGATCAATCTCTTCTTGGAGCGAAGGCATTGAATCGTTATATGCGGTTGCAGTCATGTATCTCTCTCAAATTTCTATGTTTCTATATTAGTTACTAAACGTAGGAATGTGAATAGGGGCTTTCGCCCCGTACTCATTAATGAAAGCGTTCGCCAGCTCCCATCTGGTCAGTGTGACGTTTAACAATGGAGTTCATTGCACCTACTACCGATCGTACACGTGAGTTTAGCTCCAAATTGTGACGACCAATGTAGTGACGACCAACCTTCAAACGATCATCTACCACCAAACCCATTACCAACGTCGCTATGTGCTCAACGTAGGCTTTGTTTGCTGGAGCTTTGCCAGGTGCCTCAATTAGAGGAATCCCGGGTTGCACCACAACGATCGATGAGAAGTAACGATTGGTCACGGTGTAACATCGGTCAGCATAATCAGCGAAAGCAACCATATCGTTCAGGTTCATGTTCTCACGCTGCACATCTGCCATCGTATAAGCAAGCATGTCCATTGGTGTGCGATCGGTAATTGAATTACCTTTGCAACCTTTGTACAGGTTTATTGCATCAGTCAAAATATGATTCTGAATGGCAATGCGCTCAGCGAACGAGTAATCCAGTTTTGGATCCAACCCAAGTCGCTCAAACACCTGCGCCGTTTTAGTTTCAATGAACTCAGCTTTGGCAAAATGCGCATAAGCAACAGCTAACGTGGATTTACCAACTCTGTGCGAACCGGCTAATCCAATCACTCACTGCCACCTACGTTAATAACTGGCAGTTCAACTTCGATATCACCTTCGTTGACATTCATAACATTAACACCAGTAGAGCCGAAACCACCTTCACCACGTTGTGTTACTTCGTGAAATTCAGTTACAAGCGCAAAGCCTGCATGAATAATCGGTAAGAATACCAACTGTGCAATGCGATCAAGTGGCTCAATGATAATATTAGCACAGCTATTTTCATCAACAGTTAGGTCACCGCATTCATCGGAACCAAGTACTACTTTTGAATTGCGATTGGTTGCGCTTACGAATAATGTACCCTGATAATCAGAATCAATTAAGCCAACACCGTTGCCCAGCACTAAACCCTTCTTATGACCAAGACCTGAACGGGGTAAGATTACTGATGCGTAATTGCGGTCACCAACAAAGATTGAAATACCAGTTGAGATTAAAACGGTTTCACCTGGTTCGATAACCAGTGTTTCATCGATTGCGGCTTGAAGATCAATACCTGCTGATCCACCTGTCTCATAGCGTGGTGTATTAACACGGTTATCCAGCATTTTAAGTTGTACTTGTATCATAGTGCGTTTCCTTAGTTAGTGATTTGTTAAGTAATTTTGCAGTGCCGACTGGCTGACACACACATTGGCAAAGAGAACAAACATATACCAATCGACACTGCAAAACTTCTTATAATAAAGAGTATAGTCGTCCGTGACTTAGACTCTCAGGTAATATCGCTATTAACCTTTTGGCATGAACTGCCCGACTTCAACAATTGGTTGAGCACCGCTACTACCACCGATCTGCACTAGCAAGTTAGCACCTTCTTTGATTGCCAACTCTTGAATGTCGAGTTCACGTGATCGAAGGATAGCTGGTGTCAGTGATGCATTAAGTGCATTATTGGCTGCCGCAATAGCTACCGCAATAGCCTGTTGCTTAGTCATCGCTTCCAACTCTTTGTCTTTCGCTACGTTAATCTTAATCGAGTCCTGAATCGACGGATCAACCTGCACATTTCGAATGATAACCTTATTAATCACGAAGGTATCAGGGTCACTAGCGTCAAGTTTTGCCTGCGTTTCATTCATAACCAGCTGTGCTAATTTATCACGGCTCGAATTAATGTCTAACGAATCCATTCCACCAACTCGTGAGTACAAACCATTACGGGCAATGCTCTTCACTAAGTCATATGCGGGATACCAGACACTTGCGGATTTATCATAGGCACTACGGTTCGCATATTTAACACCCAGTTCAGCAATCTTGGCTTTGTATGTCGTGTAATACACTTCAACATCCAAGTCTTGCAGGTTAAGGTTGTCGCCAGCTTGCGGCTTCATGTTATTCATTGCGATCGTAATTTGTTTGCCGGAGAATTCTTCAACGCTTGATAGTACAGCGCCATAAAATCCCTGCTCTACTTCTACGAGATTGATTTCACCATCCCATGATGTTCGGACACCGACGTTATTAGATTCGATTGTCCCGCATCCGATCATGGTTAGCGTTAACAACGCCAGTACAAAAAGTTTCATGCTTTTAAAGATTGGTTTCATAAGTTTTATCCTATTGATTTTCTAACAAAAATATTACGGTTGTGAAAAAAAGTGTCACAATTGCCGCAACGATTAACTTCCCAGTTACCTTCACATCACTTTTCGTGACGTATTTGTAACCAAAAATGATACCTGATACTATTGCAAATAGCACCAAGAAAAATAAAAATGCTCTAACCACGTTTTACCTCCTGTCTATGTTTAGATCGACGATCTCTGATGTCTGCCATCCAAAATGTCGTTCTGTTTGCTACTATAGACATGGGTATATAGTCTTGAACCACATACTCATGACACGGTTTGCAGATGTCACCGACGAACTTACCGCCGGTGCTATCATTAGGGCAGTCTGTTACTGCACACTTCAAAGATCACTCCCACTTACGATCTGTGATTCGTCAGATTGGATACTTGACTCCTGCGCCTTTGCTGCTGTAGCTTTTTCAAACGCCGGTACGAAAACTGATGCAATGATGCCGATTATGGCAATCACGATCATCAATTCAATCAGTGTGAAACCCACTGCTTTGTATATTTTCTTCATGTTCACCTTCCTCTGTTATGATTGTAATTTTGGTTAAGTCAATAACAATACGGTCATGTTGAATATCAATCATGCCCATAGTGTATGCCAGCAACAATAAAGCTGCTAATAAGCCGAATAGCGCCTCTCTCATACGGCTATTGGGGCTTTAATCGGTGGCATACTTTCGTAACCTTCCAAGTAAAAGTCCCCGCCTTTAAACTGATCGATGCGGTTACGTCGAGCCGTAATAACTAACTCTGGTAAAGCAATCTCATTTGGATCACGTCCCAACAGTTCCTCAACCTGGTCAAAGTGATTGTGATAAATATGTGTATCACCACCTGTCCAAATGAAGTCATCAGCTACCATATTCGTTAAATGCGCTATCATCTCAAGAAGCAAAGAGTATGACGCAATATTATAGGGCACGCCCAGGAAACTGTCTGCTGAACGCTGGTACAATTGACATGAGATAGCACGTTCGGGTAACTTCTTACCAAGCCATGTTGCATCATCATAACGAGCGCGTTCGGCTTGTGTTAATGGGCGTGTGTAGAATTGAAACATAACGTGACAGGGTGGTAATGCCATGTTACCCGCTTCAACGTCTGCTACGTTCCAAGCTGATACGATTAAACGACGATCATCTGGACTGTCTTTAATGCGATTGATCACATTTTCAAGCTGATCAATGCTACCGTCTTCAATCAGATAGCCTTCGCCGTTCTCACCATTTTCCATACGCTCGAACTTTGGCCAACTGCGCCATTGATGACCGTAAATTGGACCGAATGTACCATCATCCTTCATCCACTCATCCCAAATGTGAACACCATTTTGATGCAAATAATCGACGCTCTTATTACCCTGAATGAACCACAGTAATTCGTGCATGATCATTTTAAATGACGTTTGTTTGGTCGTGAGTAACGGGAAACCGTCTTGCAGGTTGAATCGCATCTGATGTCCGAACACTGAGCGTGTCCCTGTGCCAGTACGATCACCCTTGTCGGTGCCGTGATCCATAATGCGCTGTAACATATCGTGGTATTGTTGCATGATTTTCTCTCTATATTTCAGTGTGTTAATAATAACGACTATACATTGGGGTGTATAGTCGCTAATTCAGGTGGTTACTCTTCTGAGGCTGAGTTAGTGCCAAAGTCTACAGGACAGCCGCTAGTGCCACAATCGACATGCTCCGCTCCGATATCCTCCTGCATTTCATCTTCCTTAGCGATGGCTGCACGAATCACTTCATAGTCGTGTTTACTTACCATCTCCTCTGGTTGATACTCATAGGCGGACGCTTCCGTTTGTGGCATAACTGAGCAACACCGAATACTCGCTTGACCTGCAATAAGCGTTTCACGGAACTCATCATAGCTCAATTCATCCGGCTTATATTTCAGCGTATATGAAACCTGGTTGCCAGTCTCTTTCTTAAGAGGTGCGCCCAGTTCATCTACTCCACGAATCCAATACTTTTCAAGTAAACGAAGGTATTGATACTGCTCTTCCGGCGTTGCTTCGGCTGCTGTGACTAACTTATCACCCATACCCAGCGTGCAAACTTCTGGTTGAGTCGGGAAACCAACGATGATTGTGCCCGCATATGTTTTCAGTTCGCGAATCGGATAACCTTTAGCTTTGTATTCTTCAACCAATGGATCGTCATAGCGGAATTGAACCCAACGAAGGTATTCACGCATTGAAGGTAAGTGAGCGCCTTCTGTCAGACCGAATAACTTACTGGTTGTGCCAGCTGGTTTAATCGTTGTGTCTGTATGCGGAATAACTGTGCCAAGAACCTTAGCATAACGTCGCGCTTCATCTGATACAGCTCGTTTGAACCGTGCCATCATTAGCCAGAAATCGATAGATTTACCTTCATCGATCAAATCACGGAAGCCAAAGCCGAAACGTGCCCATGCGTATTCATGCAAACCTGTTATGCCAACGCCAATACGATTCGTACGATCGACTTCGGGCTTGTATAAGCAGTCCATCAAGTTCGTTCTCATCAACGCACGTGTTGCAACACGGTAAGCGTCCTCAGCGTCAGCATCCCACTCCTCGTTGCTATTTGACGTAGACCCAGCGTGATACGGGACGACATCTGCAATTACACAATAGCCACCCAGCATGATCAATGTAATTTCACCACATGGGTTGGTGATCATCTTGAATGTCAGGCTCGAAACTGTTTTAACCAGTTCTTTTGCTAAAACAAGAGTCTCATCTTCCAATTGATAAAATTTAGAGTCAGCAAAACGACCATCTTCATATTCAGCCAAGCCCTTATCGTTCTGAGTGAGCATATCTTGGTTGATTAAACCCGGTTCACCAGTGTTATCGTGGTAAGCGGCGTAAGTTACAGCGTCAAGCACCTTGTTTGCATGCTCCCACAGCTCCTCTCTGCCCTCTGGTGCCACGACCATCCCCACAAGCTCCCAGAATTCCTTATCAACGGTTACGCTGTTGTTAGACGTCCACAGGAAGCCTCCACGTTTAACTTCAATGAAGTCCATAACGTTTTTATCGCGCCAAGTCTTAGTTGACATACGAGCTGCACGGCGAGCACCGCCTACTAATACGCATTCTGACGAGTAATGGTCGATATACATTGTCTGGCGCCAGGGCTCCATCTTTGTATCACGAACTTGGGATATGTTATTGATGGCACTAATCAATGGACCCGGGCCTGATGCTGGGCGATCCTGCATGCCACGTATCGGTGAACCACGAGGGCGAACCTTTGAGAAGTCGATAATTAAGACATCTTTGCGGTATTTCTTTTGAAAGGTCATTACTTCAAGTTTTTCGAGTGCCTTTGTCCAGCCTTCGCGACTGTCAGGGACTTCAAATACGTGAACTTTTGAGCCATGATACAAATGACGTGCTGTCTTTGGATCCAAAGCGTTAACTTCACCAGACTGAACATCTTTATGATCCATACCGATTGCGGGTACAACGATTGGCATATTACTCCAATCAACCTTCATCATAGCATCGTCGTAAGATCGACCAACACCAGAGCCGTTGAGTAAGAGGTAAAATGTCAGAAAGCTGGCTGCAGAAGTGGCACAGTTTGTAAATACTTCCATATTGCGATTGATTTGTGTTTCATCGCCATGTTGAAGGTGACGACCTGACATCAGCAATGAGGCTTGTCGCATGTGATGATGCATGCCTTGAAATTCAGATTCCTGATCCTCTTTCGGTAGACATAACATTGTGTTGCCGTTTGATACGCGGTATGCCACGTCTTGCCACTTTTCAGTGTCCTTTCGACCAACTACATTCAGTGTGACATCAACCTTGAGTTCATCGCCGTAGTCTACATGAAAGCCGTCTATTACAAGACCATTGGCTTTACAGTGTGCTTCGATGGCGACTTCAAGTGCTTTATCGTCCTGACGAGGTAGTGTGATTGTTTTCGACTCAATCTGGTTGAGCTTTCGAGTTATCTTACGGTTAATCGTTCGATTCGCAACGGCGTCGCCAATACCTGGGGCATACGTTCGTGCGGGTGTGTGATAGGAATTCTTCATACTTCTCCTTTTTAGGTTTTATAGTGTGTTTTTAATACGGGAACCGACTAGTCTACTAAATTCAACAGGTGCTTACCATAAGGTATTACCAAGAACCTGTCTCATCTGAGTCTTCTGACGGTATGTCGGGGTCTGGTGGGATATATTCTTCGATGTCTGGCATTCCGATGTTTTTAACGTTGGTGGCATTTATCCAATCAACCCCTGAGCCAACCTGCTCCATAAGTGGCGCGGAATTATTACCCATAGTCATTGCGCGATCCATCATTACTGATGGGTCTGTGTCAGCGACCTGTTCAAGAACTCTGGTTACCATTTCGTGACTTTCTGGATCGATATCCTTAAGTATATTCATAAGCGCTTCTTCACTGCCTATCTCATCTGTAGCAGCCTTGAAAACAGCCATACCCTCATGAATACCGGTCATATTCCCGACTTGAAGCGAATCACTCACTCGCTTAATGCCTATTTTTATCATATCCATAGTGTATTTCACTTTGCCGTTTATGTGAATGGTTGGCGATAATGATGGCTCTACTGTTGGCCCCGAACTCAATGGGTATGACGCCTGCTCAAGTGTATTGTACTCAAATGTCATCTCAGCTGGACAGTGACTTACACCTTCGCATGAAGCGCGTATCACCAACCTAGATTCAAACTTCATTGGAAGCGATTCTACATCGGTGTTTGATTTAAAGTTTTTACAGTTAACACATATGCCACTGACTTTTAATGCCACCTCGCGCTTAAATCGTTCAAGCGAATGTTCAAGTATTTGAGGTGGTATAGAGGCGACACCGTGCATGCCTTTTCTGAGTTCGGCGCTATTAACATTATGTGAGTATGTTAATGCCGCATCTTTGAGTAGTTTTTTAATCATATCAATCAAGTATAGAGTGGAGTTGCTTAAACTGTTCGGTTTTAATACCGGCATGTACAACGGCTATGGCATCGGCCATGTGTTCGTTGTCATTCATGTAAACCAGTTGGCCTTTCGATTTGCGCATTAGCCATGGCAACTCAGGATACAAAGAAGTAGCCCACTCTATCATTTCAGCCTTGCTCGCTGTCTTACAGCCAACTGACGCCATTTTAACTTCCGCTGGTGTCACTTGAATCATTGGTGTATCTACGCTCGCCAAAACACCGACTGTGATGCCCAACGCCCACGCTGCACGTGATGACTGAGAGCCCACTGGCACTTCCGCCATTATGATCTCAGAGCCAATTATGTATTTATCAACCGCACGTGTCAGCTCTCTGGCGCAACGTAGATCATCGGCGTTCTTGCGAATGCCTTTTTCCAAAGACTTTTTAGTTTTCGTTAGTTTTATATCTTGAATGCCGATAAGCCCAGTATCTAAACAGATATAGCCTTTTGAGAATCCAAAATTGCGGAATGACGGGTCAAACCCTGTTACTGAAATTGCGTTCATTGCTCTACCTCGTATTGAATTAATATTTTCTCACCCGTAACCATATCCATCCAGGCTTCGTTACGATCATGTATTGTACTTTTAACTGACTGACATCCATGTGCCCTGTGTTGCCATAAAAATATGTCTATTTCATCTTTGTTTAATATTTTCATTTAAGCCTTATATAAGGTAGAGATTTGAGGGTGGTTCGGCGGCGGCACGGTTTTTGATTACCAGCTTCCGAACGTGTGATCGTAATCGTGCTTGCGGTTGTTGAAGGTCTGCTTGTGCTTTTCCTCAACCTCTTCCTTGTTTTTAGTGACAACTTCTTCCTCTACATCCATACCGGTTGCACTGTCAATTAATTCAGTGATACCTTTCAGATGATCCGTTGCATCTGATGCACTCATTTCCATATAAGCGTAGCTCGGTAAAGGTATTACAGGTTTCATTACAAATATCAAACCACCTCGTTTACCCGTGTAACATGAGTTTACAGAAAATTCCTCACCACCCATCATCGAGACTTTTGACCAGGAGCCATTCGCTCGCTTGACGGTAACCTTTAGCGCTGACCTTAATGTTACGGTCAGATCACCAAAGTCATTGAGTGCATCTATTTTGGTTTGTATTTCTTTTTCGTGTACTGCCAATATGTGATCTCTATCCACACAGTGCTCCTGTTATTGTTGATAGACCGTCTTCACGCTTCACAATTGCCTGCTCACGAATCCAATCTGATAATGAATTGTGGCTGATCACTAGCACTGTTCCGCGATGACGGGCTTTCTCTTCTAAAATTGTCATTAGTCTTTCCAGACCCGCTGAGTCAAGTGCGTCATCCACTTCGTCAGCAATAAATAAATCGATCGGCTTACTGGCTCTGGATGCCACGAGGTCTTGCAATGCCATGCTTGAAGCAATGCGGACTTTGCGTTTCTCACCACCCGATAGACCCGCAAAACTCTTCGCGCCTTTAGTGTTCTGAACCTTGATATTGAACTTCTCACGTAAATCACCCTTTGCTGTTTTAGTCAGCGTGCTCCACTCAGCGGTTATGTTACCATCCGAGAGTGTGCTTAGATAGTGGGCGGTTCGATCGTTCAAATAAGGTGTAACAGTATCAAGAATATGAGCACGAACACCTGCCGGACTAAAAACTTCAACAGCATCTTTGGATAGTGCCACTCGTTTTTCATCTGCTTCGGCTTCACCCTCATACACCTCTAATTTCTTTTGTAGTTCTTTAATATTCAACTTGCAAGTATCATAAGCATTAATGTGAGGGTTGTCTTCAACCTTCAACTCTCTTACCTTCGTGGTTGAAGAGGTTGCATTAGCTTTTAGCTTGCTAAATTTCACTTTCTTAATAGAGATTATGTTTATTGTTTCGCGCAATTTAAGCTGCTCTGACTGAGCCGTAGATATATCTGTCATACTGTCAACAAACGCATCAAGGTCAGCTTGTAGATCGACGCATTCTAAGCTGGCGGTTTCAATTTTACCCGCTGACTCCGATATTAAATCACTCGCTTCATCTTGCTGAGCCGTGAGTGAATTCAAAGCTTCACCCAAATCCTCTTTGTGATACTTCTTACCACACTCACCACATGGCTTACCCACCTGTGAGTCTACATTTTTAATTCGATTATTGATTGATAGTAGAACGCCCTCAGCCGCAGTTAGGGTGCGCTGCTCTATTGCTATGGCGCTGTTAGCTTGATTGATTGTGTATGTTTTTTTCGCACGCTCTTCATTCTCACCAACTACACCAGCGATCTTAGCATCCAACTCAAGCATTCGAGCTGTACACTTTGGTTCATCCAGTTTGGCTATTGCAGCTTGAACAACTTTGGCATCTTTGATGTATTCCTTAGCCTCATTTGTCTCATCGATAATCTTAACCTTTTGATTATCATTCCAATCGTCGATGTCTCGGCTATGGTCACCGAGTGTCATTTCAGCATCTTCCAAATTACCCATCACACTTTCAACTCTACCAACAGATATGTCGTGAGTTGCTGTGGCGTTATTCATTTTGGCACGCGCTACTAAGTAGCCTGCTGATAGACGATCAATGCCGGCGCCTTCTTCAACCAGTAGTTTTAACTGTTTGTCGGTCATTCCTGGTAAGTTGGGCATCTTTTCTTGACCCGCGTACACCGCTGCCGTAAACACATCGACTGAACAACCCATGATTCTTACAACCACTTCTTGCGTCAGTTTATCTGTGCCTTTTGTTAGGTTCTCACCCGTCGTTAGATTGCTAATGTGCAAACCTTTACCAGCGTGATGCTTACGGTAACGAGTGATTAAATACTCTGTGCCATCATCATTGATTTTGACCTGAACTTTGCAGTTCTTTTTGACCTTATCATTGATGACTTCATCACCGGATACACCACGTGCTGTGACGTTATATAAACACCAGCAAGGCGCATCGGGAATGGATGATTTACCAGCACCGTTACTGTCTGCGCTGGTTTCATCTACGTTCTCACCCTGTATCAGCACCAAGCCTTTGTCGCTCAGTTTTAATTCTGCTTTGCCAATACCAAGAAAGTTTTCTATTATTACGTCCGTTAACTGCATTAAATTACTCCGCTATCATCTATACATAAAGTTTCAAAAAGACCAGCCTTAAGCTCCGCCGCATACACTTGCACTTCGGATTCTGGCATAAAGTTTGGCAGCAGTACGTGTGAATACATGCTGTGGTTATCAATCTCAACAAAAACAAACAATCTTTTCATTCCAGAAAAACCACCATCACCATCTTCTACTGGCACTATGTTTATTTTAGTCTTAATCATTAGACTTCTTCCACCTCTGACATAATTTCATCACACATTGTATTCAATGCTTTTTGGCGTTTGTACTTTTTATCTTTGATAAATTCTGAGATGGATGCAGCCATACTGCGGCTACTGCTGACTGTTGAACCTGTGCGTGATACTGTCGCGGCTTTCTTCACAGCGTTAATCACAACACCTTCTGCACCAGAGTCGATTAAGAATTTTCTTAAGGTTTTGACTTCGCTTTCTTTTTCAACCTCGATGGTCACGCGAACGTAGTTACCGGCTACCAATTGCTCGACATCATCCTCATCAATATCTTCTGTGAGGTCAACGAATGATGGCGCATGTGATTCACAATGCTTAACATTCTTTGGTGATACGAGTAAGAAGCCTGCTTTTGTACCGACATCGTTCCAAGTTTGATGCGTTGTAGCGCCCACTGAGTACACGTCGTTGCCAAAGTTCTTATGACTGTGATAGTGACCAGAGAATACACGATTGAAGCCAAATGCAGCCAACTGTGTTGCGTTGAGACCATGATCTGGAATGTTCATGATGACGCCATCAACCGGTGCGTGAATGATTAGATCGTATTCGGAATGACTCTCGCCACTTTCTGCTATTGATAATACGGTTCGTTCGATCTCTTCAATCAAACTGTCAGTGGATGAATGCCAGGGAATCATAACCACGTTTACTTTACCATCAGATATGATGTTCGTGTGGTTGCACACGTCTACACCAACGCCACGTAGTGCTTCGACTGCGTTAGTCATTACACCACTGTCTTTATCTTCCATGTCATGGTTACCGGGTATCATGCGAACCTGAATACCCATGTCACGGATTGTGCGATAAGTTTCTAACACTGGATTCAATACTGATGGTGCGATGTTACCGCGAACGTGAAACAAATCACCCGCATGTATCAGCGTATCACCACCAGCCACCTTGACCGCCTGTGCTGCGCGTATCGTTTCATTAAGAATGATACGGTTACGACTGTTGACGCCATCTGCTTCTGTCTTTGCGAAGGCAGACCAATTGTGATTGTGACTGTCTGATAATATTCCGTACATTGTTATTCCTCGTTAAATTAGGTGACACCTTTCCAGTGTCTTCGTCGGGTTTGAGCCGTCATGTGGGACTAGCCTTGCATACGTCACCGTACTTTTTTCCACCGAACTATTGAATCATAAGATTTACCATACAGGAATCCGGCCGCGTTACTCGCAACCCGCCGATCTTATGTTCTCAACTCTCGTATTAATAAGTATAGCGATTTGTTACTTAGATGTTTTGGGAATAGCGACATCCTTGTCACTGGTTGACCATAGTACTAAGTACTATGAAGGCAAGAAAGCCTTTAGCTCATCGACAGAGCCTTCTTCATTTAGCTTTTTAGCAAGTGCTTTGGGGTAATACTTTTTACCATCAGTCCACTTGATAAAGTTACCTGATTTTTCCAACAAACTTAGATCATTAAGATATTCAATCATGGACATCGCAACGTCAAAGAAACCACTGCCGTCTTCGTCACGAAACATAAAGCGCCACTTAGCTTTCATAAATGGGCGACTGACCTTATTCTTAATACACTCGGCATTAATATGTTGGCCAATAAATACGTTACCCTTCACACCTTTACGTTCTTCGGTTATCTTATTACGATTTAATTTAATACGAACCGATGAATAGTATTTCGGTGAATCACCACCTGGTGTTGTCGTCTTATCGCCAAACATCACACCAATTTTCTGGCGTATCTGATTGAGGAACAGGAAGCACATGTTGTTCTTTTCTGCAAACTTAGCGAGTGCGGGGAATACGGCTGACGTGGCACGTGCTAATGCGGTATTGTCATTCATGTTGTAATCTTCCGCGTCCTTCATAAGTTTGGACTGGGGAACCATAGATGCAAGTGAATCAAACACAACAACCATCGGTGCTTCATCTGGAATCAAACTCTTATCCCGAACCATCTGCGCTACTTTAATCGCCATTGTTATTGATTGCTCAAATGTATCAGGTGTTTTGTAGACAAACTTATTGGGGTCAGTGCTTAACCCAAGTGACTCGCCATGTGCCATATCAAATGAGTGCTCGTGATCCATAAATACAGCAATACCGCCTGCACGCTGCGCTGCTGCCATAACCATAGTTGCAATCGCCGTTTTACCACTGGATTCTCCCCCGAACATCTCTACGACACGACCAACGGGCATACCGTTATCAAAGCTACCACTGATAGCATGATTGAGCGGCGGGAAACCGGTATCGAGCCAATACTCAACTGTAGCGGCTTCATCGTTCCCACCAATTAACGCTTCAAATTCTTTTTCCAAACTCATGACTGTCTTGCCTCAAACGGTGCGACCCAACCATCTAAGTCGCGTAAAATTGAATTAAAGGATAGCTCTTCGCAGAACTCCTTGAATGCCTGTTTGTTAAACTCACCACGATCAATGATTAACTCCTCTGCTGGTGGTTGTTCAACTGAGCGCAAGTCCATTAACTTAAGATTGCGATCGAATGAATTCTGCATACCAGGATAGGCGTTACCACGATACACGAATGGTTTATTATCGATCAAGCGTTTGTAGGTTGCTGGTAATTTCTTTGGCAACTCACCTTCTTCTGCGAGTTTTAAAAGATTCTTAACGGAGCCGTATTGTTCAATAAGGGCTATCCCGGTTCCATCACCAATACCGCCGACGCCTTTAATGAAGTCGGAGTTATCACCAGTTAGCGCTTTCAATTGAACGAAGTCTTCCTGAGTGGCACAACCTGTGAAGTCTGTGAATGAGCCGAGTGTGCATGAGCGATTGCGAATTGGATCAGTCCAGACAACGCCGTCATCAACCAACTGAACCCAATCTTTATCACCGCTAACCAGTAACACGCGATAGCCAGCTGCAACAGCCTTGTTAGTCATAAGACCAGCCAAGTCATCAGCTTCGCCGTGTTTGTGTGTGAGTTGTTTTACACCAAGCATGTGCAATGCTCTACAGATATCAGGTCGCTGCTCCTGATACTTTTCACGCATGAGTTTCATCTTCTCATCTTTGGCGCGATTGCCTTTGTACTGCGGGTATAAATCGTAACGCCATTGAGCGCGACCATCCCACAATGAGAGTGGTTGCATCTGCGGGTTTTCACCCATGATTTTACGGATAGATCGTAAGTAACCGAAGATTGCTTGAACTTCGCGGGCACCACTGGTTAATTTGGTGGTCATTTGAGAAGCGAAGCCTATATTATTACTGTCAATAAACATCATGTCAGTCATAAACTTTTTCCTTTAGAAAATAAAGGGCGTATAGAACGCCCTTTATTAGTTGCAAGTTAAGAAGCTAAGGGTTTACTTTTCGTTGTCCAACGTATCAAGTAAGCCTTCAAGTTCATCGTCAGACATTGGCTCATCAGCTGCTTCCGCAACCTCTGCTACAGTATCTTTCTTTGCTGCGGGTGCTGTTTCAACAACCTCAGTTACCTGAACTTCTAACTCGTCGATCTGCTCTTGACCCCAACCACTCTTTAAAAGAGCTGCTGCTGAAAAGGCTTTAGTACCCACTAAGTATTTGATCACTGCTGGTGCAGCTTTCTTAACCGGTGCGGGTGCTGGCGCTTCTTCTTCTGGTTCTGGTTCTGGAGCCGGAGCTTCTTCTTCTTCAACCACTGGTGCCGGTGCTATTTCTTCTTCAAACGGTTCGTCATCGACTGGAGCGGTCGGAACGTCGTCGTCTTCTTCCAGCAAATTAGCGTTAGCTAATGATGCGGCGGTAGAGTCAGCTTCTGCACTAGGAGGTGGCAGTAGACCAGAAACAGTTGATACAGCGCCAATTGCTTTGGTGAAACCTTCATCAAATTCTTGTTTGATATAATCATCCAAGTCATGTAGTTTTTCCAAAATTGCTTTAGCAACAGGCTTAGACTTAGCTGCTGGCATTACAGAATACTCTGTGTTTAAACCAGTGCCGGTACGAGTGATAACAATGTCAGTGCCTTCGGTAATACTTACGATGTTACCGAACTCTTCCATTAAGTCGAGCACTTTTTCAGCTGTAGTTGGTGTGAGATCAAGAATCACAGGTGTCTTTGGATCTTCGCCTTCAAAGTGAATAGCGTTGAACAAAATGCGACCTTTAGATTTCGACTCATCCAATGCTTTCATTGTTTGATCGTCACCGCTTGCCATTAAGCCTTCTGATACTGCTTCACAAATAGCGCAAGGTTTGCCAAATGTTTTTTCAGTACACATATAAATGGCTTTCAATTCACCAGCTTGATCTTTAATAAAGTGCTGTCCAAAATCCTGGAAGAATGTTGGGTCACCTGATTCAGCTGGCTTCCAAGAAGGAAGAATACGATAGCGGTTTTTGCCTGGAGTAGGCTTGTGCGTCTTTTCACGACGACCAGATTTTGCTTTGATGTTCGCTTTTTTACTGCGAACGATGTCCATGATATCGGTTGATGTTTTCATACTTTTAGACCTTTGAGTTTTAGAGTTAAGTTAAATGCTTTCAGATAATTTAATCATTCAGCACTAACTATTATAGAGCAATTGAAGTTAAATGTTTAGGCTATTTAACTTCTTTTTTATCACCTTTGCCAGCAGCAATCTTAACTGCCATTTCTTTGGCGCTCAGTAAGCTGGTGTTCTCACCGTAACCTGCGATAGCAAGTTTGGCGCTACGTTCATCACGTGCATCTTTGCCAATTTGAACCAGCATATCACGACGATGGCGAAATGATTCAACCGCACCACGTGCAATATCAGATGCCATACTTGCTTCGTTCAATGTTTGCTGCGCCTTAACGTAGCGTGCATCACACTTGATGGCGTTGGTGATCTTAGCTTCGGTAAGTTTGATACCTTCCGCTGCCGCATTGTCACGAATTTCTTTATCAATTTTGGACGACTGTAAGTCAACCAGCATTTTAAAGTTATTCAACTGATGTGAAGCCTTCGCGCTCAGCACCGTATAGTAAGCGAATAAGCTTGCGTGCTCCATCATTGCACCGTTGATATCAACGTCACTGAACGCCACATCTTCATGCATCTTTTTTACTTCTACAAAGTTTTTTACACTGGACATAATCTGTCTCCTGTTAGTGTGTATGTGTTTAGAATTAATAGTATAGTGATTTGTTTCTTACATGCTTAGGTAATCAACTCAGCGGCTTTCAACAGCACATCGTCCAGCATATTTTGCTTTTCAGGGTCGATGTAGATCATGCCCGGATTAATACCGTAAACGATGCTGGCGTCTAACTCTTTGTGATAATGAACTTTGCCACATAGATCAGCGAACCCGCCTCTTATATCTGGCACAAAGAATCTCGTCGATGCTCCACCCAATGTGATTATCACTGCGGGTTTAAGTAACTCAACCTCACGCTTTAGATATTCTGAGCAAGCACCAATTTGAGCTGTTGTTAGTTTCCCACCCTGCTTTGGTGACTTCACTAATGAGGTCACGTAGAACTGAGTTTTCGGATTGAGCCCAGCATTCTTAATGGCGCTAACCAAATACGCTGACGCTTTACCCTCCATCATTTTGTTCGCCTTCTCTTCACCCCAGTTTGGGCAGTCAGCGACGATCATTATTTTGGCTTTGGTTCCCATACCCATTGCTGGATGCACACCACATTTAAGGCTACACTCCTCACACTTACGAGTCTCTGCCAAAATTGTCTTGAGCTTATTCATCGTTGGTGCATTCTGTTCAATGTCACGATCCGCCTTTATGAGCGCGGTTACGAGGCCCGGGATTAACTCCATCTGATCTTTCAACCGGTCAGGGTGCTCAGCTGCTATCTGTGTTGGTTCGACACATGCGAACGCACCCACTTTATCAAGCACCGCCTGATGACGCTTGTTACACTTGGTCTTATTTACGTTCAGAAGGAAGTCGGCTTGAGATTCAAACGGTTTACCAGCCTTCTCACGTGCAAGAAGTATGGCGTTCGTTGTGTTATCTGATAAGCCCTTCAATCGGTTGAACGGTGTATATAGGATGTTGCGACCGATTACATCGTCGTAGCTAATTATAAAGTCAGCTCCGGATTCATTGATGTGCGGTGGCACTATGTGAACATTGTGAGACTTGGCATCATTCACCAACCCAGTCAGCTTATCTTCACCGACTACTGATAGTGCGGATGCATAGAACTCAGCTGGGTAGTGCACCTTCAAATACATTGTCCAATAACTTATGATCGAGTATTCAACAGCATGAGATTTGTTGAAACCATAACCAGCGAATGCTTCGATCTTGTCGAATAAGACGGTTGACTGAGTTTCGTTCATTGATGAGTGTGATAAACAGCCATCAACCCACTGCTGTCGCATTGCAGCCATCTTATCTCTATCTTTCTTACCCATCGCTTTGCGTAAATGGTCAGCACCAGCGAGCGTGAACCCCGCTAAGTCCTGCGCAAGCTTCATAACCTGCTCCTGATAGACGATAACGCTATTTGTAGGTGAGAGTGCTGCTTCCATGTGCGTATGCTCGTAGTACGGTAGTTTGAGCCCCTGCTTAATAGATATATAGTCATCCATCAAGCCTGAATCCATTGGCCCGGGTCGGTAGAGTGCCGTTGCTGCTGCGAGATCGTCGAAGGTTAAATTACCGCCCTCTGCTAAATCTCTAAGGAGCTTACGCATTCCAGGTGATTCAAACTGGAAGACACCAATCGATCTACCTTCACCAAATGCCTGCATGACCTCTGGCTCATCGAGCGGTAGCATTGTTAAATCAATACGTTTTTTGTGGCGAATCTCGATCATATCAACAGCTTTCTTTAACACGTCAAGCGTAGACAGACCCAATATATCCATCTTCACTAAGCCCCAATCTTCTACGATGCGCTTATCCCAATTGACCACTTGGGCACCCGATGCTCGCTCAACGACCGCTCGATTAGATATCGGCATCCCTGATACTACGACACCAGCTGCGTGCTTACCCATTGATCGCATACGACCTTCCAATCGTGTAGCGTGCTTCCACAGAACACCATAATTCTTTTTGAACTCAGCGATTTCTGGTATCGCTTCTGCTGCTTCCTGCAATGAGACTGGTTTACCGTGTTCTTTGGGTACATACGCGGAACACTTAATTTCATAATTTTGCAATTCGTGTACACGTCCGGTGTCTCTTAGCGCTGACGACGAAGCCAACGTGCCATAGTTTCGTATGCCCGCGACACACTCTTTCCCATATCTTCCAGTGAGATATTCGATGATTTCACCACGTCTGCTAGACATGAAGTCCAAGTCTGCGTCTGGTAAGTCGAGTCGCTCAGGATTGATAAAACGCTCAAAGAGAAGATCAAAACGAATAGGATCAACATCAGTGATGAAAAGTAAATAAGCGACAAGGCTCCCGCCAACAGACCCGCGACCAGGACCAACAAGAATTCCAGCAGATCGGCTCCATGTGACAAGGTCTTCAACAACAAGGAAATAACGTTCGAACCCCATTTCTTTAAGGACAGATAGTTCATATTTTAATCGCTCCACATATTTAGGTAGTAGTTCTTTCGACGGTGCGTAACCTAACGTCGGCTTTAGTAATCGATCTGAAAATCCAGCTTTGCATAGTCTTACGAGTTCACCGTACTCATCACCTGCCATTACTGGTAGCGTGACGGGCATCTTAGCCCACACATATGTACAACCTTTAACTAGTATTTCATTGTTTTCAAGTGCAATGCGCAGGTGCATGTCCTCAAGCCCGTGATGTTTCTTGAGTCTAACCTGCATCGCTACGACTTTAATGACCATGTCAGTTGGTTTGTGAAAGTAGAAATCACGAATATATGGGACTGGACGCCAGGGTGAAGCCATCTTGTTGTTTGTGTTGATTGCTGCCAGCACTTCAAGCGTTTCTGAGTCGCCATCATCTGGATACAGTACAGGGTAGGTTATAATCGGTGCTAAATGTAACTCCTCAGCTATCTCAATAGCCCGTACGTTGAGTTTATCGAATAAGGGCGTATCTATTGGTACAATCTCTGAAAACAGCTCAGACGAGCTTAGAGAGCGCCGTAGCTTTTCGACTATCAAGCTATATTTATCATTGTGAAACACGCTGTAAAAGTCACCGGTTGAGCACAATAGATTACCATTGCTCAGTGTGTTACATATATCATCAAGTGATACGCGAGGCACATAATAGAAATACTCTTCTGAATTAGCCAGTGATAACAGCTTAATCAGATCAATCATACCCTCATCGTTCTTAACGTAGACCTTCAAATAGTATTCTGGATTTGGTTTAATCGCTTCACCGCTGTTCTTCTTGGGCTTGCGATAGAGTGGGTCAGCGACAACACGAATGCGACAACCAATTACTGGCTTGATCTCTGCTGCTTTTGCTGCGCTTGAGAAGTCGGTCATACCCGATATCGTCATTGTGTCCATCAGCACTACGCTCTCGTAACCTAATGCTTTTGCTTTTTCGACCGCCTCTTTGGGCTTAGTCATTGCTTCACCAATTGAAAAGTGAGTTCGTACGGCTAGTGCGCTTTTAAGGTTCATTCATCCCCCTGGATGGTTAGTTCGTAACGACCGTTGCTCAGCTGCATCACACCAAACTCTGTCAGTAACGGCACAGTGATTGATACATGAGAGTGAGCGGTCTTGATACTCATACTGGTACTCTCGTCAAGTACGAATGACTTGGCTAATTCTACTTTTGTAAAACCACCATCCATCAGTAGTTGACAGGCTAGATAAAGAAAATGTGGTGGCTCTTTTTCAAATGGGTTCATACGTCGCTGCATTGACTTGCCAATATAGTTACCGTCAATACCACGTTTCAGTAAATTGATGGCACGCTGCACGCCCTTCTTATTCGCTATGCATTTAACCATCTCTCTTTGATCGTCAGTTAATTCAAATTTACCACGAGGCTTAATTTCGATTGATGTCGATTCACTTACCGGCAAACCACCTCTAATGCGATTCTTATTCGCTTGGGCGATGCGCTGCTCAACATCAACAATTTCCCGTATCTCATACATGCGCTGGTAAACTCTACTTGAGCACTCACTGTGGCTCGGACACTTTTTACAGTAGTCGTCGTCCTCATCGAATGTCATTATCATTCCAAAACAACCTGGCGCCATGCTATTCATCTCTTCTCGCTATCTATTTATTTATTATCGACTGTAAAGCTAGGATTTTAAAGTGGCGTTAGCACTGCGAATTATCTCACTGTATATGCGATCTAAATACGCCCTGCTGTTTCCTTTATTGCGTAGCTTTGCAATGAACCGAATTATAAAGCTAAGGTTGAGATCGCGCTGGCCACGTGAATTTATACCAACTGATCGTTTGTCTTCTGCCTTCTGCATTTGAGCCTGAAATTCTAACTCAAGGTAATCCGGTGTATCGATTAGCATATCAATTGCCAATCTTGAATCTGGTATCTTTAAGCCAGTGTAGAATCGATCAAAGTTTTCGGCGATGATCAACTCTAAATCTGGTTCAGCTGCGTTTGATGCCGTGATGTCAGATATCTGTGCATCACCATCTTCTGTCTGAATTGTTCCTGATGTAATACCAAGATCAATGGTTTGGTGAGCTGTCTCTCTGAATAACTTATCCAGAAAGCTTGAGCTGTATGCCACCCTGTAGAAGTATGTCGAGAATTTATTACCAAGTGATGGGTCAAACGTAGCGTTCGCCTTCACCCAAGCAAGTGAAACTTCCTGTTTCAACTCTTCAAATTCGACTGGCATATTGGCCGCACATGCGCGTTTGTACGCACGGCGGGTTATGTCAATCACTGCCCCCATGTGATCTTCGTATTTTTCACTCATGATTTGCTGAAAATCCTTTGTGCCATACCATCAGCAACTTCACGGTCAGTTTCATTCAAGCGGTTGATGTACGCAAGACTGATGCCTTTACGCCAGCTACCCATTAGCATTCCCACACGGGCTGCGTATATTAACTCACGTGGCCCAATAGTTGAACTCATTTTCTGAGCCTCGAATGCTTTTCGGATAGAGCGTGCAAATTCAACAATCTTATTTGCGTCCTTCGCTACGATGCCAGCCTTGTTACATAGCACTGCGACCTCTTGCTCTTTGGGCATGTAATCTACTTTTGCTGTGATGCCAAAGCGGCTGTAGTTTGCAGAGTTACCCAATTCAACACCTGGATATAGTCCAAACTCATCACCGGAGCCGTTACTATTACCGGAAGCGACGAAACGAAAGTCAGGGTGGGGCTTAACACGACGCCATTCAGCTGGTGCCTCCTTGATGATTAATGGTTTGCCTTCAAGTATTGCTTGATACACTGCTAATACTGATGGGTGAGCGAAGTCATATTCATCGGCGTTGTATACCCAACCGTGACGCATTGCTAAGGCAAGTGGACCCGGTTCGTAGTATGTGCCTGATGCGTTCGCTAGAATCTGACCAACGATGTGAACTTCTTCTGTGTTAATGGTGTGCTGTACGCGCATCATCGGACGATTAGTCTTAGCACAGATGTCCTCATACAGTGATGTTTTACCAACACCCGCATGTCCCCATAAGTAAACTGGAATAGATAGCTCAAGTCCGAGTAAGATAGATTTAACCAGCTCAACATCGTATACGTGACCTTCATCTGGCTCTGGAACCATATCGTCAAAGTTAGTTCCATTTAGTACTGTGATTGGTATGTTGCCACCCTTGCTGCTTCGAGCACCTTTAGCTTCGCCGAAACCGAATAGCTCATGTAACGGTTGCTTGCTAGATGCTGCTGCTGGTGGAAGTATTGAAACTGATGCGCTTGGTGCCATCGCTGTTTTAAGTACAGCTGGTGCTGGCACATGTGGTTCTGATTTCGCTGCTATTCTTGCCTTTGCAAAATCACTTAGAGTTGGCTCACCAGGGTAGGTTTCTTTGTAATCTTGAAGTGAAACGTCAGGGTGTGCCTCTTTCAAATGCAACTGTATGGAGTGAACCCCCTCGTTGCAAACTCGGCAAGTGATATGTATTTCATCGGTCATGCTCTATCTCCTCAGTAGTGCGTGTCGTGTAAGTATGTATATTAGTTAATATCTATTGGGATAGCAATCAACCCAGTAAGAACTTTTTCAAATCCTTCATTATTTCGCCGGGCAATTGATTCACATCATTTAGAACCACACAGTGATCATAGTAACGTCTGACGGATTCATCATTGATGCCTATGCCGAACGTTTGTATTCCACGTTTGTTTAAATCTTTAACCGTGTCCTTCAAGTGCTTATTTAATGCTGACGGGTCACCGTAAGCAGCTGGGTTACCATCAGATAATACACAGATGATCTTTCCAGGTTCACGCTGCCTCATTAGGCGTTGTGCTGCATACTCGATAGACTCACCATCGATATTGTTTCTTAAAAAGCCCTGTCTGGCTGATGAGTAAGCGATACGTTGTTTCTGAACCACACCCAGACGCTCTTCGAATGCCTTGTAGATCGGCATATAGATTGGTTCGTATCGTGAGAACTTACGACCCATAGCTCTTTCTTCTTCCTCTATGGCCGTGTTGTCATCCGCTGACAATCTCATATTTTTAGTTGTGAAGCCGATAACCTCATGCGTCACACCAA